>WARP01001047.1_pt1 | contig 65666 bp, 55 predicted proteins | sample 4769151 | NCBI WGS metagenome assembly WARP01 (sample SAMN08893023, study PRJNA449175) | gut metagenome | isolation source: rumen sample fed with dry roughage | host: cow | place: India: Nagpur | collected 2016
AAACATCCAGTAAAATAAATTCTTTTTCCAAACTTATAACATATACCACTGTTATACGATTGCTTTTCAAGATATAATAGCGTATATAAGAGGTTGTAGGATGTATACAGTTGCAACTACAGACGTCAAACGGTATCACCAAGGAAGTAGACAAGATGAGCGGAAACAACATTACAGGATCTGAGACAAAATCGACCGTAATTGCAAACAAACTCGAGGAGGAAATCCTCGCTAAAAAATATAAGGCCGGGGAGACGCTGCCAAGCCAGCACGACCTGGCAGCCCAGTTCTTCGCATCAAGCAGGAGCGTACGCGAGGCTTTCAAAAATCTGGAGGCAAAGGGGCTTATCAGCGTAAAGCAGGGCAAGAAAGCCATCGTCAAGAGCAACAGCCTCGACCAGTTTGTGGAGTCGCTCTCTGCATCCATGATCAGCAAGCAGGCTCCGGACAAGAAGCTGCTCACCGACTTGATGCAGGTACGAACGACCATCGAGGTATCTGCGGCAAGAGAGCTCTCCCGAGACCCCAACAGAATGCTGATCGTCCGGTCCCTCGACCGCGCCTGCACCAAAATGGAGCACCTGCTGCCCAGCCTCGAAACCGGCAAGGATGCAGAAGCGACCAAGCAGTTCAAGGCAACGGAGTTCGAATTCCATGCCGCTTTGATCAAGTCGAACGACAACATCATCCTCAGCAGCATCTATGAGAACCTCGCACCGCAGCTCTATGCTGCAATGGACAGGTTGCCTGAGACCTACAACGAGCAAAAAAAGAAAGTAAACGAGTACCGCTATTTGGTGGAAGCATTGGTAAACGGGCAGACCGACCTTGCGGTAGCCCTCACGCTGGTGAACCTCACCAATATCAGGGATAAGTTCGAGACCCTCGACCTGTAAAAAAGGTCCTTACTTGAATAAACGCTGCCGTGGATTTTGGCAGCGTTTTTTTGTGCCGGTTGACACATCTTATCTCATATGTAACGATTACATAAGAGGTTAGTATGTATATAGCAATAATAAATATTCACGGGCTTGTTCGTAGCGAGCACATCGAAATGGGTAGAGATGCCGATACCGGGGGACAGACCCGATATGCAGTCGACCTCGTCAAGGAGCTTGCAAAGCACCAGGATGTCGAGGTGGACCTTTTCACCCGCCTGATCAAGGATGCGCGGCATGACGCCGATTATGCAAAAAGCATCGAGCCGATCGGAGAGAGAGGGCGCATCGTTCGTCTCAGCTGCGGTGGCAATGCATATGTACGGAAGGAACTGCTGTGGCCGCATTTGGATGAATATGTAGATAATCTCATCAGCTTTTTTAGGACACAGAAGAAAATACCGGATATTTTGCATGCTCACTATGCCGATGCCGCCTATGTAGCCAATGAACTTGCAGCCTACTTTGACATCCCGCTGGTCTTTACCGGCCACTCCCTGGGAAGAAACAAGTTGGAGTACCTGAAAGAACAGAATACCAGCGAAGAAAAACTGAATCAGTACTACCATATTCAAACGAGGATCCAGAACGAAGAGAAGATTCTTGAAAAGGCAGACCTTGTCATCACCAGCACCGAGTATGAGAAGGAGAGCCTGTATGCACCGTACGAGAAGCGTAACCTATCCGTCATGCAGGTAATCCCGCCGGGACTCGACCTGGCGTCGTTCTTCCCCTACTACCATTATGAAATTCAGGATCCCTCGATCACCGAAGAGATGAAGCATGCCCAGTACTCGATGATCAAGGAGCTTGAACGCTTTCTCACCACCATGGACAAACCCTTCATCCTCGCCCTGTGCCGACCTGATGGAAGGAAGAACATCGACCAGCTGATCGAAATCTACGGCAAAAGCCAACGATTGCAGGCACTTGCCAATCTGGTCATTGTCGCCGGCATCCGTGATGACATCTCCACCATGGAAGAGGGAGAGAAGCAGGTGCTCACCGACATGCTGCTCTTGATGGACCGTTACGACTTGTATGGGAAAATGGCCATACCCAAGCATCACAACCCTGATTCGGATGTCCCGGAAATCTATAGGCTTGCCGCCATGAAACGAGGATTGTTCGTCAGTACAGCCGCCTTGGAGAACTTCGGCCTGACCTTCATCGAGGCATCTGCAGTCGGCCTCCCCTTCGTTGGAACCAACAAAGGAGGGGTGCAGGACATCCAGAAGAATTGTGAAAGTGGAATCCTCGTCGACATAGGTGATCACAAACATGTGGAACAAACCATCCACGACCTGCTCACAGATGCAAATCTGTGGGATACATTGTCTCATAACGGAGTTGAACGGACCCGGACGGTCTACAATTGGGAGGCCCATGCAGAGAGATACCTGCACGCCCTGAAGAGCATCAAAACCGACAAGACACCGCTGCCAACACTTGAGAAGCGGCTTGGTTCGATCAAGCACCTTGTGGTCTGCGACATCGACAACACCCTTACCACCGACCAGGCTTCGGCACAGAGACTCATTGCGGCCCTCAAGGAGCATCACCAGCATCTGGGTTTTGCCGTTGCAACCGGGAGAAACATCGATTCCGCCCTGTCCATTCTCAAACAGTACGGCTATCCGAATCCGGATATCCTCATCACCTCCGTCGGCAGCGAAATCCATTATGGCAAGCAGACAATGCCTGACAAGGGGTGGGCTCATTACATCAAGCGCGCGTGGAAACCGAAGGCGATCATGGACGCCCTGCAGGAATTCAAGGAGCTCGAATTGCAAACAGAGGAAGGTGCCCAACGCACCTACAAAGTCAGCTACACCGTCAAAGCGGGTGCAGATACGGCACTACTGGTTAAAAACATCAAGGAAGCCTTGCATAAGGGTTCGGGCAAGCAGCATATCATCCTCTCGCATGACACCTATCTGGACATCCTTCCCTACCGTGCCGGCAAGGGTAATGCAATTCTCTACCTGGCTTGGAAGTGGGGCATCGCCGAACAGGATATCGTTACGGCCGGTGACAGTGAGAATGACCGAGACATGTTCACCAAGGGTCTTTCGTCGATCATTGTGGCAAACCACGAGAAGAGCCTTGCCAAACTCCGAAGAACCAAACATCGGTTCTTCGCATCCAAGGCGGAAGCGGCAGGGGTGCTTGAAGGCCTTTCGCACTTCGGCGTAATTGAGTAATGCAGTCTATGCGAGTAAGGTTCTCCTGCTTGGGAGAACCTTATTTCTTGTATTATCTGGATGTACAAAGCAAGAAAGAAGTACTTCAATCCTATGTCCAATGTTGAGGTTTGACTAGCTAACTTATTACACGAATTACAACTGATGACATCAATTAATTTTTTGATATCCAAGTATTGCATATAGTTAGAAACTATACTATAGTTGGCGTGTAAGCAAACATAGAACGTATGACATGATTGGGTCTTACATTGCTTCGCTCAACAAGGAAGAAGAAATGGACTACATTTCACAAACAAAATCAGCAAGAATTGCTTCATCCTTGGAAGAAATGATCTTGGACAACCGTCTTAAAAGCGGATCATTCCTACCATCACAGCAAGTCCTTGCCGATCAATTCAATACATCGAGCCGCCCCATCCGTGAAGCTTTGAAGCTTCTCGAAGCCAAGGGGTTGGTTATTATTTCACAAGGAAGAAGGGCCCAGGTCAGGAGCAACAATCTCGACCAATATGTCGAGTCCATCTCCACCACCATCGTAAACAGCAAGATCAGCCAGGCAAAACTGATGCGAAACCTCATGCAGGTGCGTATCACCGTCGCCACGAGTGCCGCCAGGGGCTTCAGCCGCTTGGAGAACCGTGACGAGTACCTTGCCCAGCTTTGGAATTCCAGCAACCGTATGGAAGCCTCCGTTCCCCATATCTTCCAAAAGGATGCCAAGGCTCATGCCGAATATCTGAAGGCGGAAGCCGATTTTCACAGAACCTTGGTATTTGCAAACGGCAACCAGATTCTCTCCTGCATTTATGACAATCTATCACCGCTTCTGGATACGGCGATGAACTCAATCAAGTTCACCCCTGTCCAGATGGAAAAACGTTCCAAGGACTACTCGTATCTGTGTGAAGCGCTGCAGAACGGACAGACCGACCTTGCAGTCGCCCTGGTGCTGGTCACCCTCACCACCTTGGAAACCAAGGTGATGGACCACTATCCGGATGAAAGCATGGCGATGATCTCATACGCCTGACCGTCCTGCTTTGGCAAGAATCCTCTCGCGTGATATAGTCACGTGGGAGGATTTTTTATGGACGAATGCATCATGCAGCTCGAGCATGCGACAGTCCGCCGCTCAGGCGTACCCATTCTCGACGATATTTCTTTTCAGGTTAAGCGCAACGAGCATGTTGCAATCATCGGCCCCAACGGGGCCGGCAAGAGCACCCTGGTGCAACTGCTGAGCGAAGAAATACATCCGCTGTACTCTCCCCGGACCAAACGTATCCTCTTCGGCAAAGCCAAGTGGGAGGTCTTGAGCCTCAGGGCCCATCTAGGCATTGTATCCCAATCGCTTCAATACCTGTGCAACTCAAGCTACAAGGGATGGGAGATTGTCATCTCCGGGTTCTTCAGCTCCATCGGACTTGATTTCCATCATCACTGTAACGACCGGCAAATGCAGAAAATGGAGGAGACCATGCACCGATACGACGCCTGGCACCTTCGGGACAAGCAGATGAACCGCATGTCCAGCGGCGAGGCTCGAAGAATCCTCCTGGCACGGGCGAATGTGCACGATCCACAGGTGATGCTGCTCGATGAGGCTGTTTCCAATCTCGATTTCCCAAGCCGCTCTCAGTACCGTTCGACACTTGAGCAGCTTGACAGGGAGGGGAAAACCATTATCCTTGCCACCCATGAACTGAGTGAAATCATCCCCGCCATCAACCGCATCGTGGTCATGCAGCATGGCCGTATTGTAGCCGACGGGCCGAAACGGGAGATTCTCAACGAGCAATTGCTGTCCGAAGTCTATCAAACAAAGGTGTTCATCGATGAACGGGAAGGCTTGTTCAGCGCGTGGTGCTGATGCATTTATTCCACGAACCACCCTTTGTGTAGTATTATTGAAGCAAGAACAAAACAAGCGAGGTCACCACATGAAGCGTTGTTCCATCATCATTCACAGCGTAAGCGGCAACTGCTACATCATTGGCTCCTACCTTAAGGAACTGATGTCCGCACGAAATGTCGATGCCAGGCTGTATCGGGTTGAAGACCCTGATTTGCATATCTGGGCGAACACCCAAGAGACGACCAATGATTTCTATGAAGATATCCTGGCGCTGCCGATCGTCAGTACCTCGACGCTCCTGAAAAGCGACATGGTGATTCTTGGCAGTCCCACCCGCTTTGGCAATATTTCAGCGGAGATGAAGACGTTCCTCGACACCACCCTGCCCTTGAGCAAGGACAAGAGCCTGGAAACCAAGTTCTTCGCCTGCTTCACCAGCTGCTCGAACTCCACCTGTGAAGGTGCCCATACCTTGACTGCCATGATCTATTGGGCCCAGTCGATGGGGATGCTGCACATCCCGTTCGGGGTTCACGACGAGCTTGACTTCTGCGACCAGCCGGTCGGCGGAATCGTCCATCTCGCAGGCAAGGAAGGCGCCATCCGACCCAGCGACAGGCTGGGCAAGGAGATGGAAGTATACGCCGATATCCTAAGCGCGTATATTCAGGAATAGGAAGAGAAAGTACCGGGGGAAGTGCACAGAGCACTTCCCCTACTTCTTTGAGAAGAAATACTTTACCCGGTTCAACCAACGCTCGGCACGTCCTCTCCCATAGCGCATCTTGTAGTCGGACGTGGCACTCTCGATGCTCACTTCCTGGCTGCCGCTCATGTGCTTGAGGTTGTCCCAATGCCTGACGATCCACATGTAGAGGTCGGCTTCGGTATTACCCGGGAAAGAAGAAAGCAACTTCTCCCTGCGCACCTCTTCGATGATCGGCTGATACACATTCTCATACCACGACACCGCCCCGGCTTGAAAACTCAGCTCCTCACTCTTTCCCTCATTCAGATAGTACTTATGCACCAGAATATGGTTGACCATCTCAGGGTAGGATCCCGGGGAGGTGAACTCAATTTGGTCCATGGGCAGATAGGAAGGATTGTATTGCTCCAGAAAGCGCTTGCGTTCATAGTCGATCACACGCTTTCTCAGCTGTTTCATCGTAAGGCCCGCCTCAAGCGGAATCTGGCTGTCCAGCTCAACGACCTCGGCATCGATGAACTCAACACCCTGGGTCTTGGCCACCGAAACCCGGTGGTTCCCGTCCCGAACGAAATACCACTGCCCAAGCTTGTACACAGAAATGGGGGGAAGGTTCACATATTCCTTGACCGCCCTGTCGATGCTCCGCCAGCGGGCTCTGAGCAACTCCTTCTTCGGATAGAAGGCCAGTGAAAAGTCCTGGTACCGCCCTTCACTTCCGATTATCTGCTTGACGGGAATGGTTCGCATTCCCAGATATGTCTCGTTTCGAGGTTTTATCAACTCGGTAACTGCATAAAAGCTCAATAAATCAGAGTTCTTCCATGCCAGACCGCTGAGCAAGGACTGGATTCGCCCGCGGCTGCGGGCTTTCTCAAAGTCCTCATTCGTCTGGGAAAGCAAATCAGTCCCTATTCTTCCCATGCTTGCTCCCTCTCCCCAATTTCTGGTCCTGCAGTATATAACTTTGGAAGATATTAATCACCTGTGTTTGTTTGTATACATGGTGACGGTTTGCATTCATATCGTGCAAATGGATGTGTCCATGCAGAAGGTACTTGGGCTTGAACCACTGCATGAAGGTCAGGAATGTAGAAAAACCCTGATGACAACGATCGGTGTCGTCACCGAGGCCCAACGGGGCTGCGTGGGTGACCAGAATGTCTACATACCGTCCATGAAACACTCTATTGAACAGAAGTCGGGGTGCCATCTTGAGCATTCTGAAAAACATTTCCTGCTCGGTGAATTGATGCTTGCCCTTGTTGTAGCGCATCGAACCGCCCAGGCCGGCAACGATGAGGTCCTGCTTGCGGTAGTAGAGTACCTTTCCGTCGACGTAGTCTCCACCGAAGCTGGGAAGCACCTGCATTTTTCCGTCGGTGTATCCATATTGCATGATCGGCTGGGCATTCGAGGTGAATTGATGAAGGAACTCAAGGTTATGGTTGCCGAACACAAAGAAAAGCGGTTTGTTCAGGCTGGAGATGATGAACTCATAGTACTTGAGCGGAAGATCGCCCGCTGCAATGACGACATCGACGTCTGCATACCGTGAAGCTATGTTTTTGGAGTAGACCAATGGATCGGTTTCGTCGGCAATACACAAAATTTTCATGCATCACCCCGCTAAGTATCCAGCATCGATGGTGATCACCTGTGCTGTCATGGCCGTACATCGGCTCAAGAACTGAACCGCCAAGGACACCTGGTCGGCATCGACCAGACAGCCCAACAATGCACGCTGTTCATAAAGCTTTCTCAACGGATTGGTCTCATCAAGGTAGGGAGCCTTGAGCAAGCCGGGTGCGACAGCGTTCACCCTGACAAGGGGGGCGAGTTCACGAGCAAGGCTCATGGTGTATGAGACCACCGCTCCTTTGGATGCATCGTAATGGACGGTTCCTCCGAAGCCCGGATGGAACGCGTTGATGCTGGCAACATTGATGATAGAGCCCTTGGAGGCCTGAAGGAAGGGAGCCATGCGCTTGGTCACGCGCATGAGGCCTGTAACATTAATGTCAAAAATCCGCTGGATTTCCTCGGTCTGGAGCTCCTCCACCGAAAAGACTGAGAACACACCGCTGTTGTTGACAAGGACATCCAGGCTCTGGATTTTACTTGCAACATCATCGATGCTTGCTTGGTCTGTGACATCGAGCCGGACAGGAACCAGGGAAGAACCCAACTGCCGTACAAGCTCTTGTGCCTTCTGCTCGCCACTGGAATATCCGCAATAGACCATTGCACCCTCTGCAATGAACCTGCTGCAGACGGCTTTTCCCAGGGTACTGGTACCTCCACTGACCAGGACGTGCTTCATCACTCCTCCTTGCTCAGAAACTCCTCGATGCTGCTGCAGGATGGATACTGCACAAGCAGGGATCGATCACCCTGCCTGTAGGACTGACCATCGTAGGGGGGAACCATGGTGGTCGCACACAAGGTCCATCCATCCTCCTGTACAGGTTTTGTTCCCTGCCAACATCCCCCTTCGACGGTAATAACCGGGTCATAGCCATCGCTGGCCCTCCCCAGAATTCTCTCGGTGTGGCTGCCATCGGGTTGGAGCACCAACTGCCGGGCTTCACAGCCTTCAAGAAAGTACCAGACTTCTGCGGTAGGCAAAAAATGGATGGAAGAGAAGCTTTGGCTGGTCATCAGATAGTATATGGTGCTGCCTAAAGCCGCACCATTGTCGCTAAACGTATACAAGCGGCGAAAGTACCCGCCTTCGCCTTGAAGCGGCTGCAATTGCAGTTTCTGAATCAGCTTCTCTACCTCTCTCTTCATACCGGCCATTGTTTGGTAACGTTGCGGACCAGAAGGGTAAATGCTTCCTTCACCCGATCGCCCGTCTCCATCACTTCGGTGTGGTTCAGTGGTTGGTCGAGAATTCCAGCCGCCATGTTGGTGATGCAGCTGATTCCCAGCACCTTCATCCGCATATGACTGGCCGCCAAGGCTTCGGGCACGGTGGACATACCCACCGCATCGGAGCCGAGGATGCGGGCCGCTCGAATCTCGGCCGGGGTCTCATAGGAGGGCCCGGCAAAGAACATATACACACCTTCTTGGAGGGTTATACCCAACCGCTTCGCTTCCTCGCGGGCCAGAGCGGAAAGCTTTTTGTCGTAGGCATTGGTCATATCGAAGAAGCGCTCGCCCAAGCTGTCGTAGTTCGGACCGCGCATGGGGCTGTCTGCAATGAGTTTGATATGGTCCACGATCAACATCAAGTCACCGGGTTTGTAGGAGGTGTTCACTCCACCGGCGGCATTGGTTACCAACAGGTTGTTGATCCCCAAGGCGTGCATGACCTGAATCGGGAACACCACCTGATCCATCCCATAGCCTTCGTAGTAGTGGAAACGGCCCTGCATGCACATGACCCGCTTGCCTTCCAGCGTACCCACAACCAGCTTTCCCTTGTGGCCGAAGACCGTGGAGACGGGAAAGTAGGGAATATCCTTGTAGGAAATTGCAACTGCATCCTGCAGCTCATCGGCCAAGCCACCCAGGCCGCTGCCCAGGACCATGCCGATATGCACCGGATCGCTGCCGATCCGGGATGTGATATACATTGCAGCTTCCTGCATTTTATCCATGAGTTTGTCCATTCATTCCTCCAATTCGAAATTCTTAGAAAGGTTCTCCCGATGCCTTCGGGGCAGCGGAATTCTTCGAGAAGAGCACCAAGGCAAGCAAGGTCGCCACATACGGGAAAACCTTGAAGAAGACAGGAGGTACGACCGCCAGCGATGGAATGACCTGGCTGACGTTCGCAATGGTGGTTGCGATGCCGAAGAAGAACGTAGCTCCCAAAATCCCAAGCGGCTTCCACTGTCCGAAGATCAAGGCGGCAATGGAGAGGAAGCCCAGGCCCGCGACCGTTCCATTGAACTCCCCGGAGTAGGTGATCAGGATGACCGAGCCACCCAAACCAGCCAAGGCTCCACTCATAATGACACCGAAATAACGCATGCGATATACATTGACACCAGCCGATGCAACGGCTGAGGGGTGCTCACCGCACGCTCTGAGCCGTAAGCCGAAACTGGTTTTATACAGCAGGATCCAAGAAAGACCCCAAATTGCAAGGCACAGCCAGGTAGTCCAATAGGATTGACTGAAAAACAGCGGACCGATGATGGGAATCTGAGAAAGGACGGGAATGTTCTTGCGAACGATTCCCATGAGGATGCGTACGTTGCCGCTTCCGCTGATGGTTCTGGCCAAATACACCGTTAAAGCAGCAGCCAGCATGTTGATGGCCGTCCCGCTGATAACCTGGTCCGCCTTCAAGTTGATCGAGGCGAAGGCATGCAGAATGCTGAACACTGCTCCTGCTGCCACACCGACAAGAATGCCAACCGGAAGAGCTTGTACACCCAAGGTGGCTTCAGTCATTTTGATGGTAATTGCGCTGGCAAAGTACCCTACCAGCATCAAGCCTTCCAATCCAAGGTTGGTGACACCGCTTCGTTCACTGTACAAGCCTCCGAGGGAGGTCATCAACATGGGAATCGTATAGGCAATGGCATAAGGGAAAATGCTGACCAAAGTGTTCCACATATTACTGACCCTCCTTCTTCTCTGCAGTCTCCGGTACTGCTGCTTTTTCCTTCGCCTTCTTTCCCTGCCTCTTGAGCATTGCATCCCAAAACCGCTTGAACAGCACGCTGGTTGCAGTGAAGTAGATGATGACGGCAATGATGGTATCGGCAATCTCGGGCGGCACGCTGGTCATGGCGTTCATAAACCCCTTGCCCGACTGCAGAATGCCAAAGAATAATGAACTGAACAACACCCCCAATGGAGTACTGGCTCCCAACAATGCAACTGCAATGCCATCAAAACCTTGGGAGGGCATTACGCCGATCTGCATATTGCGCGAGTACCCGGTATAGAAGGAAAGGCCTGCCAGACCGGCAAGACCGCCGGCGATCATCATGGAGATGACGACATTGCGGTTCACCTTGATTCCCGCATACTCGGCACAGAAGCGGTTCGATCCGACAGCCTTCAGGCCGAAGCCCAAGGTGGTCTTATCCAGAATAAACTTGATGATGAGCACTGCGGCAATGGCAACAAAGAAGGCAAGGTTCATATACGAACCGTTGAACAGCTTGGTCAGCCAAGGGGACCTCATGGACTGACTGACAGCAATGCTTGCACTCTCGGTCTCAAGCGAAGGCCCCTTCAGATAAGCAGGTATGAAATAGTAAATCGACCAGTAGGCGATCCAGTTCATCATGATCGTTGCCACTACTTCATGCACATTGAACTTTGCTTTTAAAAATCCCGGAATGATTCCCCACAAGGCTCCTCCAAGCAAAGCAGCTCCAATAAGCACCACCAGAAAGAGAGGACGAGGCAGGAAGACCTTGTGTGCCACCAGCGTTGCACACAGGCCTCCGATGAGCATCTGCCCCGAGGCCCCGATATTGAACAACCCTGTCTTGAATGCGAAGGCAACCGAAAGCCCGACCAGCATCAAGGTGGTGGCTGTAGCCATGGTATTGCCGATGCGCTCGATATTCATCAAACCACCACGGAACAAATACCAGAATCCGGTAAACGGGTTGCTGCCGATCAAAGCCATCAGAATCGCTCCGGCAAGCAGTCCAAGAACCGTTGCACTTGCTGCGACGAGGAAGGCATTACTCTGTTTTTCTCGTTGTTTCATGGGTTTCATTGGGCACCTTCCTTTCGCTTCACGCCCGCCATCATGAGGCCGACTTCCTCCTCATTGGTCTCACTGGTCTTCACCACATCAATCAATTCGCCGCTGTTCATGACAGCAATCCGGTCGGAAAGATTGAAGATCTCATCCAGTTCAAAGGAAACAAGCAGGACCGCATGACCCTTGTCCCGATGGGCTACAAGCTGAGAGTGTATGTATTCAATGGCTCCAACGTCCAGGCCGCGGGTGGGTTGAACTGCAATCAGAAGCTCGGGATCCCCTACGACTTCACGTCCGACAATAAGCTTTTGCTGGTTGCCTCCGGAAAGCTTTCCAGCAAGAGAGTAAATGCCTTCACCGCTGCGTACATCAAACTGATCGATCACCTTCTGGGCGTACTCATGCAGGTATTCTGCATCGAGCAGGCCGTTCTTACTGAAGGGTCGGTGGTAGTACTCTTTGATGGCAACATTATTGAACAGCGAGGAGGCCATGACCAGTCCGCGCTTTTGCCGGTCCTCGGGAATATGCCCGATACCGATCTCATTGCGCTTTCTGATATCTGCATTGGTGATATCGTTGCCGTCCAAGGTAATGGTTCCCCCCTCAATGGGCCTCAATCCGGTGATGGCCTCGATCAATTCAGTCTGGCCGTTGCCGTCAACACCGGCGATGCCTACAATCTCGCCGGCTTTCACCGAGAGGGAGAAGTCCTTTACTCCAAGCAGTTTCTTATTGTTCATGACCCGTAGGTCGTGCAAATCCAAAATCACCCTGCCCACTTGTGCGGGTTTCTTGTCAACCTTGAAATTGACAGGCCTGCCGACCATCATGGAAGCCATTTTGGAGGCACTGGTGGACTTCACATCGACCACCCCGATCAACTGTCCGCGACGGATGATCGTACAGCGGTCGGCAACCGCCTTGATCTCATTGAGCTTGTGCGTTATGAGAATGACCGACTTGCCTTCAGCTACCAGATTACGCATGATCTGCATCAGATCCTCGATCTCCTGGGGAGTGAGGACGGCCGTCGGTTCGTCGAATATGAGAATCTCGGCATCACGATAGAGCATTTTCAAGATCTCAACCCGCTGCTGCATTCCCACCGTGATATCCTCGATGATCATATCAGGATCAATATTCAGCCCGTACTTCTCGGAGAGGGCCTTAATCTTCTTGGAGGCACCCTTGCGGTCGAGGAAGAACTTTCCTTCCTTTCCAAGAATGATATTTTCCGTAACAGTGAAGTTGTGAACCAGCTGGAAGTGCTGGTGCACCATGCCGATGCCCAGATCATTGGCATCGTTGGGGCTATGGATATGAACTTCCTTTCCCCGAACCAATATTTTTCCCTTGTCTGCATGGTACAAACCAAAGAGGATGCTCATCAGGGTGGACTTTCCTGCCCCGTTCTCGCCTAAAATGGCGTGAATCTCCCCCTGCTCTACTTGCAAGGTGATATCATCGTTGGCTACGATACCGGGGAACTCCTTGCGAATGTTCAACATTTCAATGACATGACTCATCGGTGGACTCCCTATGAGGACACGCTTGGCGTGTGTTATATGCAATACCTTAGGTAGTACAGAAGGGCCACCGATAGATGGTGGCCCTTGATGATGGCATCAAGCAAGCGCTTACTTGAACAGTCCGTCGCCGACGGCGGCGACCTTGATCTCTCCGCTCTTCATCTTTGCATAGACCTTTGCAACTTCATCGGTCACGCTCTTGGTGAGGTTCGGATTCGTGACAGGAATACCAACACCGTCGTTGGTTGCGTCGAGGTGCAGAATCTGTCCGGCAGGATAAGTTCCGTTCAGCTCGGCTTCGATCATGTCATAGGAAGCACGGTCGAGGTACTTCATGGCGCTGGTGAGGATGATGGACTTTCCGTTGGGCATTACGCCTTCAGGGTACTGGTCTACGTCAACACCGATGACCCACACGTTCTGGCCGCTGGAAGCACGGTTCTTTGCCTCGTTGATGACGCCGACACCGACGCCTCCGGCTGCTGCAAAGATTACGTCAACACCGCGGTCGTACATGGAAGCAGCAATCTGCTGGCCGGCACTTACGTTGTCAAAGCTGCCCTGGTACAGGTTGTTCTCCTGCTTCATGGCAATCTTGGTGCCGAAGTTTGCATTGGCGTACTTGACGCCCTGCTGGAAGCCCCAGTTGAACTTCTGTACAGCGGGAATCTCCATACCACCGACGAAACCAAAGTCACCTTCCTTGACCTGGAGGGCTGCAGCAAAGCCGGCGAGGAAGCCGGATTCGTGTTCCGCCCAATAGACGGCGACAACGTTCTGCTCAATGCGGAAGACGGAGTAGTCGGCACTGTGCGGCTCGCCGTCGAGGATGACGAATTTTACCTTGGGATACTTGTCCTGGGCTTCAAAAATTGCAGTTTCAAACTTAAAGCCGGGAGTAATGATGAAATTGTAACCGGCATCGACGAGGTTGCCGATTTCCTTGAGGTAGTCAGCTTCGGTAGTTCCGGCGGGCTTGAGGTATTTGACGTCCAGACCGTAGTCTTTGCTCGCCCTCAGAATTCCTTCCCAGGTTCCCTGGTTAAAAGATTTGTCGTCAATCGTACCGGCATCGGTAACCATTCCGACGCGAAGATTGCTCTTTTTGGCTGCGCCCTCGGCAGAACCCTGGGCAAATGCCACGGTTCCGAGCAACAGGAAGATACAAAGTACTACAGTCAGTTTCTTCATTCCGTTCTCTCCTATTTTGTGTTTTTTCACAAAGAGTCTATGTAACATCATTCTACAATCACCGTGTAGCCTTGTCAAACAAAGAAATACGGTCTCCTATAAGAGAAAATTGCACAAACCATTATGAAAACAATACTTATTTCCGATTGAAGAGGAATGACATTGCCCTTGCGTTTACAACACTACAAACAGCATGAAAATGCTACAGTTTGTTCGCAAAAAAGCTCCCGACAGGGAGCTTTCACAATGAGCCTCAGCGACTCTGTTCTGCCTCAAGGCAGGCAAGGATGAACGGACCCACCCCCTTGAAATCATCCTCCACCACCGGTTCACAGATATAGTAGTGGAATGTTCCGTCGCGATAGGGATTTCCCCCCAAGCCTGCAACACTGCAGATACCGCCAAGGTGCAGTTGACCTTTGTCATCCTTTCTCAGGTATGTGGCCTTAATCCCCTCAAGAGCCTTCAAAGCTTGTTTGCGGTAGTGCTCCTTGGAGATGAGTCCGGTTCGAAGAGCCTTGAGCAGGCTGTAGGCGAACATGCCGGTACACGAAGTTTCCAGATAGTTGCCGTCCTGTCCAGCCTTGTCCACCACCTGATACCACATCCCGCTCTCATCCTGATATGCAAGCAACGCATCGAGCACGGACACAAGAATCTTTGCCAGTTCTCCCCGCTTGGGGTGCATGGAGGGCAGGAAATCGAGAACATCCAAGATGGCCATGCAGTACCAACCGATTGCTCTTCCCCAGAAGTGGGGGGACAGCCCGGTTTCAATATCCGACCATCGTTGGCCCCGCGATTCATCGAAGGCATGGTAGAGCAATCCGGTCTTTTCATCACGCAGTGTCTGGTACACCTTGATGATCTGGTCGACGATGTCGTCGAAGCCTGCAGTGTCGCCGCTGACCTTGCAGAACTGGGCATTGAAAGGTCCCTGCATATAGACACCGTCCAGCCAAATCTGCCAAGGATAAATCTCCTTGTGCCAAAAAACACCGCCAAGCGTCCTGGGCTGGGTTGTCAACTGCTGTTTAAGCAGTTTGGCAGCAAGCAGAAAGCGATTCTCCTTGGTTTGTTCATACAGGGCGAACAAATTCCTGCCTGCGTTGATCTGGTCGAGATTGTATTCACCCAGTCGGTACGTCGCAATCCGCCCATCACCGGCTATCATGGGATCATACATGGAATATGCCCAATCAAAGAAGTCGTTCCTGCCGTATGCTTTTCCCACCAACAGGCAGCTGTGTATTACCAAGCCATGTTCATAGTGCCAGCGCATCTGTGAAGGCTTGTACCGTGCAATCACACTTTCGGCCATTGCCAGTGAGAGGTGTTCACCCCAGTCCATCATGCGTATATTCCTATTGTCGAGGCTAAAACCGACCACCCCCTCCTTAAAGGAGGCGGCCGGAACCAATGTGCATACCGCTCTTAGTTGAGCAGGTTGTTTTCCTTGGCAAAGGCAACACCCTTGTCATTCCAATCCTGTCCGCCGAGCTTCTTGAACTCGTCGAGCCACTTGTTCCAGTTGTCCTTGTTGAGCACGCGCTTGCCGGTGATGAACTCGCTCAGACCCTGCTCGTAGAAACGCTTGAGATCGGCGTTGGGAATCGGAAGCGTATCCGAGCCAATGGCTGCAGTCCATTCCTTGGTCTGCATTTCCCGCATGACATCGAGGGCGGACATCTGCTTCTTGCTGGTCTCGGTGACGTACTTCGGATAGCGGGCATAGAGCTCGATGTCGCCGTTGTAGAACACCATGTTACGCAACTGGGTGACCGTCTGGCCGCCGGGGGCGCTGAAAGCAAGGTTTGCATCAGGAAGGTTGGCTGCAACAGGGACACCGTTGGCATCCTTGGTGTAGTTCACCCCTTCGACACCCCATCCGAGCAGATAGTAGCCTTCATCGGAAGCCATCCACTCCAAGAGCTCTGCAATCTTGTCCTTCTTGCCTTCCTTCTCAGCCTTTGCACTAACGGCATAGATGCGGAAGTTGGCGGTATACGGGCCAATCGAGGCCTTGCCCTTCGGTCCCTTTGGAGCATCAATGACTATCCATTGGCCGTTGGGGAAGTTCTTGTCAAACGGAGCATAGTTCGATTGTGCGGCAAATGCAGCGTTCTGTTCGCGCATGATGCCGAAGCGACCCTGTTTCCAAGCAGCACGGAAGTCGTCCTTCTTGTAGGCAAGCCAGTTGGGATCGATGATGCCTTCGTCGACCATCTGCTTCAGATAGGCCATGGCATCATAGAATTCGGGCTTGAGAAGGTTCAGGCCGGCTCCGGCTGTGGTCATGTTCCACGTACCATCGACACCGAAAGCACCAAAGATCGGTTCAAGGCGACGCCCGGGCCACGCTTCATAGTTGTTGATCTCCTGGAAGGCACCATAACCGTAGGTGTCGTTCTTCCCGTTTCCATCCGGATCCTTGAAGGTGAAGGCGCGCATGACTTCCAGCAGTTCATCGGTGGTGGTGGGAACGGCCAGGCCGAGCTTGTCAAGCCAATCCTTGCGGACCAACAGGCCTTCGTTCTTGATGATGGAACCCGGATCGGCCAAACCGTAGGTCTTTCCGTTGAAACGGGCATGGCTTCGGCTTACTTCATCGTAGTGGGTCTTGGTGCGGATCGGCATCTTTGCATACATGTCGTCGACCGATGCAATCAAGCCCTGGGGAACCAAGCGTGTCAGCACATCGCGGCGGACCATGAACAGGTCGGGAAGGTTGTTGGCAGCTGCGGCAGCCTGTACCTTTACGTCCTGATCGCTTTCGTTTGAAGGAAGCGCAGTCAGCTTGAGATCGATATTCAGCTTATCCTTGATAATCTGAAAGCCAACCCAATCAGCCGGAGGCGGGCCGGCTTCGGTGATGGCGGCGCCATACCACAGCTCGACGGTCACCGGGCCTGCGGGCTTTGCAACCTCGGCGGCACCCTGACTGAAAAGCGGGAGAGAGACGAGAGACAGCAACGCGATAAGAGCGATGCATACGATACACTGTTTCTTCATAACAAATCCTCCTTATGGAATACCAAACCACATATACTCGAATCAAACCGGGAAGCAGGCTCAGCCCTTTACGCTTCCCAGCAAGGTTCCCTTGGTGAAATACTTTTGGATGAACGGATAGGCGATAACCATCGGAATGGCGCTCATAAAGACCGAAGCGGCCTTGATGGCTGCAATCGGAGCATCGCCGAACGCGTTCACCTCAACATACTCGTTCATACCACTTGCCATCAGGATGTTGCGCAGCAGAATCGGAAGCGGCTGCAGCTTGTTGCTGTTGAGGTAGAGCATTGCATGGAAGAAGTCGTTCCAGAACGATACCCCGTAGAACAGGCCGATGGTCATGATGATGGCCTTGCTCAAAGGCAGGATGATTAAAATCAGAACCTGAATCTCTGTAGCACCATCGATACGTGAAGACTCCTTCAGTTCGTTGGGAATACCCTCGAAGAAAGAGCGCATGATCAGGCAGTTGTAGGTGCTGATCGCCCCCGGCAGAAAGACTGCAGCCAGCTTGTCGATCAAGCCTAGGTTGGTGACTAACAGGTAGGAAGGAATCATGCCGACATTGAAGACATACGGAATAATGATCAACAGATTCAAATACCGTCTGCCGGGCAGGCTGTGAATTGAAAGGACATAGGCCAAAGGGATGGTCAACAGCAGGGCTGTGGCGACACCGCCAATGAGAATCTTGACACTGTTGCCGAAGGCGAGGATGAACCCTGCATTGCCGAGCAGCGCTTCATATGCGGATGTCGACCAGTTCCAGGGAGCAAGGAACATGCCTTCAAGGTTGTTGCCTATGTAGTCATTGGGTCTGAAGGAGAGCGTGATCGTACTCCAAAGGGGAACGGCGATGATGATCAACAGGACAACGAGGAAGACATCAACGACGAGGTTGAAACTATGGTCGGCCGCGGTGGGTTTCACCGCCACCGAGGTGAATCGGTTGGATTGTTTCTTTTTTGCCATCATCAGCCTCCTAGTAAAGAGAGTTTCCGCCGAAGCGTTTGACCAGACGGTTGGAGCCGAGGATCAGGAACATACCGATGACCCCCTTGAACAAACCGACGGCCGTTGCGAGTCCAAACTGGAATTCCAGCAGGCCTTGGCGGTACACCCAGGTATCGATGATGTCGGCAACCGAAAGAACCGGTGTCGAATAGAGCATGAAAATCTGGTTGAAGCCTGCGTCCAGAATGGTTCCCAGCCTGAGCAGGACGACAATGACGATGACCGGTCGGATGGAAGGAAGGGTGATGTAACGAACCCGTTGCCAGGAGTTTGCACCCTCAACCAAGGCAGCCTCGAACAAGGAAGGATCGATGCCCATCAGAGCGGCGATGAAGATGATGGCGCTCCAGCCCATCTCCTTCCATGCATCACTGAGAATGACAATCCAGGGAAAAGCATTGGTATTGGTCAAGAAATCGATGGGCTTTCCACCGAACAGCTTGATGATGTCGTTCAAGATTCCATCACCGGGAGCCAGCAGCGCAAGCAGAATGCCGTACATGATGACCCAGGAGAGAAAGTGTGGAAGGTAGGCCAGTGTCTGCACCACCTTGCTCAATCTCGGGCGGTTGCTCTCATACAAGGAGATTGCCAGGATGATGGCAAGCGGCAGGCTGAAGACCAGCTTGCCGAAGCTGTACATCAGCGTATTGCGCAGCAGTTCGACAAAGTAATAGGAGTTGACGAAGGTCTTGAAGTGTTCCAACCCTATCCAGCGACTGCCCAACACCCCGTCCAGGGCCATATAATCCTTAAAGGCGATCTGCCCGTTGAAGATAGGCACGTACTTGAAAATAATGTAGTACACGAAGGGGATTGCCAAAAGGACATAGACCGACCTATGCCGCTTGACATCCCGCATCAACTGATTGAATTTGCTTCTTTCTGCCATACGCTTGTGCATCCTTACAGCATAAGCATAGGGCAGACGAACGGGGATTATGCAGAGCGGCTCTTGTACTTTTCCGACCTTTTTGCCTGTTTCCCCTTACGATGACAGGCAGAAAGTGCCGTCATTTACAGCAATACCAGCCTCTCGGTACTACAGGGATTAAAAAACATGCATTATACTAGGGTATGGGTTTCGTGTGTACCAGAACAACCGTTTGAAGGAGACATCCCATGAGAAAACTCGTTGTTGCCGCCTTGATCCTCACCCTGCTTCTACCGTCGGTTCTTGCCGATCAAAATGAAACACAAGAGAATTTGTACACCCTGGTCGTGCCCACCTACTATGACATGTTGTTCGTTACCGGATCATTTGGAAGCGGTACTGCAGCCCGTTTGCAGATTGACCTTGCTCCCACGACGGCCTTCAACTTCGACGTAGGAGCCGGAGCCAACTACGATTTGTTTGCTCAAACAAACAGCACGGCACTTTCCATCGACGCCAACCTCAACAGCCTGTTTTTGGGGACTTCGGGCATCGGACTCAATGTCGATGCTGACATCTCGTACAAGAGCTATACCCTGCAACTGGGTGGAATGCAGGGCTTCTATGGATTCGGTGTGGACCCATTGGAGTTTGATACCAGTATCGAATTGAATTTTTCTCCCTATGCTTCGGTCGGTATCGGAAGAATATACGATATCAGCCGGCTAAAGGAACTGCAGCTTATGATGCGCCATCTCGATATCGAACCTACGGCTGAACGCTTGAAACAAGCGGCAATGGTGCGCTACCGAAGAAACGAGTATCTGAACAGGTTCACCGATTATATTACGGAAAACCATGTCGCCTACTACCAGCATTTAGCCGATGCCTTCGGTGCATCACAGAAAATGCTCGACCTTCTCTTCATCGACCAAGCCCAAGCCTATCAGTTCGAAGTGGGGCGGTATGCAGGAATGCAATATGGATGGGAGTTGGAGGCGAGGCTGCGACCGACAATCGATTACAGGGGGTACAGGCTTGATCCCAAGACCCACTTCATCCTGAATCTCGACCTGATGGGGAGGTATGCCGCCTTCGCCATGGATGAACAGCTGTACTACTATGCCAGAGTTCTGCTCTCACCAGGTATGCTCTCTGATGGAAGCACCAGTTTCATTTTCACAACAAACGTACTGGGACAGGTACGATATCTTCCACCAAACGTTCCTTGGTATGTCGATGGTTCGCTGTCAATCGATTTCGATACTACACAAGCAACAAGAAAGTTCCAGCTCAACCTTGGCGGTAGGTTCAACTACATGATCCATCCCCTGTTCATCGCCTACGCCGGATTGGAACTTGCCGTCAACGACAGCTTCACCACCCAATCCCTGCTCGCATTCACTGCAGGAGGAACAATCAGGCTTCGATAAAGGGAGAACAGATTCAGTCGGCCTGCCGTTTCAGCTTGCGGTACTGCAGGCCGAACCTGATGAAGATGTAGGCATACACTGCAAATAAAACCAGATATAAACCCAGCATTCCGCGATGGGGGTCGGAATCCAAAAAACTTAGCTGCAGGATGGTCTGGGGAATGATGACTAAAAAGAAGATGACCAGCAAGGGAATCATGCGGCCCTTGAAGACGCGGCCGATGAAATCGAGGCGGGAGGCTTCATCACAAAAAATTTCCTCATCGCCCTGCATGCGCTGTGCACTCTTTCTGAAATAGCTGTAGCCGAAAAAGTCGAACATATACTCCCACCCGCAGTCCTTGAACATCTTCACATAGGTGTCTTGAGAACCCAACCCTTCCTTATGGTAGTCGAGTTGGTAGATTACATCCTCAGCTTCGCAGGCCTCGAAAAGATAGATGCCGGGAAGGGTCACCTTAAGCAGTCTCCACCCCTCGTTGTGCCGTCTACGCAGGTACTCTTGTTCCTGTTCATACTCGGCAATGGTAAAGAATTTTAGCTCCCGCTTCTGGTTTTTCATCAAAGATCCTCCTTCATGGTCCGGTACAGGCGAGCGATACGCTCTTTTTCCTTCTGAAGCACTTCAATGCCAAGGCTGGTGATCTCATAGATTTTCCGCTTTTCCTCTTCACGGATGAACTGGATCAGACCGTCCTTCTCCATTTTGGAAAGGCTGCCGTACAGAGTCCCCGGGCTGATGAGAATCTCACCGTCGGTCAGCTCCTTCACCTTTTGGACAATACTGTAGCCGTGCATCTCCTGCTGCAGACACAAAAGAATATAGAAGCCCGTCTCGGTCATCGGGACATAGACTTTTCGGATATGAGCATCCATACAACCACCTTACATCGAATCGCTATGCATCGCACTGCGATATACTAATCAAAACATTCGTCTTTCGTCAAGTGGTTTCATTCATGGCGTCGACATGCGAACCTTGGTAGGAGCCATCCCCTTGACCTTCCTGAACACCCTGCAAAAATATGCCTGGTCCTGGAAGCCGGTCTGACTGGCCACTTCATTGATGGTAAGGGTGCTCTGTTTGAGCAGATTTGTTGCCAGGTGGATTCGATGGCGGTTGAGGTAGTCCCACGGGGAGAGCCCGATTTCCTTGCGGAAGATTCGGGTTAGGTAGTCCTCACTGACATTGACCGCCTCGGCCAACTGCCAGCGCGAGATCGGATTTGTTGCATGCTCGCCGAGGTAGACGATGGCACGCTTGACCAAGGCTCCGGTCAGCGGAGGAAGAACCTCCTGATGGGTAAGCAGGGTGACGATGCGGGCCAGAAATTCACTGCTCTCAACCACACAGCGATGGGCTATGATCAGGCGGGGAATGAGGCTCAGCTGCTCAGCCTCCTCTCTCGTCCAATGCTCGCGGACAATGACAATAGGAGCGGGGGAGAGCTTACGCAACTGTTCATACAGTGCAGGATCGAACAAATCGCTGAACAAAAGACGTACCTTCTTGCCCGCATACACGTGCTCGATCTCCTGCTTTTCACACAGTACAACATTGTCCATCATGCCCAACTCACCGGCAAGCGAGTAACCCAGCGATCCCATAACAACCAACACCCCGTCCTCTTGGTTGCCGAGCTTGTTTGCGATCAGGGAGGATGCAAGGCTCTCATATCCTGGAGGGGCGTGGTAGCACACCATGGGAGCCTTGCTGAGCTCGCGATGATGTGCCAGAAGGTAAAGTGCGAGCTGCAATTCCGCTGAACTTCTGCGGCCGTCCCAAGCGAGGATGTCTCCCTCCAGCTGAGCAAGATTCTGCTTGTTCAACGATGAGGAAGGCAGCAGCCGTACTCGGTCGAACGCTGAGAAGAGAGCGGGTACCTCGCTTTCATCCTCAGAGCCGATGTAGGTAAGGGTGGAGGACGACCGAGCAAGGCTTTCCCCTTCCAGACTCGGCCAATTCAGACGGAAAATAATCTGATTATCCTTCAACATTACCAGACCCCCGCTCATCAGAATGATTCGTTGGGCAAGAGAAATGGAGGGGTCCTGGTTTCCCAGCGAAGCCTTCCAGGTGTCAAGGGAGCTGATGAAGGAGAACTGCAGCCCCATGGTTTGCAGTTCGGTCTTGATGGTGACCAGTCCACCTTGCTTTTGGATGTACTGCAATACAATTTCAAACGCTTGGAAGAGCTTATCCCTGTCACCTTGCAGCACTGGAAGGTCGGCCTCCCCCTCATAGGTAAAGGGATGGGAGGCTTGCAGGGAAGAGAGCAATGCAGAGGGGCTGAAGACGATACGCTCCAACTCAAACGCCCCGGTATAGGAGAGCGTGAGGTCTAAAAGATGGGAAGCCGTACGAAGCTGGTCTTCCACTTGGCCCTTCAATGCTTCATCCCTGTCCTGTACCAACAAGAGAATAGACTCCAAAGGATTACGCAAGCCTTCACTGATATTGGCGAAGAACTCGGTACGGGCTCGTTGGGCCCGCTCGGCCTCCTCCCTCGCCTTGTTGGCGGCATCGAGCAGGAAGGTACCTTTGATCGCCGAACTCAGTGAGGTTCTCAGCTCTTCCATGACACTTCCGCTGAACAATGTGGTCCTGACGACCAGATACCCAAGGGGTTGGTTGTCCATGAACAGGGGTTCTACAACATACACACCTTCTGCAAGATTCTCCTGAATAGCCGGAGGAAGCAAGTGATGCTTGGAGAACGTCTGCTTCCCGTCCAAAAGCATCTCATTCTCATAGCCGCCGATATAGGTGCTTTTCTCATCGTCCTCATAGAGCACCAGATACCCCGCACCCAGACCAAGGGTTCTCAAGTGCGCTGCCAAAAGAACAGGGATCGAAGAGAGGCTTCGCACACCCAAAAGATCACATTTCAGTGCATCCAGATGCTTGGCCTGCATGGACAACGCGTAGGCATGCTGGTGTGCGACCAAATCGCGTTGGCGTAAAAAGAGATCACGCAGGGCACAGGCTCGTTGCTCCTTGAATGAGGGTGAGGCGAAGAAGGTGCAATACCAGTGGAGAGCCTCGGAGAGAAGGTTCGGGTCCCCTCCCCGGTCGAGAAAGTGATGAACAAGGTCCTGCGCAAGATCCAGATAGGCTTGCTCATCATCAGAGTCGGCTTCGTCCAGAAGTCTCTGCAACCGGCTGCTTTCAGTTTCAGGGACCCTGAAGCTCTGCACCAACCATGCGAAAAACAAGGAGTGTGTTCCCACAGTCTGTCTGGCTTGTTCAACACTTCCCAGCGAATAGGTACATCCGCATGATTGGCGGATGATCGGGTGGGAAGGCAGCAGAATATCGAAGCTGGGCCCTGAACCATCCTCAAGCAGGTTGGACAGCAAGTCAAAGGACATGTGCGCCAGTTCGGTGACCGGCATGCGTGCCGTCGTGCAGGGTACGCGAAGCAAGTGGCTTTCGCTGCTGTCGTTATACCCTACCAAGCGAATATCTCCTGGTATGGAATATCCCAAGGCTTCCAGCTGTTTTCCGGCGGCGAACATCATCATGTCGCTCGAACAAGCGAGGGTGTCGAAATCCTTGCCCGGCACGAGTCGCCTCTGTTCGACCAGTTGCAACAGGGCGGCCGCCCCCTCGGTCCATGCATGCGGGTCGGAAGCCAGGCGCGGGTCGAAGACCAAACCCGTCTGGTCGAGGGTATCGCAATAGGCGCGATAGCGGTCCTGTGCCGAATAGTGGTTCTCAGGTCCCCTGATAAAGGCGATTCTCCGGCTCTTATGCTTGGTTATGCAGTGCAGAAGTACACTCTGCACCCCGGAATAGGCATCAAAGGAGACAGCTGGACAGCCCTCACGCTTGAGCCCGATGGAGACGCTGGGAAGAGAGCCAAGGGTGGCCAGGAAAGCCTGGACATCCTCGACCCGAACCGACCCGGCAAGTGCGGAAGCCCAGGTAAGGACTCCCTCGACATTATCGGAGTTCACCAAGGGGTAGATTGCATTGCGCAGATACTCCTGGTTTTCCTTGCACTCAAGCCTTCCTCCGGGAAAAACGAATAAAGAGGTATGCGAATGGCTGGCAAGCTTTGCTACCTCCGACCAAAGCTCGTTTGAGGCCCCGGTATGGATTGAGGCGAGCAACAGTGCAATTTTTCTTGGCCGGGATTCACTCACCACGCAGCTCCTTTTGGTCAGTCATACGCTTGGACATCGCTGTTTCTCTTCGAATATATTCCAGTGATAATCCCAACGGTAGTACAGAAAAGTCCTCTTGTCCATCAATGGTGTTCTCCCTGCCTGAGAAATGAAGCCACAACAGAATTCGCCTTGACAGTCCAACAGAGAGAAGGGTATTATTTGGAACGATGTTTCAATTTTTACCCATCGAAGCAGCGCTGCGGCGCCTCAACTCTCAATTGGACCGGATAATGCCGCTGCTTACCCCCAGTGGAGTTGTGTTGGGTCTTCTACTTGGTACACGAGTTGCTTGGATGAAACCATCGGTTACCATCCTTTTTGCAATCATTACGTTCATCGGTGGATTGGGTATCAATTCCAATGCTTTTTTCAAAGTGGTCAAAAAGCCAAAAGCCATTTTTGTATTCATCCTCGGAGCAAACGTAGTCATGCCCCTGCTTACCTATGCCATCGCCGCAATGGTTTTCAGAAACCAGCAGGAGATTGCAACAGGCCTGATTCTACTGATGGCCATACCTACTGCAATAACCGGTTACATATGGAGTGGAATTTATAAGGGAAACGGGGCCCTCTCATTAACACTGATTCTTGTCTCCACCCTGCTCGCTCCCATTCTCACCCCCTACACGGTGAGCCTGCTTGCCAACACATCAGTACGGATCGACACAGCAGGAATGATGGCATCCCTTGTTCTGATGGTGGTTATTCCTTCAATAGCCGGCATTCTGATCAACAACGCAACCAAAGGCAAGGTGAATGACCATATAACCCCTTGCCTCAAGCCGTTTTCAAAAGTCGGCCTTTTCCTCATTATTGTCATCAACACAGCCCAAGTTTCCGAGCGGCTGCTAGCCAATGCTTCATGGGCCTATGTACCCATCGCCCTGACATGCGCATTCCTGGCTGTCATCGCCTATCCCATTTCCCATACCCTCGGGAGAATCGCAGGCCTTGCAGTACAGGAGAGCAAAAGCATTACCTTTGCCTCTTCGATGCGCAACATCAGTGCCGCCTTGGTTCTTGCAATCGCCTACTTTCCGCCTGAAACCGCACTTCCTGTAATTTTTGGCATTGTATTCCAACAGAGCACCTGTGCTGTCATGGCATATGTCCTGTATGGAAGAAAAAAACCCACCTGATACAACAAAGCAACAAGGAGTATAGACCATGCAATCAATCACCGATGTTCACCAGACAGTACAGAGAAAAGAGAAGGTTCTTCAGTTCGGAGAGGGGAACTTCCTCCGAGCGTTCGTCGATTGGATGATCGACATTCTCAACGAGAAGACCGATTTCAACGGCAATGTAGTCCTCGTCCAGCCCTTGGACCGGGGCCTGAGCGATATGATCAACGCCCAGAAGGGCTTGTACACCACCGTACTCAGGGGTGTGCAGAACAAGAAGACCGTTGAGGAGTACCGAACGATCAACAGCGTCAGCCGCTGTCTCAATCCGTACAAGGCAGACGATTATCAGGAATACATGAAGCTCGCATCCAGTGAGGATCTGCGCTTCATCGTCTCCAACACCACCGAGGCCGGCATCAGTTACCACAGTGGAGACACACTGAATGACGCACCGCAGGTCTCCTTCCCAGCCAAGGTCTGCGCCTTCCTCTACAAACGCTACCAAGCTTTCAACGGGGCTTCGGACAAGGGCCTGATCGTCATTCCCTGCGAGCTCATCGACAAGAACGGAGACAATCTGAAGCGCATCGTCAAACAGTATGCACAGGAGTGGAACCTGGAGGCAGGCTTCATGACCTGGCTCGACGAAGCTTGTGATTTCTGCAACTCCCTGGTCGACCGCATCGTTCCCGGCTATCCGAGAGCCGAAGCAGAGGCAATCTGCACCAAGCTCGGCTATCAGGACAACCTGCTCGACTCTGCCGAGATTTTCCACCTGTGGGTCATCGAATGCCACAAGAACTTCCACGAGGATGAGCTGCCGTTCAACAAGGCAGGCCTGAACGTGGTATGGACCGACGATATGAGCTTCTACCGCACACGCAAGGTCCGCATCCTCAACGGAGCCCATACCATGAGCGTACTTGCAGCCTATCAGGCGGGCCATGAGACCGTCCAGGACTGCATAGCCGACAAGAATCTTCTCTTCCCGTTCATGTACAAGGGCATCTTCGAGGAGATCATCCCTTCGATGGAAGGCTCGAAAGAGGAGCTTGAGGCGTATGCAGCCGATGTTTTGGAGCGCTTTGAGAATCCGTACAACCCCCACCAGTTGCTCTCCATCTCCCTGAACTCGGTTTCCAAGTTCAAAACCAGGAACCTTCCTTCCCTCTTGGGGTATGTTGCAAAAAACAGCAAGCTGCCCAAGCTTCTGGTGTTCTCCCTCTCCGCCCTGATCAGCTTCTACGAAGGAACCGAATATGAAGGTTCGGCTCTCAAGGGACGCAGGGGAGACGAGACGTATCTGATCCAGGACAGCCCTGAGATTCTTGAGGTCTTCGCTTCTCTCTATGCCGAGGGAGGCAGTCCGAAGGTAAAAGCGCAACGCCTTGCAAAAGCAGTGCTGTCCAACACCTCCTGGTGGGCCCAGGACCTGACCAAGGTCGATGGACTCGAGCAGGCGGTGGCCGCAAACCTTGAGGCCATCTGGACTGTCGGCATGAAAGAGGCCCTTGCCTCTCTAACGAAAAAATAAGGAGCATATATGCAGACCTATACCGTTTTGAAGGTCCATCCCGAGGATTCGGTTGCAGTTGCCATCCGTCCCCTTTCCCAAGGGGAGGTGGTGGAGGTTGCAGGCCTTCAGATAGCTGTGGCAACAGATATTCCCGCCGGTCACAAGTTCGCCCTCAAAGCCATCGCGAAGGGGGAGAAGGTGATCAAGTACGGAGCCCCGATCGGTTATGCCGTTACCGATATCGCATGTGGTGAGCATGTGCATGCCGCCAACATCAAGACTACCCTCAGCGAGAGTGCCGAGTATGTCTATGACAAGATGCAATCCGAGCAGTTCGCCCTCAAGGCCGAGCAGCGAAGCAAGGAATGGGAAGGTCGGGTTCCTACCATCAAGGCGTACCGCAGAAGCAACGGGGCAATCGGCATTCGCAACGAGCTTTGGATCGTCCCCACCGTCGGATGTGTCAATAAAATCGCCGAGAACCTGGTGTCATGGGCCCAGGACAATCTGAAGAAAGCCCCTTTTTATGATGGGATACATGTGTGGTCGCACCCGTATGGATGCTCCCAGCTCGGCGACGACCATGAAGCTACACGCACCATTCTTTCCGACCTTGTCCACCACCCCAACGCCGGTGGTGTTCTGGTGCTCTCCCTCGGCTGTGAAAACAATACTCCCGAGTCCTTCCGCGCCCTGGTGGGCGAAGTCGATGCAAATCGGGTGAAGTTTCTCACCACCCAGGATGTCAGTGACGAACTGGCCGAGAGCAAGCGACTGTTGACCGAATTGTATGAGACGATGAAGGGCGACACGCGTGAGGATGTCGGTATGGACAATCTCATCGTCGGCTTCAAATGCGGCGGCAGCGACGGGCTGAGCGGCATCACCGCCAATCCCTTGGTCGGCCGTTTCTGCGATGCCCTCACCGCCATGGGTGGAACCGGAATATTGACCGAGGTCCCCGAGATGTTCGGAGCCGAACAGCTGTTGATGAACCGCGCTGTTGATGAGCAGGTATACGAACAGACCGTCAACCTGATCAACGACTTCAAGCAGTACTTTGTCAAACACAACCAGGTGGTGTATGAGAATCCCTCCCCGGGCAACAAGGCCGGCGGTATCTCCACCCTTGAGGACAAGAGCCTCGGGTGCATCCAGAAAGGCGGTCAGGCGATGATCACCGATGTTCTTGGTTATGGAGACCGAATAAAGAAGCGGGGGCTCAACCTGCTCAACGGTCCGGGCAACGACATTGTCTCCACTACGGCTCTTACCGCCTGCGGAGCCCATATCATTCTCTTCACCACCGGCCGTGGAACCCCGCTTGGGGCACCGGTACCGACCATCAAGATCTCTTCAAACAGTGCTCTTGCTGAAAAAAAGGCCAATTGGATCGATTTCGATGCCGGACGTCTTTTACAGGAAGACGATGAGACAGTCCTCTCCGACTTCCTCTCTCTCATCCAGAGGGTTGCAAGTGGAGATGCTATGGCAAAGAATGAGGAAAACGGGTACGCAGAAATTTCGCTGTTCAAGGATGGGGTCATCCTCTAAGGACACACAATAAGGAGAATCATCATGAAAAAGTTTATGGACGAGCACTTTTTACTACAGACTAAAACCGCCCAGACTCTCTACCATGAGTATGCAAAGGATGAGATGATCTTTGACTACCATTGTCACCTCAATCCGAGTGAGATCGCAAACAACAAGCGATTTACCACCATCACCGATGCCTGGCTTGGAGGAGATCACTATAAGTGGAGAGCCATGCGTGCCAACGGGACTCCCGAAGCCTTGGTGACCGGCAAGGATGCCGACCCGTTCGACAAGTTCATGGCTTGGGCTTCCACCATGGAACATGCCTTGGGCAATCCCCTCTACCACTGGACTCATCTGGAGCTGCAGCGCTACTTCGGCATCCATGAGGTGCTGAACACCAAGAATGCAAAGGCAATCTATGATGAGGCCAACCGACAGTTCAAGGAGAACGAGAATCTTTCGGTCAAGGGCATCATGAAGCAGTTCAAGGTCTACGCGGTGGGAACAACCGACGACCCTGCCGACGACCTGGCCTATCATGGACAAATCGCCAAGCAGGCCGATTTCCCGGCAAAGGTAATCCCCTCCTACCGCCCCGACAAGGCTTTGAATATTGAGAAGGACACCTTCCTTTCCTATATCGACAGCTTGGCAAAGGCCAGCGGGAAGAGAATCGAGCGGGCCTCTGATGTCGTCGAGGCTCTGATCGATCGTCTCGATTTCTTCGTAAGCATGGGCTGCAAAGCCTCCGACCATGCCCTCATAACCGCCCCCGCCGTCTTCAAGAGTGAGAGCGAAGTGAACGCAATCTTTGCCAAAAAACTGGCAGGGGCGACACTCTCTTTTGAGGAAGTGGAGGCCTATAAGACCTATGTGCTCACGCATCTTGCAAGAGCCTATGCAAAGCGGGACATCGCGATGCAGCTGCACTTCGCATCCATTCGCGACAACAATGGCATGATGTTTGCGAAGCTTGGACCCGATACCGGTTACGATGCTTCCCACGACAAGGAGCTTGCCGCTTCCCTTTCAGCCTTCCTGAACAACCTGTCGGCAACCGGAGATGTCCCCAAGACCATCCTGTACACCCTCAATCCAAAGGATTACTATTCGTTGGTAACCTTGATGGGTTGTTACCAGGATGGAATCCCGGGTAAAATGCAACTTGGTTCCGCTTGGTGGTTCGCCGACCACAAGGACGGCATGGAAGAGCAGATGAAGATTCTCGGCAACATCGGACTGCTTCCCCGTTTCATCGGGATGCTCACCGACAGCCGGTCCTTCCTCTCCTACTCCCGCCACGAGTACTTCAGAAGAATACTCTGTAATATTTTCGGTACATGGGCTGAGGAGGGCGAGGTCCCCTATGACCTCGAGATGCTTGGAAAGGTTGTAAAGGATATCTCCTTCGGCAACGCCAAAGCCTATTTTGAGGGGTAAAGCGATGGGAAAGAAAGAAATCGATTCAGGAAGTGAAAAGCAGCAAACCAGCGGGGTCATTCGGACCATCGCCATCCTTGAGACGCTCTCCAGGCATCAGACGATCAACCTGGAAAGCTTGGCAAAGGAAACGAAATTGCCAAAAGCCACCCTGCTTCGGTTTCTCTCCACCTTGGTCAATCTCGGATATGTATACCGCGACCCCAGCGATCTCTACAGCCTCACCTTGAAGATGTTCAGCGTCGGGTCGCACGGCCTGGAGCATATCGATCTCATCCAGATTGCCAATCCAATCGCACAAAAGTTGTGTGAGGAACTTGGTGAGACAGTCCATATGGGGGTGTTGGAGGACGACGAGGCAGTATATATCCTCAAGAAGGAGTCCTCCTTCACCATCCGCATGTACTCTCGGGTAGGAAAAACCATTCCCTTGTACTGTACCGCCATCGGCAAAATCCTGCTCAGTGATATGAATGAGCGTGAACTCGCATCCTACCTTGGCAAGGTGAATCTCAAACCATTCACCCCTAACACGCTTCGTGACAGTCAGACGCTCAAACAGGAGCTTATGCAGATCAGAAGCCAGGGTTGGGCTTGGGACAACGAGGAACATGAAATGGGAACACTGTGCATCGGTTCTGCCATCAGGGACTATACAGGGAAGGCCGTGGCAGCGATGAGCGTATCCTGGCCGCTCTTCAGGTTCAATGTCGAGGAGAAACAAAGGATTGTCTCCTCGATTCTCCAAGCCTGTGCAAGTCTCTCCAGATTGCTTGGCTGGACCGAGGAGTAAAGCCACAACATCCCTGAGTAATCGGGGATGTTTTTTTACCAATGGTGTAGTACCATCTGACAAAAAGGAGTGTGCCATGCAACAGATTCGTTGGGGTATGATTGGATGCGGTTCGGTAACGGAAGTCAAGAGCGGACCGGGATTCCAAAAGGCTGATGGGTCGACCTTGGTTGCTGTAACAAGTCGTACACCCCAAAAAGCCCGTGACTATGCCATGCGCCATGGAATCCCGAAGTGGTACGACAATGCCCAGGACCTCATCGACGACGAGGAAGTGGATGCCGTCTATATTGCCACCCATCCCGACTCGCACAGTGACTATGTGATGATGGTTGCCGCAAGCGGCAAGCCGGTATACTGTGAGAAACCCTTGGGAATCTCCTCTCGGCAGAGCAAGGGAATGGTGGATTTCTGCAACCAGAGAGGAGTTCCGTTCTTCAGTGCCTATTATCGCCGGGCGCTTCCCAAGTATCTGATGATCAAGCGCATGATAGACAGCAAGCAGTATGGTGATGTACGAGCGGTGCATGTATTCATGCAGCAGACCATCAAAGAAGAGGACAAGCAGAATGGTGGAACCTGGCGGGTACGACCCGAGGTCTCCGGTGGAGGCAAGTTTCACGACGTCGGCTCACATGCCCTGGACCTCATCGATTGGATGCTCGGGCCCATCAGTGAAGCCTGCGGGGAGGCCATGAACCAAAGCAAGGTCTATAAAGCCGATGATGTGGTGTACGGACATTTCAAGACCGAGCAGGGCATCCCAGGTACCGGACTTTGGTGTTTCAATACCTTCAAGGATGAGGATGTCACCCACATCTACCTTGAAAAAGCAAGAATTTCCTACTCCGTACTTGATATTGCCCAACCCATTACCATTGCAACACTCGAGGGAGTACAGACCATTGCAGTCCCCGACCCGCCCCAGCATGTAGCACAACCTTTGATCCAGACAATCGTCGACCAGCTGCTGGGCAGGGGGACCTGTCCCAGTACCGGAGAGTCCGGGATGAGAACAGATTTCGTTCTTGACCGCTTGATCGGCAGAGTATAAGAAGGAGATTTCACCATGTTTGTATCACATCGCGATCTAATCGAGAAAAAACAGATTTCAGAATATGTTACCAAGCAGGTCCTGGTCAGTCCCAAGGAGGGCTGGAAGGACCACGTCATGAGAATGTTCACGCTGAAAAAGGGTGGTAAGGCTCCCCACCACTCCCATCCTTGGCAGCACATCATCTACGCAGTCGAGGGGACGGGAAACCTCTATATGGAAGGCAAGGATTATCCGTTGACAGCGGGCTCGGTCGCCTATGTTCCTGATGACGCCGACCACCAGATCTCAAATGCCGGGGATGAGAAGTTTGTGTTCATCTGCATCGTTCCCGAGCGGGGGGACCAGTAAGGGTTCTAGAAGAACCCCAAGGCCATCAGAAGGGATATCCAGAGAAACAGACTGAGAAGCGACAAGGCGGTGGTGAACACTACGATTTGCCCCGCCAGCTCTGCATCCCCATCCATCTGCTGGGCCATAGTGTAGGAAGATACCGCTGCCGGAGATGCATACATGGCCATCAGAAGGATCAACTCAAGACCTCTGAACCCGAAAAGAATAGCTATCGTGATGCCAACAGCAGGGACTATCACCAATCGATTCAACACCCCGACGGCCAAGGGTTTTCGGTTCAGCTTGACCGAAGAAAACGTAACCGAGGCTCCTAGAATGACCAAGGCAAGCGGGGTTGCAATCTCTGCTATCTCAAACACGACTCCTTCAAGGCCTTTGGGCAGTCGTATCCCTACGATGGCACACAGAAGCCCCAGCACTCCCCCGATGACAATGGGGTTGAGGACGATTCCTTTAAGGATTTTCTTTCCATCGGGTTTGTTGCCCCTGAAGTATTCCAGAACTACAACACTGAGCACATTGATCACTGGAACCACCACACCCACCATCAAGGAAGCGATGCCTGCGCTGGTACCTCCATACAGGGTGGCGGCCATCGGCATGCCGAAGAAAATGAAGTTGCTTCTGCAAATACCCTGCACCAGCACTCCCCGTCTCGCATTCTCCGGTTCCATGCGGGGAATCAGGAGCATGTAGAAGCTTACCATCACAAGCAAAGAGAGAACCGCATACCACAATAAATTGAAGGAAGTGATGGTGGAAAAGTCAGTCTTGTAGATATTTGAAAAGAGCAGCGTGGGAAGAAAGACACGGAACACCACGTTGTTCATCTCCTTAAGGGTTTTTTCGGAGAGAAGCTTAAGGTTTCGAATCCCATACCCAAGGGCGATTTTTGCAAACAAGGGAAAAAGGACCGAGAAGGCGGTGGAAAATATCATGCTTGGTCCTTATTCTTCACTATGATGATCACATGAGCAGCCATCCCCATGGTGATGGTGATGTCCATGGTCATGATTGCAGGAACAACCCTCTTCATGGTGATGATGCTCATGCCCTTCTTCGGTGAACAAGTCATGCATCATATCCATGAGAATCGACTCGATCTCCTCATTCTTTCCACCGTCAACAACCATGATGCCCATTTGGGGAGCAATCTTCTCAAGAAGCGGCAGCGTACGTTTGCCAAAGCAGTGGATGGCCTGCGGCTTCCCCTCTTTCTCAAAGATTTCCAGCAGGTGGCTGATAAATGCACCATGTTCTTGTTCGTAATTTTCAACCATGAAGATGTCGAGAATCTGATGCGCCTGAGGATCGTAGACCAATTGGTAAATGGGAAAGAGCGGACGCCCTCCCTTCTCCCCCAACATCGGCTCGGGAAGCATGCCGGTGGCGGTATAGAGAATTTTCCCCGGTCTTGATTTCATCCGTTTGTAGTAACGTTGTTTTTCTTCGTTGGTGAAGAAAGCCTGAGGATAGGAGAACCCATACGCTTCATCCTGGAGAATTCTTGCAGTGACGACAAAGGATCCATCCTGCTCTTCAATACAGGGAATGTACTCCTTGCCGCCGCTCTCCTTCAGATTCAGGGAATCCAGCCAATACGAGAAGGAGTTTGTCCTGCTCGTTTTCTTATAGGAAGCAAAGTACTCTTTGGCAAAAAGAACCGCTCGGAAGATCTGTATGAGGTCTTTTCCTTCATGTTCTTCAATATACCAAGGATACTGGTATTGGAGCTTGCTTCTGAATTGGGGGTACATACCATCATCAAAGGATACGCCGCTGTCGACAATGGCTTGGTAATCGGCCTCCTCGATATCCTCCCTGCTGTTGTTGAAAAGGCAGAGCAGGCACTCCTGCTCCTGCTCCATCTCCATGTATTCAAACGAATCGGTCTGTTCATCGGAGAGCGAAAGGGCAAGGTATCCGGTAAGGCCCTTTTCTCCACGGTAAGCGGCAAAAGCCGAGTCTACAAGCGAAACATAGTAGGGTGTCTTGTCTTCAGCAATAATGCAAATAAGGTCGTTCTCCGAGAAAACGGAAGAGACTGCTGACTCGGTATAGACCTTGGCGAGGCTGTATAAGGTATGGGTATCCATTCTTTTCTCCATCGGTTCATCATACAATAATCCAAAGGCTTGTCCAGTGACTTTGCCTATAGTACTTGCTATGGTAATCTACACATTGTACCATAAGTGTATGCATCATTTGAAGGATGGTTCTTCATGACAGGATTTGAGAAACTGCAGCAAGCAAAGCGATTCGATATGAAGAAAAAGCCCATCCGCCAGCGTCAGTTTTTAAGACCTGTGACCTGGCTGCTGAGCTATCCGACCGTATGGTCCCATCGTCTGAAAATCAACCGCATCAATATGGAAGGCATAAAGCCTCCATTTCTTCTCTTGTGCACCCACCATGCATTCATCGATTTCAAGGTGACTACCGCCGCCCTTTTCCCCTACCGGGCAAACTATGTGGTTGCCATCGACGGTTTTCTCAAGCGCGAGTGGCTTTTACGAAATGCAGGAGGCATCTGCAAGAGAAAATTTACCAATGACCTTCAATTGATCAGGCAGATCCGAGAGGTACTGGCAGTAAATAAGGATGTTTTGGCCCTCTATCCCGAAGCACGATACACCCTGGTGGGAACCACCGCCGTGTTACCTGATTCACTGGGAAAAATGGCGAAGCTCCTCGGGGTGCCGGTAGTCATGCTCAATATGCACGGCCATTATCTGAGCAGTCCCGTATGGAATCTGAAGGACCGGGGCAGCCGCATTGAAGCCGATTACAGCCTGCTGTTCACCAAGGAGGATCTGGCGAAGAGCTCGGTTTCCCACATCAATGCAGTGATCAGAAAGGCGTTCGAGTACGATGAATATCGGTGGCAAAAAGATAATAAGATCCGTATAAGCTATCCAAAGCGGGCTGAGGGCCTGCATAAGCCGCTGTATCAATGTCCTCATTGCCTCAGCGAGTACACAACCTATAGCGAGGGAATCCATATCGGATGCTCGACTTGTCATAAAAAGTGGGAGATGACCGAATACGGAGAGTTGCGGGCAATCCAAAGGGCGGATGACGAACAGCTGTTGGTTACTGAGTTTCCCCATATTCCCGATTGGTATGAGTTCGAGCGCAAGCAGGTGCGCGCCCAAATTGAAGCTGGAACGTATTGCCTGAAGACAAAAGTACACGTGGAAGCCCTCCCGAATGCAAAGGGGTACATTCCCCTTGGTGATGCCTTGCTCATTCACGACATGCAAGGCTTCAAGTTGGAAGGCATGTTCGGAAAAGAGGGTTTTCTCCTTGCAAAAACCCCCCTGTCGATGTACTCATGCCACATCGAGTATGAGTATTTCGGCAAGGGAGACTGCATCGACCTCTCCACCTTGGAAGACACTTACTACATCTATCCGAAAGAACAAAAGTTCTCGGTCACCAAAATCGCTTTGGCAACCGAGGAGCTGTTTGCCTACTATAGCAAGGAGCAGGAAATTACTCCTCATATCTTGCTTGAGGCGGTTGCCCAATCACCTTCCTGACAGGATGGATGCAAGTTCCGCTTCACTGATATAGCGTGCTTTGTAGGTGACTTTGTACCGGTCAAGCTGTCTGATAAAGGCACGCATGTGGTTCTCCGATCCCTTCAGGAGATTGGTATATACCCATATTTCAGCTTCATCAGTAGTCTTTGAAAGATACTCCTTCAAATCGTAGATATCCAAATCCTCGATGATGGCTCCTACCAAATAGGCTTCTTGGATTGACTTCATGCCCTGTTCCACCAAGGAGGTGTAGAGAGCAGCCAGGTCGGCGTTCTTGAACTCACCGGCTGCAGAACCTGCAACAGGATCCTCGATGTTTCGTACTGCAAGCAGTGCTCCCACTGCATCCATGTGCTGTTGTTCAGCCTTTGCAATATTCAGGAATGTCCTGGCACCCCATCTTTCATATAAGGCGAGATACACATCGCGGGCAAGTTTCTCTTCCTCACGCATATACAAAAGTCCGTCTTCTGTTGAGCCGGATTCGGCCAAGAGAGCTTCGACCGCTGGAGGCGAATTAACTTGCACCTCTTCAATCGGCTGTGCAGCCAGAGAAAACGAGGTACCTAAAATCAGTGCCAAAACTATGATGCTTGTATGCTTGTACATATGCAGCTCCTATGATTGTTGAATCTGACTCAACAATACTGCTACCGAGTACAGGCATTAAGAATGTCAGGTAAAGGTTGGGTAAAGACAGTTTTCAGCGATCATGTCTTGAGAAAGTCCTCACGACAGGGGGTGAATACATCCAAGACCGCTCCCTTTTCGAGACAGAGCGTCCCATGCGGTGTATGAGGAGTGAAGAGCAGGGTGTCCCCCTTCTTTACAACAACGGGTTTTCCATCGATGGAAAATTCGAAGGAGCCTTCCAAAACATAGGTCACCTGTGTATGGGGATGAGTATGCACTGCTCCAACACCACCCTTTTCAAACATAACTTCAACCTGCATCATGGTCTCGTTGTAAGCCAGGATTTTCCTTCTGACTCCTTCTCCCACCGACTCAATACCTGCACTAGCAGCAAAAACAACCGTGTTCATGGCACTTCTCCCGATTGGTAAACCGTATAATAGTCTCAGCATGCTTGAGGATTTTGCAATATGCAAGGCCTGTCAAGCAATTTGTTAAGGACATATTTTCGTCTGATTCCACTGAAAAAAACAGGGAGTGTCATAAAACACTCCCCCGATACAAACACATGAGGCTTAGCGCTGTACGCGTCCGCTTCCATCACCCTTGAGCAGGGCTTCAACCTCCGCCTTGGTGGAAAGGTTGAAGTCTCCGTCGATGGAGTGCTTCAGAGCAGAAGCTGCAACGGCAAAGTTGATGGCATACTGCTCATCGTCCCCGTACTCGCTGAGGGCATAGATGAGACCTGCAGAGAAGGAGTCTCCACCACCGACACGATCGATGATATCGGTGATCTCATAGTGCCTGGAGAGGTAGAAACCGCTCTTTCCACTGAGGGCTGCACTCCAGCCGTTGTGGTCTGCACTCTTGCTTTCCCTCAGGGTGACGGCAACCACACTGATGTTGGGGAACTGAGCCTTGACTTCTGCAGTCAGGGCCTTGTACTCCTCGATATCCAGTTCGCCGGTAGTCACATCAACCTTGGCTTCGATGGCCAGGCACTTCTGGATGTCTTCCTCGTTTGCCACGATTACATCGGCAAACTTGACCAGTTCGCGCATTACCTCGGGAGCTTTCTTGCCGTAGTTCCACAGCTTCTTGCGATAGTTCAGGTCGATGGAGACGGTGGCGCCGGCCTTCTTTGCGTGCTGCATGGCGGCAAGGCAGCTGTCGGCTGCTTCCTGGCTGATAGCCGGGGTGATGCCGGTTACATGCAGCCATTCTGCGTCTGCCATAATGGAAACAAAATCAAAATCGGAAGGTTTGCTCAAGGCGATGGAGGACTCTGCGCGGTCATAGACTACGCTGCTCGCTCTCTGGTTTGCACCGGTCTCCAGGAAGTAAATTCCAACACGTCCGCCTTTGGTCATCTTGATCGAAGAGGTGTCGACACCGTATTTTCTTACTTCACGAACGGCAGCCTCGCCGATTGCGTTGGCAGGAAGAGCGGTGACGAACTTGGCATCCTTGCCCAGAAGGGAGAGAGAAACGGCAACGTTTGCTTCACCACCTCCAAAGGTTGCTTCCATGAGAGGAGATTGAAAAAAGCGTTCATGGCCGGGGCTCTTGAGCCGCAGCATAATCTCACCAAACGTTACATACTTCTTACCCATACAAGCCTCCTGGATATTTTTGTCGGGAATACTGATTGCCTCTTGATATTTGGAATCATAGAGGGTATGCTTGGGTCTGTCAATATTATTTTGAAACAACGTTTCATAATTGAAATAAAGGAGTGACTCCATGCACGAAGCACTGTTTGAAAACATTCACAAAATCGGTCTGGTACCTGTAGTTAAAATCGATGATGCTGCAAAAGCTGTAGGGCTTGCAAAGGCCATGGTCAAGGGCGGCCTTCCCTGTGCTGAAGTCACTTTCCGCACCGCAGCCGCAGAGCAAGCGATCAAAAACATCACGGCGGCTGTTCCTGAGATGCTGGTTGGAGCCGGAACGGTTACCAATCTCGACTTTGCCAAGAAAGCTGTTGCAGCCGGTGCCAAGTTCATTGTCTCTCCCGGTTTCAACCCGACCGTCGTCGATTGGTGTCTTGAGAACAACGTGCCCATCGTACCCGGTGTATGTACCCCCAGTGACATCGAGGCAGGCCTCTCACGAGGGCTTTCCACCCTCAAGTTTTTCCCTGCAGAAGTAAGCGGCGGCGTCGAGATGCTCAAGAACCTTGCAGGCCCCTTCCCCAACCTGATGTTCATGCCTACAGGTGGTATCAGCCCGGCAAACCTTGCCTCCTATGCAAAGCAGTCCAACGTACTGGCGGTCGGCGGCTCCTGGATGGTAAAGCCCGAGCTCATCGAAGCAGAGAACTGGGATGCAATTTCAGCACTCTGCAGTGAAGCTGTAGTTGCTCTCCAGGGCCTTGAGTTCGCACATCTGGGCATCAACAATGAAAATGCTGCAGAGGCTGAGAAAACCATTGCCGCCCTTGAGGCTTTCGGCATGGTAAAGAAGGTCGGCAACAGCTCCACATTCCTGAATACCACCATCGAAGTCCTTCCCAAGATGTACTACGGCAGACTCGGCCACCTCGGTTTCAAGTGCTTTGATATCGAGCGCACCCTCGCCTACCTCGGCCGCCATGGGTTCACAGTCAATGAAGAGACCATCACCCGTGACGCAAAGGGCAAGATCAAGGTCTGCTACATCCAGCAGGAGCTCAGCGGCTTTGCCGTACACCTGGTCAAGGCCTGATTCCAAGAAAATGCAATCCAGACGCCGGTTCTCATCTAGCAGAACCGGCGTTTTCTTGTTTACAGTAGGTGCATGCGAATAGTACAAAACCATATACTTGCCAACGAGCAAATCAAAGCGATTGAACAGCTCCAGGATGTCGCCCTCCTTCCCGAAAGCTTGGAGAATCGTGTATTCCTCTCCTCGGAAATGAATGTATACAAGGACTTGGATTGTTTCTTCCTTGGGTATGAGGACAACCAGCTTATAAGCTTCCTTGGTGCATTTTTTCCCAGCCGCAAGGAGGTGGAGTTCAACGGCTTCACCCATCCCGATCATCGCAGGAAAGGACATTTCAACCGTCTGGTGGAGCATGCCCTCTCCTTATATAAAGCATACCCATTCAACCAGGCACTCTTTCAACGGGAGCTTAACAGCAAAAGCGGCCTCTCCTATCTACAGAAGCGGTATCCGGAGCTTGACCGCAGCGAGTACCTGATGACACTTGAAAAACAACACTGGAACAACAAGCAACAAATCGGGACTCTTGAGTTGGTTGCTGAACATAACAAAGAGGAAACCATCACCGTCATGAGTGACGCCTTCGAGGAAGCGAGGGATGAAAGTACGCACGTCTTGTCCTATTTACTCTCAAGCACAGACCGAAAAGTATTTCTGTATCGCTATGAGGACAAAGCGATTGGGGTTCTTAATGCAGCCATGGAAGATGGAGTGTGGGTTGTTCACGGAGTAGGAATCATCCATGCCTGTAGGAACCAAGGCATGGGAAGACAGATGCTCAGCCTTGCCTTCGATCAGCTCTTCAAGGATGCAGATACAATCCAGCTTGAAGTGGATTCCCAGAACCCCCCTGCCCTTGCCCTTTACCAAAAATTAGGGTTCTCCACTACCAGTCAGGTCGATTACCATAGACTGATTTTGCGATAGTGTGACCGTTTTGGCCCTTGGTTCTATTTATCTTGACGGCTCTGTTGCGACAGCTTAGCATTACGTATCACGTTTTGTTTTTGACCGCATCCATGAGGATGACGGAATGCAATTTGGAGGAAAGAATGAAAAAAACACTTGCAATTCTGCTCGTACTAGTCATGCTCGTACCAGCTCTGTTTGCACAGGGCGGCCAGGAAGCAGCTCCTGCTGCCCCAGCTCCTGTGGCTCCCGTAGCCGCCCCTGCTCCCGCCCCGGCTGCTGCCGGCTCTGGCAGCGTCAACGCTTACACCACCCTTGAGGAGCCCCTTGCTGCAAAGCTTTTCCAGCTCTTCGAGGCTGAGACCGGCATCAAAGTGAACTTCGTCCGCCTCAGCGGTGGTGAAGCTGTCGCTCGTCTGGAAGCTGAATCTGCCAATCCCCAGGCATCCATCTGGGTCGGCGGTGTAGGTCTTGATCACATCACTGCAAAGAGCAAGGGTTTGACCACCCCGTACGTGAGCCGCTTTACCAGCAAGACTCCTGCTCAGTTCCGTGATGCAGATAACTACTTCATCGGACTCTATGTCGGACCTCTTACCTTCGTAACCAACCTCGACCGTGCCAAGGAACTTGGTTTTGAAGCTCCCAAGAGCTGGGCAGACCTGCTCAAGCCCCAGTACAAGGGTTACATCCGTATGGCAAACCCCAACTCCTCGGGTACCGCCTACAACGTCCTGACCACGATGCTCGATATCTTCGGCACTGAGGACAAGATGATCGAGTACATGAAAGAGCTGGACAAGAACATCGACCAGTACACCAAGAGTGGTTCGGCTCCCGGCAAGAGCGTGGCAACCGGTGAGATTCCCATCGCCATCGGCTATGCACACGACCAGGTCAAGCTCAAGGCTGCCGGATCTCCTGTGGTCATCACCGCTCCCAGCGAAGGAACCGGCTATGAGCTGGCTTCCATGTCCCTGGTCAAGGGCGGCAAGGATACCGTCAACGCCAAGAGGCTGTACGACTGGATCCTCTCCAGCCCCGTTGCACAATCTACGTTCACCGAGTGGTATGTGGTTCTGGTGGCAGAGGGTTCTGCAAAGCATCCCGATGCCCTCTCCATCAACGAGATCAAGACCGTTGTGCAGGATATGGCTTGGGACGGAGATAATGTCAACAAGACCAGGCTTCTGGACCGCTGGACCAACGAAATCGGCAACAAGAGATAATTACCATCTGGTAATTTGGCTTTTCCTACCACCCTGCAAGAGAACCTTGCAGGGTGTGTAGTACCAACGGAATGATTCGATGTTTACAAAAAAACGCATCCTTCAGTTCTGTGCTGCGGCACTGATATTTCTGCTGGCCGACTTCTGGATGTACAGTACGCTCTCTTCCAACTTCAGGGGCTATGAAGAACAGCGGAACTTCAATGAGATTGAACTGTTCGCCCAAACAGTACCCGAAGAATCAACGGACACAGCCTATGAGACGTGGATTCCCACAGTCAAGGACATCATCCCCGGCTCCCGTGCCCTCTATTTGGCCTTTGATGAATCGACCTTCGATTTTGTCCCCTTGACTGGTTCCCAAACAACCCGAGCCCTGTTTGATGCAAACAAACCCAATGCAGAATTTCAGAAAGCCTTGGAAAGCGTCTATTACCTTGAGCCGATGCGTCTGGGATCGACCTATAAGGCCGACTACGCACTCGACCCCGATGCAAACAGTTTCGAGAGAACCGACAGCCAAGTCTATTTTGTCCCGGTCATCGATGATACCGGCTACCAAGTCTCCGGCGCAGTCATGATCCTGGTTCCCACCAGTACCGCCACCGGCTTCAACAATTTGCTTAGGACGCTTTTCATCGCCGCAGCGGTTGTTTTCTTGGGAGTCCTGCTGGTTCTTACCTTTACACGAGACCCTATGACAGGCTTCATGGTCCTCGGGCTTTTCTCCATCGTGTTGATTTTCATAGCCTATCCTTTGATCGAGGCGGTACGACTCTCATTCATGAAGGATGGTACCTTCAGCCTCCAGACCTGGAAGGAAAGCCTCTCCCCCACCTATTTGGTCGCCCTGTGGGGCTCTCTCAGACTTGGAGTCCTTACGGCTACCATCTCCACCTTGGTGGGATACATGTTCGCCTTCCTCATAGAACGGACCAGCTTCAGGCAGAAGAAGCTGATGACCACCCTGGCCACCATGCCGGTCATCTCCCCTCCCTTCTCCCTATCGCTCTCCATCATCCTGCTCTTTGGCAACAACGGTTTGATCAGCAAGCAGCTGCTCCATCTGAATACTTCCATCTATGGACTGGGGGGTTTGACCATCGTGCAGGTCATCGGCATGTTCCCCATCGCTTTCATGACGATCAGCGGAGTGCTCAGGCAAATCGACTCCACCGTCGAGGATGCTTCGCTGGACCTCAGCGCAACCAGGTGGCAGACTTTCAAGTCGATTACCCTGCCCCTGTCAGCCCCCGGAATACTCTCTGCCTGGCTGCTGGTATTCACCAACTCCCTGGCTGACTTTGCCAACCCGTTGCTGCTCAGCGGCGACTACCGGGTGCTCTCGACCGAAGCCTATATGTTGGTCACAGGACGCAGCAACCTTGGAGCAGGTTCGGCCCTTTCGTTCATCCTGTTGATGCCCACCCTTACCGCCTTCCTCATCCAGCGTAACTGGGTGTCCAAGAAGAGCTTCGTAACTGTTACCGGCAAGCCCTCCACAAACCTCACCGAATTGACAAACAAACCAGTGCGAATGGTTTTAGAAATCGGCTCATGGATTTTCATCGGCTTTATCGGGGCTCTCTACCTGACCATCGTGGCAGGATGCTTTGTAGTGAACTGGGGTATCGACTACTCCTTCACCCTTGCAAACTGGGGGGAGGCCGTCTCACGTGGCTGGACTTCCATCCGTGACACCGTCACCCTGGCGGCCATCGCCACTCCTATTGCAGGCCTGCTCGCCATGCTCAGCGCCATGCTGATCGTCCGAAAGAAGTTCCCGGGCAAACGGTTCTTGGAGATGATGATCATGACTCCGTACGCCATCCCGGGTACCTTGATCGGTATCAGCTATGTACTGGCTTTCAACAAGCAGCCGTTGCTGCTGGTGGGTACCGGTGCGATCATCGTCATCAACTACATCATCCGAGAACTGCCGGTAGGACTTGAGAACGGCATCACAGCCCTTCATCAAATCGACCCGGCCATCGAGGAGTCGGCTGCAGACTTGGGAGCCGATGTTCCCACCGTCTTCCGCACGATTGTTCTGCCGTTGATAAGACCGGCCTTCCTGAGCAGTATGTCGTACACCTTCGTACGCTCCATGACTGCTGTCAGCGCCATCATCTTCTTGATATCGGCTCGCTGGAATCACCTGACCGTCTTGATTTTCAACTTCTCCGAGAATCTCAGATTCGGTCTTGCCAGCGTCTTGTCAACCATCCTGATCTTCATCGTCCTCTCTGTTTGGGCCCTGATGCAGATTGTGGTTCGTGATGACAAGCTCACCCAGAAAACTATCTCAACCCGCTAAGGTGGTGATCCATGGAAAAGAAAAGTGTATCGGTAACCCTTGAGCATGTAACCAAGAAATTCAAGGACGTGAAAGGAAAGGCTGACGTAATCGCAGTCAATGATTCTCACTTTGTCATAGAACCCGGCGAGTTGGTCACCCTGCTTGGACCATCCGGTTGCGGCAAGACGACCACCTTGCGTATGATCGCCGGCTTCGAGCTGCCCACCGAAGGGAAAATCTATATCGGCAACGAGGAAGTGACCATGCTGCCTCCGAACAAGCGCGATACCGCCACCATGTTCCAAAGCTACGGTCTCTTTCCTCATATGACGGTCTTCGATAACGTCGCCTACGGCCTCAGGCTGAGAAAGGTTCCCCAGGAGGAGATCACCAAGCGGGTCAACGAGACGCTGGCCTTGGTCGGTCTTGCCACCTACGGCGACCGTGCTCCTTCCAAGCTTTCCGGCGGACAGCAACAGCGTGTCGCCCTGGCCCGCAGCCTTATCGTAACCCCATCGGTGCTGTTGCTTGACGAACCGCTGTCCAACCTTGATGCACTGCTGCGTGAGCAGATGCGCGTCGAGATCCGCAAGATTCAGAAGGAGTTGGGAATAACCGCTGTCTATGTCACTCACGACCGTGTTGAGGCCATGAGCCTTTCAGACCGCGTCGTGGTCATGAAGGACGGCTATGTCCGCCAAATCGGCTCCCCCAGCGAAATCTACGAGGATCCCAACTCACGGTTCGTTGCAGGCTTTGTAGGAAAGGCCGCCTTCTTCCCGGTAAAGGTCAAGAAGCACGAGAAAAAAACCTGGGTTTGTGAGCTGGGAGGAAAGGATGTTCTGGTTGAACGCTCAGCTGATAATGTAGCGGTGGGTTCCGAGGCTGTTTTAATGGCCAGACCGGAGTCGCTGCGCATTGTTGAAAGCGGACAAGGCAAGATTGAAGGCAAGGTAAGGATGAATGTTTATCTCGGCCACAGCCTGGAGGCCTTTGTCAGCACCAGCTTCGGAGAAGTCCTTGTCCAGATCGACGATCCCCATGCCAAGAAGGTCTTCAAGGAAGGAGAGGATGTTTCCATCGACTTCACTGCAGACCGTGTAAGGCTGCTCAACAAGGATGAAGCGTAATCGCCATGAAGAAGAAGCCATGTTGATCAGGCCTGTACTTTCTTGCAATGCCCTGGATTATTCCGGGGCATTTCATATGTATGAACGGCCTTTGAAACGGCAACTTGGCTTCACCTGTTACAACATACCCGTAGCAATATACCTGCCATTTTTATCAGAGCCTTCCCTTGCAATAACCCCATTATCTCTCAATTCTTTCATTGCCCTTTGCACAGACCTTGTGGAAAGCAATGATTGCTCAGCAATCTCTTTCTGTGTCAATGTTCCATCTTGCTTGATTATCTGCAAAACAAGTCTTGCATTATTTGAAAGGTTCATATCAGATTTGTCTACACCGCCACTTACACCGCCATTGGTTTGTTCGTCAAGAATGCTCACAGCTTCTTTATTGAAAGGAAACCGTACTGAAATGAAATGTTCAGAAATGTCGAAAAGCATGAGGATGATGCACGTTGCACCATAAAGTTACATTCTCTGGATAGCAAACCAATTCTATGGGAGAGCCTTGCAGTACAGGAGGCGGCCGATCGGCCGCCTCTTTCATCTCTACCTAAAACCAGAAGGTTCTTCACCCTTTAATGGAATGTCAGCTCTGAAGTTGTACCCCGTCCTCGACTACCAAGGCAGTCTCCACCCCCTCCACCTGTACGTCATGCATGGACAGCTCCACATTTCTCAGTCTGATTCCCCGCCCTACGGGCTCGGGAAGGCCTTCATACATCTCACTCTCCTCAACAGGAGTAAGCCCTGTCTTGGCCACCGTGAAGGTGCAGTTGCGAATCACCAAGTCCTTGATGGGTGCTTCAGGAAGACCGACGATGAAAGCCGCCGATGAGGTGGAATCTTCACTAATGCAGTTTTCAATGACAACCTGTTCGATGCTCGGCGTGGTGGACGTGATTGCTTTCTTCTCCAAGGAGAAATCCTCGGCATCGAGACTGCCGCAACGGTAGTACATGTTCAAGGTGAGGGGACAAAGATTTCTCTTCATTCGTACTGATTCGAAATGAAGATTGGCAATGGCACCTCCTCGACCTCTTCGCGTCTTGATCCTGATACCCCTGTCGGTCCCATCAAAGAAGCAATCCCTTACTCTCACATCCCTGATGCCTGCAGCCGTCTCACTGCCGATGACAGCCCCTCCGTGGGCGCTCTTTACGGTGCATCCCTCGATGAGGACATCGGTGGTAGGCATGTTGGTGGCAACCCCATCGGGGCCGCTGCCGCTCTTCAGTGCAATACCATCATCACCAACATCCACAAAGCACTCCTTGATGGTCACAAAACGACATGAATCGACATCGATTCCATCGGTATTGGGTGCATCCTTGGGATTGAGGATGGTCAAACTCCGAAAAATGAGGTTTGTGCTGTACAGCGGATGCAACGTCCAGAATGGACTGTTCTGCAGGGTAAGACCTTCGAGTTTCACATTGTTGCTGTGAAGGATCTGCACCAAGGGAGGACGCAAAAACTGGCTCTGCCGCCCTCCTCCGCCACCGCTCTGGCTCTCATAACCGGGATTCAGGAGTGCAAGTTCGTGTTCCAAGGGGGAAACCGGTCCTTTCTGGCTGTTGCGCTTCAGATTTGCTGCTTCCCACCACCATCCGCCGTTTCCATCAAGGACGCCTTCACCGCGGACGATTAGTCCATCTGCCTCCTCAATGAGCACACAGGGGTGCATGCAATAGCAGTTCACCCCTTCCCATCGGGAGTACACCGGCCGATACAGCGTTTCATCTGCAATGAACTTGATGACTGCACCTTTATCCAGCTCAATGACCAGATTCTTTGCCCTGATATGCAACGGGCCGGTCAGATAGGTTCCCTCCTCTAAGTGGAGCACTCCTCCCTCTGAGAGTGCACCGAAAGCCTTGACAAAGGCCTCACTATCATTATTCAGGCCATCGCCGACGGCCCCGAAGCTTCTCAACGTGTACTGTCGCATCTCACTCTCCTCACATTCCTTTACTTTTCCGATTATAGCACCTACAATTCTCATCATGAAACAGATAGGACTAAGAGCCCATGACCTGGGCACATTCAACTCCATCGAGGACCTCGCCAGCGAGGTCGGTAAGTATGGAACCTCGATTCCCATCCAGCTGGCCCTCAAGAAGGTCCTGAGAAACGCCCCGGACGCCAGTGCGTATACCGAGGCTTTCATCGTATCGATCCGAGAAGCACTTGCCGTCCACGGCTCCTACGTCGGCGTCTTCGGATGCTACATCAATCCAGTACATCCGGACAAGGCGGTACGGGACGAACAGTTGAGCAGATTCGAGAGCCACCTTAAGTATGCCAGGCTCCTCGGCTGTCCTCTCGTCGGAACAGAAACAGGCTCCCTTACTCCGGACTGCTCCTACAACCCGGACACCGCCGATCCAAAGGTTCTTGACGTCTTCTATCGAAGCATCGAGCGACTTTTGGAAGCTGCAGTCAAGTACGATGCCATCGTCGGGGTCGAGGCGGTAAGCAAGCAGCACACCATCAGTACCATTAAAAGAATGGCTGATTTGGTGGAAAAGTTCGACACCCCGCACCTGAAGGTCATCTACGACCCGACCAACCTGGTTCCCTGGATCGGCATTGCCGAACAGGATGGCGCGTGTCGCGGAATTCCTTCACCCCAAGCACAGAAAGACTTTTTCTGCAGTGCGCTTGACGCCTTCGGCTCCAAGATTGCCGCAATCCACGTCAAAGATTACCGACTCAACGAGCAGGGCTTCAAGATCGGGGACCTGACGGTAGGACAAGGGGTGCTCGACTGGAAGTTCCTCTTCTCCGAGCTCAGAAGAAGGAACATCGAAGTACCCGCCCTGCTTGAGGATTTGACTGTCTCCACCTTGAACGAGACCCTGGCTCTCCTACGAACATACTGAAGCACGCCCTCATAGCGCTCAAGGCTCTTTAATGACGCGTTTTTGTACAATTCAGCCCTTCTAGAACAGGAAGGGCTGTGCGAATGAGACCGGACGCTTATTGTCTGCAAGCACCTTGGAGAGATAGGCGGTATCCAAATCCAAGTGCGAGACCAGACGAAGCAACAGTTCCTCGGGCACCAGGTTCTGCTCGCAGAACAGGAAAATGAGCGCCTTCTCGGCAATATTTTGCGGCTTGAGGGCGTTGAAGAAAATCTCCTCATCCCGCTTTCCCCTATACCGTTCACAGAAGTTCTGATAGAGCATCGAGTGCTCGATATCACCCTTGAGGGCGGAAAGCTCGGCAAGCAAGGGCTTCTCTTCCCCACGGGCGGCCATCTCCCCAAGCGGCTTGAGATGGAAGAAGGTGTACTCCTTGCCCGGCAGGTAGTGGTGCTCGTCACATCTGGCGGCGTAATTCGGTTCCAGGGAGCTGTCCTTGTGGGAATCACCCCCGACGATGATCAAAGGATCAAAGTAAAGGGCCGGACACTCCTGACCATCCACCTGATAGTAGCGATACGTATAGAAGGCATCATTGATGCAGTCGGAATGCTCGCAATAGGCGGTCAGAGGAATGACGTCGGTGGCGATGTCAAGCATCAAGCGGGCGGTGGAGTTGAACAAATCCCGCCTGAAATTGAGGATCAGGGTGGGAAATATGAACATCACCCCCCGTTCATAACTGTGGTTGCGCACCACATACGCCAACCGCTCGTCAAAAAAGGAGGCCTCGTCGATGATGAACGTCCCCACGGTGGGGTTGTCGGCCAACACCTGCTCCAACCCGAAAGAGTCGCGTATTTTGGCGATATTCTGACCACAGCTTACATAGCCGCTGCGATAGCAGAGTGCGTCCTCCGGATATTCGGTGAATCGGGCACCATCAATCTCGGAGCGGATGAAGAAGACCTTACGACGGTCCACCTCACCGCTGCTGGTCAGCATCCTGACCTTCTCGCCCTTTTTCTGGGCAATGGCTGCATCACGCCAGACGCGAGCAGCAAATTCAGTTTTCCCGGACCCCATGGGCCCAATCAACAGGACCCGGCGTCCGGGCAGGGTAAAATCAAAATGGGAGAACGTATCGTGAACATCCAAGGTGGGAAATCCCAGGCTCTTGAGGAAATCCGTCCCCCCGCTCTTATGCTCAATTCGCCCCATGCTGCCCCTCTACGATGGCAATGCTGGACGAAGCTCCAATCCGGGTGGCCCCTGCATCGATCATGGCACGGGCATCGGCATAGGTGCGTACTCCGCCTGAAGCTTTTACACCCAGCTCCGCTCCGACAGCCTTTCTCATCAGCTTGATATCTTCCACTGTAGCTCCTCCGGTTGAGAAGCCGGTTGATGTCTTTACGAAATCAGCACCACTGGCCTTGGCGAGCCTGCAGGCTCGTACCTTCTCTTCATCGGTAAGCAGGCAGGTCTCGATGATAACCTTCAGCGCCGCCTTTCCGCAGGCTGCCTTAACCATGGCAATATCATCCTGTACCAAATCATCATCGTGGTTCTTCAGGTATCCGATATTGATGACCATATCAACTTCGTCGGCTCCAGCCAACACCGCTTTCTTGGCCTCATAGGCCTTGCTTTCACTGGACATGGCGCCCAACGGGAATCCAACCACGGTGCACACTTTCACCTCGCTCTTTTCCAAGAGCTTGGCGCACAAGGCAACCCAGCAACTGTTAACGCAGACTGATGCGAATTTGTACTGGTCTGCTTCCTTGCAAATCTGTTCAATCTTGTCGCGAGTCGCATTGGCAGCGAGCACCGTGTGGTCGATATACTTGGCGATATCATCTTGTTTCATTGGCAACCTCCAAAGCATCTGGTACTACTGCAAGCTTACTCCAAAAAGGGTGTGCAAGCAACGAGAATAGCATCCCAAGCTTGACGAAGGGAGGAGCACGCTATACCCTAGCACCATGATTCTTCAAACCATCGAACAATACTATACCTGGGCTTTGATTGCCATCCTTTTGCTCAATTTTGCCCAGCGGAAAATTCCGGGAACCACGAAAAAACGGTTCGCGACCATCTATCTTGCCTCCATCCTCCTGCTCTTCGAGGTAGGAGTGGTAACAATTTTGGCGAGGGAGCTGAACCATAACTGGGCTTGGCTGGTATTGGCACTCTGTGTCGTTCTCCTCTACGTGTTCAGAAACAAAGCCCTTCCCTTCAGACTGCATTGTGCATCTTGCAACAAACGTCTGGATTTCAATCACATCATCGGTCATGACGACAACCTCTGCCAAAGCTGCTACAACACGGCTCATCCAGAAGAAGCGGTCAAGGAAGAAGCCAAGAAGCCGAAACCCATTGATGAGCCTGCCGTAATCGACACCGACAAGGATGCTTCTTCGGTTGCACAAATCGACTGGGATCTTTGGGAACCGAAGGAAGTGTGTGTGATTACCTACCTCTTTAGGGATGACCAAGTCCTCTTGATCGACAAGAAGACAGGCCTCGGCCGTGGTCTGGTCAACGCTCCTGGCGGCCATATCGAGGAAACCGAGACAGCCTTGGAAGCTGCAAAGCGGGAGTTCAAGGAAGAGACCCATTTGGAGGTGGACAACCTCAGACTCGTTGGAAAGCTCAACTTCCAGTTCCGTGATGGATTGAGTGAACGCGGCTATGTCTACTTTGCCGATTCCTATACCGGAGAGATGCAGGAGACCGACGAGGCCCGTCCTTTCTGGTGCCCTGTCAGTGAAATTCCCTACGATAAGATGTGGGAGGACGACCTACATTGGCTGCCTCGCGCTCTCGAGGGTAAAAAGTTCGAGGGATTCTTCATCTTCGACGGACAGACAATGGTGGACAAGAACGTCGTCTTTGAAGAGGACGATGAACAAGAGTGAGCTAGGCCTGGGAACCTGGCAGTTCGGAGCCTCCTACGGGTTTTGGACCGACCAGAACCAAAGCGCCAGTCGTGCCGTCCTGCGCCTCGCCCTGAAGAGCGGCATCATGCATTTCGATACCGCTCCCTCGTACGGAAACGGCTTGAGTGAACAACTGCTGTCCTCGGTCTTGCAACCGAGAAACACGTTGCACGTGGCTTCCAAGTTCATGCCCAAGACGCCGGATCTGGTACGCAATGATGTGCTCAAGAGCCTGAGGCGGCTCAAGACCGAATATCTGGACATCCTCTACCTTCACTGGCCGAGCAGCGCGCTTACCATGAAACCCATCATGAGAGAGGCCTGCTCTCTCATCAAGGAAGGATTGGTCAGAGAGGTGGGAGCGTGCAATATTCCACTCTCTTATCTGGCTGAATGGGAAGACCTCCCTCTCACCGTTTTGCAAATCCCCTGCTCTCTTCTCTGGGTGCGCTCGATGGACCAATACCGTCGGTATGCCTTCGACCACGGAATGAGGTTGGTCGGGTACAGTCCCCTGGGACTGGGACTTTTAGGAGGCAACCACTCCGGTGTGCCTGATGACGGGCGCAAGAACCTGTACGTATTCCGCCCTGAAGCCCATGTACAATTCCGTTCACTCTTGGATGAACTAGCCAGGCTCGCCGGACGCAAGGGATGTACAAGCGCCCAACTTGCACTCCTATGGGCAAGAAGCCAAGGATTTTCCACCATAGTTGCAGGGGCAAGAAACAAGGAGCAGCTGTCTCAGCTGCTGCAGACATCCAACCTTGAACTTGACGAAGAGGAGAAATCGTTGTTGGATGAAAGGGCCCGAACGCTCACTTGTTGTGCGCCTTCTTCTTGGGACAACTATTTTGGTCATAGGTGGTAGGATGCATATACTCTTGGAACAGGCGACATGCGAGATAGAGGTGAAGAAATCACGTTTCATCGCCATCGCATCACCGTTATCCGACCTGTCGCAAATCAAGGAAATAGTGAATCAGTGCAGGATGGAACACCCACTTGCCAACCATGTCGTGCATGCAGCGGTCCTGGGACCGAAGGGAGATCTCTACAGCTACAGCGACGACCACGAGCCGAAGAATACCGCCGGCAGACCTGCCCTGGAGGTACTCAAGGGCAGCGGTGTCACCAACATCCTGGTTCTGGTCATCCGCTATTTCGGCGGTACGCTGCTCGGCACCGGAGGCTTGGTGAAAGCCTATGCCGACAGCGTCAAGGAAGTGCTGAAAATCATCAAGACCGAACCCTTGATCGATAAGACATCATTTCATATATCGATGCCTTATCACTTATACGAGCCCATCAAGAAGCAATTGACCGAGGCTCAAGCGAACATCGATTCAGAGGAATTCACTGTGGAGGTTACGTTGACGGGAACCATTCCTTCCTCCTCATATCCCACATGTGCCGCTACCATTTTCGACCTTTCCAACGGGAGTTGTGCTCTCAACCCTATCGATGCGTAAGCTTGGTGAAAACCAGCTTTGGGTCACCTTCCTCGGGCTCTTGTTCTTTTGGACTCGGCATTTCTCCCACATCCCACAACCGGTTGGAATCGACAAGCTCAACCAAGCGAATGGCTACCGACAAAGCCATCTCCACAGCCTTGCCGTCGATTGCTGATACCACATCCCGCTCTGTATGGTAGACCGACGGTTTTGACCGATCGTCCCATGCAACCGAGGTGAGCGTAGTTGCCTCCAGCCCTGCAAGGCTTGCACAGGCGGCATCGGTTCCCCCTGCAAGCCGGGGAATCGATTCACTGACCGCCTCATACCCCATGGCTTTGGCGATTTGTACACAACGACGAGCCAATCTGTATGACAGCGCCTGAGTACCGTTGATGTCCCGCTCAAGAAATGTAAGCTTGTCTGCATGGTAGATGGAATCGAAGTTCAGTACGAGCGAGCCGCCGAGCTCCGCCTTATGCTTCTCATACCATGCCTTCGACCCCTGCAGACCGCTCTCCTCTCCGTCGAAAGAGCAGAAGATCAGGCGGGTATGAGAAAGGGGTGTGTTGCAGCTCTTCTTCCAATGGAAGTACCGGGCAAGCTGCACGGTCATTCCCACCGATGCAAGGTTGTCCCCCGCTCCGGGAGAACCTTCGTGGGAATAGAAGCTTCGAAGCGGCAGCAGCAGGGGCGTTGCACCCAACAAAAGGATGCCGATGACACCCATGCCAATCGGAGGGAGCGAGAACGCAAAGAGTCTGCCTTCGAGCAGTTCAGTAATCATATGGGTGGCATTGAAAAGGCCGGCCAGCAAAAAGAGCAGGACCGGCAGGGCTACTTTCTTCGCATACGCGATGCGGTCTAGTCTGTTGTAGTGAAACAGCGGGGCACTGTCATGGTGAGAGGTGAAGAGCAAGGTATGCAGGACTTCCTGCTTTGGTTCAAGGACCGCATACACATTCATTCCCTCTACGCTGTGCTTGCCGAGTTTGCCGATGGGCTTATAAAGATACAGTGTTCTTGCTGCATACCAGAGGTAGGCCAGAAACAGCAATAGGCCAAGGTAGGGCAATCCAACCAGCAAAAGAGAGAGGATGGCTGGGTAGAGATACAAGGCAAGCTGCAGGGGAAACGAGTGAAACGAGGTGTCGATATCCACAGACTCCGTTTCACTATGGTCACAGAATGGCTCGTATGAACTCCTGATATCCTGTGCAGCGTGCAGAGAAGCTTCACTACCGGCCAGCCTGGGACCGTATTTTTCAATTATGTCTGAGGTAAAGGAGAGGGCGAGCGCAGCAAGGCGACCTGCTTTCAAGGTTTCAATCTTCTGCCTTCTGTGCTCATGTTGTTCAGGAGCAAGAGAAGGAGCTTTGCTGCGTTTTCGAAATACGGGGAACCTCATAGTTGTTCCATGATGACGAGTGAGCGTTTTACTGTCAATAAATAGACATCGGTTGCTTTTTTTCTCTTCTCAGGGTTCTTGACAAAGATGAGGCCACTGACTATAGTGGAAACCCGATTGATAGTTAAGCAGCCTGAAAATCACGTGGCTTGTTGTCATGTCTTTTTATGGAGAGATGTCCGAGCGGTCGAAGGAGGCGGTCTTGAAAACCGTTGAGGCGCAAGTCTCCGAGGGTTCGAATCCCCCTCTCTCCGTTTGAATATCTGCCTTTTGGTTTGCGGTTTTTGTTAGATTGGAGAGGTGCGAGAGTGGCCGAATCGGGCTCCCTGCTAAGGAGTTGACCTGGTAACGGGTCCGGGGGTTCGAATCCCCCCCTCTCCGTTTTGTTTTTTTACATTTTTGAGACCATAGCTCAGCTGGATAGAGCATCAGTTTGCGGAACTGAGGGTCGGAGGTTCGAATCCTCTTGGTCTCATCATACGTTTGTATGCGGTCATAATCACCGGGAGAGATGTCCGAGTGGTCGAAGGAGACGGACTCGAAATCCGTTGTACCGTCTGACGGTACCGAGGGTTCGAATCCCTCTCTCTCCGATAGCTTGGTTATTTTTTTGGATTTTACTGCTTTTATTGTACCTTGGAGAGGTGTCCGAGTGGTCGATGGTGCACGCTTGGAAAGCGTGTGTGCTGAAAGGCACCGGGGGTTCGAATCCCCCCTTCTCCGTTTTCTTCCCAGTCAACAGATTCTGTGCTATGTGCTTTCACCCAACCCCGTCAGGACCGGAAGGTAGCAGCGGTAAGTGAATTGCCCATGAGACACAGGCGATTTGTTGGCTGGGTTTTTTTATCGACGTTTATTGGCGTACATCGCCCGGTCAGCTTCTTGGATGAGTTGTTCCAAGGAAAGAGCGCACTTGGCATCGCTGCAGGCCGACCCGATGGTGACTGCAATCGTACAGGGAAGTCCCTGTCGCTGGCAGATATCTGAAAGAGCCTGCCTGAATCGTTGGATCAACAGATCGACCGTTCCGCTCGGGGCATCCAAGGCAAGTACCAAAAACTCATCCCCACCCCATCTGCCGATAATGTCGGAAGAACGAAAACTCGACTCCAGCGTCCTGGAGACCATCCTAAGCACCCTGTCTCCCTCATCATGCCCGAAGGTATCATTGATTTGCTTGAACGTATCGATATCGATGGAAAGCAAGACGACTTCGGCTTTGAGCCGATGACTGTGCTTGAGCTCCTGATCAGCCATCATTTTAAAGCCACGCCTGTTGTACAGACCGGTCAGTTCATCGGTAAGTGCTTGAAGCAGCAGCTCATCCTGCAGGGTTCTATAGCTGGTAAGATCGCTGACAACCAGAAACACACCAACATCGGAAGGGATGTCGATCCATCGCATCTCCATCCAACGTCGATCTTCATCACCTGTGGAAACCTGCACCTGTATTGCAGGAAGACTGTGCTCTTTATTGATCATACGATCGAAGAACTCCTCCATGAGGATACGGTAATCACTGTGTATAAAGGTAAACATCGAAATACCCGACAAATCCTGTTGAGTGGATAATCCAAAAAGGAAGGCCAGACTTTTATTTGCATATTGAATGATACCTTCCGTACTGCAGCAGCAGACTCCGTCCGGAAGGTTCTCCACCAAGACTTTGCATGTGGTATCCAAGGCATGATTCATCATTCATCCCCAGTACAAGGTTGATTTCCTGGAAGCACAGCCGAGGTGTAATTCGCCTTCTGATACTAAAACATGAAGAGTTGCAAAGCAAGGATAATCGATGAAATTTTTAACTTTGTATTCTTATATCATGCAAACATATACATCCGAGAGCAATCCTTGTCATCACACATTGCCAACTCCCGGTTGACGTGTGATACTGGAGACAGGGAATCTTGCACATGAAGTTTAATCGCCTGTTGTCGATCATCCTGACCTGCTCCCTGGCCATCTCTCCTTTCGCCTGCAGGGGAGAACCCGAGGTATGGAACATCGGCCCCGATCCCATGGATGACTGGTTCGACAAGGATCTTCCGGTATCAAGTACCAATCCTGTTTTCAGCGAGCTGCCCATCAAAGAGGAAAACCTCAATAAAGTCCATCCCCTCGGCATAATCGGTTCTCATACCTTTCCCACCGACCATATCTACCTCGCCCAGAAGGGAGCAGCTGCCGTCCCGGTGTATGCCCCGGCAGCAGGGATGATTCACTTCATAGAAACGCCCGATCAGTCCTCCTCCCAATATAATGACTACAGCATTCGTGTTGCCATCTCCAGGGATTTCACCTACGTGGTGGGACATATCATTGCCGAAGATTCATTGAGTGTCGGAAAGCATATCGAGGCGGGGGATGTATTAGGTACCACTGTAACAGGAAGCAGTCTCGACCTCCTCGTATTGGACAGAGCAAGGGGAAACTCACTGGATAATGACAAGTATCCGATGACGATGACCTATGCACAGAATCCATTTCAGTATTTTGAAGTTGAGAAGAGGGATGTATTGTATTCATTTTGCATTCCTCCGGTACCAAGCAAGCAAAGTGATGAACTCGGATCAAAGTCGGAACATGCAGAAAATCTGAATGCTGAACATACCGATGCATATCTTGAGTATCTAATTTCCTTGCCTGATGGGGATTACCAGCCGTCAGTCAACCGTGAACAGTATTTTGCAGACCACTATCGTGGGCTGCAATCGACATACAACACCTTTGATGGAGATTTTGAATATGATATTGCCAACAGCCTGCAAGGCAACTGGTTTGCCGCCAATCCACAAACAGGACATTGGGATGAAGGAATAGCCTTCGTCTACGACCCTTGGTATCCGTCACAGATGCGGATCAGCAGCGACTATGGGATTGACGGCATCCAGAGTGCCCGCTATGCCGTACATGCCTCGCTCCAATCGGGATTTTTACCCTTCTCTGAGGTAACATCGGGTGATACTGCGATATATACGCTTTTCAGCATCGACGAGACCAATTGGCACGGATTTCCTTGGGGTGATGCAAAGGGCATCCTGAAAGTCCATATGCAATCCGCTGAATGCATCAAAGTGGAATTCTTCAATGACACTTCCAATCCCGACACATCCTTCACCGCTGAAGCACGGATGTACTACCGCTGAAACTCTTTTTTAGGTACTGATGCAACACGAACCTTTCCATGTTCCGGTTACATGCAAGATGTCCGACACTTCTTTGAGCTTCTACCCCTACATAGCAAAGTATGGTATACTCGCACAGTACGCTTTCAAGGGAGCATTCATGGCATATGAAGTAACAGCAACCAGGAAACGTCCCCAGGTTTTCGATAATCTTGTGGGTCAGGAGTTCGTGGTTTCCACCATCAAACATGCAATCGAGCAGGGAAGGATTGCCCATGCCTACCTGTTCAGCGGTCCCAGGGGAGTCGGAAAAACATCGTCCGCCCGAATTCTGGCACGTGCACTGAACTGCGAGCAGGGCCCGACGGCTACACCCTGCGGCGTGTGTTCAAATTGCAGGGAGATCACCCAGGGCAACAATGTCGATGTCATCGAGATCGACGGTGCGAGCAACACCAGCGTAAACGACATCCGCCAAATCAAGGATGAAGTACTCTTCCCCCCACAGGCAAGCAAGTACAAGATCTACATCATCGACGAAGTGCACATGCTCTCCACCAGTGCCTTCAACGCACTGCTCAAGACCATCGAGGAACCCCCGGCGTACATTGTATTCATCTTTGCCACCACCGAGCTGCAGAAGGTCCCGGCAACCATACGTTCACGTTGCCAGCAGTTCCATTTCCAACTCATCGACCTCGACCTCATCAAGAGCTGCCTCAGCGAGGCTGCATCAGAGATGGAGGTGCAGGCGGACGACGATGCACTCTTCTGGATCGCAAAGGAGTCGACAGGCTCCATGCGTGATGCCTATACCCTCTTCGACCAGGTGGTCTCTTTCTCCCAGGGCCATATCACCATGGAGAAAATCAGCAGCAAGCTGGGGTTGGTCGGCATCGACCAGATTGTCGATATCGTCAGCCGCTTGTTGGACAACAAGACCCAGGAAGCCCTGCATGCCGTCCAGGCTCTCCTGTTCGCCGGGGTCTCCGTTGAACAGTGCATCAAGGACTTCACGCAGTTCTTCAGAAGCCTGCTCTTCATCAAGGCGGGGGTGGTTGAGGATGCCATTTTGGGCATCCAGTCCGACAGGATCCCCCTCTCACTGAGAAATGCCTATACCACTGAACAGCTGGAAGCTGCATTGGAGTTGTTCCTCAAGCTCTATCGTGACATCCGCTATTCACTAAACCCCCGATTCGAACTGGAACTTGCCGTCTCACGCCTTGCCGGCCTTCCCCATATTGCCAGTCCGACCGCCTTGGTCAGGAAAATCGCCCAGCTTCGCGAGGAACTGCTCAGCGGCAGTGTAAAACTTCCTGCTCGCAAGCTTGAAGTCCAACCCGACCTCATCGCCACCCAGGCAGTCGTCGAGCCCAAGAGTAAGGCAGAGGCATCTTCCAGCGTTGCTGCGATACCTGTTGTTGTTCCCGTTTCTCCACCTCCGGTAAAGCAGGAAGCAGTGGCAAGAGACTTCAGCAGGCAGGACCTGCCTCTTTTGGTAAGCAAGCTGTCCAGTGCACCGCTGCTCTCCCAGGTTGCACAGGCGATTACACAGGTCCGAAGCGAAGCGGGCTCCTTATTCCTCACATTCTCCACCTCGTTCTGTCAGAACAAGGCACAGGAACATGAAACCAGATTCCGAGACCTCATCGCCGAAATCACAGGCTTCAAAGGCCCGGTACACTTTTTGTGTGTTGAGGAAGTAAAACAAGAGACACCCACAGTCGACGATCCGGTAATCTCAAAGATTGCTTCGGTCTTCCGTGGGGAGGTCAAGCACCAATAAGTAGAAGCGAGGAAAGAAATCCATGGATATGAATCCATTCGAACTGCTCAAGAATATGAAGGGCATCCAGGAAAACATGAAACGGATGCAGGACCTGCTGCCTACCATCACAGCAACCGGTAGCGCCGGAGCCGGCATGGTTGAAGTGACCCTCAACGGCAAGTTCATTGTCACCGATGTACATATCGACGAAGAGCTGGTCGACCCCAAGGACATCCAGACACTGCAGGTTTTAATCAGCAGCGCATTCAACGATGCAAGTGCAAAAATCCAGCAGAAAATCCAGAGCGAAGGCATCAAGTATGCCTCTTCGTTCACGCAGGCCTGACCATGACAGCACTGGAAAATCTCATCCAAACCCTTTCCCGCCTTCCGGGCATCGGTCCAAAAAGCGCATCTCGTCTAGCCTATCACCTGATCAAGACCGACAAGGGATACAACACCGCCCTCGCTGAAGCAATCGCAACCATCCAGGACAAGATTTTCCCCTGCTCGATATGTGGAAGCTTCACCGAGTACGACCCCTGTCCCATCTGCAGTGAATCCAGCCGCGACCGCACCCAGCTGTGTGTTGTAGAACAACCCCAGGATGTGCTTACCCTGCAATCAAGCGGAGCCTACAACGGCCTGTACCATGTCCTCGGAGGTGCAATAAGCCCCCTGGACGGCATAGGACCTGAGCACCTATCCTTTCCCAAGCTGGTCAAGCGCATTGATGAAGGCGGCTTTACTGAATTGATTATCGCAACAAATCCCACCGAAGAAGGGGACACCACAGCACTCTACCTTCGTCATATCCTGAAGCATCATCCCGAGCTCTCCATCACCCGCCTTGCCAGCGGACTGCCCATCGGAGGCGACTTGGAGTATGCAGACAGAATCACCCTGGCCAGATCGCTTAGGGGAAGAGTCAGATTCTAGTTCACCTGTTGTTATTTGATGCCTCGTTCCCGCTTGATCGAGTCGTAGGCCTCTTGGATTTCCCGAAATTTTGCTGTTGCATGGGTGAGAAACTCCTCACCCATTCCTTTTGAGGCGAGTGAGTCGGGATGGAACTCGATACTCAACTTGCGGTAGGCGCGCTTGACCTCGTCATCGGTTGCAGTGCGGCTGATGTTCAGCGTCGCATACGCCTTGTCGCTTGCATTGGTGCATCCGCCGTACCGGTTGCACAGCATGTCCACAAAGCTTTCAGGAAGGTGGAAAATCTGCGCAGCCCGCCTGATCATGTCCTCTTCACGCTGAGAGACCTGCCCATCGGCTGACGCCACCCGATAGAAGATATCGATCATCAACTGCAAAATATTCGGTGCATGACTGAAGTTCTGATAGAACTGGGTTGCAAACTGCTCGAAGGTCCCCCCGCCGGTAAGGGCGGCATCGAAGACTCTGAGAGCCGCCTCTTCCTCGCGAAGGCCCAAGCGCAAGTCCTGTCGGATGAACTCCATCACCTTCTGCCGCTCGTGTGACGAGACCGAACCATCGGCGGAGGCGATGCGCGCAAGCATGGAGAAAGCCCCGACAAAGAAGAGCATCTGCTCGCGGTCCAGGGACGTATAGGCATTGAATTGGGTTCGTTGGGCGCCTTGAGTCCCAACCTCGCCGGCCTTGTCGAACATGTGTCCGAAGGCGATACCGGCGATCATACCCAGCGGACCGCCGAACATAAAACCGACGGTTCCGCCAAAAAGTTTGCCAAGCCAAGCCATACGTTAGAGCTTATCGATCAGCATCGAGCACTTGCCGGAAGGAATGGGAAGGGTCTTCTTCTTGTTCTCGCCCAGGATCTCGATGGTGAAGTAGTAGAGTTTTTCACTCTCCAGACGAATCTCCCAACCACGGTCGGTCTTGTTGCTCAAGATGGTGATCATATTCCTCTTCAATGAGAGGTTTTCGATTCCCATCGCCTCGAGGGAGGGCATCACCCAATTGACCGTCTTGCGGGGAAGAGAGATATCCAAGCCGATGATATTCTCAATCATCAACGTAATGGTGACCAGACCGGCATACGGCATGAGCCTTCTGCGGGGGAAGTCGGCTATTTCGGTGGTTTTGGAGTACCCTTCCTTGTTGGGCAGGTATGCCTCCCAGACATCCCCGATCGTCTCTGCATCGGGATGAAGGGTGTCTAGCAGGAAGTACATGTGCCTGATGGCGCATTCCCGGGCAAACACGAACTGTTGGTATTTCTCCAAAGCCTTTATGACCATGAAGGTGTTTACACTGACGACCCCGCCGCAGTGACCGTTTCCGTCCTCTCTGAAAGCAGGAGAAGAGGCCGGCACCCCGGGGAACGGGTTGTCGGTTCCGAATTCTTTCGGGTCATGCAGGTATCCGATCATATACGCTGCCCGTTCATCATTGGGAATTTCGGCAAGCATAGCCCAATACGCCCCGATGAATTTGCTTGGAATACGGTTCTCCTTGATGTCCAAATCATAATAGAAATTGGTCGAAGGATCCCACATCAGGCTGTTGATTCTCGTCTTAAGGGAGAAATAAATCCGCTTGTATCGGAAACTCAGCTCCTTGTCGTTGAGAATATCACCGATGGCGGACATATAGAGGGCATTGACGGCAAGCTGGGCATTGAAGTCAAGCGGATAGTACACTCGGGAGCGAGGGATGTTGCCGCTTTGGCAGGCTTCCACGGGCACCGAGAAAAGACCGTTGGGCTTCTGGAAGGTTGCCTGGATCCAAGCATAGTGCTTTTCCAGAATGGGCACGATATCCTTCAGCCGCTTTTTGTTGCCGATCTTGTGATAGAAGCTGAATTCAACATAGGCGAAGAGCGGAGGAGAGACTCCCTCTGGATTGTTTGCACTGAACACCGGCTTTCCATCTTCCAAGCTGTAATCACTTCGGATCGCACCGTTGCTCTCTTGTTTTTGGTAGAAATAGTCGAGCAAGGGAAACGGGGAGTTGTTCTGATTGCTGTACACCAGAAACAGGGAAGCAAAACTGGAAAGAAACTGATTGAAGGTTGTCTGGCCAGGATATGAAAGATAAGAACCGCTAAAGCCGTTGGCCTCGGTTCCACTCTTCCAGAGTTCGTCAATCCATACCCAGGATCTGTCATACATATCGACAAAATCCTGATCATAAAAATGTACGAACGGCACCATATCCTTTATCAAATTGGGAACTCCTTACTTAGCAGGTAAACACTGGAAAAACTACATAAGACGCGCATTTTTAAAGATATACTCTCTTTTATGAGAAGTCAATCAGATACACGTTAAGAATCGGAAACGTCAACATTATTCAGAAAACTCAAGGTCTTTTCAAGACATTTTCTATTAATCATTTATAAAATAGCTAATTGTGAGCTAAAAGAAAAGAGTGGTTTTTTAGGAAAACTGTAATCTTTTCGTTGAGTCATCACACTTTTGCCGCCTACTGGACACGGTTTTGCAAATTTTACCAACTCTCAGCAGAACACGGGAAGAATGCTCTCCAAAAGCTCGGTCCGAAACTCCATGCAGCCCTTCGATATCTCCTCTCCATCCACATGCACCGGCATCGCAAAGTCGCTGCTCTTCATCACAAGCTTCTTCACCCTGGCAACACTGAATTCCTTCTGCTTCACCTGCTTACCCGAAAGAAACGTCAGGGCAAGGGGAACCATCCTTCTGCTGGGAACCGGTGCATTCGCATAAACCACATCAAAATACCCGTCGTCGAAGAGGGCATCGGGGCCCATGAGGAAAGCCGAACCCATCCTTCTTCCATTGCAAATACTCAACTGCTGGGTTTTGAGGTTGAGGACCTGGTCGTCGAGGGTGAGCTCAACAGTATAGGGAGCGGGATAGTGGATGAGAATCCTGATGAGAGCAAAGACATAGCTTGGGGTACCCGAGACATGCTTGAATTCACTTGCAAGAAAGTTGACCAACGGCTCAAAGCCCACTCCCTGTCCATTTACGAAAAAACGGCCTTCAGGATAGTTTCCCCCATACGTCACCCCGGCGTCTATGACACGGGTTTTTCCCGCCAGAATCACCTCGCATGCTTCCTTCACCGGTTTTGGAATCTGCATACCCCAGGCAAAATCATTGCCCCTGCCTATGGGAATGACCCCAAGGGCCGGTGATGGGATGTTATGCAGCGTCACTGCCTTGAGAATACCGTTGGCAACCTCATTCACCGTACCATCACCACCGGCGGCGATGATCACCTTGCGACCATCCATCGCCGCTTGGAAGGCGACTCGTTCGGCCCCGTTCCCAATCTCGGTGTGATAAAGCACAACTTCCTTTCCACCTGCACCCAGCAGGGTGCGAATCATATCTTCCTGCTTCTTCGCTTTCCCCTTGGCAGCATGTGGATTCAGTATCACGAAGAGCTCATTGTCTTGCATATAATCCGGCTCCTTACAGCTATTTACACCCGTAGGGCAATACCCTATCATGGCGATGTGAAAACTTATGCCCCTCGCTCAGCATTTCTTCCTACTACGCAAGAAGATTTGCATGTACGGTCCTGGGACCAAATCGACATCGCCTTCATCAGTGCCGATGCCTACGTAGACCATCCCTCATTTGGAGCACCGCTTTTAGCTAGATTGCTGGAGAGTGAAGGATATCGTGTGGGTATTATCGCACAACCCGACTGGAACTCAACCAAAGATTTTCTCAAAATGGGAAAACCAAGGCTTTGTTGTATGATTAGCGGTGGAAATATCGACAGCATGGTTTCCCATTATACAGCAAACAACAAGCCACGCAGCGAAGACGAGTACAGCCCGGGAGGAAAAGCCAGGCTCAGGCCCGATCGTCCCACCCTTGTCTACACGGCGAAAGCAAGACAGGCATACGGCTCCTCCGTCCCCATCATCATAGGAGGCTTGGAAGCATCACTGAGAAGACTCAGCCACTACGACTATTGGACCGATAAAGTTCGCAAGCCCATCATCCTCGATGCAAAAGCCGACCTGCTCGTGTACGGCATGGGCGAACGTCAGAGCTTGGAAATCGTCAAACGCCTGGACCAGGGTGAAGCAATTCAGAATATGGTGGACATCAAAGGAACGGTCTATGCAACCTCAAGGGCCAAGTTCCAACAGGATTTGATGAGCACCATCGAGCTTCCCTCCTTCGAAGAGGTCGGCGATCGGGACAAACAGTCCAATACCCCCACCGAGCAGGGCAAACAAGCTTATGCAAAGGCGTTTCAGATTCAATTGATGCATCAGAACCCCATCAGGGGCAAGCGCATCATCCAAGCATGCATGGACCGCCTGGTTGTCCAGAATCCTCCCGCACTCCCTTTGGACGAAGAACAATTCGATCGTCTCTATGAACTGCCCTTCACCTTGGACGCCCATCCCGATTATCAGAAGGATGGGGGAGTACCTGCGCTCAATGAGGTGCAGTTCTCCCTTACCAGCAACCGCGGCTGCTACGGCTCTTGTTCCTTCTGCGCCATAACCAGCCACCAAGGAAGGATGATCCAAACCCGCAGCAAGGCTTCCCTGATCAAGGAAGCCCGGCGGATGACACAACATCCAGCGTTCAAGGGATACATTCATGACCTTGGAGGCCCTACAGCCAACTTCCAGGGACTTGCCTGCGATCAACAGATTGAGAACGGTCCATGCCCTGCAAAGGAGTGCCTGTGGCCGAAGCCGTGCAGCAACCTTAAGGATTATCATGGTCGCTACCTGGACCTATTACAGGCCCTCGAAGCGGTGAAGGGAGTCAAGAAAGTCTTCATTCGAAGTGGAATCCGGTATGACTATCTGCTGGAGGTATGCGACAAGCAGACACGAGAGCGCTTCATGCATCACTTGGTCCAAAACAACGTCAGCGGTCAGTTGAAAGTAGCCCCCGAGCATGTAAGTCCTGCTGCATTGGATGCAATGGGGAAACCTACCGCCGAGCTATTTGATGCCTTCAGTACGCTCTATCAGGATGCAACCGAGCAGGCGGGAAAGAAACAGTACCTCATCCCTTATTTCATAGCAGCTCATCCTGGGTCCACACTCGAGGATGCCATCACCTTGGCCCTCTATCTGGAAAAGACGCATTTTATCCCGGATCAAGTGCAGGAATTTTACCCAACCCCGGGGACAGTCTCCACGTGCATGTACTATACTGGCCTGGATCCACGACCTGGCAAACGATTTACTTCCATACACATCCCCAAAGGACGTGAACGTCACCTGCAACGTGCTCTATTGCAGTACAACAAGCCAGAAAACAGAGCCTTGGTTCTTGAAGCCTTGGAGAAAGCAAACAGAAAGGACTTGACGAGGGTTCTCCTCGCAAGACGGTACACTTCGTGACACGAGAGATTTCAGAACGGAAGGACTTTTTTCTGAAAATGTTTTCCATCGCCCTTCCGGTGGTAGTGCAAAGTCTGCTCAACAATTCACTCTCCTTCGTCGATACCCTGATGATCGGCCAACTTGGGGAGTCGTCCATCGCCGCGGTGGCACTGGCGAATCAGATGTTCTTCCTGATCAGCCTCCTCTTTTTCGGAGTTACCAGCGGTTCGGCGATCTTTCTATCCCAGTATTGGGGGGCCCGCAACGAGACGAACATCCAGAAAGTGCTGGGCATATCCCTCTCCATCGCAGGAATCGGTGCGTTGCTTGTTGCTCTTGCCTCCTTCTTTTTTCCCGGCCACATCATGCATATTTTCACCACCGAGGAGACGGTTGTCCGAATTGGGATTTCGTATTTGAAAATCGTTGCAGTCAGCTATCTCTTTTCGGCGTTCAGCCAAATCATGGCTACGGCACTGAGGGTCATCGGAAAAGCAAAGATACCCTTGCAGGTCGCTCTTGTATCCCTTTCATTGAATGCAGTAGGCAACTATTTGTTGATCTTCGGTATCGGACCATTCCCCCAGTGGGGAGTTGCAGGAGCAGCCTTGGCAACCGCCGTCAGCCGCCTGATCGAGATGCTTGCACTTCTGTACATCGTGTATAGGCGCCATCCGGTCATTGCGATACGAAGCAGGCAGGCTTTTGTCTGGAACAAGAAATTTGTTCTGCATATTCTTCCCACCAGCCTCCCTGTCATCATCAATGAGATTTTCTGGGCCCTGGGAATGACAACCTATAAGATTGCCTACAGCCGGATGGGAATCGAGGCTATCGCAGCCATCAATGTAGCAGAATCGATCGGCAATCTTTTCTTTGTGGTTATGATGGGAGTGAGCAACGCCA
>WARP01002577.1_pt1 | contig 64947 bp, 49 predicted proteins | sample 4769151 | NCBI WGS metagenome assembly WARP01 (sample SAMN08893023, study PRJNA449175) | gut metagenome | isolation source: rumen sample fed with dry roughage | host: cow | place: India: Nagpur | collected 2016
CTATCATAATGTTATGGCTATATCGTGTTTTTTATATACATTTGCCACGGCTATTCCTTGATGCTTTTAATAGCACTCAGCGGTATCTAAGCAAGATAAAAAATGAAACAGAATATTATTAAAATTTTGAAGAATCCGTTCGTAGCAAACCTGCTGTTGGCCGGTTTGATTACACTGGTTCTTTTAGGAGTTGTAATGGCCTGGTTAAACAGTTATACCAGACACAACGAGGCGGTTGTCGTTCCTGATGTAAAGGGGCTCAAAATTGAAGAGGCTGCAGCTTTCTTTGAAAGAAGCAACCTGCGTTACAATGTGATTGATTCTGTATTCTCCAGTGAAGTCCCTTCCGGGGCAATCGTAGAGATGGTTCCCGAAGCCGGTTCGAAGGTTAAGGATGGCCGTATCGTGTTTCTTACCATCAATGCTTCCAGCACTCAAACGGCTGCCATCCCTAATGTGAAGGATCTCTCTTTCCGTCAGGCACAGGCATTGTTGCAGGCAACCGGTTTTACATCTGTAGAGATAGAATATGTTCCGGGAGATTATAAAGACCTGGTTATCGGTGTAGAGCACCGGGGCCGTATGTTGAACAGCGGAGAAAAAGTTTCGTTGAAGGCAGCTCTTGTTTTAAAGGTTAGCAGCGGCGAGGCGAATCCATTGGATTCTCTTTTAGATTCGACAGAGGTACAGGAATTGGACAGCGAAGAAGAAAACTGGTTCTGATATGAATAACTCTTGGGAAGAGATAGAAGAGGATCCTTTAAAGGATCTTTTGGCCGACGACGATATTTCTGAAGATGATGAACTGGAGGAGTCTCCAACGCTTTACGAGCACTTCCGTTTTGTTGCAGATAAAGGTCAGTCACTGCTTAGAGTTGATAAGTTTTTGGTGGACCGCATGATGAATGCGACACGTAACCGTATTCAGCTTGCAGCAGAAGCCGGAGCTATTCTGGTAAACGGCACTCCGGTAAAGAGCAATTACAGGGTAAAACCCATGGATGTGGTTACACTCGTGATGACACGCCCCCGGAGGGAGCTCGAAATCATTCCGGAAAACATTCCCCTTAACATTGTATATGAAGATGATGATCTGTTGGTGGTGAACAAGCCTGCGGGCCTTGTTGTGCATCCGGGTCATGGAAATTATACCGGAACGTTGGTGAATGCATTGGCATATTATCTCAAAGACGATCCTTCGTACGATCCTTCCGATCCTCGTTTGGGTTTGGTACATCGGATTGATAAAGATACATCCGGATTGCTTGTAGTAGCAAAGAAGCCCGAAGCAAAGGCTAATCTGAGTATGCAGTTTTTCCACAAAACAACCAAACGGAATTACAGAGCGTTGGTTTGGGGGATAGTGCAGGAAAACGAAGGCCGGATAGAAGGAAATATAGGCAGAGATCCGAAAGACAGGATGCAGATGACCGTCTTTCCTGATGGAGATCAGGGTAAGACAGCGGTTACTCATTATACCGTGTTGGAAAGGTTGGGATATGTTACTTTGGTGGAATGCCGGCTGGAAACCGGACGTACACATCAGATAAGGGCGCATATGAAGTATATCGGACATATTCTCTTTAATGATGCGCGGTACGGTGGTAACGATATTCTAAAAGGTACTACATTTTCAAAATATAAACAGTTTGTGCAAAATTGTTTCGCAATTTGCCCAAGACAGGCTTTACATGCCAAAACATTGGGTTTTGTTCATCCATCTACCGGTCAGGAAATGTTTTTTGATACAGATATGCCCGACGATATGACGCAATTGATCAATAAATGGCGAACATATGTAAATAACAAAGAGTTGTAAAAAAAATGAAAAAGAACATTGCAATAGTTGCAGGGGGAGATTCCTCCGAAGTGGTTGTTTCATTAAAGAGTGCAGAAGGTATTTACTCGTTTATTGACAAGGAAAAATTTAACCTGTATGTGGTTATCCTTAAAAAAGGAGATTGGTCTGTAAGGCTGACCGATGGTGGATCGGCTCCGATCAATAAGAACGATTTTAGTTTTGTCGAAAACGGACAAGTGGTGCGTTTCGACTTTGCATATATCACCATACATGGTACTCCGGGAGAAAATGGCTTGTTGCAGGGCTATTTCGACTTGATAGGAATGCCTTATTCCTGCTGTGGTGTGTTGGCTGCCTCCATAACCTTCAACAAATTTGTATGTAACAATTATTTGAAGAGTTTTGGTGTAAATGTTGCTGACTCAGTTCGGTTGTTTAAAGGAGAAGCATGGTCTGATCAGGCTATTGTAGAATATCTGGGCTTACCTGTGTTTGTAAAACCTAACGACGGAGGTTCCAGTTTTGGGGTTACCAAAGTGAAAGAGATTGCCGAACTGAACGGGGCGATCGCCAAAGCGTTCGAAGAAGGAGAGGAAGTATTAATTGAGAGCTATATTTCCGGAACAGAAGTAACTTGTGGATGTTATAAAGTAAAGGGGAAAGAAGTTGTTTTTCCGCTTACGGAGGTAGTTACATCCAATGAGTTTTTTGACTTTGATGCAAAATATAACGGACAGGTCGAGGAGATTACCCCAGCCCGTATTCCGGCAGAACTGGCAGAACGAATTCAACGTGAAACTTTACGTATATACGACATTCTGGGTGCTAAAGGAATCATTCGTGTGGATTACATCATTGAGGCAAACGGTGAAGCCAAATTACTTGATATCAATACAACACCGGGTATGACGGCCACCAGTTTTATTCCTCAGCAGGTTCGTGCTGCCGGATTAGACATCAAAGATGTGATGTCTGATATTATCGGAAATGAACTAAATAAGATTTGCCAATAATTTAAAAAAATATGGATAAAGAAACAGTTTCTCCCAATTTTGATGAGATTAGACCTCTCAACAACAATGAGGTGAAAGATGCAATTGAAAAGTTGCTTGCTTCCGACGATTTTGAACGTGCTTTGCGTTACATAATGCCCGATTTGAATTGGACAGAGTTTTCTGCATTGATGCGATCTTTTAAAACGAAAGAAGATTTTAAGTCGGTAATGGCTTATAATGCGGTGATGACAGTTGCAAAAAAAACAACTTTTTCGCTAACGATTTCTGGTAAGAGTCGTTTGCCGAAAGAACCTTGTACTTTTATATCAAATCACAGGGATATTGTTCTGGATGCAGCTTTTCTGAATGTGATGCTTTACGATGTGGGGCACGGTATGACTCAAGTGGCCATCGGCGATAACCTGATGATCCGTCCCTGGATTGAAACGCTGGTTAGGCTTAACAACAGCTTTATAGTTAAAAGAGGAGTGTCTGTACGCCAGATGCTGGAGGTTAGTCAGACTTTATCTGCCTACATGCATCACACAATCAAGGAGACTAAAGAATCTGTCTGGATTGCACAACGTGAAGGCAGATCCAAAGATTCGGACGATCGTACCCAGGGAAGCGTTCTGAAGATGTTGAATATGGGGGGAACAAAAGATTTCCTTACCAATATGATGGAACTTAATATTGTTCCGGTAGCTATTTCTTACGAATATGACCCGTGCGACTTCCTGAAAGCGCAGGAGTTCCAGCAAAAACGGGATAATCCGGATTTTGTTAAGAGTCAGCGCGACGATTTACTGGCTATGGAAACAGGAATCCTTTATAATAAGGGCCGTGTTCACTTTACTTTGGGTTCTCCCATTAACAAGGAGCTGGCCAAGTTGGATCGGGGAATGGAGAAAAGTGAACTGATTACTGCCGTAGCATCGGCCATTGATCAGGAGATTTACAGACATTACCGTTTCTATCCGTGTAACTACCTTGCTTACGATATGTTGTACGGAGGCACACGATTCAGTGCGAATTACGGACAGAAGGATAAGAAAGCCTTTGAAGAATACCTTCAGGGACAGCTTGACAAGATTGTAATTCCAAACAAGGACGAAGACTTCCTGTGCACCAAAATATTGCAGATGTATTCGAATCCGCTAAAGAATCACCTTACGGTTCAACCCTAAGTAATCGTACTATGATATATAGAGCCTCCTCTGTTCCTTTCTATGGAACAAGGAGGTTTTTTTATTTAATATGTGTTTCTTAACATAGACTGTAGATTATCATTTTGTTACTTATCATACTATCTTTGAGTATTGTAACCTTTTTACTACTAACAGTATGTGTAATATTTAACAGGATATCGTTATGAAAACAGATGCTTACATTCTTCGGGAGGAGAATTATGGAGCTCACAATTACCATCCGCTTCCGGTGGTATTGGAGCGGGGAGAAGGCGTTTATGTATGGGATGTGGATGGAAACAGATACATTGATTTCCTTGCAGGATACTCGGCGCTCAGTCAGGGTCACTGTCACCCCCGAATTGTTGATGCGTTAGTCAGCCAGGCTCAGAAGCTGGCCCTTGTATCCAGAGCTTTCCATTCGGATGTATTGGGCGAATATATGGAATATGCCTGTCATTTCTTCGGATACGATAAATTATTACCTATGAATACCGGAGCTGAAGCTGTTGAAACGGCTTTGAAGCTTTGCAGGCGTTGGGGATACCGGCGGAAAGGCGTGGCTCCCGACTGCGCCAAGATCATTGTTTGTGGTGATAATTTTCATGGACGTACCATTACCGTGATATCGATGTCGACCGATCCAAGTTCCTATGCCGGATTCGGGCCCTATACTCCGGGATTCATCAAAGTTCCGTATAATGACACCGAGGCTTTGCGTGTTGCTTTACAGGATCCGGATGTCACCGGTTTTTTAGTGGAGCCTATTCAGGGTGAAGCCGGTGTAGTAGTGCCGGACGACGGCTATCTGAAAACCTGTTACGATCTATGCAAGGCTCATCAGGTGTTATTCATGGCCGATGAGATTCAGACCGGTATCGGGCGGACCGGACGATTGCTTGCTTGCGATTACGAGGATGTACATCCGGATATCCTTATTTTGGGTAAAGCCCTTTCGGGAGGGATGTATCCGGTTTCGGCAGTATTGGCCAATGATGAAATTATGCTTACCATAGCTCCGGGAGAACATGGCTCTACTTATGGTGGAAGTCCCATGGCTGCAAGTGTGGCTATCGCATCCTTATCGGTTGTACGCGATGAACAGTTAACACGAAACGCTTTTGAGATGGGTGAATTATTTCGGAACGAGATTGCAAAAATTAATAATCCCATGTTGCTTAAAGTCCGTGGTAAAGGACTGCTCAATGCTGTGGTGACAAGACCGATGGAGCATAAAACGGCATGGGATATTTGTCTCGCATTGAAAGAGAACGGTCTGTTGGCCAAGCCAACTCACGGTGATATCATTCGTTTTACCCCTCCGTTGATTATAACGAAGGAACAAATGATGGACTCCATTGCCATTATCCGGAAAACACTGGATGCTTTTGGGAAATAATGGCTGATTGAATAAATTAAAAACAAAACCACATGAAAATAAATGTTATCGGTGTACCCCTGAATCTGGGCTGCGATCGGAAGGGAGTGGAAAAGGCTCCTAATTATTTAAGGGAAAGGGGACTGATGAGCCTGATCCGAAGTCACGGACACAAAGCCTTCGACCTGGGAAATTTATATGTTCCTCCTGTTACGGAAGAGGAAAAATACCTGAAGGGTTCGCGGTTGAAGTACCTGGATGTGATTGTAGAAGTTAATAACAATCTGGCCGAACTTGTATATGATACCTTGCGCGGCGGAGCTTTTCCCCTTGTAATAGGCGGCGACCATTCTCTGGGACTGGGTAGTGCATCGGGAGTTGGTAAGTGCTACGATGATTTTGGTATCATCTGGCTGGATGCCCATGGAGATATCAATACAGGAGAAACTTCGCCCAGCGGAAATATTCATGGCATGCCTCTAAGTGCACTGATGGGATTGGGAAGCGAAGAGTTGGTGAATGTCTATTCGCCCGGCAATAAAGTGCTTCCCCAGAATGTATTTTTGGTTGGAACACGCAGTCTGGATGAGGGAGAATGCGCACTGATCGAAGAGCAGCACCTCAGCGTATATACCATGGATACCATCCGTGATAAAGGAATTGCCTTTGTTGCCGAAGACATCAAGAATAAGTTACGCGAACGGAAAATAAGGAATGTCCATTTCAGCATTGATGTGGACAGCATTGATCCATCGTATGCTCCCGGAACAGGTACCAGGGTGCCGGAAGGATTGATCCCTTCCGAATTTGAAGAGTTTGTAAGTCACATATTGTCGACAAACCTTATCAAGTCGCTGGATCTGGTAGAACTTAATCCCGAATTGGATAGCGATGATAAGACAACCAATCTTTGCTTGTCTGTAATCGATTACATTACCTCCCGCTTATAGAACCCTGTTAAATAAATCTGATATCAGGCTGTATCGGCTGTCTGTTGTTAGAATGGATAGCCGATGGCCAGATGCAGTCCCAGCCCATCTTTAAATCTGGGAATGTTATAATATCCCTTCTTTCCAGTCTCGTAAGGAGTATGTAAGGCGATACCCAGGTCGAGCCGCAGCACAAGAAATTCCAGGTCGTACCGGATACCTGCACCGGTTCCCAATGCAATGTCGTTTAAAAAGTTTGCCGAGTTTATTAATCCCCCGGGGCGTGCTTCGTCGCTCCGAAGCAGCCAGATATTTCCTGCATCCAGAAAAACAGCACCATGCAGGTTTTCGATCATGCGGAAACGGTATTCGATGTTTGCTTCCAGTTTAACATCGCCCGTCTGGTCGATGTAGGAATAGGGATTGTCTATATTGGGACGGAAACGTCCGGGACCGATACTCCTAACCGTAAATGCCCTGATGCTGTTAGCCCCACCGATGTAGAATTGTTCGCTGTAGGGGGCGATTGTGGCATTGCCGTAGCTGTAGATGAAACCGCCCATCAACCGCATGGCAAGCCGCTGATTCCGGTCTATTTCATGAGTCACTCTTATTTCGCTGGTAAGTTTGATAAACTGGGCATACGGATTACCCAGGATCGTTTTCCCTTTCGTAAAGCTCTTCCCCGCCAGGGCGTTTATTCCCGAAAGAATATTCCCTGCGGAGGTGATACTGCTTTCCCACCACAATTGGTTTTTCCCCTCTTTAATCATTGCATTGTCGTAGGTGTAGGTATAGCTCATAGCCGGAATGAATTGATTCTTCAAACTAAGGTATAAGGCCGGATTGGCAGCGGTGATGGAATCGAACTCATGCGTGGTGCTCTGCAACAGATTATAGGTTAGTCTGAAGGGAACCAACGTATGTTTGCTGGATGCCGTTGGCTGAAAACTATAGGAAGCACTTCCTCCAAAGGCCAGTAATTTAAAGAAGCGCGACCGGTTCAGCTGGTCGGCATACAATTTGAACGTAGTATTGGCCGGATAGTCGTATATCTTATGTTGGAAGCCGGGGAAAATGATCCGGGGAAAGGTAAGAGTACCCGAGAGTCCCAGTTCATAGCTGTTGATGGAGTTGCTGGCTCCGTTTACCCGGTTGCCGGTCTGCCATTCGTAAGACCCGCGAAGCGTTATGCCCAGCACTTCGCCTCCTTTGAAAAGATTCCGGCGGGTAAGGCTGACTACGGCACCCGGACCTGCCTGATTATTACTTTTAGAGGTAACATTCAGTTCAAGTTCTCCGTCCAGCGGAAGTTCATACATGGCATTTATACGCAGGTTCAGCGTATCGCAGGCTAATGAAGTATCCTTGAGCGTATATTGCATATCGGTATATCGGAAAATGGATAGTCTGTTTAAAGCCGACTGAGTTTTCTCCTGTACGGACTGTTTATAAAGATCCCCTTTTCTAAAGAAGAGCCGGTTGTAAAGTATACGCGGACGAACCCGCAGTTTGCCTTCGTAATAGATCATCAGATCTTTGTACAGGATGGAATCGGTGGGAGTCTCTCCATCGTATCCGTTCAAACTGTAGGAAATATTGCCCACATGCCAGGGGCGTACAGCGGTGGCAGGCAGACCCGGCTTACTGATAACCTTTAATCCCACCCTGCCCGGATAATTTAAGGTGTCTGCCTGATAGGCTATAAAATCGGGACGGAAATAGTAATATCCCTTGTTTCTCATGATCGATGCCAGCCGCTGTCTCTCCTCTTCCAGCTTGATCACACTGAAATTGTCGTTAGGACGGATAGCCCTTTCTGCTAAAGTCTGCCGGACAATCGAATCGGCTTTGGGTGAGATAGAGGTATAGATTACGGTATCTATCTTATAGGGCTGCCGCATGTCTATCTGATAACTCACTTTAGCTTTCAGAGAGTCTTTTTTGTCGGGCAAAACAGAATAGGAGGCGGTGCCGTTGAAATACCCGTATTCACGCAACAAGTTTTGCACTACCTTGGTGCGTACATCCGGACTTACAGTAGAGATAAGAACCGGTTTTGCGGCCAGTTTATTAAATATCCATTTGCTGAATTTGCTTTTCTTATTTACAAATCCGTTGTAAATCCACAATCCAAAGGGAAACGGAGTACGTAAAGACGAGCTTCCAAAGATGGCATTGTTGGGAGGATAAGCCAATGCGGCTTCAATCTCTTCGAGCGCAGCCTGTCCGGCCTTGGTGGAGTCTTCGTTCTGAATAGCTATCTTTCGGATTCCGGTGTACAGAACTTCACCATCCGGAAGATTCCGGGTGGTGGAGCAAGCGGATAACAGAATAGCAACCATAAGCAGGCTTGCCCAACGAAACAGAGATGTATTATTGATTTGATTCATCATTCGCATTGTTTTCATTTACAGGGGTTATCTTTTTGGGTTTCCTAAAAATAAAGAACTCACCTATATGTTTCATTTTTCTTCTCAACACAATACCGGCTCCGGTTTCGGTAATCTCTCCTTCCAGAATACTTTCGTAGTTCTTGTTGTGGAACAATTTCACATACCGGGTTCCGCTATTATCCAAACGATATTCAAATGAGATATTGTCGATAAAAGTCTGATTCTGTTCCGGTACATTTCCGGTTGAAATTCGTCCCCCCAGCACCACCCGGATACGGTCGTTATAGAACCGTTTGGCAAAGCGGAAAGAATAATCGGTCCGCTTTTCGCCGGTTTCTTCCTCACTGCTTTCAACTCCCAGAGATATATCTACCGTTTTAAGTGCCGAACCAGCCAGGTTTGTAATTTCCTTTTGCAGGAAACTGTTTAAGGCAGCCCCCATATTCATGTTTACTTTTCCGGTCCCGCTGCCACTCCCCAGGTACATCCCTGTTACAAGCATGCTTACCGCCTGCTTGCTGCGTTCCTCTTCACCCATTGCACTCAGCTGATTCTGCATGGTCAGATCTTCCGGAGCATTCAACGTAAATTCGAGTTGCATGTCGCTCATACGTTGTTTCAGCGAGATTCCCACATCGAAATTTACCTGCCGGGGAGTCTGTTCATTCAGTGTTACTGCCGTACGCACCCTTTCGGTAGCTTGTAAGTTAAGAACCGGATTCATCGGATCGCCATTCCATTCCACATAGCTGTCCTCCTTGATGGTAAACTTCTTTTTGGGAATTACCGGCAACGTATAGAGGATACTTCCTCCGGACAGGGTATATCTCCCATTTAAAAACATATCCCCCTGAGGCGTATATTGAAAATAAAGATCACCACCTCCTTCCAGCTCAATCCTGCTTTCCTGATCCGCACTCAGGTCGGCCTGCAACCGTACGGCCGGATCAATATGTATGGTAAGGAGCATATCCATTCCTCCCAGTTGTAACGGAGGAATCTCCTCCATGCGATCCGTATACAAAGTATCGGTGAAGGAGGTGAATGTAACCAGATCCGACAGGCGGTCCTGAACCGTGAGGGGTGAATCCTTAAGCACATAGGTAAGGTCCGTATTACCCAATAGCTGAAGATTTCCGCGCATGGTAATTGCATCCAATGGTCCCCGTAAAGTAGAATTGAGGTTTACAAACAATTTGCCATAGACCAGGCTCTCCTTGTTCCGTTTAACATCTACCAATTGCAGGTTATCGGCATTTAATTTCAGGTTAGCCAGTACCCGGGCCGGGTCGGAGAAGTTGATATCCCCGTTAATAACAAATGGATTTTTTCCGTATGCGTACAGGTTGTAATTGTTGAACAGAAGCTTGTTGTTCCCAATTTCCAGTTTCTTATTGTCGAAACGGTAAGTCGATCCTGCTGCTACTACGAATACAGAAGCTGAATCCATCTGCAGGAATCCGGCCGCTTTGGGATCGGAGGCACGTCCTTTAATGTCCAGGTTTCCCTGCAGAAAACCCTGCATGCGGGCCATTCCGTCGGGAATAAACGGATTGGCCATTTCCAGAGGAAAGTCCGTTATATTGATGGCCCCCGAAACGCTGTCCCGCACCCCTGCCTGATAAAATGCAGTGGCGGAGGAGATCTCTTTCCGGTCTCGCAGGAAGTGGATATCCACCTGATGGCTGTTTTCTGACATAGGAAGGTACACAGCTGATAACTGCATTTCGCCTACCCGTTTATTTTCATAAAACAGTTCGTCAATCCCGGCATCAGCAATCAGCATAAAGGTATTATCCGATGGAGCATATTGGATATCCGCACTAACGACTCCTCCCATTGAAGGGGCGTTTGGTATATTAGCCGAAAGCAGACTCAGGTCAAGCTGACTTATTTCTGCGTGCATTTCTTGCAGAGCTCCGCTATCAGGCACCGAGTGTAACCAGATGGATGCATTCTGTTCGCCGGTCAGCCGCAGATTGGCCGACATGTTTTTAAGATCCTTATAACGGAGGTAATTATCCTCATTCAGAGTGAATCTGCGAAAGGCTATAATAGGGTGGTCCGGATAAAGCCTGGCAGAAATAAATCCTTCTTTTTCCAGTCGGGCTTCAGTGCCCAGGTGAAGGCCTACCTTGCCGTCGCCATCGGTTACATGAACCAAAGCGTTTACCTCATTTTTCCGGATATGGCCATCCAGGATGCCGTTATAAGCCTTTCTCCAACGGGTCCGGTTCAGTTTTACCTCCCCTTTCAACTTTAATCCGGATGTATCTTCAAACGACTCGATCCGGAGGGTATCCACCATTAATGTGTCTTGTTGGAATTTATGCATGGCTATGTTGACCGACAAGCCCTGAGCGGGAGATGTTGCTGCAGTAAATGAAGTCTCGTTGAATTTTATTTTCTGCAAGGCAAGCAGATCCTGAATCGGATTCTGTTTCCCAATGAATCCCTGTATGTTTACATTGGGTAACAGCGGACGTAAAACAGTAAGATCGAGCTCTTGCTGTTCGTATTGATTCATAAGTCTGTCTGTAATCAGAGAAAGGGAAGCCGACAGCTTTGTGGCACCCTGATCGCTGTTTAACTTCATGAACGCATCTCCGGCAGTTATCTCAAAATAGGTGCTGTCGCGGGTGGTTCCTGCCTCGAACCGGGTATCCTGGGGGTAGTAAGTTTTTTCTTCGCCCGATAGCTCCCATTGAGTGAGCCTGCCTGTCAGATGGAGAATCTCATTAAGGTTACTGCTTGCATTTGCTTCGAAGCGAAAAGCGGTGCTTAACGGAACGTCTACCAGATGCAGGCGGTACAGGTTTAGATGCTCTACTTGTGCATCCAGATTCATTTCTGCTTTCTTTCTTTGTAGAATCCCGGAGACAGATGCCTTTAATAACGCTAAAGGATAGCCGCTTTCCAGCTGCAATTCATAGGCATGGTTCTTTAAACGTCCATTTAACTGAATTTCCGAAACAGAGTTTCTCCCATATTTAATATCTGAAATGGTTGCCTGAAGAAGAGAGCTGGTGCGGGCAGAATATAAATCAAAACCTTTCCCTTTTATCGCGGCCGAAGCAGTAAGCCAGTAAAGGGAATCTTTAGGCATGAAATGGTTGGGTTGCAGACTATCGATTGAAACGGATATCTGGTAGTCTTCCGACCGGCTCTGATAGGTTCCATCCAGTTTAACAAGGGCTTTATCCTCCTTAAAAGTAAGATTCGTTTTATAAGCATCCTTTTTGAAAGATACTTCTCCTTTGAGTTCCATCCCATACGGAAGCTCCAGCATGTCTCGTTGTTTTTTATCCAACAAGCCGAGTATAAACTCCAGATTGTAGGAACGGGCATCGATGCGGAAGCTTCCCTGCCGCTGCAGACTGTCGGCAATCTGAATCAGCGTTCCGGATGCATCCATTTTAAAAGCACCCGCAAGTTCGGCTTTAAACCCACGCAACTCCAACTTATCTAAATTCCCTTCGATACCCGCTGTTACTGAAACCGGACGGTTCGGGTAATAGGTCTTGAAATCTTTGGGCAAGTCACCGGCTGCGAGCATCAGATCTCCTTTGCCGATGGATGCAATCAGCAGACTTCGGATGGACCCTTCGGCCTTTTCATCCAGCGAACTCCAGGGAGCACTTACCAGAAGCTGCATTTCAGAGTAGGGAGTCTTAAGTTGAAGATTCGGTATTTCCAGTTGCTTCCCGTCGCTCAGAATACTTCCTTCCAGGGAGGAGAGCTTCAACCCTGATTGTTCGGAAAATGAAAACCGGCGGATATTGATGCCGAATACCTTGTCTTCAAAAGAAAGAGAATCTGCTTCAAACTCCAGACTGTCAATTGCGATATGGTTGGGATCCAGTCCCGCTTTTCTTCCTAACGTATCATTGTCCAACGAGAAAGTTCCCTCCGTAAGTTGAATCTTGCGGGCCGAATAACCTGATCGTCCCAGATCGATCCATCCTTTTGAAAGCAACGCATGGTTCATTCCTCCGCGCATACGGACGGTATCACCCGGAAGTAGAATATCCAGGTTTACCTTATTCAGCACAACCTCGTCAAGCGCAATTTTCCAGTTAAGCGGAGCAGAGGTGGAATCCTTCTCTTCCGCAACTGAATCCATCCGGATAGAAAGCTGCGTATCAGATAATTCCATCGAGTTGAGGGTTGCCATCTCCTTAGTCAGATCGATATGATCTGCCTTGGCATGGAAACGGCCTAATTGTCCGTCAATCTGCAACCCTTCGATAAAGTCGCCCGAGTGAATCTGACCTCCTTTCAAATCAACAGCATCCACTACAACCTTGCTTTTCAGCAAAGGGAGCAATTTAACCCGGACCTCGAGGGACTGTAGTTTAAGCAGGGTGTCTGCCGGAGTGCGCAAGGCCAAAACATCCTGAATGGTAAGGTTGAGGGGAAACGACAGGCGTACCTTCGCAATCCGGATATCAATACCCGTCGAGGTTGAAGCATAGGCTACAATCTTATTCCGGGCAAAGTCCTGAACGGGAGGGAAGTACAAGAGTACAGACAATAACAGGATGAGTGCCAGTGGCACCAAGAAAGCAATACCTATCCATTTCATCCATCTCTTCATACGCTGGTACTCCTATTGATCAGAAACAAAGTTATTAAAAAATAGGAAATATCATACCCTTATTTCCCGGTTTTAATAACAATGGCTCCGTTGGCACCCATCGCTCCATATTGCGTGGCGTCTTTCAATACAGTTATCTCTTCAATATCCTGAATCGGAATGGTACGCATAATTCCGGAATCTTGCATCGGGATACCGTTAACCACAATCAGTGCATTGGACGAGCTGTTAAAAGAAGCACCGCCGCGTATGCGAACCGCTCCGCTATTCTGAACCATTACACCGGATAATCTTCTGAGCAGACAGTAGATATCCTGACAACGGGTTTTAAGTATCTCTTCCTTGTTTAATGTGGAAGAACTGATCATCTTCTTACTTTCCCGTTCCAATACTTTTTTTAGATTCTCGTCCGGTTCATAGCGATGGTCTACTTCGAAAGATCCCTCCTTAAGCTGGATGGTAAGAAAAGTATAACCCGATACCGGAACTTTCACCGTTTTGCCGGTCTTGTTCATCTCCACGTATAAGGTATCCTGCAGATTGGCATCGGCAAATACAAATACCCCGTTTTTATCAGTCTTCACAGTCGTACCGGGAGAACTTCCTAAACGTACTTCGTAGCGTTTGATGGCTTTTTCTTTGGAATCTCTTAATACCCCGGTAAGCGTATCACTCTGGGCAATCAGAAAATGAGAGGAAAGAATTGAAAAGATTGAGATTAATAAGGTTGTTTTCATATGAATAAGATTTTAAAATGGATAGGGCAGAAAATATAGCATGTTTAATGGTTCGCCAATGGCGCAGATCGTTGCAAATAGGTTTGTTTCATGTTGTTATAGTATTTAAACAGTTGTCTTACAAATATATATAATTATTGATTAATACGTAAGGTTTATAAGATAATTTTATAAAAAAGTTTGTGAATCTCTCTTTTTCTCTATCTTTGCAGTCGAATGATGGTGTAACGAAGCATGTTCATGTTTCGTTAGTAAAAGGGAATCCGGTGCAATACCGGAGCTGTACCCGCAGCTGTAAGCTCAAGAAAACCTCGGTCTACCATTGCCACTGTCCGCCTGCGGACGGGAAGGCTACCGAACTAAGGGAGCAAGCCAGAAAACCTGCCGCAATTCTTAATACCGATGCTTCGGGTGAAGGTGTCGTAAACGAAATTTTTATGCTGAATAAACAAGTGAAAGTATCTTTTTGGGCGGGACTGTTTTGTCTTGTTTCCAACAACGGATTGATTGCCCAGCAAGACTCCCTGGTACTACGCCACCGTAACCTGAACGAGGTTGAGGTGGTAGAGAAGGTGCGTCCCGCCGTAACGCGGGAAGGCACGCCGGTGCAGATGCTGAATAAAAGTGACATGCTTCGTCTGGGAGTGCAGGAATTATCGGAAGCTGTAAAACGTTTTTCGGGAGTAACGATCAAAGACTATGGAGGTGTTGGTGGGTTGAAGACCGTTTCCGTTCGTAGTCTGGGTGCCCAACATACCGCGATAAGTTACGACGGTATTACCATTAGTGACGCGCAAAGCGGACAGGTGGATATCAGCCGCTTTTCGTTGGATAACGTAGAGCAGGTTCTGCTTTCAATCGGACAGGCAGACGATATCTTCCAGACGGCCCGGATATATGCTTCTGCAGGAGCTTTGCAGATTGAAACATCGCACCCTCTGTTTGATGATAAGAAGTATACGCTGGAAGGTCAGCTTAAAGCGGGCTCTTTCGGATATTTCAATCCCTCATTCAGATACGGACAAAAGGTGGGATCCAAAGTTGCTGTTACCATGCATGGCGATTGGCTTACGGCCGATGGCGACTATCCCTTTACATTGGTTAACGGAACCCTGCGGGAAGAGCAAAAGAGACTGAACAGCGACATCAATTCATGGAGAGGAGAGGCCAACATATATGCAGATCTGCAGCATGCAGGCCGGTTACAGGTGAAGGCTTACTACTTTGATTCGGAACGAGGTCTTCCGGGATCGGTCAGCCTGTATAATCCCCAGGCACGCGAACGTTTATGGGACCGGAACTTCTTTACGCAGACAAGGTACGAGAATAAAATAGGAGCGTATGTGTCGGTTAAAGGGTTGTTGAAGTTCAATCATGCATACAACCGGTACCTCGACATAAACAATAAATATGCCGGAGGGAGACAAGACGACCGCTATACGCAGAAAGAATATTATGCATCAGGAGCATTGAAATATGTGCCTGCAGATGTTCTCAGCTTTTCTTTTGCCTCCGACTTCTTTGTTAATACCCTGGATGCAACCATTCCCGAAAGTCCCTACCCAACACGGTATACATCCCTTTCGGTGCTGGCAGCCCAATATCAGGATGCACGTATTACGCTTACCGGAAGTTTGCTGGGAACCTATATCACGGAGAGGGTGAAGACCGGCGACCGACCGGCAGACCGTAAACGGATCTCTCCGGCGCTAAGTGGATCGTGGCGGATATGGGAAGAGAAGAATGTTCGTGTGCGAGCCTCCTTTAAAGATATTTTCAGGGTACCTACCTTTAATGATCTTTACTACCTGCGTGTAGGGAATACCGGATTAAGACCTGAACGTGCTACACAGTACAATGTGGGTCTTACCTGGAGTGGAAAGCCTTTCAGCGCCTTGGATTACCTCCGGTTTTCGGCCGATGGGTATTATAACCGGGTTAGTGATAAAATTGTGGTGATACCCTCTTTGTCTTTTGCCAGAATGATGAATTTCGGAGAGGTATCCATTAAAGGGCTGGATTTGAATATGGAGGCAGGCATGCCGGTTTCCAATAAACTTTCTTTCCAGCTTGCCGGAACCTATACCTGGCAGAAGGCGGTTGATATAACCGATCCGGCCAAGAAGAATTATAAACATCAGATTCCTTACACTCCGGAACATTCGGGTACAGCTTCTCTTACTGCCGAAACTCCCTGGATTAATGTAGGCTATATGCTTACAGCCGTGGGAAATCGTTACGCTCTACCTCAGAATATCCGCGAAAACCGTATCGAAGGCTATATTGAACAGGGCATTTCGGCCAACCGTACCTTCAAACTGGGTAAGGCATCCCTGCGTTTACAAGGCGAAATTATTAACCTGGGTGATATCAATTACGAGGTTATTCAATATTATCCCATGCCCGGACGATCTTTCCGGGTTTCATTTAAAATAAACTATTAATCGTATTAAAAACGTATAGAAATGAAGAAGATTGATTTATTGTTAGGATGGTTGTTTAGTGCAGCATTCCTTTTTTCACTAACCTCTTGCGAAAGTGACGACCAACCCGTTGTGGTTGAAATCCCCGAACAGACAGAAGGTGTGTTTGTCCTGAACAGAGGAAACTACGGAAGCAATAGTTCTGCCTTGACTTACTTTGATACAGAGAGTAAAACCGTAGTGTCGGATGTGTTTGCGAGCCTAAACGGACGGAAGCTGGGTGATTCGGCCGAGCAATTGTTGGTGTACGGAGGTAAGATGTATGCAACGGTTTACGGCTCTTATCAGATTGAAGTGATGGATAAGAAAGGAAAGTCGTTGAAGACGATTACATCCAAAAATACAGATAATTCTTTTCACCAGCCGCGTTGCATGGCTTCGGGTAATGGAAAAGTTTATGTTACCTTTTTTGATGGTTACGTGGGGATTGTAGATACCACAAGCCTGGAGGTGACAAAAATAGCACCGGTGGGTTTAAATCCGGAACAGCTTACCCTGGCTAACAATAAGATTTACGTGGCGGTATCGGAAGGAATGAATTACCCCAATACCGGAACCAAAGTAGCCGTACTTGACGCCACAACATTAGCAGAGGTAACCAAGATAGACGTGCTTAAGAATCCGACGGAGATTCTATCGGATAGTCAGGGGGATGTGTATGTAATTTCATTGGGTGATTATGGCTATACAGTAAATAATACATTACAGCGTATCGATAAACAGACCCAGAAGTCTACAGTCTTGATGGAGGCTACCACCATGACAATGAGGAATGATACGCTTTACGCTATTTATTCTCTTTGGGGAAAACCAGTGACCGATTATATCAAGTATGATTGCAAGAATGAGTCTGTGGTAACAACAAATTTCCTGAAAGATGCAATTATCTATCCTGAAAAAGCAAGTCCGGCTTGTCTGGATGTAGATCCGGTAACAGGAAATATCTATATCGGGGTTACCGACTATAAAACAAATTCGGATATTTATATTTTTTCTCCGGAAGGAAAACAGCTGAATAAATTTGAAGCAGGATCAGATCCCCGGGTTGTTGCTTTTATTTCAAATAAATAGGTAAATTGGCGTCTTGAAAAAGATCCGTCCAAGTATGATGCTTATGAAACAACATGTAGTTTATATCCTTTTGCTCCTTTCCATTTTTACTTCCTGTTCATCGGGAAGTAAGAAGGGAGGGGTTGCAGCGTCCTATTCGGACACCATTCGCTACGCTGCAGGTTTTACGGTTAAACATTATCCGTCTTACCGGGAAGTGGAGGTGCGCGATCCGTGGGATTCAAGCAAGATACTCCAACGGTATATCCTGGTAGACCGGACCAAGGATGTTCCGTCTGATCTTCCGCAGGGAGTGGTGGTTCGTGTACCCGTGAAACGGTTGGCTGTTTACAGTTCTGTACATTGCTCTATGCTGGAACAGCTGCAGGTCGCCAACGAAGTGGTGGGAGTCTGCGAGCCTCGTTACATAGACAGTCCGATTATTCAAAAAGGGATTCAGACAGGAACGGTAGCCGATTTAGGCGAAGCTACCTCCCCCAATGTGGAGAAGATGATCGACATCAATGTAGAGGCGATTCTGGTTTCTCCGTTTGAAAACGCAGGGTATGGTCCGGCCGAGAAGCTGGGACTCCCAATCATTGAATGTGCCGATTACATGGAGGCCACCCCTTTGGGCCGGGCGGAATGGATTCGTTTCGTTGCTTTATTCTTTGAAAAAGAGGAGGCTGCCCAACGGATCTTCAATGATACCGAAAAGGCTTATCTGGATATAAAGCAGCTGGCGGCAGGGGTGACTTCAAGACCTACCGTGTTGTCTGAAAAGAAATTTGGAGCATCCTGGTTTGTTCCCTGCGGAGACAGTTATATGGCTACCTTGTATGCCGATGCCGGCGCCGATTATATGTTTGCCGATTTGCCCGGTTCAGGCAGTAAACCATTGTCGTTCGAAACCGTACTGGATAAGGCAATGCATGCCGATTACTGGCTGATTAAATTCAACCTGGCCGATGATATGAATTACCAGGCACTTCAGACCGAATACAAACCGTATGCCTCCTTCGATGCATTCAAGAATAAAAAGATCTATTACACCAATACAGGAAAGGTTCCCTATTACGAGGAGGTGCCGATGCATCCCGATTATCTGTTAAAGGATCTGGTTTGGATATTTCATCCTGAATTATTGCCAGGGTACAAGCCAAGGTATTTCAGCCGGATGATGGATTGATTTAGACCGTTCCCCTTTTGTTTAAACAGAATAATCGTATAGTATAACCGGTTTCTAAACGAACAGCTAATCGTTGGACCCAGGTCCAACGATATCTCAACCTGGGTCCGACGATATGTTGACCTAGGTCCAACGAAAAAACAACCATGGTCCAACGAATAGATCTATACCGGCAATTTTGTTAAGTTCCTATGGTAAAGCAATAAAATAAGGGAGACAAACCGTTCGTATCGGTATTGTCTCCCTTTTTAATTGGATGAAAGTCCGGCTGATTAATATTCCTGCCAGCTCTTTATCTTGATATCTTCCATCTTCATACTGGTAAATGCTTTTATAAAGGCACCAGCCAGACGGGCATTTGTAAGCAACGGAATATTGTGATCGATGGCAGCGCGTCTGATCTTATAGCCGTTGGTTAGCTCCCTGCGGCTGTGATCTTTGGGGATATTCACCACCAGGTCGAAGGCATGCTGACTAAACATTTCCATCACGTTGTTCTCTCCCTCTTCGTCGGGCCAGGAAACCGTAGTTACATTCACTCCGTTATCGCGAAGGAAGCTGGCTGTTCCTGCAGTAGCATACAGGTTGTATCCGTTTTTATCAAGCAATTTGCAAGGTTCAAGCAGGTCTACTTTACTTTTAACGCCACCCGAAGATACCATGATATTCTTTTGAGGAATGGTATTGCCTACCGCAATCATGGACGAAAGCAACGCTTCGTCGAAATCTTCGCCTATACAACCTACTTCACCGGTAGAAGACATGTCCACACCCAGTACCGGGTCTGCGTTATGTAAACGCGAGAAGGAGAACTGAGAGGCCTTTACCCCGATCCAGTCTATATCGAAAGCCGATTTATCAGGTTGGGTATAGGGTGCGTTAAGCATAATCTTGGTTGCGGTTTCAATAAAGTTACGTTTCAGCACTTTAGAAACAAACGGGAAGCTGCGTGATGCACGGAGGTTACATTCGATAACCTTAATCTCGTTGTTCTTTGCCAGATACTGGATATTGAAAGGTCCGCTGATGTTAAGCTCCTTGGCAATCATCTTACTTACCTTCTTGATGCGGCGGGCTGTTTCGAAGTATATTTTTTGAGCCGGGAAAACCAGTGTGGCATCTCCCGAGTGTACGCCGGCAAACTCCACATGTTCCGAGATAGCGTATTCAACTACTTCGCCGTTCTGGGCTACAGCGTCGAATTCTATCTCTTTGGCATCCTGAAGGAATTCGGTTACTACAACCGGATATTCTTTCGATACTTTAGCAGCCAGCTTAAGGAAAGTTTCAACTTGCTCGCGGGTGTGACAAACATTCATGGCAGCACCGGACAGTACGTACGAAGGACGGATAAGCACAGGGAAGCCAACCTTTTCGATAAAGGCATCAATTTCGCTTTCGCTGGTCAGCTCGCCCCATATTGGCTGATCGATACCCAGGTGGTCGAGCATTGCCGAGAATTTATGACGATTTTCGGCCCGGTCGATCGAAAGCGGCGATGTTCCCAATACAGGTACATTCTGTCGGTGCAGCTTCATGGCCAGGTTGTTGGGGATTTGTCCGCCCACAGATACAATAACACCTCTTGGCGTTTCCAGGTCGATTACATCCAATACACGTTCCATGGATAGTTCGTCGAAATATAGCTTGTCGCACATGTCGTAATCCGTCGAAACCGTTTCAGGGTTGTAATTGATCATGATCGACTTATAACCAAGGTTACGGGCGGTTTGTGCCGCATTAACCGAACACCAGTCGAATTCTACCGAGCTACCGATACGGTATGCACCTGATCCTAAGATAACCACATTCTTATCGTTCGGGTAGTAAGGGATAGCATGATCAGACCCGTCGTAGGTCAGGTACAGGTAGTTGGTAAGGTCCGGGTGCTCAGACGCAATCGTGTTGATACGTTTTACACTGGGAAGAATACCCAGTTTTTTACGACAGGCACGTACCTTAAGGTTCTCTTTTTCCATGTTACCCTGCGGTTTTTCTACAAAACGGGCAATCTGGAAATCCGAGAATCCCAATCGTTTTGCCTCACGTAAAACCTCTGCAGGAACCTCTTCTATTTTGTGGTAGCTTTCCAATACCTTCCGGTAATCGTCTATATTTTTCAGCTTATTAAGGAACCAGGGGTTGATTTTGGATAATTCGTATATGCGATCGACGGTATATCCTTTTTCGAAAGCCTTTGCTATGGCAAAAATACGTAAATCGGTGGGGTTGGCCAGTTCTTCATCCAGGTCGTCGAACTCCAGATCATTATTGCCTACAAAACCATGCATACCTTGTCCGATCATACGAAGACCTTTCTGCATGATCTCTTCAAAACTCTGCCCGATAGACATGATTTCACCCACAGATTTCATGCTTGAACCGATCTGACGCGATACACCTTCAAATTTGGTAAGGTCCCAGCGCGGAATCTTTACAATCATATAGTCAACTTCCGGAGCTTTGTAAGCAGAATTGGGAGTTCCCATCTCGCCTATTTCATCCAGGCTGTAACCTAAAGCCAGTTTGGCTGCCACAAAAGCAAGCGGGTAACCACTGGCTTTGGATGCCAGTGCCGATGAACGGCTGAGACGGGCATTTACTTCAATTACACGGTAGTCGTTCGTATAAGAATTGAACGCATACTGGATATTACATTCTCCCACAATACCCAGGTGACGGATTGTCTTGGTTGAAATCTCCTTAAGCATGGTCAGCTCTTCATCCGTAAGCGAACAGGTTGGGGCAACCACGATACTTTCGCCGGTATGAACACCCAGAGGGTCTACATTTTCCATGCTTACCACTGTAAAGCAATGGTCTTTACGGTCGCGGATCACTTCAAACTCAATCTCTTTCCATCCTTTAAGCGATTCTTCCACCAAAATTTGTTTAGAGTAGGCAAAAGCACTTTCTGCAAGTTTGCGCAACTCTGTTTCGTTGGCGCAAATACCGCTACCCATTCCTCCTAACGCATATGCAGAGCGGATCATCACCGGAAACCCGATCCTGTATGCGGCTGCAACTGCATCTTCCATGCTTTCCACAGCCTGACTAACCGGAGTCTTTACCTCTACTTCGTTCAACTTCTTAACAAAAAGGTCGCGGTCTTCAGTATACATGATTGCCTCTACGGAAGTACCCAAAACCTGTACACCGTATTTAGCCAACGTACCGCTCAGGTAAAGTTCGGTTCCGCAATTCAAGGCCGTTTGTCCCCCGAAAGCCAGCAGAATTCCATCCGGTTGTTCTTTCTTTATAACCTCTTCCACAAAATAAGGAGTGATAGGGAGGAAGTAAACCTTGTCGGCAATACCTTCGGATGTCTGAATTGTTGCGATGTTTGGATTCAGCAATACTGTATGGATGCCCTCTTCTTTGAGCGCCTTGAGTGCCTGTGAACCTGAGTAGTCAAATTCGCCTGCCTGTCCGATTTTAAGGGCGCCCGAGCCCAGTACAATTACTTTTTTTAGTCCGCTTTTAGCCATTGTAATTGGATTGTTTTGTTTATGAATATATTATTATAGAATGTTCTGTTCGTTTAAAAACAAAAAAAATGCGTTAGTAAAAGTAACTAACGCATGCTATATAAACAAGTTATATTTCCAAAAATAAAGAAATGACCGGTATCGTCTAACAGGTAACCCGAAAAATAGGATGGATTGTCCTTGTATGTTATATCGTTCATGTCTTATCTGTATCTAAAATTTCTGCAAAGGTATTACTTTAATGGATATGAGTCAACCTTTTTTACAAATACTCTGTAAAATTTGCTAACTTTGCCCTTCGAATTTAAAGAATATAAAACGTAGAAACAAGATATGGAAACAGTAGTAAGTGGCATCAGGCCAACTGGAAACCTGCACTTGGGGAACTATTTCGGTGCAGTAAAAAGTTTTCTGCAGATGCAGAATGAGTATAATTGCTTTTTCTTTATCGCAGACTGGCATTCGCTGACTACCCATCCGCATCCCGACAATATTGTTAGTGGTGTAAGGAAGATTCTGGCAGAATACCTGGCTTGTGGTATTGATCCCGAAAAGGCAACCATTTATGTTCAAAGCGATGTTCGTGAGGTGTTGGAACTCTATCTTTACCTGAATATGAATGCTTATCTGGGAGAGTTGGAACGTACTACGTCATTCAAGGAGAAGGCACGTAAACAACCGGAAAATGTAAATGCCGGGTTGCTTACATATCCAACGCTGATGGCTTCTGATATCATTGTCCATAAGGCCGCTAAGGTGCCCGTTGGAAAAGACCAGGAGCAGAATATGGAGATGGCCCGTAAGTTTGCACGCAGATTCAACACGTTCTACGGAGTGGATTATTTCCCTGAACCCGCCTCATTCTCTTTGTCGAACAAAGCAGTGAAAGTTCCCGGACTTGATGGTTCAGGAAAGATGGGTAAGTCGGAAGGAAACGCAATTTACCTGATAGACGATGAGAAGACAATTAAGAAGAAGGTAATGAAGGCGGTTACCGATGCAGGCCCAACGGTTCCAAACAGTGAGAAGCCGGAGCCTATCGAGAACCTGTTTACCATGATGGAGATTGTTTCCTCGCAGGATACATATAACTACTTCAACGAAAAGTATGCCAACTGTGAAATTCGATATGGAGATATGAAGAAGCAGCTGGCCGAAGATATTAACCTGTTCTGCTCTCCTATCCGCGAGCGTATCCTTGATATCGCAGCCAATACGGATTATATGGAGAAGGTGGCACGCCAGGGAGCTGAAAAGGCACGCGAAAGTGCAGCCAAAACGATACAGGATGTACGCCGGATTATAGGTTTCAAGGCTTACTAACAAGTAATCAGATCTAATATATAGCGAAGATGTACCTGAAGAAAGGTATCTCTTCGCTTTTTATTTCATCTGTTTTACAAAACAATACAGGGTTATCCCGTTGTTTTACTACAAGATACGATACAATGGATATGGAAGGATTTGCTGGGAAATATGTTTTTGTAACCGGTGGAGCTAAAGGCATCGGCCGGGCTATTGTCTGTATGTTTGCAAAGGCCGGAGCCAAAGTTGCCTTTTGTGATTATGATAAAGAGGCCGGCGACCAGTTAAGTTCCGAGTTGTCCAATACGGTTTTGTTTTATAAAGTGGATGTTACCGACGAAAACCGGCTGTTGGAGGTGATGGATCTATTGTTTCAGCGCTGGGGTACACTGGATATCATCATTAATAACGTGGGGATAAGTCAGTTTTCTCCTCTCACAGAAACAACGTTGGAGCAGTTTGACCGGATATTGGCTACCAATCTGCGACCCGTATTTATCACCTCGCAGGCGTTGGCTGTACAACGGAATACGCCGGAGGGAAAGAAACGCTACGGACGTATCGTTAATATAGCCTCTACACGCTACCTGATGAGTGAGCCGGGTTCCGAAGGATATGCTGCCTCTAAAGGAGGGATTGTCTCTTTAACTCATGCGCTTGCAATCTCTTTCAGCGAATATGCAATCACTGTAAATTCAATAAGTCCCGGATGGATTCAGCATACAGCTTACGAAATGTTGTCGGATGCCGATCATAAGCAGCATCCTTCGGGCAGGGTAGGGACGCCCGATGATATTGCGCGGACCTGTCTTTTCTTGTGTGCTCCTGAAAACGATTTTATTAATGGACAGAATGTAGTCGTTGACGGAGGGATGACTAAAAAGATGATTTATCTGGATTGATTCATCGTTATAAATCCTTTTGCTGTAACAACTCCTGAATCGTTTTATGTAATACATCCTTTTTGATCGGTTTGGATAGGTATGAATTGAATCCACTTTCAAGGATGCGTTGTTCATCCTCTCCAAAGGCAAAGGCCGTCACCGCAATTATAGGTATGTTATTGTCTGCTTCCCTGATAATCCTAACAGCTTCGTAGCCATCCATTTCAGGCATTTTTATATCCATCAGAATTAAATCGGGATTTATCTCGGAAAAAAACTTTACAGCTTCTTTTCCGTCTTTTGCATGGAAGATGCGGTATTGCTTCAGCATTGCTTCATAAAGCCGGAAATTACTCTCATTGTCTTCTGCTATCAACAACGTATTTTTCTTTTCGGTTGATTCGGAAGCCGCTTTGGGAGCTATCGTGATCGGATCTGTTTTCCTAACTGGTTCGTAGGGTAATGTGAACCAGAAAGTGGAACCTTTACCTTTTTCTGAGTTTACCCCGATTGTTCCACCTAAACGCTCAACAATCATCTGGCAGATGGAGAGCCCAAGTCCCGTTCCCTGCGAGAAACTGTTTAATTTTACAAAGCGTTGAAATACCTTTTGAGCCTCTTTCTCACTAAAGCCACACCCTGTATCGGTTACATAAAAGTAAATTTCATTGTCGTACACCCTGTAGCCAAAGGTGATGCTGCCTTCTGTGGTGAATTTAATAGCATTGTTTATGAAATTGGTAATAACCTGCAATACCCGGTTTTTGTCTGTTTTAATTATACAATGCGGTTGTTTTTCAATAAAGGATAGCTGTACCTGCTGGTCAACTTTCAGCTTGTAACTTCCCTCGATTTCCGAGAGAAGATTATTTATATTTACTTCAGTCTTGATAAACTCGAGCGTGCCGGCTTCAATTTTGGCTAAGTCGAGTATGTCGTTGATAAGTTGTAGCAAGACTTCGTTGTTGCTGTTTATAATATGCACGTATTCGTCTTTGTCCTGTTGGTCTGTTGCCGAGGCGAGAAGTCCTGAAAATCCAACAATGGCATTGAGGGGAGTCCGTATTTCATGACTCATGTTGGCTAGAAATGCTGACTTTAAGCGATCCGATTCTTCTGCATGTTCTTTAGCTTCGCGCAGCTCGTTCTCGATACGTTTCTGCTCTGTTACGTCTTCGGCCTTCACCACTACGCCGGTTACATTGTTTTTTTTATCCAGTATCGGATTGGCCAGAATACGGACATATTTTTTTGTCTGGTATTCGTTTGTGACCTCAGCCATTTCTTTGGTATGTATGGCTCTGGTAACCGGACAATTCGGACAAAAGTCTTCAAGTGAACCGGACGAGAGGCAGCTGTATTTCTTGCCATTGATAGACCGGCAGTAGAAGGGAACCTGATTACTCCATTTAACTGTATATTGAGGGGTTACAAACTTAATGGAGGATTTAATGTTATTCAGAATGATCAGGTTGTCTTTTTCTATATCCAGCAAGTGATCTTTCAGATTTTTATTCCGGATGTAAAAATAGAGTCCGGTGAAACAAAATAAAACCAGCAATATGGTTATCACAACCAGTATTTCGTATTTGTAGCGGACAAAAGGAGATGTATTTTCTCCTTCAAATACGGAAAACTCGGGTAAAAGCTCTCGGGAGATATTCATCTCCTTCAGTTTATTTACCTCAAATTTGTATATATTGGGAATGGTAATCTTCTTTAATTCATTATCCGTATTCTTACGGCTAAGAGTCTGCATGACTTCTTGTGCAAGATCTGCCCCCTGATTACGATATTGAGGAATATATCCGCCCATTGCCCAATGTCCGAGTCCCACTGATGTGATTGTGAAGGCCGGAATGTGAGGATTGGCAGACATCATGCTGTAAGTTGCATTCCCTATATAGTAACCTTCACTTATGTCTACCCGCCAGGTTCCTAACAGGATGGCGGTGTTGGGTGGAAACTCCTGTATTTGTTTACTTATCTCGTATATATTGTTTTTTCTCCCGTCTAGTCTGATCAATGTCAGTTCCGGATGTTTTTTGAATTCCTGAACTACGATGGATTGGAGTGCCAGGCCTCCAAAGCTGTTATCTGTAACCAATGCTATGTTTTTAGTTTCCGGATACAACCTTTTTATCAGGTCAATATTCTTTTCAATATTGTATTCGTAAAAGATGCCGTGTATGGGCTGGCTATGCTCGAGTTTATCAATATAAAAAGCTTCGGGTTCCCAAATGTTTACAGAGGGGATGGAGTCGGGAAGCAGGAGGGTGTTACTGCTAACCATTCCGCAGACCAACGGAATTTCCCTGAATTCGGAAGGGTTTACAGAGAGATACGATGCCCAGGCTTCCTGCCCCAGTATTACGATTGCGGATGGCTTATTCTTTTCGCTGTATTTAGAAAGAATTCCAGTCATCCGGCTTTTCCAGCTATTAGCTTCCGGCAGGCTTTTGCAGTTCATGTTTTCAATAACGATCTGCTGCTTGCCTCCAAGTTTGAGGTAGGCATCAGCAAAGGTGGTGATACATTGCGTTGTATTCCGGGTATCAGGATTGTAAGAGCTGATAATTAGAATCGGATTTTCTGCCTTTGCAAATGATTGAAAAGGAATGGCTATCCCTATACACAATATAAAGACACGCAGGAATAAGAGAATCGTATGCAATGGAGGCAGATAATTTTTCATTTCAGGGAACAGATTGCTTATCAGTCAGATTACTTCTTCGGACAAATATAAAGAATAATTAGGTTTTTCAAAGTCATCCGGTGCTGAAAATATTAGGTTGTGTGGATAACGGTTTCCTGTAGACAAAAAAAGAGCCTTTCTTCGCAGAAAAGCTTTTCTTTTAACAAGATCAACTAATAGAAAAACATCTTGTTCTCATCATTATCTTATATGCTTATATAATTAGCAAGTTACTGATATAGCAATTACAGTGTCTAAATTATATAGGCAAAGATAGGCTGACCGGATAGCTGATGCAATACCTATCTATATGTATATTTTTTTGTGTGATACCTAGATTGAGGGATATGCAGTAAATCTGTTTCCCAAAGGATGCTGTTTATTGGATATTATTCAGTTCATTTGTGAATAAATTGAAATACTGAACTATTTGTGTAAAATAAATTCCTTCTTCTTTGTTGTATAGTTGAATAAAAGGAAAAAGAAGTATATTTGAAATTAGAATTTTACAAACGATTGATTTATGTACAGGAAAGGAAAATATAGAGAGACTGATAAGATGAGTGACCTGATAGGTGATAATTACCCCATGCTGTTGGTGATGAGCCGTTTTGGGATTCCTCTTGGGTTTGGAGAAAAGAATGTAAAAGAGGTCTGCAAGATGCACCATGTTGATGCCTGCACGTTTCTTACGGTGGTAAATTTCTTATCGGACGATTCACACGATACCCCTATCCTGTCTGATTGCTTTTCAATGGAGGCGCTGATATCTTATTTACAGAATTCTCATACCTATTTTCTTGATTTCAGACTGCCTAATATCCGCGAAAAGCTGGTGAATGCGATCCATAACTGCCCAAAAGATGTTGCCTTTGTCATAATTCGCTTTTTTGATGAATATGCAGAAGAGGTCTTTAAGCACATGCAATACGAAGAGAAGGTTGTTTTCCCTTACGTAAAGGGACTGTTAAAAGGTGAAAAAGACAGCCGGTATAATATTTCCATTTTCAAGAAAAGGCACGACCAGATCGAGATGAAGATTATTGAACTAAAAAACCTGATTATTAAATATTATCCAGCTGAAGGTGGTAATTTACTTAACAGTGTATTATTCGATATTTTTGCTTGCGAACAGGATTTGGCTTCACATAGTAAAGTGGAAGATTATCTGTTTACTCCGGCAATTCTTGAATTGGAAAAAAATCAAAGTTAAGTTATGACCATTAATTTGAATATCGTAGTTGCCGATCCTTCCGTAATTATCAGAAGCGGTATTGAGGCGACGTTGAAACGGATTCAGGGGGTTCGTTTTCATATAGATGAGGTTTCGGCTATCGATACTTTGTATGAATTCCTAAAGAAGCGTAAGCCGGATATTTTAATTATAAATCCAGCATTGTTAGGGTATGCTTCCCTCTCTTTGTTGCGGGAAGAATGTGCCTGTCCCAAACTGAAATGCGTAGCATTACTCTATGCAGTGGCAGAGCGTTCGTTACTGAATCAATACGATGAGTTCATTACTATATATGATTCTGCAGAGGATATTAAAAACAAGCTCGAGAAAATTTCAATCCACGAGGAAGAAGATAAAACGGAAGATGATGACGAGCTGCAAACCTTGAGCAGCCGTGAAAAAGAAATTGTAGTGTGTGTGGTGAAAGGACTTACCAACCGTGAAATAGCAGAGCAGCTTTATTTGTCGGCTCATACGGTAATTACCCATAGGCGCAATATCGCAAGGAAACTCCAGATTCACAGTGCGAGCGGTCTTACTGTTTACGCAATCGTAAATAAATTGGTCGAACTGGGAGATATAAAAAAATAACCGATCAAGTTCTCAATATGAAGCTCGACCGGTTATTTCTTTAATTTTCAGATTTTCTACTTTTTAGAGAAGAATTCTTTCTCTTTCCATTCCCTCATCAGGTCGGACATAGTTTCTTTCACACTCATTATGCGGCTTGCACGGTAGGCATTAGAGCCGGCAAATGCGTATCCATTGTTGAAGTTTCCTTTAAATGCATTGTAAAGCGCAAGCATGATGCAATAAGGACTTTTGGATATATCACATGTTTTAATGCAGTGGAAAGGACATGATTTGGGTTGTTTGATTCCCTCTTTAACCTGCTGAATGAACGAACTGCCAATCGCTCTTCCGGGCATTCCCACAGGGCTTTTTATTATTTCGATATCCTCCTGTCGCGCTTTGATATACTGCTCTTTGAAGGCAGTAGATGCATCGCACTCATCAGTGGTTACAAAACGGGTTCCTAACTGTACGCCTGATGCTCCAAGTTCCATCATGCGATAAATATCTTCTCCTGTGTAGATTCCTCCTGCTGCTATCACGGGAATTTTTTTGTTGTACTTTTCTTCAAAAAGAGCAACCTCCTGGACTACCTGAGGTAAAATTTCTTCTAAAGAAAAATGTTCATCTTCCAATTGGTTTTCCTTATAACCAAGGTGACCACCGGCTTTTGGACCTTCCACTACTACTGCATCAGGCAGATAATTGTACTGGCTCATCCATTTTTCGCAAATAATGCGAACGGCACGGGCTGAAGATACGATGGGAACAAGCTTGGTCGTGCTGTCTTTCTGCAGAAAGCTTGGCAAGTCGAGCGGAAGACCTGCTCCACTGAAGATAATGTCAGCCTTTTCAGCTATGGCTGTCTTTACCATATCGGCAAAATTCGTCATGGCAACCATCACGTTTACACCGATAATACCTTTAGCTTTCTCACGAGCTTTTTTCAGCTCTTCTTTAAGTCCGAGAATACTTGCTTCACCAAAATTGCTGGAGAGTTTATTATATAAAAGTCCTAATCCGGCGCTGGAGATAACGCCGATGCCTCCTTCGTTTGCGACTGCCGAGGCAAGGCCTGATAAGGAGATACCTACGCCCATCCCACCTTGGATAATGGGTACATGAACCTTTAGGTCTCCGATTGTCAATGTTTTCATCTGAATTGTTTCTAAATACAGGCCACAAAGTTAATACATTATATGGATTCAAGTATATTAATGAAATAAATATTGCACAGGAGGTGTGAATTTGTGCAACAAAAAAAGAGTTGCCTGTTATTGGGCAACTCTTTTCAATATATTTACTGCTAAACAATTAGTTCACGGGGATATATCCGACATCTTTTACTGTTTTCTGACCTTCGGCGGAAAGAATGTGATCGATAAACGGTTTTACTTTTTTCTCATTCTTAACATCGTAGTAATAGAATAGAGGACGTACAACCGGATACGATTTGTTTTTTGCATTGGCAAAAGTGGGTTCTATATACTTTTTACCTTTATCATAGGAAATGTGAATTGGCTTTACCTCCTTATTCAGGTAGGCGAGTCCTACGTAGCCGATGGCTCCTTTAGTCTGACCAACGGACTGAATAATAGCTCCGGTGGCAGGCATGCTTAAGATACCATTCTTATAGTTCTTATTTTTCAGGACACTCTCTTTGAAGAATTCGTATGTTCCTGATGAGGTTTCGCGTGAATAAGCTACAATCTTAAGATCGGCTCCCCCAACTTCCTTCCAGTTGGTTATCTTACCTGTAAAGATTGCTTCTACCTGTTCGCGAGTCAGGTTTGTAACCTTATTTGAAGGGTGAACAACTACAGATAAAGCATCATAGGCTATAATTACCTCTTTGGTAGTTTTCCCTGCTTGTTGCAATTTAACCTTTTCGTCGAATTTCATTTTACGGGAGGACATGGCAATGTCGGTTGTTCCTTCCATCAGAGCAGAAATACCCACTCCGGAACCACCTCCGGTTACTGTTATTCTGGCACTTTTGTTTTTATTCATGTAGTTTTCGGCTTCCGTTTGAGTAAGCGGCAGCACAGTATCACTTCCTTTTATTTTCTGCGCAAATACATTCGAGGTAAGTAGGCAGGCCATAGCTGCCAGTAAAATTGTCTTTTTCATTTTCGAATTGCTTAGTTAATGAATGTAATCTATTAAAATTTATATTGTAAACGTACTGTAAGCACGTTGTCTTTTCTGTCACTTTCGTATCCGCTTACGTTGGCACTTTTCTCATTTGAATTGATTTCATAATATGCCTGCAGTCTCACATTCTTGCTGAAACGATATAAGGCTCCTATTCCAATGGTGCTTTGCGCCAGATCGGTTTTACTTGTATTTGATCCTGCAAGTCCGACTTCGTCCTTTTGTAAATCGGTATTCGGATCGTAGGTGTCGTATTTCAGCACAGCCGAGAATGGCGACGATCCGATATCTTGTATCAGGTAGAAGAAGTAACCGATAAACGGACGTTTGTATAATGCATTTTCCGGCGAATTTGTAGGACGCGCACTGTAATTCGGACTCTTACTGCTTCCTGCAATTCCAGGTTGTATCCCCAGTAATCCTTCTGCACGCAAGGTTGTTTTACCCATGGCCGTCAGGATGCTGAACTGGCCATCCATACCTACGTATTCACGTTTCATATAAGTGCCTGTTGTTCCTTTGTCTACTACCCTAAACTCTTTTCCAACCATTTCATAGGCTGTAGTTGTCGGGTTGTAAACTCTTCCGTTGTAGTAAGAAACTCCAAGACCCCATTGGGCATAATCTCCAATTGTTTTTTCGGCACCCAGACGTCCGATAAAGTCTTTGCGGCTATCGGTTTCTTTATTGATGCTATTTCCTGCAAAAAGACCGGCCTCCAGCTTTAGAAAATAAAACTTGCTTTCCTTAACAGGTTGCAAAGTAAGCATCGCTCCCAAGTCTCTCTCGTCGGGAAAGAAATCCTGTATGATTGTAGCACGCTCCGGACTTTCAAGGTTACTCGTTGAATAAGGAATTTCGTATCCAAACGGACGGTTAAAAACTCCGACAGTCAAGCTGCTCCTTTTTGTCCAGGGATCTTTCACTCCGATATATAAATCCCGGTAACTTACTCCTTTGTCGTTCACCTCAATCTGAACAGCCCCGGTACCTATCCCATCGTTGTATTCGAACTTGATACGACCACGTCTTATTCCTATGCGGTTAAAGCCTGCATCAGCATTTTCATTCTTGTCGCCAACTTTAAGAGAGGCATCTTCTTCACCATATTGATACTGTCCCTGTATATAAGCTGAAGCTTTGAATTTACTTAATCCCTTAACGAGCTTATCCAATGTTTCGCTCTGTTCTTCCAGAGCCGTAATTCTTTGTTCCTGGTCGTTTTCCGGTTCTTGGGCAAAACCCAACAGAGGACACAACGCCAATAGCATTGATACAAAAATTTTTCCTGATTTCATCCTAACTTTGTTGGTTACTGTGAATAAATAATTCTAATCACTTTTCCGAGAGCAAAGTAACAGCATATTCGTTTCACACTTATTGCGATGGTGTTACAAGAGTAAATAATATGTGTTACAAAAATGTTACACACCAATGCGCAAATCTAATTCATATAATTGTAAAACAAGTAATAAAATACGATTGTTCCGATTGATTAAGCATTCCAGAGCTCTTTTCGGTCGAATTATGAAAAAAGAGCGACTGCCTTTTAAGGGGAGCCGCTCTTCTATAGATTGCTTTATTTTATGCGTGAGTTTCAATCCATTTACGTGCATTTACAAATGCTTCGATCCATGGGGTAACCTGATCGTTTTCCTTGCGATCGTTCGGGTAGTAACCGCACTGCCAAGGGAAAATGGCCCGTTCCGGATGAGGCATCATAGCAAGATGTCTTCCATCTTTGCTGCAAACACCGGCAACGGAATAAGGTGATCCGTTCGGGTTGGCAGGATAGCCATCGTAATTGTATTTGGCAATCACGTTGTAGTCCTTTTCTTCGTATGGGAACGAGAACTTTCCTTCTCCGTGGGCAACCCAGACACCCAGCTTAGTTCCGGATAAAGAACCCAGCATGATCGAATTGTTTTTAGGAATTTCCAATCCTACGAAGCCCGATTCAAATTTGTGAGAATCATTATGAACCATCTTGTGTTTTACTTCGTGTTCGGGATAGAGCAATTCAAGCTCCGCCATCAACTGACATCCGTTACAAATACCAAGACTCATTGTATCTTTACGTGCATAGAAATTATCCAGTGCCTTTTTTGCTTTCTCGTTGTACAAGAAACCTCCGGCCCATCCTTTGGCAGAGCCCAATACGTCCGAATTAGAGAATCCGCCACAGAAAACGATGAAGTTGCAATCTTCCAGTGTTTCCCTGCCGGAAGCCAGGTCGGTCATATGAACATCTTTCACATCAAAGCCAGCGAGATAAAGGGCGTAAGCCATCTCTCTTTCGCCGTTGGTTCCCTTTTCACGGATAATAGCCGCTTTAACACCCGATGGTGTACGACGATCGGCCGAAATACCATACGAAGAGAGCTTGCCTGTAAAGTCCTTGTGGAACTTATACTGGATCGGCTGCATCTTATAGTTTTCAAAACGATTGCCTGCACAGGTCGATCCGCTCTGCTTAACATCTAATTTGTAAGAAGATTCATACCATACGTCACGCATATAGTCGATTCCGAAATGATATTGAACACCCTCTTTCGAAACCAGGATATGACGTTCGTCTGTTGGTTTAGCAATACGGGCAAAGCCTACACCGTTTTCTTCCAACAGCTTTTCTACCTCTTTCTTATTTCTTACCTGAATCAGGATACCCGGATTTTCGGCGAAAAGAATCTTAACAATGTCTTCTTCGGCAATTGTATCCAGGTTGACTTCAAGTCCGCCTTCAACATTGGCAAAGCACATTTCCAGCAATGTGGTAATCATACCACCGGCCGAAATATCGTGACCCGCAAGTACAAGTCCCTTTTCAATCAATTCCTGAACCGAGTTGAATGCATCGCGGAAATATTCGGCATCCTTAACTGTTGGAACCTCGTTACCCAGTTTATTCAATGTCTGAGCGAAAGCAGAGCCTCCTAGTTTGAGAGAATCGAAGGAGAAGTCTATATAATATATGTATGTATTTTTATCGTGTACCAGCACCGGAGATACAATCTTCTTAACATCACTTACTTCAGCTCCTGCAGAGATGATTACAGTTCCGGGTGATAAAACTTTTTCATCACCATATTTTTGCGTCATCGACAATGAGTCCTTACCTGTAGGAATATTAATTCCCAGACTGCAGGCGAAATCCGAAGCCGCTTCAACCGCAGCATACAAACGGGCATCTTCGCCTTCGTTTCGGCATGGCCACATCCAGTTGGCGCTTAGGGATACACCCTCAAGCTTGTCGGTAAGAGGCGCGAACACGATGTTGGTCAGCGATTCGGCAATAGCCATTACAGATCCGGCAGCCGGATCAACCAGTGCAACCTGTGGTGCATGGCCGATTGATGTAGCTATACCCGCTTTGCCGCGATAGTCCAATGCTACAGCTCCCAGGTCGCTCAACGGCAACTGAATCTCTCCCTGACATTGCTGACGGGCAACCTTCCCTGTTACAGAGCGGTCCACCTTGTTTGTCAACCAATCTTTACATGCCACAGCTTCAAGCTGCAACACGTTTTCAAGCGATTGATGAAGCTCCGATTCTTTATAAACCACCGGTTCGAACGATTCAACAACCGTATTATCGGTCATCACCGTTTTGGGTGCTTTACCAAACATATATTCGAGCTTGATGTCGATGGGTTTAACTCCATCGGCCTGTTCGAATACAAATTCCATATCATTTGTCGTTTCACCAACCACGTACATCGGGGCACGTTCACGATCGGCGATACGCTTCATCATTTCAATATCTTTTTCAGGAACAAGAATTCCCATTCGCTCCTGACTCTCGTTTCCTACAATTTCCTTTGCAGAAAGAGTCGGGTCGCCGATTGGCAGTTTGCTCATATCGATGTGTCCTCCGGTAGCTTCAACCAATTCCGACAAGCAATTCAAGTGACCGCCGGCACCGTGGTCGTGAATAGATACGATGGGGTTGTTATCCGATTCTGAGATGGTGCGGATTACGTTTGCCGCACGTTTCTGCATCTCGGGATTTGCACGTTGAACCGCATTAAGCTCAATGCCGCTTGTAAACTGACCGGTATTAACCGACGATACGGCACCACCACCCATACCGATACGATAGTTGTCGCCACCCAGCAGAACCACCTTCTCGCCCGGAGCGGGATTTCCTTTCAGTGCATCACGCATATTTGCGTAACCAACACCCCCTGCAAGCATGATTACCTTGTCGTAACCATATTCTTTATTGTTTTCGGCATGTTCGAACGTAAGCACCGAGCCGCAAATAAGCGGTTGTCCGAATTTATTTCCAAAATCGGAAGCTCCGTTGGAAGCCTTAATCAATATCTGCTCCGGAGTCTGATATAACCAGGCGCGCGGATTCAGAATGTTTTCCCATGAGCGGGCACCCTCGGTACGAGGATACGAAGTCATATAAACCGCAGTTCCGGCAATAGGCAAACTCGCTTTACCACCACCCAGACGGTCGCGGATTTCACCTCCTGTACCAGTCGCCGCACCGTTAAAAGGCTCTACGGTGGTAGGGAAATTGTGTGTTTCCGCTTTCAGGGAGATTACGGTTTTAATATCTTTGATTGTAAAATAATCGGGCTTGTCGCCACTTGCCGGAGCAAATTGCTCCACAACCGGACCTTCATTAAATGCTACGTTATCTTTATATGCAGAAACCAGTCTGTTGGGGTTTTCGGCAGATGTCTTCTTAATGAGGTTGAATAGAGAGCTTTCTTTTTCCTCTCCGTCAATAACAAAAACACCACCGAATATTTTATGACGGCAGTGTTCGGAGTTTACCTGCGCAAAGCCATATACTTCGCTGTCGGTAAGCTTACGGTTTAATTTCTGACTAACTTCGTTAAGGTAAACCACCTCATCCTCGCTAAGAGCCAATCCCTCTTGTTTATTGTATGTTTCAATATCTTCGATATACACAATCGGATCGGGCTGCTTGCTAATCTTAAAGATATCTTGTGTCAGTCCGTTGTAAATACGTTGCAACATCGGATCGTGTTCTGCATTTCCCGAAGCAACCGGGAAATATTCTTCAATACGGAGGATTCCTGAAATTCCCATATTCTGAGTGATTTCCACCGCGTTGGTACTCCAGGGAGTAATCATTTCGCGTCGGGGACCTACATACCAGCCTTCCAGGGTTTCGGACTGAAGAGGAGTAGCCTGGCTGAATAACCAGATAAGTTTCTGGACATCTTCGTTTGAGAAAGGAGCAGCTGTTTCTACAGCCAATACCGTTTGTGTTGAAGACTTGAAAAATAGAATCATATCGTCGATTTATTAGGATAATCAATTGACGGCCCAAGGGCCCTTGAACAAGGTGCAAAGATAGTGAAAAGCTTTCTTAATAACTGCTAATGTGCCATATTTTGTGTTTTAAACCGAGATAAGGAACTATATTTGCACTCAGAAAACAATCGGAGGTACTCATTTTTAACATGCTTGGAATCGTAAGTAAAGGAATAATTATAGGAATTTTAGTCTCTGCCCCCATGGGGCCTGTTGGAATGCTATGCGTGCAAAGGACCTTAAACAAAGGTCGTTTACATGGGTTGGTAACTGGTTTGGGTGCTACTTTGTCGGATATTGTGTATGCGATACTTACCTGTCTTGGTATGGGTGTGGTGGTAAACTTTGTGGAAGCAAACCAGGCGCCACTTCAGTTGCTGGGCAGTATTGTGCTGGGGGTATTCGGATATTATATTTATCAAAGCAATCCGGTACGAAGTCTTCGCAAGCAGCAGGAGAAAAAACTTTCCTTTACACAAGATTTTATTACAGCCTTTTTCCTTACCTTTAGCAATGTACTTATAGTCCTCCTTTATATAGGCCTTTTCGCCCGGTTCGGATTTGTATTGCCCGAACATTCTGTCTGGACCTTAGCAATGGGTATAGGCGGGATAGGTATTGGAGCGATTAGCTGGTGGTTTTTTATTACGTATATAATATCGAAATTAAGAAAGTGGTTTAATATCCGGGGGATTGGTGTTATGAACAGGATTGTTGGTTTTATTATCGTTGCGCTTTCCATCTTGGGAGCAGTTTCTGTAATATGGCCCTCTTTCCTTAATCTGCCAATGCTTCATATCTATTAAAGTGAAATGAAACGAATAAAGGTTCCTTATTTGAAGACACTAGATGTCCTCGATTTAACATCCATCGGTTTTCTGATGGAAGAAAAAGCCCATCGCGAAAGTATTGACGTCATAAATTGGGATGCTTATCCCTATAAGCCCATTGTCGCTTTTGATGTGGCAAGAGGAGATAAAGATTTGTATATCCGTTACTTTGTAAAGGGTAATTCGCTGCGTGCTATCCATATGGCTGATAATTCACCTGTACATCAGGACAGCTGTGTTGAGTTTTTCATGCAGGTTCCGGGTGAGTCAACTTACATGAATTTCGAGTTCAACTGTATTGGCACCTGCGATGCGGCACGAAGACGTTCCCGTCAGGATAAAACGTCTCTCACAGAAGAGGAGTATGCGCGCATCAGAAGACAATCCTCCCTCAAGCACACAGCCTTTTATGAAATTCAAGGTGTGCAGTCGTGGGAACTGATTGTTGCCATCCCATTTTCGCTGATGGGGCTGGATCCGAATTTCCTGCCGGAGAAGATCATGGCCAACTTCTATAAATGTGCCGATAATACGGCTTATCCACATTTTGTAAGCTGGAATCCCATCGACCTTCCGGAACCCGACTTCCATTGTCCGCGGTTTTTCGGAGAGCTTTATTTTTAATCCGGATACGTAAAACGAATTTAATTACTGGCATTGCGGGAGCTCACCATCCTGCAATGCTATTTTTTTATCCACCTTGTAAAAGTTATTTATCTTTTTTATGGTGCTGCAGGCCGTATAGGCATCGTGGCAATAGATCAAAATCTGTTTTTGCTGCACAGCCTCCTCAAGCATACGTACTTTTTCGTGATAGGATGTTACTGGATAGGTGTCGTAAGCTGAAATCCACTCTGCGGATACCGAAGCGGCCAGCGGGATCACATCTCCTGCAAATACTACCGTACCCGAAGGATGATTCATGTATACGGCAAGCTGACCGGGTGTATGGCCGTTGTACAGACGCAACGATACCTCCTGGCACAGATCGGTGTCTTCAGATACAAGGGAAAGCTTTCCCGATTCCTGAACCGGCAGCAGGTTTTCAGGGAAATAGGCATCTACTTCCAGAGGGGTGGGGTGGATAAAGTTGTTCCATTGAGTCTCGCCAACCCAATAGGTGGCATTGGGGAAGGCCGGTCGTGCCGAATGAGAGGGTGAATCCTTTACCGTTGCATATCCGCAATGGTCGAAATGCAGATGCGAAAGTACCACGTCCGTCACCATGTCTGCCGTCACGCCTTTGCTTAGCAGAGCCTCTTCCAGATCAATCAACTCCGAGAATTTATAATAAGACAAAGCCTTTAGTTGTTTGTTGCCGGCGCCCGTATCGATCAATATCACCCTGCCGCATCCGGTTCTTACCAATACGCACCGCATGGTGAGACGACATTGATTTTCGTCGTTGCAGGGATAACGTCTTTTCCAGGCCAACTTAGGGATGGCTCCGAACATAGCTCCTCCGTCTGCCAGGAAGTAGCCACTTTCAATTAGCTCAATTTTCATACAACTTCAGCTGATTTGAGATGATCCTTATATGCCCCCTCTTTAATCGAAGCGGCTTTGACCTGTAAATATAGGGAAGTTTAAAAGGATAGCGAAGCTTTTTATTAAAAAGCGACTCCATGGGTTGCCTTCTTCGCTATTTAATCGTACTTTTGCAGCAAAATCTGAGAAATGCGAAAAGTTCATTTAATCTCTGTTACAGAACCTATTGTTCTTGATTTGGCTCTTGCTATCAGAGAGAAGGGATACGAGGTTACTGCTTCAGGGAAAGACGTGTCCGAAGCCGATCTGCTTCGGTTGCGTAGTGCCGGCATTGTTTGTGCCGGTGACGGGTGGTTTCCTTCAACTCTTACAAAAGATATCCATTTTGTCGTTTTGGGGGCAGGCGTAAAGCAAGACAACCCCGAATTACAAAAGGCAAAGGAACTTGGCCTTCTCATCCAATCTATCCCTGAATTTATTTATCAGCGAACGAGAGAGAAGACCCGGGTTGTAGTAGCAGGAAGCCGAGGTAAGAAATCGATCATCTCGATGATTATCTATGCCCTCAAAAGGCAGAAACTTGCGTTTGATTATGCATTAAGTAGTGAAATATCGTTGCTACCCAGCAGAATCGGGCTGAGTTATCAGGCTCGTATTGCCCTGATCGAAGGGGACGAACATGCTACATCTGCACTCGAGAAACGTTTTCAGCTGGAGTTTTACAGACCCCATATTGCAGTCCTTTCAAATATTCAGTGGAAAGCAACGCCCGATCATGCTACACCCGAAGCCTACCTGGATACCTATAAAAGGTTCACGTTATCCATCGAACGGGAAGGTAAACTAATCTTTTTTGGAGAAGATCAGGTTGTTTCGGAGCTTGCTCAGCATGTACGCGAAGATATCACAGCCATTGCTTACGAACGTCATGTGGCGGAAGAAACAGAGGGAACAATGCAACTTATTACCCGGTATGGGAATTACCCGGTACGTATCCCGGATCGTTTCTTTTTAGAAAATATGAGTGCGGCACGGCTTGTTTGTCGTCACCTCGGGGTGAAAGATTCCGATTTTTATCAAGCAATTTCAGAATATAGTTTATCATTATAGCCTATGATTGTAGCGAATCAGAAACGGAAAGAAAATATAGCTGAGTATCTGCTGTATATGTGGCAGGTTGAAGACCTGATCCGTGCCAACCATTTTGATCTGGAAGCCATCCGTAAACAGGTGGTGGAACGGTATGATCAGCCGGCAGAGGTGAAAGAGGAGATTGCCCGCTGGTATGAAGAGCTGATCCAGATGATGCTTACCGAAGGGGTAAAGGAAGAGGGACATATCCAATTAAATAAGAATGTGATCATAACGCTTACAGATCTTCATCTGCGGTTATTGAGATCGCCCAAAGAGATGATATACGGTGCAGCCTATTACAAGACATTGCCTTATATTGTGGAGCTGAGGAGTAAATCGGGACAGACTAATATACCCGAACTGGAGACCTGCTTTTCGGCTATTTACGGTTACATCCTGCTGAAAATGCAGCAAAAGCCGGTAAGCGACCAGACGATGGAGGCCATTAAGCAGATCAGCAGTTTCCTGGGGATCTTATCCGAGAAGTATCGTATGGAGAAGGAGGGGAAATTAGAAATAGAGGAATAAGAAACATCCTTGTTAAAAACGAATCGTATGAAAAACATATTGGTTACAGGAGCCAACGGTCAGTTGGGCAACGAAGTGAGACTACTGGCCCAGCTCCATCCGCAATTTATCTTTTTCTTTACCGATGTAGATACCTTGGATATCTGCGATAAAGAATCTGTAAAGGCTTACATGGTATCCAACAAGATAGATTATGTATTAAATTGTGCAGCATATACCGCAGTGGATGCCGCAGAAGATAACAGTGCCTTGTGCGACCGGATCAACCGCGATGCCGTGGCAAATCTTGGCGAAGCAGCCGCCCGGGTGGGAGCGAAGGTGATTCATGTATCGACCGACTATGTGTTTGACGGCACCTCCTGCAAACCTTACCGTGAAAACGATCAGACCTGTCCGGTTTCTGCTTATGGCCGCTCGAAGCTGGCCGGAGAAGAGGCGCTTCTGGCCGTATGCAAAGACTCTGTGGTAATACGTACGGCATGGCTTTATTCACCTTTCGGTAATAATTTCGTGAAAACGATGCTTCGTCTGGGTAAAGAAAAGGAGAAGCTCACGGTGGTGTTCGACCAGGTAGGTACGCCAACCTATGCCGCCGATCTGGCTGCAGCAATGCTTTCTGTGATTGAAAATGCAGAAATAGGTAGCTTCCGGGCCGGAGTATATCATTACTCCAACGAAGGCGTATGCAGCTGGTACGATTTTACGGTAAAGATACATCAGCTGGCCGGGATAACGGACTGCAAGGTGTTGCCTGTGGGCTCGGATTCGTATCCAACCAAGGCCCGCCGTCCACACTACAGTGTATTGGACAAGAGCAAGATCAAAGATGTCTATCAGCTGGAGATTCCCCATTGGGAAGCCAGTCTGCGGATCTGTCTGGAAAGATTAGCCGCATCAAATTAAGTATATACATTATATTATATAGACAATGAGTCAGTTTTCAGAAGAGATCAGAAAGAGAAGAACGTTTGCTATTATCAGTCACCCGGATGCCGGAAAGACAACCCTTACCGAAAAGCTTCTGCTATTTGGGGGAGCCATTCACGTGGCCGGTGCGGTAAAATCAAACAAGATCAAGAAAACCGCTACATCCGACTGGATGGAGATTGAAAAGCAACGTGGAATCTCGGTTGCTACTTCCGTGATGGGATTCAATTACGACGACTATAAAATCAATATTCTCGATACTCCAGGTCACCAGGACTTTGCCGAAGATACATTCCGTACCCTCACGGCGGTAGATAGTGTTATCATAGTGGTCGACATCGCCAAAGGGGTGGAGGCTCAGACCCGAAAACTGATGGAGGTATGCCGTATGCGTAAAACACCGGTTATTGTTTTTGTAAACAAGCTGGACCGCGACGGAAAGGATCCCTTCGATTTGCTGGACGAGATCGAAGAGGAGCTTCAGATCAATGTACGTCCCCTGAGCTGGCCCATCGATATGGGACAGCGCTTTAAGGGTGTGTACAATATTTTTGAAGAAAAGCTGAATCTGTATACACCCAGTAAGCAGTTCGTTACAGAAAATATTGAATTTAAGGATATCAACAGCCCCGAACTGGAAAACCATATCGGAGCACCTCTGGCTGTCAAATTGCGTAGCGACATCGAGCTGATTGAAGGAGTATATCCCGAGTTTGATGTAAACACCTACCTGGCCGGAGACGTAGCCCCGGTGTTCTTTGGTTCGGCACTCAATAACTTTGGGGTAAAAGAGTTGCTCGACTGCTTTGTCCGCATCGCTCCCTCCCCTCGTCCGGTACAGGCAATCGAACGTAAAGTGGAGCCGGAAGAGGATACCTTTTCAGGATTCGTTTTCAAGATTCATGCCAATATGGACCCGAACCACCGCAGCTGTATCGCCTTTGTGAAAGTATGTTCGGGCCGTTTCGAGCGTAATGCCAACTACAAACACATCCGCCACGGAAAGATGATGCGCTTCAGCAGTCCCACAGCCTTCATGGCTCAAAAGAAAGAGGTATTGGATGAGGCGTTTGCCGGAGATATCGTAGGTTTACCTGATACAGGAAACTTTAAGATAGGCGATAGCCTTACAGCCGGCGAAGACCTTCATTTCAAAGGGTTACCCAGCTTCTCACCCGAGATGTTCAAATACATCGAGAACGATGATCCGATGAAGACAAAGCAGTTGAATAAGGGAATCGACCAGCTTATGGACGAAGGCGTTGCCCAGCTGTTTATAAATCAGTTTAACGGCCGTAAGATTATCGGAACCGTTGGCCAGCTCCAGTTTGAAGTTATTCAATACCGTCTGCTTCACGAATACGGAGCGCAGTGCCGTTGGGATCCGATCAGTCTTTACAAAGCCTGTTGGATAGAAAGCGACAATGCCCAGGTACTTGAGAATTTCAAGAAAAGAAAGGTTCAATATATGGCTGTAGACCGCGAAGGCAGAGATGTATTTCTGGCCGATTCGGGGTATGTGCTTATGATGGCGCAGAATGATTTTCCGCAAATTAAGTTCCATTTTACGTCCGAGTTCTGATCGAAATTGTTTGACGTGATTATATGATCAAAACAGGCAGCCTGAGTAGTTTTCTACCCTTGGTTGCCTGTTTAGCTTTTCGCCGGCAGGACTCCTCTTGTCCTGCCCGCATCATAAACGTTAAACACACATTTCTTTACCTGTCAGTCTTTCTTTTTAGACATGGAAATCTCGATAATGAAAGAAAGAATCAGTCCCAAACCTCCAAAGAACAAAACCGATGCACCGTATACAATGCCCGAAACTTCGCGCATGTTCCAGTCGTTTCCGAATTGGTTGTAAGGTAAGGCGTTGATGTTGATCAGGAAGCCTACCAGCAGACCCAGTCCGATTCCCGCCAAAAGCAGTCCGGCCTTCAGACTTGAGAATGAATACTTCTTGGTATAGCTGGGCAGACCCAGTTTACCTTCAAAAGCCGAAGCATCCAGCTTGTCGCCAATCTTTTCGATAATCGCCATACGTTCGTTACGTCTTACAAAGAGTTCGAACAAGCCGTATATTCCGGCGCAGATAATTGCCATTACTGTTGGCACCATAATAAAGTCTAACATAGTTGTACTGTTTTAATTGATTTGTTTTAATCCTTTGCCTTATTTGACGCACCCGCTTCCCGAAGGTTACAACCGGACACCTCAATACTAAAAACTTTTTTTATTTTTACAATTTTTCTGTATCTGTGTAACCAAACGATGTAACTTGCGTCCATAGATTATAGATGGAACTATATACAGATACATATTACATCCAACGTGTCCTTTCCGGAGATACATCCTGCTTTGCCTGTTTGCTGGATAAATACAGTAACCAGGTGCATGCTCTTATCTATAGGGTGGTGCATAACAGGGAAGATGCGGAGGAGCTTACGCAGGATGTATTTGTTAAAGTATTCCAATCGTTGAAGTCGTTCAAGGGAGATTGCAGCTTTTCGACCTGGATCTACCGTATTGCTTACAATACGGCGGTATCTTATACAAGGAAGACAAAGTATGAGTACCTTGCCATTGAAGAGGAGCAGCTCTCCAATGTGTCGGAAGACGAGGTGAATGAATCCCTGGGACTGATCCGTAACAACGAGCAGATCGAACGACTTGAAAAAGCTCTCGGCAAAATACCTGCCGACGAGCGTGCACTCATACTTTTGTTCTATATGCAGGAGAAAAGTATGGACGAGATTTCGGTTATCAGCGGTCTTACATTGTCTAATGTTAAAACACGCATGCACCGGGTCCGTAAAAAATTATTTGTGTTATTAAAAGAAATGGAGGATTAACGTATGAACACTACTTCCGATAAAAACGAACTGTTAAACAACCTTTTCAAACAACTCGACAAAGGTTCTTTATCGCCCTCGTTTCGTTCCGATCTGATGGGGCGGGTATTTGCTGAGGCAGCCAAAAAACGGAAAAGAGCGGAGCGGCTGGGATTGATAGCCGTTTGTGCCGCCTCGTTTGTGCTGGTTGTCTTGGCTGTGTTGGGTATGTTGTATACCAAAATTGTATTTCCAAGCATCACCATGCCGGATCAGCCTGTTACCATCTTCTATCTTTTCATTGCCGCTTTGGTAGCTTTGTTGTTGTTTGCCGACTATAAACTACGTGTTTTATTTAGACGTAAACAACAAAAAAGTGAATCGGAATAGCTTGTTAATCAGAAAAAAAGGATTAAATTTGCACCCAGTTTTTGAGATATGACAATATAATGTCCAATTTACTAATTAACAAACAGTATTAACAATTAAAGAATGGAAAATTTGAAGAACATTGTTCCGGTCGACAATTTCGATTGGGATGTATTCGAACAAGGCGAAACTTACGGTAACGTAAGCAAAGAAGATCTTGTAAAAACTTATGACGAATCTTTGAGCACCGTAAAGGACAAAGAGGTTGTTATGGGTACTGTAACCTCGTTAAACAAACGTGAAGTTGTGGTTAACATTGGTTTCAAATCAGACGGTGTTGTGTCTATGGCAGAATTCCGTTACAATCCTGAACTTAAGGTAGGCGACGAAGTAGAAGTTTACATCGAAAGTCAGGAAGACAAAAAAGGACAATTAATCCTTTCTCACAAGAAGGCCCGCGCTACCCGTTCATGGGATCGTGTAAACGAAGCGCTTGAGAAAGACGAAATCATCAAGGGCTTTATCAAATGTCGTACAAAGGGTGGTATGATCGTAGACGTATTCGGTATCGAAGCATTCTTGCCGGGTTCTCAGATCGATGTGAAGCCTATCCGCGACTACGATGTATTTGTTGGTAAGACTATGGAATTCAAGATTGTTAAGATCAATCAGGAATTCAAGAACGTGGTTGTTTCACACAAGGCTCTTATCGAAGCTGAACTTGAACAACAGAAGAAAGACATTATCTCTAAGCTTGAAAAAGGACAGGTACTTGAAGGTACTGTTAAAAACATCACTTCATACGGTGTATTCATCGACTTGGGTGGCGTTGACGGCTTGATCCACATCACCGACCTTTCTTGGGGTCGTGTATCTCATCCGGAAGAAATCGTTACATTGGACGAAAAGATCAATGTTGTTATCCTTGACTTCGATGACGAAAAGAAACGTATCGCTCTTGGCTTGAAGCAACTTACTCCGCATCCATGGGATGCTTTGGATGCAAACCTGAAGGTTGGCGACAAAGTAAAGGGTAAAGTAGTTGTTATGGCTGATTACGGTGCATTTATCGAAATCGCTCCAGGTGTAGAAGGTTTGATCCACGTATCTGAAATGTCTTGGACACAGCACCTGCGCAGTGCTCAGGATTTCATGAAGGTAGGCGACGAAATCGAAGCTGTAATCCTTACTTTGGATCGCGACGAGCGTAAGATGTCTCTTGGTATCAAACAATTGAAGTCTGATCCATGGGAAAACATCGAAACACGTTTCGCTGTAGGTTCTAAGCATGCTGCTAAGGTTCGTAACTTCACTAACTTCGGTGTATTCGTAGAAATCGAAGAAGGTGTAGACGGTTTGATCCACATCTCTGACCTTTCTTGGACAAAGAAAATCAAACACCCAAGCGAATTCACTCAGATTGGTGCAGAAATCGATGTTCAGGTTCTTGAAATCGACAAAGAAAACCGTCGTTTGAGCTTAGGTCACAAGCAATTGGAAGAAAATCCATGGGATGTATTTGAAACAATCTTCACAGTTGGTTCTGTACACGAAGGAACAATCATCGAAGTATTGGACAAGGGTGCCGTAGTATCTTTGCCTTACGGAGTTGAAGGTTTTGCTACTCCAAAACACCTTGTAAAGGAAGATGGCTCACAAGCTGTTGCCGAAGAAAAGATGGAATTCAAAGTAATCGAATTCAACAAGGAAGCAAAACGTATCATCCTTTCTCACAGCCGTATTTTCGAAGATGAGCAAAAGGGTGCTAAGAAGGAAGCTGCTGCAGGCGAAAAGAAACCAGCTGCTGCTAAACGTAACAAGAAAGAAGAAGAAGCAAATCAGGTTGTAACAGGTTCTGTAGAAAAAACTACACTGGGCGACATTGAAGAACTTGCTGCTTTGAAAGAAAAACTTTCTGGAAAGTAATCTTCTGATTTAAATATAGAAGAGGAGGTCTCCGTTGGAGATCTCCTCTTTTTTTTGTCCGATACGGATTTGTTGCCAAATCATCTGTCATCTGTCATAAACGACTCCGGATCCCTTTGCTGGTAAGGCTTTTGCTAATGACAGATGGGTGGTGACAGATGCCGTGGATCTGTCATCTGTCACCATTCCTCTCCACGGGCTGTATGTGCCTGCCTCCTGCTTGTTATAGTTCCCCGCTTATAGAGTAGGTGTTTCCTCCCTGTATTTAACCCGCAAACCAATCTATCTTAAGTATTTTATTCGTTGGGATCTATTCGTTGGACCCAGGTCAACTTATCGTTGGACCATGGTTGAGATATCGTTGGACCATGGTCCGACAATAAGTTGACCATGGTCCAACGATTAGATGTTAGTTAACAATTTTGTTAACTAACACTATACGAACAATAGAATACTACTACCTTTTAAAGTATATCCTTTATCTCGGTGAGCTGTTTGACTGTGAAGGTTGGTTCAAACCCTTTGGAAGGCAGCCCTTCCGGATTAAACCAAAGCTGATCCATCCCGGCATTAAAGGCTCCGGCAATATCCGCATCCCAGCTGTCGCCTATCATTAAAGACTGGCTGCGTCGTGAATTGGTATTGATAAGTGCAAAGTCGAAAATTTGTTTGTGAGGTTTGTTTATGCCGGCATCTTCGGAAAGAATCATCCGTTCGATATAGGGCGAAAGTCCCGCATTGAAGAGTTTTTTGGATTGTACCTCCCTGAATCCGTTGGATAGGATAAACAGACGGTAGCCGGCCGACTTAAGATAATCCAGTGTCTCAATTGATCCGGGGATAAGACGGGTTTTCAATGTCGTACGATTCAGGAAATCCCTGTTGAGGGCTATCACATAGGAAGGATCCGATATGCCAAACGGCCGGAGTATATGCAGAAACCTTTCAACGATGAGGGTTTGTTTATCGATAGTGCCCTCACGGTATTGCTCCCACAAGGAGAGGTTATTCGGCATATAGGTGGCAAAAAAAGCCTCGAAGGAGGCATAAAACCGATCAAATTTATAATCGGTATATACTTCTTCGAGGCATTCTTTATTGTTATGATACGTATCCCAGAGGGTATCGTCCAGATCAATGAATAAATTCTTGTACATCAGTTTTTCATCCAACTTCGATAACAAGATATTTACCCAGACTCCAGAATTGCTTTACATCTGTAATTTTCAGCGTAAGATTGCCATCTTCGTCTTTATCAAATTGATAAGAGCCTTGCGGATGGTTCGATTTAAGCTGAGCCTTGGGTGAGAACAAAGGTATTTCAGTTACTTCACGGATATCGATGGTAATGAAATAATCTTTATTGAATCCGCTCTGAAGCACTTTTGATTTGGCAAAAATACCTCCACCGCTAAGAATCTTCTGGTCTTTCAATTCCTTGGAAGTTCCGAAGCAATAGTAAGCCGTATTCAACGCCTTGTCTTGTGCATGAAGCTTTTCCGACTGTGCGGCTGTAGTGCTTGAAAGAGTCTCTACATCCTGTGTAAGTGAACCGACCATTTCGTCCAACTCCTGGATGCGTACGTTCTTGTTAGCCAGATCTTCCTGAAGAGCCACGATCATGGCAGTCTTCTGATCCAGTTCGGAAGCAAGTCTGTCCACCGTCTTCTTCAATTCAGCAGATTTGAAACCGCTTGATTTAAGCTGAGCCTGTAATTTTGCAATCTGCTCTTTATTCTTTTTCAAGGTTTCGGTAACCAGTTGCATGTTGCTTCTGATTTGCTCTTTGCTATTTTGATTAAGCTCTACACCTCCTTGTTGTTGGATAGACAGGTAATTTTCGGCATCACGGATGGACTGGAAATTAGTTTCCACTTCATTCAGAATTGAAAGCATTTCATTCAACTCAGTAGACGATTTTGCATTTTCTAGTTTAAGCGAGTCGTTTTCTGCCTGTAATTGTTTATAATCCGCAGAGTTCTGCCCGCAAGAGGCGAACATGGCTGCACAGATAATCGTAACTAGTACTTTTTTCATGTTTTTGATTGAATCTTTAATTAAACTTCGTTGACTTTCTCTTTTTCCATCTTGTTATTTAAGCCTGCTAAAACTATAACAATCTCACCTTTAGGTTCGTTCATCGAAAAATGCGATATGACTTCCGAGAGGGTACCTCGAACCGTTTCTTCATGCAATTTTGAAATCTCGCGCGAAACGGATACCTTTCGTTCGGCTCCCATAAATTCACTCAGTTGAGTAAGTGTCTTTACCAGCCGGAAAGGAGATTCATAAAAAATAATTGTACGGGGTTCTACGGCAAGTTCCTTCAACCGGGTCTGCCTTCCCTTTTTCTGGGGAAGAAAGCCTTCAAAACAGAATTTATCGCAAGGTAACCCCGAATTTACAAGAGCCGGGACAAAGGCTGTCGCACCGGGCAGACATTCTACATCCACTCCTTGTTCAACACATGCACGTACAAGCATAAAACCCGGATCGGAGATGGCGGGCGTACCGGCATCGGAAACCAGGGCGATGTTTTCGCCCCCCCGGATTCGGCTAGCCAGCTGGTCAACCGACTTATGCTCATTGAATTTATGATGACTGAGCATCTTGTTCTGTATCTCAAAATGCTTCAATAAGAAACCCGTTGTTCTCGTATCTTCCGCAAGAATAAGATCGGCCTCCTTCAAGACCCTTATGGCCCTGAGTGTGATGTCTTCCAGATTACCTACCGGAGTGGGAACAATTGTTAATTTTGCCATCAGTAAATATGCTTATATTTATGAAAAACGTTTTTCCAGCAATTTAATAAAATCTGCCACGGCTTCGTCTTCCACATTCCATTTTAATTTTTTGTCGAGATATGTAATCGATTCCTCAAACGATTGCAACTCATTTAAATCGCTGATCGCTTCATTCATCCGCCCTTCGTCTCCCCCGAACAGTTCCCTGCGGAACCTGAAACGGTCGTTCAGACTGAATGCCTTCCTGAAGTCGGCCAGAAACTTTTTCTGTATCACCTCATTCAACGAAATAGAATGGGGGAGCGACTGTTCCAATGTAGTAGTGTGAGAGGATGCTGAAGATAAACTTGCGGCAGGCTCCGATACCGTTTTTTCGGCTGCGATCGTAGCCTCTGCCGGAGTTGCAACAGATTCTTTTTCTTCATTTAATTCTTCCACGGATGGCAATTCCATCTCTTGCACCGGTTCGTAGGTGGATTCCTGCTCCTGCATTTGTGTTGCCAGAGCAGCCTCGGCTTCCAGTCTTTCTGCCTTTTTAATCAACGCCCGGTGTTTCTCCATCTGTTCTTTAAACAAGGCAAGCTGATCAGCCTCAATGGATTGCAGATTGTCCACAATCTTTTGGGTGGTGGTATATGCCTGAGAGAAGAATGATACCGGATAAATCTCGGCATCACGCATACTTGCAACGAGCTTCTCAAGTTCGCGTATATCTACCAACAGGTAATCCATTTTTTCTTTATCTCCCATGCCGAATGATCTTTATATTCCGAGCAAAAATAAGTAATTATTATATACATGCATGCCATTTAACCGAAAAAAGTGAAATTAGCCTACAAACTCTTCCGGAAGATTTACCAGATAAAGCCTGTCAGTGGCACGAGTCATCGCCGTATACAACCACCGGTAGAAGTTCTCGCCCAGCATCTCTTCGGTCATGTAGCCAATATCCAGAAAAACATTCTTCCACTGGCCCCCTTGTGCCTTGTGGCAGGTAATGGCATAGGCATACTTTACCTGAACGACATTGTAGTGGGGGTTCTCCTTCATTTTCTTCATCTTGCCGGACTTGGTGGAGATGTCCTGGTAATCTTCCAATATGGTGTAAAAGAGCTTGTCGTTCAGCTCCTTTGGTAGTGCCGGAGCTTCGGTCTGCAGTGTATCCAGCAGAATCTTGATATCCAGTTCCATGTCGTAATCCTGAAAGCGAACCGTAACGTCGCAAAAACGGAACCCGTATAAATGTGATTCGTTACGCACGCGTAAAACCTGTACAATCTCTCCGTTGGCAATAAAGTCTATCTCTTTGTTGTTGCGGGTCCAGAAGTAATTGTTCTTTACAATCATAAGCCGGTCGCCGGTGGATAACTCCTCTTCGCGGTATAGTATCTGGTTCCTGATTCCGTTGTTGTAAATATTGGCCCTTTTATTGGAGCGCGAAATAACGATCGTGTCATCCAATCCGTCTTTGCTGTAGGCATTGGAAATGGCTTCAATCAACTCGCTTCCGTTAATCATCTGGATGTCGGCAAAACCTTTAACCGTAAGCTTCGGATAAATTTCCACCCGGTTGTTCCGCAGACTGTCCCTTAACAGGGTGGCGTTGTACAGAATGCCCGAATTCAGATCCTGGCGGACCACTTCGGTAAGCTGGATTTCATCTACCTGCAGGTTGTATCCTTTAAGTATGTCGGCCTGCAGCGCCGGACTTTCCACCTGCATCACCGGGGGGAGCTGTGCCGTGTCGCCCATAAGCATCAGCCGGCAGTTTTCGCCCGAATATACATAGTGTACCAGGTCGTCCAGCAGCCTGCCCGACCCGAAGTAATGAGAGTCAATGCCCTGATTTGAAATCATGGAGGCTTCATCTACGATAAAAAGGGTGTCTTTGTGCAGGTTGTCCGACGGATGGAAAGCCGAAAGATCGTTTGAAAAGGCATCCTGCCTGTAAATTTTCTTGTGGATGGTAAATGCCTGCTGACCGGCGTAATTGGATAACACCTTCGCAGCTCTGCCGGTTGGGGCAAGAAGTACGCTTTTTTGCTTTAATCCGCTCATGGTCTTAACAAGGGCTCCTACAAGAGAGGTTTTCCCGGTTCCGGCATAACCTTTTAACAACAACGCCGAATTCTCATTTGCAGATAAAAGAAAGTCTGCCAGGATATTTAGTGCGAAAAGTTGCTCATTAGTTGGCGTATGTGGGAAATTTTGTCTAATTTGGCGGCTTAAATGACTATTTATCATCTTGATTGCAATATTTTTTGCGATAAAGGTAGTTGATTAAATATTCTTTTTTAAATTTGCCGGACGAAATAAATTTAAAAAAAATAATACAAACCATGAAAGTTACATTTAAGATTCTGCTAGTTGCTGCAGTTGTAGTGCTTATTTATATGTGCTACAGAAGTATTATGGCTCCGATTGAGTTCGAACAAGAGAGAGGTGCTCGTGAAAAGGCTATCATTGCTCGTTTGATTGACATCAGAAAAGCTCAGATCGAGTACAAGAACAAGTACAAAGTTCATGCTGCAAGCTTCGAAGAACTTTCTCGCTTCCTGAAAGAAGAAAAAATCCCATTCCTTAAAAAAGAAGGTGTGCTTACAGATGAGCAGCTTGAAAAGGGTATGACTGAAAAGGAAGCTGTTAAGCAAGGTCTTATCAAACGTGATACTTTCTGGGTTATTGCTAAAGATACATTGTTCGGTCCTGCATTTAATGTAGACTCTTTGAAATTCGTTCCGGGAACAACTCAACCTTTCTTCATGGACACAGCTTCATTGGTTTCGGGTTCAGGTTATACCATCAAGGTATTCGAGGCTAGCGTAACATACGATACTTACCTGGGTGATTTGGATAAGCAGGAAGTTGCAAACCTGAAAGATGTGGCAACTAAATCAAACAAATTTGCAGGTCTTAAAGTAGGATCACTCGAAGAAATCAACAACAACGCTGGTAACTGGGAGTAATTTAGAACATACAATGGTGATCAGTATTCCTGAACATTTGCATACTGGTAACGCTGAAAATTATAAAATGTCCATCCGGCTTTGTTCGGATGGACTTTCTTTTTCAGGTTACAATCCTTCGGAGAGCGGCTCGTTCTTTTATGGCGAGGCAACGTACGACCGAAGCAAGAGCTATATTGCCTGGCTTAAGGATCTGTTCTTTGAAAACGATTTTTTCAACTATCCCTTTGCTGCCATTCATGTTCTGTATTTATCGTCACGCTATACACTGGTTCCCAATGTAGTGCTTAAGGATAAAGAGGATGAGGCATTTCTTTCTTTTACGTTGTCAGGCTCCACTCAGAAAGGAATTCGTAATGCTGTTAGGGGAGAAGAGATGACGGTCGTTTTCGATATGCCGGAAGATATATACGAGTTTTGTGCCCGCTCTTTGTTGAATCCCACCTTTGTACACCATCTTGTTCCTTTCCTTTCCGTATGGAAAAAGCGAAGTGCACAGAGCATTCCGAAGCACATGTATGTTTACATTCACGGCGCCGACCTGGATATTGTATGTTACGATCAGGGACGTTTACTTTTTGCCAATTCGTTCCCGTTTCAGGATACGACGGATATCATCTATTTCATATTGTATGCATGGCGACAAAACGGAATGGATCAGAAAAAGGATCTGTTGTTACTGGATGCTCCTAAATTGTTAAGGAGCGAGCTGCAGCAGATACTGTCTTCATTTATATTCAAAATGGAATCCATAGGGATACCAACCGAGTTTTATTTACTGGGCTCCGGAACAGACCGGGCTCCCCTTGATTTATTATATTTATCTATATGCGAATAATTAGTGGTATATACCGAAGACGTCGTTTTGATGTGCCCAAGTCATTCAGTGCCAGGCCTACGACCGATTTTGCGAAAGAGAATTTATTTAATGTTCTCTCCAATTTAATCGATCTTGAAGATACCGATGCCCTGGATCTGTTTGCCGGAACAGGTAGCATTACCTTCGAATTGGCTTCCAGAGGATGTAAAAGGGTTACGGCTGTTGAGAAGAACAATGCCCATGCTTCGTTCATTGCCAAGGTGACGGAGGAGCTTAAGTGTAGTACGATTGACCTGATCAGGGGGGATGCCTTCCGCTTTATTCAGACTGCCCGTCCCGACTCATTTGATTTTATATTTGCAGATCCTCCCTATGCCTTAAAGGAGCTGGAAGAAATTCCGCGGTTGATATTGGAACGGGAACTGTTGCGTGAGGATGGCTTGTTTGTTATGGAACATCCTAAGAATTTCGATTTTTCGGCGTTACCCCATTTCTTGCAACACCGCGAATATGGTTCTGTAAATTTCAGTATCTTTCTTAAAGAAGCGGAGAGAACAGACGCATAAAAGATTCGGGTATACGCTGCTTGAAGGATCTTTTAAGCCACCTGGAAGGAATCACCTGCTCGCAGTGATGAATGTCGTGCTGAAATACCTTTTTCATCTTCTGTGCGAATGTAGTGTCGTACACAAAGGCACTGATCTCAAAATTGTGTTCAAAACTACGGAAGTCCATATTTGCAGATCCTATACATGCAATCGAATCATCTATCACCGTTAGCTTGGAGTGCAGGAATCCGGGTTCATACAGGTATACCTTTACACCTGCTTTCAGCATATCATCTATAAAGGAATGGGTGGCCATGTTGGCAGAACGGGCATCCGATCGTTTGGGTAACATCAATCTTACATCCACTCCACCCAGAGCCGCTGTTTGTAAAGCCTGGTTGATTCCTTCGGTGGGAAGGAAATAGGGTGTCTGTATGTAAATATATTTTTTGGCATTGGCAATACAAAAGATGGCGGCTTGAAGCAAGGTTCTCCATTGTCCGGTAGGACCACTGGTGGCTATCTGAATGCAATTGTCGCCCAAAGCCGGTGTCACCGGGTAATAATCACGTGATGTGATAAGGTTTTTACTTACCACATACCAGTCGATAAGGAAGGCCGATTGCAATCCCTGCGCCCCTTTACCGGTAATTTTAAAGTGGAGATCGCGCCAGTTTCCCCAGGCAAGTCCTTTAACGTATCTGTCGGCTATGTTCATCCCACCCATAAAGCCTACTTTGCCGTCTATAACAACAATCTTCCGGTGGTTCCGGTAGTTCACCTTACTGGTGAATATCGGGAATACAACCCGAAGGAACGAATAGACCTCTATGCCTGATTCTTTCATTTCGTCGAAGAACTGCCTTTTTACGTTCCAGCTTCCCACGTCGTCGTACAGCACCCTTACCTGAACGCCCTCTTTCGCCTTGGCCATCAGGGCGTTCTTTACCTGATTCCCTATTTCGTCGTCGCAGAAGATGTAATACTGAAGATGGATATGGTGTTGTGCCTTTTCAATTTCCTCCAGAAGGTCCCGGAACTTATCTGTGCCGTTTGTGTATATCTTGATATCACTGCCGTAAAGCAGAGACGATTGATTGGTATTGTTCAGAAGGGTTACAAGGGGTTGAAATTGTTTTGGAACAGCGCATTTATCCTGTGCAAGGACTCTTTCTGAGGGTCTTTTCATAATCCGTTTGTAGGTTCTTCGGGAGATGATCCGTTGTTTACGGTTATCCTGACCAAAGAAAAAGTAAAAGAGGAGTCCTATTCCGGGTGCCAGCAATAAAACAACCACCCAGGAGATGGTTTTAAGCGGGTTGCGGTTTTCTGTTATGATAACGAGTACCAGCCCTAATATAGTTATCGTGTACAATAAGATGAAAATCGTACCTACAATATATTCAATGTAAATGGCTGCCAGCATTTTTCTTTAATTAAAGGAATGCTAAAGATATGAAAGTATGTGAACAAAAGCAAATCTTTTCAATCATTGCAACAGAGGTTATCCTTAATTCATCAAAAACACAAAAAAAAGGGATTTACCTGCAGGCAGGTAAATCCCTTTCCGGAATGTATTTCTTTTTTTAGAAGTGTCCCGGAGGAGGTCCCATATGTCCGCCCCGGCCTCTGCCTGGTCCCATTTGAGCATCCGATTGGGTGGCTCCACCTTTAAATATACTGAAACGATATATAAAGTGAACCATGAAGTAACTGTTCAGCGTATTATATTGTGAGTCGGTGATGCTGCTGGCAGTTACGTTACGGCTGATGTTACTTCGCTGTTGCAGGATGTCGTACACCTTAAACCGGATGGTTCCCTGATTGTTTTTCAGGAATGTTTTGGAGGCTGACGCATTCCATAACCACTCTTCCTGCTCGTAACCTGCTGAATAACCGGAGTTGGTAGAGAAATTGATGTCACTTTCAATCTTAAAATTAAGCGGAAGGTATAACGTTGTTGTTGCACCTGCGCCGTAGTTGTAGGTTCTTCGGTTGTTCTGCGCCTGGAAGGAGTTGGTAACATTGTTGTACCGGATGTTTCCGTTTAGTCCGAAGTCGGCCACATTTGATCTGAAATCAATACCCGCACGTTCCATTACTGTAAAGCTTTTGCTGGTATTTTCGTCCGAGTTGATAAATCCTTTATTGTTGGAATAAGAAAGCATCGTCATGGAATTTACCGAGAATTTTTTATTTTTCAACGGCGTGTTTATTATGGCACGAAGGTTCCCGTTGTAATTTCCATCCACGTTTTTATAGGTAGTGAGTCGCTTACCACTGGTTCCCTGATAGGTGGTATAGCTTACAATGTCATTTATAACGTAACTTCCGTTGGCAAATACCATGAATGCAGTCTGCTTTTCCGGAATAAATTTCTGGAATCTTAGAAACAGGTTGTTTGTGTACCGCGGATTCAGGTCCGGATTACCGATAACTGTAACCAACGGATCCGAAACGTCTGCTACCGGCTGCAACTGCGTCATGCTGGGCTGACTTGTCTGGCCGCTGTAATTGATACGCAGATTGGTCTGTTTATTGAATATATAATTGAACTGAGCCATTGGAGACAGGTTTACCACACTCCGTTTCAACTCATTCAAATTAATGTCGCCAACAAAATTGATACTCTTCGTGTACGACGGGTCAACATTCAAACCGATGGTATAATTATACTTTTCCCGTTGTGCCTTGAAACTCAGACTGGCTCGTTGGTTGATAAAGTGATTCTTGTAACTCTGGCTGTAAGCCGTATCCAATACGGAATAGGCTCCGTCTTCTCCCAGAATATACGAATTCTTAAGGGATTCCTGGTTACGCTGACTAAAACTGTAGGTTGCCTGAATAAAATTATTGCGTCCGATGGGTTCTACCCATGAAACATAGGCGCGATAATTGAAGCCTGTATTGTCGTAACGGAATTTCTGATCGATCACCTCAGACGGGTTGGAAGATTGAAAATATTCGGTATTGGAATAGTTTATACCCGTATTATAGGTGTCTTCAAGACCTCCGGAAAGCGAAGCGCTGAATACGCGGCCTGCATTGTTAAGCTTCCTGCTGAATTCAAGTCGGCCCGAGAGGTTTACCCCTTCTCCATTGGATCTGTATTCTGAAATTCCTTTGTTCACCCTGTTTTGAGTATCGTCCAGGGTTTCGAAGTCTACGTTTTCGTAGGTATTGTTCCGGCTATAGCTCATATCCGGAGTAAAAATGATACTGGTAAGTGTATCCGGCTTCCATTCCATACGAAGATTCAGTCCCACGTTGTCGCTTTTAGTACGGCTGATATTGCTCTCGTTGTAGTAGGAACTGCTGTCGTTCTGGAATATATTCTGGGTTTTACTGATGCTTTCTGCATCATTGTCGGAATGAGAATATCTGGCATTACCGCCCAATGTCATTTTTTTGTTGAATTCCTTGCTAAAGTTCAGTCCTGCATTTCCGGAAGATGTGATTCCGTTTCCACTTCCAAACCGGCCGAATCCGCCGCGGCCACCGCCACCCATACCAGCGAACATGGTTGAGGCAAGGTCGCTGAACCCCATATTGTTTGTGTTGTTAAGTCCTCCCATAAAGGTAAACTGATCGTTGTTGATAAATCGGTTTACCATGGCATTTCCTTCATAGCGCTTTTCACTTCCGTATCCGGCAAAAGCATTCCCGAACCATCCTTGTTTCATCCCCGGTTTTACGGTAAGATTGATTACGGTCTCTTCGTTGCCATCGTCGAAGCCGGTCATCATCGCCATATCCGATTTCTTATCCAGCACCTGAACCTTGTCTACCATCTTTGCGGGAAGGTTTTTGGAGGCTACTTTAGGATCATCCGAGAAGAATTCCTTTCCGTCTATCATGATTTTTTTAATCTCTTTGCCATTTACGGTAACTTTACCGTCTGAAGCAATTTCGACGCCCGGCATCTTTTTCAACAGATCTTCCAGAACGGAGCCCTCGGTAACTTTGTACGAGTCGGCATTATATTCAACCGTATCGTTTTTTACCACAACTTCGTTTGCTTTCCCAACTACAACAGCCTCGCCCAGCTGGATAGCTCCATCGGTAAGTTCGATATTGCCTATCTTAACAGGATTTACCTTCCCTGTAATCTGCAAAGGCTGATAGGTAGGCTCGAATCCTACAAAGGTTACATGCAGCAGATAGCTGCCGGCTTTTATATTTTTAAGCGTGAAATTACCATTTGCCGAACTTACCACACCTCCTACCAAGGTGCTGTCTTTGCCTGTCAGTAATCTTACAGTTGCTTGTTCGACCGGGAGATTATTCCCTCGTTCAACAATTCTACCTGTAACAGTGACTCCCGTTTGTGCCATAGCTGGCAACGTAAAGAGTACTACAATCAACACCAAAAGGATTTTTCCCAGTTTCATAATTATTAGTCTTAACAATTTTTGTTCTGGATAGATAGACATTATTAATTTAATTTGGTTTAATACTCAAACTTCGTTTTTTTTTGTAATTAACAATTTTACGTTTAAGATTCACTGCTGTCTGTTTTTTCTTTTATACGGGCTTAAACTATTTGATAAAGAATCAGTCTGTACTTAATGTGTAATTTATTCAATAACTTTTAATTGAATTGGATATGAAAAAATTAATTGGTTTGTTTTTGATTTTGTTTCTGAGCTCCACAGTCTTGATTGCTCAGGAAAACAGAACAGCGAAGAGAGGTGCGGATATGAAGGCTATGCAGGAGCGGATGATCTCCGAACTGAAGCTGGATGAGAAGCAGGCAGCCGAGTATCAGAAGATTTCGGATGAATTCAGGAGCAAGATGCAGAGTGAGCGTGAGAAAATGGGCGGTGACCGGCAGGCCATGTTTGAAAAAATGAAGACCCTTCGTGCGGAACGTGACGAGAAACTTAAAGCGGTTCTGAGCGAAGAGCAATTCAAACAACTCCAGGAAAAGGAAAAACAGATGCAAGGGAACAGAGGTCCCCGTGGAGGTAGATGAGATAATACAGAAAAAGGAATTATCGATGTTGATAATTCCTTTTTCTGTTTATTTATTAGAATTTATTCAGTTCCGTTCTTGCCTTTTGTACCGCCTGGGTAGGATCAGCCTTGGTAAGACCTTCGGGGGTGAATGAAGAAACAAGGGTATTCAACTTTTCAAGCTTGCTCTTGTTATTCTTGTTCTTGAATTCTTCCTTCAGAATATTTATCTTTTCGTAGTCCTGAATTCCTTCGATCAGTTTTTCCATACGGATACTTGATCTGTTTTCCGGATATACAATGTAGCAGTCGCCCGCAGCCCAGCTCCGGAAACGAGAGTCCAGCAAGGGCTCTTTGGTCCAGCTGTTGTAGGCCCAGCGTAGATAACCATCATAGTTTCCGGCCATGGCATGCCAGCCGATCCAGGTTGCCTCTGCCGGAGGAGAGAAGGTGAATGTATTTGGCAAGGCTTCGGCACAGCAGGTGTACACGGTACTTATTTTACCTTCTTTATCTCTCCTGGCTTTCACATCGGCCGGGAAGTTGTGTCCGAAGGCGAGACATAAATCGTATAAATCTTTTTCTATCTCCGGATGGTAATTTCCTGCCAGCGATATCTTGAAGTCAGGATCTGCATTTTTAATCACCTTAATAGCCTCCTGCATGGCATCGAGTCCTCTTTCATCCATGGCGATAGTCGTTTTGTCGAACCATCCTTTCGATTTCAGATGTCGGGCAAAATCTTTCAGAAACGGTCCCCAATAGTCTTCGTATGCCTTATCTCCCGGTTTTGCCTCAATAAATTGAATACGGTTGGTGGCCTGGTCGAAGTAATCGAAGCGCAATGCCCAGGGAATTAGGGTATAGCAGTTTATCTGTTTGTCTATTCCTACCTCGTTCATCATGAAATTCACCCATTTATCGAAAACATCGTACCTGAATTCCCAGGTTCCGTCCATCTTTTTCATTCTGAAGATCATACTGTCGAAATGATCTTCAGTTTGTCCGTTCCAGGGTTTGTGCATAATGGTGGTGGTAATTACTTTTTGTCCGGCATCGGCCAGTGTCTTCATTACCGGAAGCATGGCATCGAAATGCTCTTTGCTCCACAGCGGAACCTGGTGGTATCGGGCAACCGAATAGGGATTTTGCCACAAATCCAAATGGAAAACCCAGTTTTTGGGTGCAGGTAAGGTCCGGTTTAGAACCTCTACTTCAAGATTGAGGGTGAGGGCCGACGAGGTATTGTAAGTAAGGGTTACCGTACCTTTGTATACGCCTGGTTTTGTATTTTCAGGAATCCATGTGTTTATCCATATTGGCTGGGCAGAACGGGCGTTTACGTCCTTTACCTTGATGATATCCAATACATCGGCAACAACAGACGAGTCCCAATCGGCTTTAACAGGACGGTGTCCGCAACCGCCTTTTCCATCTTTGTTGAGTTCGTCTGTCATAACATAACGTACAAAGTTAGTTCGGATAACCGACGCGGGAATAACCGATTTCCCGTTGGTAAGGTCGGATACCGATAGGCTTACTTTCTCAAGGTTATTGGTCGTCCACAGAATAGCTTGTGCATTTACACGCTCGCCTTTCCAGCCTGAAATCCGCAAACGTTGTGTTTTATTTACCGAAGGAACATTCAGCTTACTGTATCTTACATCTGTTGATCCCCAGCTGAGTTGAGGTTTACCCGGTTGTTTACCCCAGGCCTCTTTATCAACCGGCTTTGTGTCTGTTAGCTCGGTATAATCGCCCGTTAGTATGTTTCTGGTTTCTTGCCCGTTGGTGGCCAGACAAAATGCAAATAATAGATAAATAAGGAATCCGTGTTTCATGTTATGAGTTTTAAGTTTAAAAATACTTGGTGTTATTTTGCCACTAAGATACTATTAATTGACAATATACTCAAAATAGTTATGTAAACTTATCCCTAAATGTTTATATTGTAGCAGATTCGCAGGGTTGATATTGTCCGATAAAAGGATTATGAGTACCTTGCGCCCAATTTAAACATATGTAAAACATGAAAGAATTCATACGGATACTCCAACGTTTTGTGCCTCCCTATAAATCGAATATGGTATGGAACATTGTATTTAATGTTCTGTCGGCGATACTTAATTTATTTTCATTTGCATTGATTATTCCTATTCTTCAGATTCTTTTTAAGATAAACGAAGAGGTATACACTTATATGCCATGGAGTTTTGAACCTTCATCATGGGAATCGTGGAAAGGGCTGGCAGAGGCTGGAAAGAATAATTTCTTTTGGTATATTACCAATCTGATCGAGACCGAGGGCGGATCATTTACCCTTATCGTGTTGGGAGTATTCCTTGTGATAATGACTTTCCTAAAGGTGGCTACCATGTATCTGGCATTCTTCCATATGATACCCATCCGTACAGGAGTTGTGAGAGATATACGAAATCAGATCAATAATAAAATTACGCAATTACCCCTTGGATTCTTTTCTGAAGAGCGAAAAGGGGATATCATTGCCCGAATTTCGGGAGATGTGAACGAGATTGAGAACTCGATCATGAGTTCGCTGGATATGCTCTTTAAGAATCCTATTCTAATATTTATTTACCTCACCGGGATGATACTGATCAGCTGGCAACTAACCGTTTTCGTACTTGTTCTTTTGCCCTTGGCTGGTTACATTATGGGACAGGTGGGGAAAAAATTAAAACGCAAATCGTTACTCGGACAGCAGCAGTGGGGCGATTTGATGTCGCAGATCGAAGAGACGTTAAGCGGTCTCCGTATCATCAAAGCTTTTAATGCAGAAAGTAAAATAAGGAACAGATTTGAAAAGAGTAATGATATATTTCGTCGTACAACGATGAAAATATACCGCCGCCAACAAATGGCACACCCCATGAGTGAGTTTTTGGGAACAGCAACCATTGTGATTGTGTTATGGTACGGAGGAACATTGATTCTGGCCAATAATAGCCCCATCGATGCTCCCACATTTATTTATTACCTGGTAATTTTCTATAGTATTATCAATCCTGCAAAGGATTTATCCAAATCGGTCTATGCCATACAGAAAGGATTGGCATCCATGGAGCGTGTGGATAAGATACTGAAAGCAGAAAGTGATATCAATGATCCGATAGATCCGAAACCTATTTCCTTGCAAAAGCAGATAGAATATAAGAATGTATGGTTCAAATATCAGAACGACTGGGTGCTTAAAAATGTAAATCTGACCATCCCTAAAGGAAAGACTGTGGCCCTGGTAGGTCAGTCGGGTTCGGGAAAAAGTACGTTGGTCGACCTCCTGCCTCGCTTTTACGACGTTAACGAAGGTTCTATTACCATCGATGGAACGGATATCCGTGAAAGTACGTTGTATGATTTACGCGGGTTGATGGGTAATGTAAACCAGGAGGCCATCCTTTTCAATGATTCGTTCTTCAATAATATCTCTTTCGGGGTGAAAAATGCAACATTGGAGCAGGTTAAGGAGGCAGCCAGGATTGCCAATGCACATGAATTTATCATGGCAAGCGAACAGGGATACGAAACTAATATTGGCGATAGAGGGGGCAAATTGTCGGGTGGCCAGCGACAACGCATCAGCATTGCCCGTGCCATACTAAAGAATCCTCCCATTTTAATCCTGGATGAGGCTACCTCTGCTTTGGATACCGAGTCGGAACGATTGGTACAGGAAGCCCTTGAGAACCTGATGAAGAATCGTACCACGATTGTGATAGCGCACCGCTTATCTACCATTCGCAATGCAGATGAAATATGCGTGATGCACGGCGGCGAAATTGTAGAACGGGGCACACATGATGCATTGCTGGTATTGGACGGCTTCTATAAGAAGCTTTGTGACATGCAGCAGTTCTGAGGATCTGCTGTGTGTAAATATTTTGTTTAGGAGTAACAGAAAACATAAGTCATGAAAAAAACAATCTTACTAATCTTATCCGTTGTTATGATAGTTTCGGGCGGATGTAGACAAATGGAAGCACCTCCGGGTAAAAGCTGGAGTTATTTTTTTGATAAACCGGCAAAAGTATGGGAAGAAACGCTGCCTTTGGGAAATGGAAGGATTGGATTGATGCCGGATGGACAAATAAACAAAGAAAACATTGTTCTCAATGAAATTTCCATGTGGTCCGGAAGTAAACAGGACACAGATAATCCGGAAGCCTACAAATCGCTTGCTCAGATCCGGAAGCTGTTGTTTGAAGGGAAAAACGACGAGGCACAGTCTCTGATGTATAAAACCTTTGTGTGCAAAGGCCTTGGAAGCGGTCAGGGAAATGGAGCCGATACGCCTTATGGAAGTTCCCAGCTTCTGGGTAATCTGGTGATTGAATACCAGTATCCCAATGAAACAGATACCATTTCACAATATAAACGGGCGCTCAATCTGAATGATGCGGTTGCATCAACCTCTTTTAAGAGAGGAAATGTACTGTATGCGAGGGAAGTATTTACCTCTTTTGCCGACGATTTAGGGGTGATCCATTTGTCTGCCAGCGAAAAAAGTAAACTTGGTTTTACCATAAAGATGAACCGTCCCGAGCGTTACCGGGTTTCAACGGAAGGAAACGACCTGATCATGCAGGGAGAATTAGCCAGTGGAACGGACGCCGCAGGGCCGCTTTATGGTGCACGTGTACGTGTAATCCTTCCTCAGAACGGTGACATCGTGACTTCCGATAGCTCACTTACCATAACCGATGCGACGGAAGCAACCATTCTGATCTCTATGGCCACCAATTATTTCGGACATCAGGTTCCGGACCAACTGTCTGCTTTGATAGCAAAAGCAGAAGGAAAAAGTTTTGACGAACTTAAGGATGACCATATTGCTGCCTACTATCCGAAGTTTAACAGGGTAGATCTGAATCTGGGCGAGAGTGCTGCATCGAAGTTGCCCATAAACAAGCGTCTGACTGAGTTCAACAAGACAAAACAGGACCAGGATCTGATGGCGCTTTACTTTCAGTTTGGTCGCTATCTCTTGATATCTTCCACCCGCGAAGGACTGTTGCCCCCCAATTTACAAGGATTGTGGTGTAATACTGTTCGTACGCCATGGAACGGAGATTATCACCTGAATATTAATCTGCAGATGAATTTATGGCCGGCAGAGGTTACAAATCTTTCTGAATTACACCGTCCGCTGATTGAATGGACCAAAAAACAGGTTCCCAGTGGTGAACAGACGGCCAAAGTTTTTTATAATTCGCGGGGATGGGTTACCCATATCTTAGGTAATCCGTGGGAGTTTACGGCTCCGGGAGAACATCCTTCGTGGGGTGCTACGAATACATCCGCCGCATGGCTTTGTCAGCATCTGTACCATCATTATCTCTATACGATGGATAAAAAATACCTGGCTGAAGTGTATCCGGTATTGCGGGGAGCCTCTCTGTTCTTTGTGGATATGCTGGTTGAAGATCCACGGAATGGGTATCTGGTCACGGCTCCTACCACCTCTCCCGAGAATAATTTCAGGATGAGCAATGGAAGTGTTGTAGCTGTTTCGGCCGGCTCTACGATGGACAATCAGTTGATACGTGAACTTTTTGGAAATACGATGGAGGCTGCTGAGATCTTGGGATTGGATAGCGTATTTGTACAGGAGCTGGCTGCTAAAAGAGATAAGCTTATGCCTACAACGATAGGGAAAGACGGACGAATCATGGAGTGGTTGAATGAATACGAAGAGGCGGAGGTAACACATCGCCATGTATCACATCTGTATGGATTGCATCCCGGAAATGAAATTTCCGTTTCTCAAACGCCGGAACTGGCTAAGGCAGCCCGTGCCACTCTTGAAAAGAGAGGTGATGCAAGTACGGGATGGTCTATGGCATGGAAAGTAAACTTCTGGGCTCGATTGCACGACGGCGACAGAGCTCATAAACTGTTGTCGGATTTACTCAGGCCTTGCCTGAAGTCGACAGACGAGCCTGAGTATTCAGGCTTTGGAAGCGGAACCTATCCGAACCTCTTCTGTGCGCATCCTCCGTTCCAAATTGATGGAAATTTTGGTGGAACTGCCGGAATTGCAGAAATGCTGATTCAAAGTCAGACGGGTATTATCGAATTGTTGCCAGCCCTACCTTCTGTATGGAAAAACGGTAGTTTCAGAGGCTTGAAAGTTCGGGGAGGAGCAGAGATGGATGTACACTGGACAAACAACCGGGTGGATAATGCAACCCTGAGGGCAGATGTAAACAATACATTTAAAATTAAGATACCAGCGCATGCGCCAAAACTAAGTGTTAAGATAAACGGCGAATCTAAATCGTTGCCGGTTAGCGATGGTATATTGTCTCTTACAATGAGCAAAGGTGATATTGCAGATTTCATCTTTTAAGTTTATGTATCTCCAGAATAAACTTTGATAAGATTATAAACAGAGAGTCCCGGTTAATCGATAACCGGGACTCTCTATTTATAAGTTGTTCTGTTTGGATTCTTGATCAGGCGTTATCGTCTGTCAGATTCAGACTCTGATCT
>WARP01001112.1_pt2 | contig 64757 bp, 61 predicted proteins | sample 4769151 | NCBI WGS metagenome assembly WARP01 (sample SAMN08893023, study PRJNA449175) | gut metagenome | isolation source: rumen sample fed with dry roughage | host: cow | place: India: Nagpur | collected 2016
GTTTTCAGAAAACCGATGGTGCCTGCAGAGGAGGAGATTTCAAGAAATACAAGGGCAAGAAGTGCAAAGCTGAGGGTCGCAGAAAAGATGGAGATTAACTGAAATGGCAAAAAAGAGATGGGTTTCAGAGATAATGGGTGGTCAGATTCTTATTCACAGCGGAATTCTGCAGCAGCTTGGTTTTGTATTATATCTCTTTGCGCTTGTGATTTTTTACATATCTCTCAATTTTAACATTGAGAGCAAATTAATAACTGAGAGACATAACCAGAGGGAACTTAAAAACCTTAAGGCAGATTACACAGGAAAAAGGGCCAGACTGCTTTATATGAGTAAAAAAACCGAGATAGAGAGAAGGCTTACAGAATCAGGCTCCGAGTTGAAATCTCCGTCTAACCCACCTGCTTATATCAAACTTGACTGAATATGAAGGACATAATATCAAGGATTGGTGTAATATACTTCTTTATGGTACTGTTTGGCCTGATTGTAATTGGCCGGATAGTACATCTGCAGTTTTTTGCAGATCTTCCTGTAAGTTCTGAGGAGATATCATTCAGAACCGAGGAGATTGAGGCTGTAAGAGGAAGTATCCTTGCAAGGGACGGCAGATCCCTGGCCAGTTCTGTACCATATTATCAGATAAGGATGGATTGCGTTTTCCCGGAGGAGACACTTTTTAACAACAATATTGATTCTCTTTCAATTGCTCTCTCCGGCTTCTTTAAGGATAAGAGTGCAGCCCAGTATAAAAGCGACCTGCTCTCTGCAAGAAAAAAGGGAAACAGATACAAGGCAATAGGCAACAGGCTTGTTGACTACTCGGAAATGATGGAGGTGCGGATGTTTCCTTTGTTTAGAGAGAGAAGCAACAGTGGAGGATTTATCAGCGAACAGAAAAATAAAAGAAATAATCCTTACGGAAGACTGGCATACAGAACCATCGGCTTTATAAACTCAAATGGTGTTGGTGTGGGGATTGAGGGTAGCTACGACTACTACCTTAAAGGGATACCCGGAAAGCAGACTGTTCAGCGACTACTTGGAGGTGAGTGGATGCCTGTAAACGAGGAGGAGACTATTATGCCTCAGGATGGCATGGATGTCAGAACTACCATTGACATTGAAATCCAGGAGGCTGCAGAAAATGCGCTGAGAAATCAGCTCTCACTGTCAGATGTTTTTGAAGGTGCTACTGCAATAGTTATTGAAGTAAAGACAGGTGCTGTCAGAGCAATTACAAATATGAAAAAAATGGACAACGGTGAGTTTGATGAGTCATTTAACTATGCTATAAGTCAGGCAACTGAGCCGGGTTCTACTTTTAAGCTTGCAACTCTGGTAGCCCTTATAGAGGATGGTTATGTAAATCTTGAGACTCCTGTTGATGCAGGAAACGGCAGATGGAAATACAGTACAAAAGAGTTTACTGATGTTACAAAGGGTGGTTATGGACTGATAGATGTAAGAAAGGCCTTTGAGAAATCATCCAATGTTGCATTTGCCAAACTTGCAGTTGAATATTATGCAAACAACGAAAAGAAGTATGTGGACAGACTTCACAATATGAAGATTGGAGAAAAATTCAATCTAGATATTATGGGTGAAGGCAGATCGGTTATTCACTCACCTGGAGATGCTATGTGGAGTAAGCTTACCCTTCCGATGATGGCAATGGGTTATGCCTCTCTTATTACTCCTCTTCACACTCTGGCATTTTACAATGCGATAGCTAACGGGGGAAAAATGATGAAGCCATATTTTGTGGAAAGTTTACAGAAACATGGTGAAGTTGAAAAGATATTTGAGCCTCAGGAGATGAGTGGTTCAATTTGCTCTCAATCTACAATTAAGCTTGTACATGAAGCCCTGAGAGGAGTTGTTGAGCATGGCACAGGAAAAGGGATTAATGATCCAAGATATAAAATCTCAGGAAAAACAGGTACTGCGCAAATAGCTTTTGACGGAAGATACATAGATTCCCAGGGATACAGAAAGCATCAGGCCTCATTTGCCGGATTCTTTCCAAGTGATGACCCAAAATACTCTGCAATAGTGGTCCTCTACACAAATAAAACTAGGGCAAACTTTTACGGAGGTTCTTGGGCTGCTCCTGTATTCAAACAAATTTCTGACAGAATATTCGTTAACAATCCTCAATGGGGAGAGCCCGTTAAAGGTGATGGGAAAAGTACTCCATCATACGCAAAGGTTTTGTCTGGAAATAGTGAAGAGATTAAGAAAATTGCAAAACAAATCCCTTCAACCAAAGTAAATTTCGCACTCCCCGGAGAGTGGGTCAATATTGAAAAAGACTCGCTTGAAAGAGTTGTTGCCAGGGAGTTAAGGGAGGTTGCAGATAGTGTTCCAAGTGTATTGAATATGGGGTTAAAAGATGCTCTTTATCTGCTTGAGAACAAGGGTTACAGAGTAAAATTCTCCGGAAAGGGAAGAGTAATTACTCAAAACCCACTTCCGGGAAGCGGCCTGGAAAAAAACGGAATAATTAACATAGAACTTTCTGAGAGGTATGAAACTGAGTAATATATTAAATGGCATTGATCTAATTGAAGTTACCGGAGGTTCACCTGAGATGTGTGAAATTACAGGTATATGCTTTGATTCAAGATGTTGTACACCTGGTTCACTTTTCATTGCTCAGAGAGGCTCTGCATCTGACGGACATCTGTTCATTAACGCAGCACTTGAGAGTGGCGCTGCTGCTGTTTTGTGCGAAGAGATGCCATCAGAGAGATCCAATGGAGTTGTTATAAAAATTAAAGATACTCACTCTGCTCTGGGTATTGCATCTTCAAATTTCTATGACAGACCTTCAGAGAAGATGAAAGTTGTCGGTATTACAGGAACAAATGGCAAAACCACAACAGCAACTCTTTTATTCAGAGTATTCAGAGCTCTTGGATATAAATGCGGGCTTCTCTCTACAATAGCAAATTATATTGAAGAGAGAGAGGTGAGTGCAACTCATACAACTCCTGATCCTGTACAGCTAAACAGATTAATGGCAGAGATGGCATTTGAGGGTTGTGAATTCTGTTTTATGGAGGTGAGTTCTCACTCCCTTGATCAGAAGAGGGTGGCAGGTATTGAATTTGCAGGAGGCCTCTTTTCTAACATTACACACGACCATCTTGACTATCATAAAACCTTTGCTGAATACATCAGAGTTAAGAAGAGTTTCTTTGATAATCTTAATCCAAATTCCTTTGCATTGACTAACGTTGATGACAAAAATGGTATGGTAATGCTTCAGAACTCTGCAGCATCAAAATATACATACTCATGTCAATCTCCGGCAAATTTTAACTGCAGAATAATTGAAAGCACACTGGACGGAATGCTTTTGAATATTGGCGGTAAAGAGGTCTGGACAAGATTCATAGGCGGTCACAATGCTTACAATATTCTGGCAGTATACTCAGCAGCCATTCTGCTGGGAGCAAAGGAGGATGAACTCCTTGTTGAGATTAGCAATCTCTCCAGCGTTGCAGGAAGACTCGAATATCTCAAGGGGGGTGAAGAGATTACTGCTGTTGTAGACTATGCCCACACACCTGACGCACTTGAAAATGTTCTTAAAACATTAAAAGATTGCGCTGAAGGCAAAGAGATTGTAACTGTATTTGGATGTGGAGGAAACAGAGACAAAACTAAAAGGCCAGAGATGGCAGAGGTCTCGGCAAGATACTCTGACAGAGTAGTTGTTACTTCCGACAATCCAAGATTTGAGGAGCCTGAAGCCATTATTGATGATATAAGAAAAGGATTCTCTGTAAAAGATATGGGAAAGACTCTATTCATTACTGACAGAAGAGAGGCTATAAGAACAGCTCTGATAATGGCTAAGCCGGGCAGTATTGTACTGATAGCCGGTAAGGGGCATGAAAACTACCAGGATGTCAAGGGTGTGAAGCACCATTTTGACGATAAGGAGGAGATTAATAACCTATTCAATCAAAAAAGCTAGAAGATGATTTACAATTTGTTTGATTATTTGCAAGAATCTGTTGATTTCCCCGGCTTGGGTTTGTTTAGGTATATTTCATTCAGAGCTATATCTGCAGTAATTCTTTCTATGCTTATTGCTCTGTTTGTTGGGAAAAGGATTATAAACAAACTTGCAAAAAGGCAGATTGGCGAAAGTATCCGGGACCTGGGACTGGAGGGTCAGATGTCAAAGAAGGGAACTCCAACAATGGGGGGTATTATAATACTTGTCTCTCTTCTTATTCCTGCTGTTCTTCTGGGTGATCTTACAAATATTTATGTTCAGCTGATGATTCTTACAGCCGTATGGCTCGGCTTAATCGGATTTATGGACGACTACATAAAAGTATTTAAAAAGAATAAAGAGGGGCTGCAGGGGAAATTTAAAATATTCGGGCAGGTAGGACTTGGTCTTATAGTGGGAGTAAGCCTCTACCTGAGTGATCAGGCTGTTGTTAGGGTCCCTTCAAGTGAATTGGTAAAGGAGGCTCATGCTGAGGTAATTTCACAGGAGGGGTTTACAGACAAGGTTGAGTATTTCAAAGATGAAAAAAGCACCAAAACTACAATCCCTTTTGTGAAAGACAACGAGTTTGATTATGCCTGGCTCTCTCCGGTGAAGGGAGAAATAGGACAGAAAGTGGGCTGGGTTATCTATGTTCTAATGGTCATTTTCATTGTAACAGCTGTTTCAAATGGCACCAATTTGACAGACGGGATGGACGGACTCACAACTGGAATATCTGCAATTGTTGGAGTAACTCTGGCAATTCTTGCCTATCTGTCAGGTAATATAATTTATGCCAATTATCTCAATATAATGTATATACCAAATACAGGAGAGCTTGTTGTGGTTCTTGCCGCATTTATTGGTGCGCTCGTAGGCTTTTTATGGTATAACTCCTATCCTGCTCAGGTTTTTATGGGAGATACCGGGTCACTTGCAATAGGAGGAATCATTGCAGTAGCGGCAATAATGATAAGAAAGGAACTTCTGATTCCAGTTCTGTGCGGAATTTTCTTTGTTGAGAGCATCTCTGTAATTGTACAGAGGCTCTACTTCAAATATACAAGAATTAAATACGGAGAGGGCGTAAGAATTTTCAGGATGGCTCCTTTGCACCACCACTTTCAGAAAGAGGGTGTACCTGCTCTGATCCAGAGACCAAGAAGAGCACTTCCTGAGGCAAAAATTGTTGCCCGCTTCTGGATTATTGCAATAATTCTTGCTGTTTTATCAATAGTAACTTTGAAAATTAGATAGATATGTCAAAAGTAGTAGTTCTTGGCGGAGGAGAGAGTGGTGTTGGAGCAGCTGTATTAGCAATAGTTAAGGGACACGAAACATTCCTTTCTGACTGCAATATGCTGCAGGACGATGCTAAAGCAATGCTTGAGCGGTTTAACATCCCTTACGAAGAGGGCGGTCACACAAGAGAGAGGATCCTTGATGCCGATGAGGTTATTAAAAGCCCGGGGATTCCTGATACAGTGCCTATTATGGATGAAATTTTCTCTGTGGGAATTCCGGTTATTTCAGAAATAGAATTTGCAGGAAGATATGACAGCTCCAAGAAAATATGCATTACCGGAAGTAACGGCAAGACTACCACAACATCAATTATATACTTTTTAATGAAAAATGCCGGTCTTAATGTTGGTTTAGCCGGAAATATCGGTCAAAGCTATGCATTCCAGGTGGCAACGAAGAAACATGATTACTATGTACTGGAACTCAGTAGCTTCCAGCTGGAGGGTATGTATGAATTCAAGGCAGACATTGCTGTTCTGCTAAACATAACACCCGATCATCTGGACAGGTATGATAATAAAATGGAGAATTACATTAAGGCAAAATTCAGGATTACAAGGAATATGTCTTCAGATGATTGTTTCATATTCTGTGCTGATGATGAAATAAGTATATCTCACCTTAATAAAATTGTTCTGCAGGCGAAGCAACTACCATTCAGCCAGACTACAGAGGTTGAGGAGGGGGCATACCTGAAAGACGAACAGATGCATGTAGTTTACAACAGCGAAGAGTACACAATGTTTGTAAATGAGCTCTCTCTTCAGGGAAAACACAATATATACAACTCAATGGCTGCTGCCATCACAGGCAAAGTACTTAAAATCAGCAATAATGTACTCAGAGAGAGCCTCTCCAGTTTTAAAGGAGTTGAGCACAGGCTGGAGAATGTTCTAAAAGTAAAGAATGTACTTTATATCAATGATTCAAAAGCGACAAATGTAAACTCAACCTGGTATGCCCTTGAAAGTATGAAGACAAATATTGTATGGATAGCAGGTGGAAAAGACAAGGGAAATGATTATACTCCGCTCTACGACCTTGTAAAAGACAAAGTACGGGTTCTTATTTGTATGGGAGTTAATAATACCCGCCTTCACGAAGAGTTCGGAGAGATGGTTGATGAAATATATGATGCGGGATCTGCCAAAGAGGCTGTAGAGATAGCATACAGATGTGCTAAACCCGGAGAGAGCGTACTTCTCTCTCCTGCCTGTGCAAGCTTTGATTTGTTCAGGAATTATGAAGACAGAGGGAAACAATTCAAGGAGGCTGTAGCCTCACTTTAAAAGTTATGGGTGATACATTTGTAAAAAGGCTCAAAGGGGATAAGGTGATATGGGTAATAGTAATTGCCCTCTCCCTGATATCTATTGCAGCTGTCTATTCATCAAGCAGTTCGCTTGCGTTTAGAGAGGATAGGAGTACATTTTTCTATCTGATGAAGCAACTTAGATTTGTAATTTTGGGTCTTACTGCATTGTATATATGCTCCAGAATTCCATTGGGATGGTACAGGATGCTCTCATATATGGGCATGATTCTCAGTATTGGGCTGCTTATTGCGACAATGCTTATTGGAAGTAAAATTAACGATGCAGAGAGATGGATCACAATCTTTGGAGTCTCTTTTCAACCCAGTGAGATCGCAAAAATCACCACAATGCTCTACCTGGCTAAGGTGCTGGAAGATCACAAATTTGAGACATTCAAAGAGTTTTTAATATGGGTTGTTGCTCCTCTGGGACTGGTACTTGTGCTGATTCTAAATGGCAGTGCATCAACTGCTCTTGTACTCGGAGGGCTCTCTTTTCTGGTTCTGATTGTAGCTGGAATAAAAAGCTCTCATCTGTTCAAGTCAGCCGGTATAGCAACTGCTCTTATTGCAGTGATTTTCCTTGCCCATATAGCATTTGGATTCTTCCCAAGGATATCAACAATGATATCCCGTGTTAAGAATTTCACCAACGAAAAGCAGATTGAAGACCACCTCTCACCTCAGGAAAAACAGCGTATTCTGGACAAAACTTTCCAGGCAGATATGGCCAAAATAGCCATTGCATCATCAAAAGGTATAGGGAAGGGTCCCGGTAAAAGCACCCAAAGATATGTCTTGCCTCACCCCTATTCAGATTTTATATATTCAATCATTGTTGAGGAGTGGGGTCTTGCAGGCGGAATAACTGTTCTGCTTTTGTATATATCTTTTCTTTACCGGTGTATTGCGATTGCACGGGGGTGCACAAAAATCTTCTCAGCCATCACGGTAATCGGCCTGGGGCTTCTTATAACATCTCAGGCAATGCTGCATATTTTGGTCAATGTCAGTATACTTCCTGTGACAGGACACACCCTGCCGTTAATCAGTCTGGGGGGAACATCCCTGATAATTATGAGCTCTGCTTTTGGAATTATTCTGGCAGTTAGCAGAAGTGTAGAAAACACCAAATGCGTTACGCCGGACCAGCCAATCACAGAACTACAAGAGGGAGAGGAGGCCCTTGAGCTATGATGAGTCCAAAAAGAATAATAATTAGCGGAGGAGGAACAGGTGGCCATATTTTTCCTGCAATATCGATAGCCAATGAGATTATTAAAAAAAGTCCTGAAAGTAAGATTCTCTTTGTTGGGGCTTTGGGGAAAATGGAGATGGAGAGAGTTCCGGAGGCTGGATATGAGATTGAAGGGTTACCTGTTGCAGGGCTGAAAAGAAAATTTTCCTTTTCGAATTTAATGTTACCATTCAAAGTAATGGAGAGTTTAAGAAGAGCGGGTAAGATACTTGACAGATTCAAACCGGATGTTGTGGTGGGAGTTGGTGGTTATGCCAGCGCTCCTCTTCTTTGGATGGCAGGAAAAAGAGGCATCCCTTATCTTATTCAGGAGCAAAACTCGTATGCAGGACTGACAAACAGAATCCTTTCAAAAAAGGCCTCTGTAATATGTACAGCTTACGAAGGGATGTCAAAGTTTTTTCCTGAAGATAAGATTTTGGTCACAGGAAATCCTGTCAGAGAGGGCATCAAACTAACAACTGCAGAACTCAAGGCTCAGGGTAAAATATATTTTGGAATAGATCCTGAAGAGAGACTCCTTCTTGTAACAGGTGGTAGTCTTGGAGCAAGAACTCTGAATACAGCTGTTCAGGAGTGGATTAAACATAACGAGAAGTGCCGGTTCAGAATACTATGGCAAACGGGAAAGTTTTATAAAGAGGAGATGGACAAATTCATTAATGAACACCAGAGAGATTATGTAAAACACTATGCTTTCCTGGAGAGGATGGATCTTGCAATTGCAGCAGCCGATGTTATTATAACAAGAGCGGGTGCAGGGACAATATCTGAGTTGAGTATAGCCGGTAAAGCCTGCATATTTGTCCCCTCCCCTATGGTTGCTGAAGATCATCAGACTCACAACGCTATGACATTAGTCAACAATGGAGCAGCTATGATGATTAAAGACTCTGAATCAGATGTTTATTTAATGAAAACAGCATCAGAACTTATTGAAGACAAACTAAGAATTGAGGAACTAGAGGAGAAGATTAAGCAGATGGCATATACAGATGCTTCCTCAATTATTGTGAATGAAGTATTTAAACTTGCAAAAAGAGACAAATGAAAAGAGTCTATCTTATAGGTATCGGAGGCATTGGGATGAGTGCACTGGCGCGTTATTACAAACACGCAGGATCTCTGGTAGCGGGGTATGACCGTACTCCCGGTAAAATTACTGCAGAACTTGAGAAAGAGGGAATAGACATACACTTTGAAGATAATATTGATCTTATTCCTTCAGAGATAAGATTCAATACAGATGATACTCTGGTGATATATACACCTGCCGTACCGGCGGATCTTAAAGAGCTTGTCTATTTCATAGATGGCGGATTCAGGCTTGTAAAGAGGTCACTGGCACTGGGTGAGGTAGCTGCATCAAAAAGAACTCTGGCAGTTGCCGGAACACACGGCAAGACATCTACATCTACTCTTCTTGCTCATATAGTCACATCTTCCGGGAAGGGCTGTACAGCATTCCTTGGTGGAATATCCAAAAACTACCACACTAATCTGCTCCTGTCAAAAGGGGAGTTTCTTGTGGCTGAAGCTGATGAGTTTGACAGATCATTTTTGCAATTGTGGCCTGATACTGCAATAATAACTTCAACAGATGCAGATCACCTGGATATATACAGCAATCATAAGAATATAAAAGAGGCCTTCTCAGAATTTGCATCCCAGATAAAACCAGGGGGGAATCTGATTATAAAAAACTCCCTGGAACTTGATAAGAGTCTGAATGAAGGTGTAAAGCTCTATACATACTCTTTTGACAAAGGAGGAGATTTTCATGCAGAGGATATTAAACTGCTGAGCGGTGGATACTTCAGCTTTACGCTGGTACACCCTGAAGGCAGAATAACAGATTGCAGGGTAGGCATTCCGGGCTGGGTTAATGTAGAGAACGGCATAGCAGCATCCGCTGCCGCATTACTTAATGGTATTGATGAAGAGAGCGTAAAGATTGCTCTTAATTCATTTGCAGGGGTGGAGAGGAGATTTGACATACATATAAACACCTCTTCAATAGCATATATCGATGATTATGCACACCATCCAAATGAAATATCGGCAGCAATCAGTTCAATAAGAGACATTTTCCCCGGGAGAAGACTTACAGGAATATTCCAGCCACATCTATACACCCGAACCCGTGATTTTGCAGAAGAGTTTGCTAAAAGCCTGGATATGCTTGATGAGCTTATTCTTATGGATATTTATCCGGCCAGGGAGCTTCCAATAGAGGGGGTAAATTCGGAAATGATACTAAATATGATGTCCCTTGAAAAGAGAAGAGTTGTAAAGAGAGAAGATTTACTGGATTATGTCAGCTCAACAGAGCCGGATATACTCATAACATTTGGTGCTGGAGATATTGACAGATTTATTGACCCGCTGACAGAGATGCTCAAAAAGAGATACAATGTTTAAAAAGATTCTCATATATACAGGATATACTCTGCTGTTAGCAGCACTCTCTGCTTACTTCTTTTTCTCGTATAAACTGGAGAAGAGCGAAAGCGACAAAGTTGTTTGCAAAAGGATTGATATTTCAATCCTGGATAGTACTGTAAACAGATTTGTAAGCAGGGAAGAGATTGGAGAGCTGATACGAGAGCTGGGAATTACCGCTGGAGAGAGCAAAATAAAACACATTAATCTGCACGAACTTGAGAATATGCTTAACAACAGAACAGCTGTAAGAGTATCTCACACAAACTATAATGGTAAAGGAATTCTGTTCGTTAAAATTGAACAAAGAAGACCGGTTTTAAGGCTCGAAACAGAGAACGGAGGGTTCTACCTGGATGATTCCGGATATATTTTCCCTCTTGTTAAGACATTTACCTCATTTGTGCCGGTTGTTACAGGAAACATTCCTCTCTCAATTGTACCGGGCTACAGAGGCAGAGTTAAAGAGAACAAGGAGTGGTGTGATCAGATACTGGCTCTTGGAAAATATATTGACAAAAATGAACTGATCAATGCACAGATAGAGCAGATTGATGTTGACGAAAAGGGGGATTTATTTATAATTCCAAGAATAGGGCAGCATGAGATTGCCTTTGGAAAACCTGACAATATTGAGTCAAAATTTAAAAAATTAATGGCATTTTATGAACACATAATTCCAAATGCCGGGTGGGACCTGTACAGTACAATAAACCTTCAGTACACAGATCAGATTGTATGTACTAAAAGAGATATTAAAAATACCAAAACGATAAATAAAGAAAATACCTGAATATATGAAAACTTACACAGCAGCAATTGACCTGGGCACAACAAAGGTTGTGAGCCTGGTTGGAGAGAAGAGCGAATCCGGCTATAAAATTATCTCTTTTCATGAGGCACCCTCTAAGGGAATAATGAGAGGGGAGGTTGTAAATATCCAGAATGTTCTGGATTCACTGATGCCCACTCTTGATGAAATAAAGAGCGAGTGCAGCGTAGATATTAAGGAGGTGTATGTTGGAATAGCAGGTCAGCACATCAGGTGTTCAGATGAGGGTTGTAAAAGGAACAGACAGAGGCCTGATAATCTTATCACCCAGGAGGAGATTGATGAGATGAAGGAGGAGATGTACAAAACAAGAGTAAATGCAGGGGAGAAAATTCTGCATGTAATTCCACAAAGCTACAATGTTGATGACCACATTGGCCAGACAGAAGTTGTGGGTATGGTTGGCAGCCAGATAGAGGGGAACTATAAGCTTTTCATAGGAAGGACAAATTCTGCCGAACATAGTAAGTCAGTAATAAACAGAGCAAATCTTAAACTAAAGGAGCTGGTCCTGGAACCTGTTGCATCTGCCCTGGCAGTGCTTTCTGAAGAGGAGATGGAGATGGGTGTTGCAATGATTGATATCGGAGGGGGAACAACAGATTTATTGGTGATAGAAAATAATATAATCAGGCATACAGCAGTAATACCTTTTGGAGGCAACTCAATCACAGAAGACCTAAAGCAGGGGTGCGGAGTCTCCTCAAGAAATGCTGAGCAGATGAAAATACAGTATGGATCTTGTATCACCGAATATGCTCCTGATAATAAAACGGTAATTATCCCCGGCATGAACGGAGCAAACTCAAGAGAGGTATCATTTAAGGTTATTGCCAGCATAATAGAAGCGAGAGTTGCCGAGATTGTGGAAGCTGTTATGTATGAAATAGAGCGTTCAGGTTTTCAGGAAAAATTACACGCCGGCATCGTTCTCACAGGCGGCGGATCTCAACTTGCTCATATCTGTAACTATGTGAGTTACAAGACAGGATACGAGACAAGGATTGCCTCTCCAAATAATAATATTACCTTTGACTCGCCTGAGGGTGTTAACAAGCCGAGCTCATCAACAGCGGTGGGACTCCTTATATATGGCTGTGAAAAGATGAGAGAGGCGGAGAATGATTTTGCAAGTGCAAACATTATGAAAGAGACTACACTCTTTAGTGAGGAGCAGCTTGTAAGTGCAGTAGTTGAGCAAAAGCCGGCACAAAAAGCACCTCAAAAGAAACAAAAGAGAGGACGGTTTTTTGACAACTTTAAGGTTAATATTGGCACCTTCTTTGATTCAGGAGACAACGAAGCATAAGTAAAGATGAAAGATTATATACCGGTTAATTGGGAATCTAACGGCTCAATCATTAAGGTGATTGGTGTTGGGGGCGGCGGTGGAAATGCCGTTAGCCAGATGTTCCAGCAGGGCATCAAGGATGTGGATTTTATGATCTGCAATACAGACACTATGGCTCTTAAGAACAGCCCTGTCCCTGAAAAGATTCAGCTGGGCCATGACCTTGCAAAGGGTCTTGGTGCAGGGTGTGATCCTGAGAGAGGAAGAAGCGCCGCTCTTGAGTCTATTGACACAATTAAAGCATCTCTCTCCGGACAGACTGAGATGGTATTTATAACTGCAGGTATGGGAGGTGGCACCGGCACAGGAGCCGCCCCGGTTATCGCAAAACTCGCAAAAGATCTGAATCTTCTTACAGTAGGGGTTGTTACTTTGCCTTTCAGAGATGAGGGGCAGGAATTTCTCAAAAGAGCTGTTGTAGGGATAAAGGAGCTGGAGAAATATGTAGACTCGCTGCTTATTATTGATAACCAAAAGATCTACAAGATTTTTGGAGAACTCAATATATTTGAGGCCTTTCCAAAATCAAATTCAGTTCTTAATTCAGCTGTAAAAGGTATAGCAGAAATTATTACCAGACCAGGGTTCATCAATGTTGACTTCGCAGATGTTAAGATGATTATGCAGAACAGTGGAATGGCCTTGCTTGGAACCGGTACTGCAGAGGGAGACAACAGAGCAATAAGAGCAGTTGAGGAGGCATTCTCCTCTCCTTTGCTGAATGATTATGACCTTAAAACTGCAAAGGGTGTTCTTGTAAATATAACTTCAAGCAGTAACAATGGCCTTACAATGGCGGAGCTCTCCCAGATTATGGACTACATTAAGGAGTACACAGGGGAGAATGTTCTTAAATTTAAGAGAGGCGTTGTTAACGATCCTGAAATCGGAGAGGCAATCAGCGTAACAGTAGTTGCTACAGGATTTGATATGCATTCGTTGCCTCAGATCTCAACAGAGGGGGACAAAATAGTTGAGACTGTTACATTAGGTGATTCTCTCAACAGTCAGCAACAACCTGGACAGGTTATTATTGATATCAAGAGTAATCCAAAAATACAGATTGAGCCTATTTCCAGAACTGAAAGAGCAAAACAACCAGCTGCACAATCTTCTCCTGCACCAGGGAGTGTGAAGACAAAACCGGCTCTGATACTGGCCCCGGAAGAGAATATAGTTGATCTGGAAAATCAGCCGGCATACATAAGAAGAAAGGTAATGATTAACAAGGAGGAGAAGGCCCCAATGCATCACGAGAGACCAGATAACAGAGGGGCAGATTCAATGAGACTTGAGGAGAGAGATGGCAAGCAACATCTTCTTTCAGACAACTCATACCTCCATCAAACACAAGACTAATAAAATGGCTGAAAGAACAAGAGTTCGTTTTGCACCAAGTCCAACAGGTCCACTACATATAGGTGGGGTGAGGACAGCACTTTACAACTATCTCTATGCAAAACAGAGAGGGGGAGACTTTATTCTCAGAATTGAAGACACAGATTCTCAAAGATTTGTACCCGGAGCTGAGGAGTATATTATTGAGGCTCTTGCATGGTGCGGAATCTCTCCCGATGAGGGGGTAGAGAATGGGAAGATTGTTGAAAATCCATCTGAAAAACATAGTCATGCTCCTTACAGGCAATCACAAAGAAAACCTCTGTACAGGAAATATGCAGAGGAGCTGGTTGAAAAGGGTTTTGCATATTATTCATTTGACTCATCTGAGGAGCTGGATAAATTAAGAGCAGTGTGTGAATCAAGAGGAGAGACCTTTACATACAACTATCAGGTCAGGGAGAGCCTGGTAACCTCATTAAGACTCTCTGCTGAGGAGACATCAAGAAGAGTTAAAGAGGAGAATCACTGGGTCATCAGATTTAAAATGCCTGTAAACAGAGTGGTTAAAATGGTGGATATGATCAGAGGAGAGATTGAGGTGAACACCAATACACTTGACGACAAAGTTCTGTGGAAAGCCGCAGATGAACTTCCAACATATCATCTTGCCAATATTGTTGACGATCACCTTATGGAGATTACTGATGTAATCCGGGGGGAGGAGTGGCTTCCGTCACTGCCCCTGCACTATCTACTTTATGAGGCTTTTGGCTGGGATAAAGAGCAGCCAAAATTTGCACATCTCTCTCTTCTTCTTAAGCCTGACGGAAAAGGGAAATTAAGCAAAAGGGATGGAGACAGACTCGGCTTCCCTGTATTCCCGCTTGAGTGGACAAACAGCGAAGGGGAGAAGTCTAGAGGATACAGAGAGGATGGTTACTTTCCTGAAGCATTCGTAAATCTTCTTGCATTTCTTGGATGGAATCCGGGTACAGAACAAGAGATTTTTTCACTTGAAGAGTTAGCAGAGTCCTTCTCTCTGGATAGAGTAATAAAATCAGGTGCAAAATTTAATCCTGACAAAGCTCGCTGGTTTAATCAGGAGTATTTGAGAATGAGGAGCACGGAAGAACTGGCTAATGCATTCTCCGCTCAACTCTCAGAAAAGGGTATCTCCAAAAACATTGATTATATTACCAATGTAGTATCCCTTCTTAAGGAGAGAGCTGTTTTTACTAAAGACTTCTGGGATCTTGGAGAGTATTTCTTTGTAAGGCCGGAAGAGTATGATCAAAATGTAAAAACAAAATACTGGAAAGAGGAGACCCCCGGAATCCTTAAAGAGATTTCAGGAATGCTAAACTCTCTGTATGAGTTTAACAAAGAGAACATTGAGCACACACTGCCCGTGCTTATAAAAGAGCGTGGCTGGCAAATGGGGGCAGTAATGAATACGCTAAGGCTGGCACTTGTAGGTGCTTCAAAGGGTCCCGGTGTTGCCGACATCATTTCCCTGCTGGGAAAAGAGGAGAGCATAGCCAGGATTGATAAAATTATTAAACTTTTTGCCTGATCTTTTTCTCCCAACCCCAGGCAGATCTGAAAACATCTTCAAGCGGAGTGTCGGCTTTCCAGCCGAGCACTTCGTTTGCTTTTAAAGGGTCTGCCCACACTTTTTCAATATCGCCTGCCCTTCTTCCAACAATTTTATAGGGCACCTTAACACCTGTAGCCTCCATAAATTTGTTTACCACCTCCAGAACAGAGAGACCTCTGCCTGTGCCAAGATTGAAATACTCAATCTCTCCCGGCCTTTCACTATTCTCAATAATTCTTTCTACAGCTTTTACATGTGCCTTGGCAAGGTCACATACATAAATGTAATCTCTTATACAAGTTCCGTCCGGTGTATTATAGTCATCTCCAAAGATGCTCAACTCATTTCTGACTCCAATTGCTGTCTGGGTTACGAAAGGGAGTAAATTCTGAGGAATCCCAATAGGCAACTCCCCTATGAGCGAAGATGGATGAGCTCCTATTGGGTTAAAATACCTTAATGCTATTGCCTTTAGCGCCCCCTTTGAGGCTTTAACAGTATCGGCCAGAATATCTTCACATATCTGTTTTGTTCTTCCGTAGGGTGAAGTAGCCGGCTGAAGCGGAGCACTCTCGTTTACAGGTAGATGCTGATTATCCGGCTGTCCGTATACAGTACAGGAGGATGAAAAAACAATACCTCCATCTCTTCCATCTCTCTGCAATTGCTCAAGAAGATATACAAGAGATCCAATATTGTTTCTATAATATTCCAGCGGTTTATCTACACTCTCCCCTACTGCCTTAAAGGCTGCAAAATGGATTGCAGCCGTAATATCAGGATGTTCAGTGAAGAGCTTTTCCATATCACCTCTGTCAGCGCAGTCAAGCTCCATAAAAGGGTGTCTTTTCCCTGTGATTCTCTCTAATCCAGCAAGTACATCTGAAGATGAGTTGGAGAAGTTATCAACAATTACAACACTATATCCTGCTGCATCAAGTTCAACAACAGTATGAGCACCAATATAACCGGTTCCTCCCGTAACAAGTATCTTTATTTTATCCATTATTGTCTGCAAAAGAAGTTTTTAATACTATCTGCTATATATTTAATAACCGGGGATTTAAGCTCTGTATGCATCGGAAGAGATAGAACCTCCCCGGACAATCTTTCAGCCACCGCAAGATCACATCGGATTGCAACCCTCTCTGCAAAAGCCGGCTGATGATGGATTGGAAAAGGGTAGTATATCATTGTTGGAATCCCTTGTCTCATAAGGTGTTCCTTTAGCTCATCTCTTCTGCTGCACCTTAGGGTAAACTGGTGATATACATGAGTTGAGTAGGGCATCTCTTTGGGTATGACTATCTCTTCAACTCCATTAAGTAATTCACAATATGCCTTTGCAGCCATATTTCTTGATGATGAATACTCATCAAGTTTTGAAAGCTTTACCTTAAGTATTGCGGCCTGAATCGTATCAAGTCTGGAATTACAGCCAACCACATCATGCCTGTATTTAATCCTCTGACCATGATTAGCAATCATTTTTAACCTCTCTGCAATCTCCTGATTCTGTGTAAACATAGCCCCTCCATCTCCGTAGCATCCAAGATTCTTAGATGGGAAGAAGGATGTACACCCAATATCCCCAATAGTTCCACAATTAATTCTCTCTCCCTCATCTGTCAGAAATTTTGAGCCAATTGCCTGGGCGTTATCCTCAATAACCTTCAATCCATATCTTTTTGCCATCTCCATGACTTTTGCCATCTCTGCGGATTGACCAAAAAGATGAACGGGCATAATAGCTTTGGTTTTTTCAGAGATAACCTGTGGTATCTGAGAGGTATCTAAATTAAAATTGTCCGGATGAACATCAACAAGTACAGGAGTGAGGCCGAGAAGGGCTACTACCTCAGCAGTAGCGGCGTATGTAAATGCAGGTATAATCACCTCGTCCCCTCTTTCCAATCCAAGCGACATAAGAGCAATCTGCAAAGCATCCGTACCATTTGCACAAGTGACTACAAACTTTGAAGAGAGATATTCAGAAAGAGCTGTTGCAAATTCAGAGACCTGGCGACCACCAATGAACTGAGTCTCTTTCAAAACATTTTCTATCTCCAGATCAATCTCCTCTTTTATCTTTATGTATTGACCCTTAAGGTCAAGCATCTCTATTTTCATAATGGTACAAATGTAATAATTTAAAATGCTAACTTTGCCCGCGAAAAAATAGAATTTATGAAAATAGGTATTGCTTCTGACCACGCAGGATACGAACTTAAAGAGATTTTAAAAGAAGAGCTGACAATATTGGGCTACCAGACTGAAGACTTTGGAACTAACTCTCCGGCGAGTATGGACTACCCGGATGTAGCTCACCCTCTTGCAAAAGCTGTTGAAAATGGAGATCTGCCACTGGGAATTGCAATTTGTGGTTCAGGGAATGGTATAAGTATGACAGTTAACAAATACCCGGGTATAAGAGCCGCTCTATGCTGGAACGAAGAGCTGGCAAAACTTGCAAGAAATCACAACAATGCAAACATCCTTTCACTTCCGGCAAGATTTATTACTCATCAAGAGGCAATAGCAATTCTTAAATCTTTTCTTGCAGCATCATTTGAAGGAGGAAGACACGAAACCAGAATTAACAAAATTCCCTGCAGATGAAAAGTCAGGAGAATTTTCACATACTTGACAAAAGAAATATTAGTATAAAACTTTCAAGAAACCTGGAGGATTATCCCGGAGGTATTGTTCTTGTCCTTGATAAACCTTTGAAATGGACATCGGCAGATGCTGTAAGGAAATTAAAATTCAGACTCCAGCGATTTTTCAACCAGAAAAATATTAAGGTAGGGCATGCAGGCACTCTCGATCCGCTGGCAACAGGAATTCTCCTTATTTGCATCGGGAAAGCAACGAGAGCAGCAGAAACTCTTCAGTCAGAAGAGAAGGAATATATAGCTGATATATGTTTTGGAGCAACTACTCCATCCTATGATCTTGAGAAAGAGATTGACGCCACTTTTCCATTTGACCATATAGACCAGGAACTGGTTGAATCTCTGCTTGAAAATCTCAAAGGAGAGATTGATCAGATACCCCCTATTTTCTCTGCAAAACTTATTGATGGCCAAAGGGCATATGATATTGCACGAGCAGGAAAAGATGCAGAGATGAAGCCTGCCAGGATAAAAATTCATGAACTGGAGGTGATATCATTTAACAAACCTCTTCTTAAGATTGCGATAAGCTGCAGCAAGGGTACATACATCAGGTCATTTGCCAGAGATATCGGAGTTGCTGCGGGAAGTGGTGCACACCTTACCGCTCTTGTAAGAAGTGCATCCGGACCTTTTAGAATTGAAAATGCACTTAACATGGACGAAGCTGAAAGAATTTTTGAAATTTTATAATTTTCTATCAATTTTTGAAACTTTTTTTAAAATAATCCGTATAAGAAAGAGTCGTCAACTTTTTTTTATACAATTATGAAATTATCCCAGTTTAATTACAACCTTCCGGCAGAAGCAATTGCCAAATACCCTTCAAAATACAGAGACGAGTCCAAACTATTGGTAATGCACAGAAAGACAGGAGAGATAGAGCATACTACCTTTAAAGAGATTCTAAAATACACAGATGAGAATGATGTATTTGTCTTTAACAACACCAAGGTTTTTCCGGCAAGGTTATATGGAAATAAGGAGAAAACAGGTGCCGAGATTGAAGTATTCCTTCTGAGAGAATTGAACAGTGACCAGAAATTGTGGGATGTTCTTGTTGATCCTGCAAGAAAAATCAGAATCGGAAACAAGCTCTACTTTGGAGAGAATGACAGCCTGGTGGCAGAGGTTATTGACAATACAACCTCCAGAGGACGCACATTAAGATTTCTTTTTGATGGCACTCACGAGGAGTTTAAAGCTACACTCTTTAGAATGGGTGAAATGCCTATTCCCAAATGGATAAGAGCTAAGGCTGAGAGCGTAGATTCTGAAAGATATCAGACAATTTACGCAGAGAACGAGGGGGCAGTTGCTGCTCCCGCTGCAGGGCTTCACTTTAGCAGAGAACTCATTAAAAGGATGGAGATAAAAGGTGTTAATACAACAAGTATTACTCTTCATATGGGGTTAGGGAACTTCCGAACTGTTGATGTTGAAGACTTAAGCAAGCACAAAATGGACTCTGAACAGATGGTAATTTCTGAACAGGCTGCAAATGACATAAACAGTGCAAGAGAAAACGGTAAAAAGGTATTTGCAGTTGGAGTTACAGTCCTGAGGGCTGTTGAAACATCCGTTACAACACAAAACAGAATTAAGCCGTTTAACGGATGGACAAATAAATTTATTTTTCCTCCTCATAATTTTGCCGTTCCTGATGCTCTCATTTCCAACTTTCACCTGCCTCAGTCAACAATGCTAATGACTGTTGCAGCCTTTGGAGGATATGACAATGTCATGAAGGCATACAATGTAGCGCTGAAGGAGGGTTACAGATTTGGCACATACGGCGATGCAATGCTGATAATATAAGGTATACCTTATAAGGGAACTTTTCTTTCCAATCATTTATAAAAATTATCTCTTTCCTTAAAGAAAGACAATTTCATCGGGATAACTAACTCTAACTTTATAAAAAAAGTTGAGAATGTATCCCGATGAAATTATTTATGCAATTGCTCTAAGTTCAATTTTTAGGTACAAGGTTGAGATGCCAAGAAAGATTATTGACACATTTGGCTCAGCCGCCTCTCTGTTTACAATGAACAAAGATGAGCTGGAGGACTTATTCGGAAAGGGGAGCAGATATGCAGGGGAGATTATAACAGGCAAAGAGCTTGATAGCGCAGAAAAAGAGGTGTGCTGGTGCAAAGAGAAGGGGATAAAAATTCACCTGCTTGGATGCCATAACTATCCTGAACAACTACTATCCTGCCAGGATGCCCCGGTTGTTTTCTATTCAATAGGTACCGCAAATATCAGCAGTGATAAAATCATTGCTGTAGTTGGGACCAGAGAGGCTTCTGCAAGAGGGACAGAGGAGTGTAGGATGGTTGTAAAGGGGCTTTCAGAGAGCGGGCTATCCCCTGTTATTGCGAGCGGACTGGCTTACGGTATTGATATTACAGCTCACAAAAGCGCTCTTGAATTCAATCTTGAAACAATAGCAGTTCTCGCAAATCCTCTGGATAGAATCTATCCCAGGGCTCATACCTCATATGCCAGGGCAATAATAAAAAATGGAGCTCTGGTCACTGAATTCCCAAGGGGAAGCATAGACTTTAAAATAAATTTTGTACAGAGAAACAGATTGATTGCCGGATTATCAAAAGCCACAATAGTAGTTGAATCAAGAAAAAAGGGGGGTGCTCTTACCACAGCTGAACTTGCAGATTCATATTCCCGTGAAGTCTTTGCCCTTCCCGGAAGAATAACGGATATAAGATCTGAAGGATGCAACAAACTTATTGCAAATAATGAAGCTACTATTTACACAGGGACTGAAGCTCTTCTCTCAGCTCTGAACTGGCATAGTAAAAATTCTATCAAGGGAGAAAGTACGGGATACCTCTTTTATAACGGAGATCCCGTTAAAGAAAAAATATTAGTAGCTTTGAAACTTAATCCCGGCATATCCCTGGACGAACTTTGCCATATTACTGCTATTTCTGTTAAGGATCTGACAGCTGCCATGCTGGAGCTGGAGATAGATGGATTTGTCGTTCAGACAGCCGGGAGGAGATTTTTAGCCAAATAAATCATCTTAGTTGAATGTTTAAATTAATAGATACCCATACTCACCTATATGACGAGGCTTTTTTACCGGACTGCCAAGAGGTTGTTGAGAGGGCCAGGGAGGTGGGTATAAAAGCCTGTGTGCTTCCGGCAATTGATAAAGAGGCTCACAAATATTTACTCGACTGTGAGGCAAAGTTTAAAGGATATGCATTTGCGGCTTCAGGCCTGCATCCTACATCAGTAAACAGCAACTGGAGAGAAGAACTTGAGTATGTTTTTAAAGAGACATCATTAAGAGATTATATTGCCATTGGCGAAATAGGTATGGACGGGTACTGGTCCAGAGAATTTATGGAGGAGCAGGCTATTGTGTTTCAGGAGCAACTTAACCTGGCCTCTTCACTTAATCTCCCTGTAATTATACACTCAAGGGACTCCTATAATGAAATTTTTAAGGTTCTTGAAAATTGCAAAAATCTTAATTTAAAGGGGGTCTTTCATGCATTTTCAGGGAGCAGGGAGATATTCAGCCGAATCAGAAAATATGGGGATTTTAAAGCAGGTATAGGGGGAGTTATTACATACAAAAATTCGCATATCGCCAATACTGTAAAAGAGATAGGGCTGGAGAACATAATTCTTGAAACTGACTCACCTTGGTTAACTCCTGTCCCTCACAGAGGAAAAAGAAATGAACCCTCTTATGTCAGGATTGTCGCCGATAAACTTGCTGAGATTTTCAATCTTCCGGTGGAAGAAATTGCTTCAATTACATCAAATAGTGCGACAAATTTATTTAACTTGCAATAAGAAAACCCTATCCGATGAATTCTTCAATACTTTTAATCTATACAGGTGGCACGATTGGGATGAAACAGGATCCTGCAACAGGAGCCCTCAAGCCATTTAATTTTAATCAGATTTTGCAAGAGGTCCCTGAATTAAGAAAATTCGGATGCAAAATTGACACCTTTTCCTTTGAACCGCCTATTGACTCTTCCGATGTTCAGGTAGGATTTTGGATAGAGATAGCAGAGCTAATTGAGCAAAATTATCATAACTATGATGGTTTTGTAGTACTCCACGGCACAGACACAATGTCCTATTCCGCATCTGCTCTGAGTTTTATGCTGGAGAACCTCACTAAACCTGTTATATTTACCGGAAGCCAGCTTCCGATAGGTATGCTAAGAACTGACGGCAAAGAGAATCTGATATCATCAATAGAGATTGCAGCTGCCAGGGATAATAATGGAAAGGCTATTGTACCTGAAGTATGTGTTTACTTTGAAAGTCAACTTTACAGAGGAAACAGAACAACAAAATACAATGCAGAAAATTTCAGGGCATTCAGATCCGCAAACTTTCCGGTACTGGCAGATATCGGCATACATATAAGATACAACGACTCCCTGATTATCAGGTCTCCGGAGGAGAGCCAATTTAAAATACACACAAATCTGGATACATCTGTTGCAATTCTAAAAATTTTCCCGGGGATCACTGAGGAATTTATAAAATCATTTCTTTCAATAAAAAACATTAAAGCAATAATTCTGGAAACATACGGATCCGGAAATGCACCCACCTCTGAGTGGTTTATTGAAGCACTTAAAGAGGCTATTAACAGAGAAATTATAATTCTTAATGTCACTCAGTGTCACGCAGGTAAGGTAGATATGGAGGCATATTCAACAGGGATAATATTAAAAGAGATTGGGGTCGTCAGCGGATATGACAGCACCACAGAGGCGGCTCTGACAAAATTATTTTTTTTACTTGGGCAGGAAAATGAAATTCAGAATGTTAAAAAGAGACTATCGGAAAATTTGCGGGGGGAAATTACAATCAATTAGCGCGAATTAAAAAATTCTTTTTAAATTGCACGATATTTGGCGATAATAGAAAACAAATAACTATTTAAAATACATTGTTTAATACTTTAATCATTCAAAAATTTATGAAAAAACTTTTCATGTTTTTGGCAGTAGTTGGCTTCATGACCATTTCTGCACAGTACCTTGCTGCTCAAACTCCGGAGGAGACAGCCGCTCCAGCCGCAACTGAGACTGTTGATCAGTCTGGAACAGTTCAGCAGGAGATTCCGATTCACCAGCAACTTAAGGCTAAGTTCATTGAGGGGGGCGCAGGATTTATGGCTTCCATTCTTATCGTTCTTATTTTAGGTCTTGCAATTGCCATCGAAAGAATTATTTATCTGAACATGGCTACAACCAATACAGAAAAACTTTTAAAAGAAATTGAAGAGGCTTTTGCAACAGGTGGTGTTGAGGCTGCTAAAGAGGTTTGCCGTAATACAAAAGGTCCGGTTGCTTCAATTTTCTATCAAGGTATCTCTCGTATGGACGAGGGTGTTGAGGTTGTTGAAAAATCAGTTGTTTCATATGGTGGAGTTCAAATGAGCCAGATGGAAAGTGGTCTTACCTGGATCTCTCTTTTCATTGCAACAGCTCCTATGCTTGGCTTCCTTGGAACAGTTATCGGTCTTATCCAGGCTTTCGACTCTATTGAGGCAGCCGGTGATATCTCCCCTAACGTTGTTGCCGGTGGTATGAAAGTGGCTTTGATCACAACTGTAGGTGGTCTGGTAGTAGGTATTATTCTTCAGATTCTGTATAACTACATTGTGTCTAAGATCGACTCAATCGTAATCTCTATGGAAGATGCCTCTATCTCACTTATTGATATCCTGGTAAAAGCTAAAAAATAACAACTATGTCAAAATTTACTAAATATTTACTATATATACTGTTTGCAGTATCATTAGTATTTATCATAGGCTTCTTTGTAAATCAGGATGCAATGCTGGATTCTTTCCTTTATTACACATACGCCCTGGTTGCAATAGCATTGGTGGCAGCGTTCATACTTCCTATGATCAAGCTGTTCAGCAATCCTAAGGGGCTTAAGAAGATGCTTATGTTCCTGTTAATTGCAGTTGTATTAATAGGAGTCTCCTACGCTCTTGCGTCAAGTGAGCCTCTTGTTGTTAAAACAAATATTGAGGCTTCTGAGAATGCACTTAAACTCACAGATGCAGGCCTCATACTAACTTACATCCTTTCAGCATTTGCATTCCTTGCAATTCTGCTTGGTGGCGTTGTAAAAATGGTTAGAAACCGCTAATAAGTAACAGATTAATAAAAAATAAAGATATGGCTAGACCAGCACAGCAATTACCGTCATCTTCACTGGCTGATATTGCCTTCATGGTTCTCATATTCTTTCTGTTGGTATCAACAATGGATCAGGAGATGGGTCTGCAGCGTCGTCTGCCACCTATGCCGGATCCAAACCAGAAGACAGACGATGTTCAGATAAAACGTCGTAATATTATGGTTGTTAGAATCAACGACGCAGACCGTCTGCTTGCAGGGGGTGTGCCGATGGATGTGAGCATGCTAAAGGAAAAGGCTAAGGAGTTCCTTCTTAATCCGATGAATGATGAGAATCTTCCGGAAAAAGAGGACAAGGTGATAGAGGGTTTTGGCTCTTATCCGATCTCAAAAGGCGTTATCTCGTTACAAAATACCCGCGGTACTAGTTACAATGCATATTTAAAAGTTCAGAACGAACTTGTAAAAGCAGTTAACGAAATCCGTGATGAGTTTGCACTGGCTAACTTCGGCAAAGTTTATTTGAAACTGGATGAAGACAGGCAGAGAATAGTAAGAGATGCAATTCCTCAGAATATTTCGGAGGCAGATCCAAAAGATACAGGTAGGAAATAATAAAAAATAACAAAGAACAATGGCAAAATTTTCAAGAAAAGGTAAGGGAGGTACACCAGAACTTAGTACCTCATCTCTTGCGGACATTGTGTTCATGATTCTGTTGTTTTTTATGGTTACCACCAGTATGAGACAAACAGAAAGAATGGTTGCTATAAAGATGCCGGCGGCTTCTGAAATAGCAAAACTTGAAAGAAAAGACTTGGCTGCATATATTTATGTAGGTTCACCTATGCCTCATTTACAGGCACAGTTTGGAACGGACTCAAGAATTCAGCTAAACGACTCTTTCAAATCAGTTGACGATATCCGCGACTTCATTGCTGCAGAGCGTGAAACATTAAGCGAAGCAGACCGTCAGTTTATGACAATTTCTATCAAAGCAGACGAGAATGTTCGTATGGGTATTATTACAGACATTAAACAAGAGTTAAGAAGAACTTCTGCTCTTAAGATAATGTATGCAGCCAGAAAGGCTACGCCTTCTGGAATGTAATACCGGTAGAAACAAAGAAGGGAGAGGGTGTCTTTTAAACAAAAGGACACCCTCTCTTGTATTAATAGTAGAAAAAATTATATTGCAATGAAAAAATCACTTTTAAATCTTTTTACAATATTTCTGACACTTATGATATTTGCCGGAAATAATGCTCAGGCACAACACAGAGGTGGTGCCAAAACCCCCAAATATATATTTCTATTTATCGGTGATGGTATGGGTCAAGCACATATATCATTAACTGAGGCTTATCTCTCAAATAAAAAAGGTGTTATTGGTAATGAGCCTTTCTCATTTACAAAATTTCCGGTAACTGGGCTTGTAACAACATTCTCAGCAAACTCCTATATTACTTGCTCCTCTGCAGCAGGAACAGCAATAGCAACCGGGACTAAGACAAATAACGGGATGCTTGGTATAGATCCACAGGAAAATAATCTTACAAGTTTTACATATAAACTTAAGGACAAAGGATATAAAATTGGGATTCTTTCTAGTGTTTCAATTGATCATGCAACACCTGGTGCTTTTTACGCAAGCAGTAAATCCAGATCAAGCTACTATGATATTGCAAGACAACTTCCTGCCAGTGGTTTTGATTTCTTTGGAGGTGGCGGATTTGTAAATCCGGACGGGGAAGATAAAATGCAACCAAATATTTACACTCTGATCGAAAAGGGTGGTTATAAGGTTGCAAAAGGAATAGAGGAGATGAAAACCATTAAGTCTAAGGATAAGGTTGTCCTTGTACAAAAGGATGGAAAGGGTTCAGACTTACCTTATGCAATTGACAGAGAGGAGGGGGATCTAACTTTAAAACAGATTGTATCATCTGCTATTAAACATCTGTATAATGACAAAGGATTTTTCATAATGGCAGAGGGTGGAAAAATAGACTGGGCAGCACACTCAAACGATGGGAAAGCTGCAATTCTGGAGGTGCTGGATCTTGGTGATGCAGTTGATGTTGCTTACCAGTTTTATCTGGAGCATCCCGACGAGACTCTTATTCTGGTAACAGCTGACCATGAAACCGGCGGCATAACTGTTGGATCGCAAAAAGGATATGTTCTTAAGTTATCTGAGATTGAAGAGCAGAAGAGATCGATGGCTGTTGACAAAGCTAATGAGGAGAAATATGAGGAGATGAATGAAAAAGCATTTATCGGTTGGACAACCACTTCTCATACAGGAGTATCTGTTCCAATTTATGCAATCGGAGCTGGGAGTTATAATTTTACAGGCAGGATGGATAATACAGAAATTTCCAGAAAGATTCTCAGAAGCATGAAAATCGAATTCTAAAATGAAAAAATTTATCTGTTTGATAATTGCTCTGGGTATCACATTTGGTGCCCGGAGTCAATCTCTTCCTAAAAGAGAGTTCAGAGGAGCATGGATCCATACAGTGGGCAACCAGCAGTTTAAGAACATGAGTGCAGACTCAATTAAAAAACTGTTTATCTCTACACTTGATAATTTTGAGCGAGCCGGCGTTAATGCTGTTATATTTCAGGTTAGGCCTCAGGCAGACGCATTTTATATATCTGAAATTGAACCATGGAGCAGGTTTCTAAGTGGAGAACAGGGTGTCGCTCCCAGGGAGATTTGGGATCCTCTCCAATTTATGATAGAGGAATCCCATAAAAGAGGGATGGAGCTACACGCCTGGTGTAATCCATACAGAGTAACATCAAATGATCAGGAGCAACTGCATCCTAACCATTTATATTTTAAAAGGCCTGAGATATTTAAGAAATATGGCAAGCAGCTATACTTTGATCCGGGAGAGCCTGAATCGGTAGAGCACACAGTAAAAGTAATAGCAGACATTGTTTCCAGATACGATGTTGATGCAATACACTTTGATGATTATTTTTACCCCTACCCCATTGCCTTTGAAGAATTCCACGATGATGCATCTTTTGTAAAATATGGGGCAAAACAGGGATTTGAATACTGGCAAAAGGGGGACTGGAGAAGAAATAATGTGGCCACTCTTATCAAAGAGCTTAATGATACTATTAAGGCAATAAAACCATGGGTAAGATTCGGGATAAGTCCTTTTGGGATACACAGAAATCTTAAAGACACTCCTGATGGAAGCGGAAGTAAAACAAACGGCCTTTCAAATTATGAACAACTCTTTGCAGATATCCCTCACTGGCTTAGAAATGGCTGGGTGGATTATAATGTTCCTCAGATCTACTGGAAAATAGGACACCCTGCAGCTGACTATAAGACATTAATTGAGTGGTGGAGTGCAGGTAACTTTGGAAGGCACCTCTATATTGGTCAGAATATATCTACTTTCAGGGAGCCCGACCTTGAGAACCCGGGAAGAAGTCAGTTTAGAACAAAAATGGAGCTTACCAGAACTTTACCAAATGTTCACGGAAATGTTTGGTGGCCCGGCTGGACATTAAATTCAAATCCAAATGGATTTACAGATTCCCTTACAATAAATTATCAGAGGAGCATAGCATTGGTTCCTGTATATAACTTTCTTGACTCGATTGCACCAGAACCGGTCTCTTTTACAAGAATCAGAGGAGGTAAACTGGAATGGGGACATAATTACAAAATTTCCAAAGAAGATAAATTACAAGAACCTCAGTTTTTTGCCATATACAGATTTCCTGAAGGTGAAGAAATTAATATTGAAAACAGCAACTATTTATTCAAAATAGTTCAGGGCAATTCGCTAATTCTCACCAAACAAAATGGCAAAAAGAACAAATATAAATACCTGGTTACAGCAATAGACAGGTGTAGAAACGAAAGCATACCCGGGAGGGCAATTAGTTCATCATACTAAAATATAACTTATTGACTTTTGCCTAGCTTTGCGTAACTTTGCGGGAATTTAAAAACAACTTAAAAACATCAAATGAAAAAAATCCTCTCTTTTTCCTTATTTCTGATAATTGGTCTGGTGCTTTCTCAAGTTTTACCGGGCCTTCTCGGAAGTAACTATGAAAGTCTGGAAGTCGTTACAGGAGTCTTGCTCTACATAGCTTTATCTTTTATTATGATAAATGTTGGAAGAGAATTTGTCCTGGACAAAACAAACTGGAGATTATACATTAAGGACTACTTTATTGCAATGGGTACAGCCGCATTACCGTGGCTCTTTGTTGCTTTCTATTTCATTTTTATTATCCTGCCCGTTGAATATAATACAGACTGGGAGGCCTGGAAGGAGAGTTTACTCCTTAGCCGATTTGCAGCTCCCACCTCTGCCGGAATTCTGTTCACAATGTTGGCAGCCATTGGTCTTAAATCAAGCTGGATTTATAAAAAAATTCAAGTTCTTGCAATATTTGATGATCTTGATACAATTCTGCTAATGATCCCTCTACAGATTATTATGATAGGTATGAGGTGGCAAATGGGTGTTATTTTACTTATCGTTTTTGTTCTACTTTGGCTGGGATGGAAGCATATGGGAAAATATAATCTCAAACAGGACTGGAAACATATACTCCTTTACTCAGTGTTGGTAGTAGGAGTAACTATTTCAATTGATCATTATTCAAAAATGCTTTTTGGACCTGATGGCGCCATTCATATTGAAGTATTATTACCCGCATTTGTCCTTGGTATGATGATGAAGCATATACACTTTGACAGCAAAGTTGAAAGAGGAGTTTCAACAGCTATATCACTGGTCTTTATGCTGCTTGTGGGATTAAGTATGCCCCATTTTATCGGGAACACAATAATGACTGAAGCTTCAATGGAGGCCGGTTCAATAATGGGGGAACAGCCCATGCTTCCCTGGGGCAGTATCGCTATACATGTATTAATTGTCACTTTGCTGTCAAACATAGGCAAAATGGTTCCTCTGCTTTTTTACAGGGAGAGACTTATTGAGGAGAGACTTGCTCTTTCAATAGGTATGTTTACAAGAGGCGAGGTTGGTGCCGGTATCATCTTTATTGCTTTAGGTTATAATATTGGCGGGCCGGCCTTAGTTATATCAGTTTTAACAATGGTATTAAATCTTGTTCTAACAGGAATATTTGTTGTATGGGTTAAAAAACTCTCATTGAGAGCGACAAGAAAAATTGAAGCCGCAAAGGCTTAGTTATTGATATTAAACACTATAATGGAAGCAATTTCTAGACTAAAAGTATCTAATGCACTTAAAAGTGAACCAGGTGTCTCAATCTTAGTAAAGGGATGGGTAAGAACAAAAAGGGGCAACAAAAATGTGATTTTTGTTGCTTTGAATGACGGCTCTACCGTTAACAATATCCAGATTGTATTTGACATGTCCCTGTTCACCGAAGAGACTCTGAGACCGGTAACCACAGGTTCTTGCATTGCAGTCGTGGGAACACTGGTAGCATCACCCGGGGGTGGACAATCAGTAGAAATTTCAGCTACGAATCTTGTTGTTTACGGGACAGCAGATCCCGAAACCTATCCCCTGCAAAAGAAGGGTCATAGCATGGAGTTCCTCAGGGAGATTGGTCATCTCAGACCAAGAACAAACACCTTTGGTTGCATCTTTAGAATAAGGCATGCGATGGCTTTTGCTATACATAAATTCTTTAATGAAAAAGGCTTCTTCTATCTTCATACTCCTATTATCACCGCATCTGATGCAGAGGGCGCAGGAGCAATGTTTCAGGTTACTACATTAGATCTTAACAATATACCAAGGGATAAAGATAACAGAATTGACTTCTCCCAGGATTTCTTTGGAAGATCTTCAAATCTTACTGTAAGCGGACAGCTTGAAGGTGAGCTCGGTGCAATGGCTCTTGGTGAAATTTATACTTTTGGACCAACATTCAGAGCGGAAAATTCAAACACACCAAGACACCTTGCAGAGTTTTGGATGATTGAACCGGAGATGGCGTTCTACGAGATTAAAGAGAATATGGACCTTGCAGAAGAGTTTATCAAATACCTTGTGAAATATGCCCTGGAGAACTGCTTGGACGACCTGAAGTTTTTGAATGATATGTTTGATAAAGAGCTTATTGAGAGACTAAAGAGTGTTGTAGGGACTGACTTTGTAAGACTTTCATATACAGACGGAGTAGATATTCTAATGAAATCTGGGGTAAAATTTGAGTTTCCTGTTCACTGGGGTACTGATTTGCAGAGTGAACATGAAAGATACCTTGTTGAAAAGCATTTCAAAAAACCGGTCATTCTTACCGACTATCCAAAAGAGATTAAAGCATTCTACATGAAACAGAATGAGGATGGAAAGACAGTAAGGGCAATGGATGTACTCTTTCCTAAAATTGGTGAAATAATTGGAGGTTCCCAGAGGGAGGAGTCGCTTGAAAAACTTGAGGCAAGAATTGAGGAAACTGGGATGGAGAAAGAGGGACTTTGGTGGTATTTAGATACCAGAAGATTTGGCACTGCTCCACATGCAGGATTTGGACTGGGATTTGAAAGGCTTCTGCTTTTTGTAACCGGGATGTCCAATATCAGGGATGTGATTCCTTTTCCAAGAACACCAAAAAACGCTGATTTTTAACATTCTATTATGCTAATTATTGGAATAGCAGGAGGGACAGGGTCTGGTAAGACTACTGTTGTTAAGGAGATTACAAAGTTGCTCTCTGATAGTGAAATAGTTGTAATTCCTCAGGATTCTTACTACAAAGACAACAGCCATCTACCATTAGAAGAGCGACTGGAACTCAATTTTGACCATCCCGAGTCAATTGACTTTAAACTACTTGTTAAACAGATAAAGGATCTTAAAGCGAATAAGGCCATTGAGCAGCCTATATATTCATACCTTACCTGTTCTCGCTCATCAACTGAAACGGTACATGTAGAGCCTGCTCACATTATTATCGTAGAGGGAATTCTTATATTTACCTGTGCAGAATTAAGAAATGTACTTGATATAAAAGTATTTGTTGATGCTGATGCAGATGATCGTCTTGGCAGGGTAATTACTCGTGATAATATTGAAAGGGGCAGGACTATTGACAAAGTTCTGGAAAGATATGAAAAAACCGTAAAGCCTATGCACCTTCAGTTTATTGAACCGAGTAAAAGGTATGCCGATATAATTATCCCTCAGGGAGGACATAACAAGGTGGCAATTGACATTTTACTGGCAACAATTGAAAAGGCTTTAACTAAAAGATAGATGTTTAAGAAAGACAATAATGCCGGGTTGTACATGACCATTGCGGTGCATCTCGTATTATTGATTGTACTGCTCTCCTCCAGAATAGGTTATCTTATTCAGGAGGAGAGCTCTTTTGTCCTGGATTTCACAAAAGAGGAGGAGATAGAGAGACTTGAAAAAGAGGAGGCTATAAAGGAGGAGGTGAGCAAAGAGCTTGACGATATTCTTGCCGGCAGGACTCCGGTCAGAAATGTTGTTGTTGATGCAGGTTCAAGAGGCAGAAATTTAAGAGATGACCGATTCAAAAATCCAAATCAGGTATATGATGAGGCCCGAGAACTCCAAAAAAAATTAGATGCAGCCAGAGAGGAGGCTGCAAAACAACAAGGGGCAGATGATGTTTCTCCTTCAACAGAAAACACTAAGAAGGAGAATAAAAGCGAAGCCTATAAAGGGCCATCTGTTGTATCATATTCCCTTGAAGGGAGAAAATCAGTTTCAATGCCCATTCCTGTTTACAAATGTGTTGCAGGAGGTGATGTGTCAGTCGCAATAATAGTTAACAGAAATGGTTATGTGACAGGTGCATCTGTTATTGAAAATGCATCAGCAAAAGATCAGTGTATAAGGGAATACGCTGTAAGGGCCGCCACATCATCAAGATTCACCAGATCCTCAACTGCTCCTGAAAAACAGACAGGAGAAATCGTGTATAGGTTTATTGCTCAGTAAATTATCTGGACGCAGCCTGGATTACATTATCTATCTTAGATATTATTGGATAATATGCTTTATCGTCTAATGGAGAGTATCTCCCAACCAGCGCTTTAAGCTGAGTAATCAAAATATCTCCTGAAAGTTTCCAATCTTCAGGTTTTGGAACAACTCCTTTACCGGATGCATAATCGAGAAAACGCTTCTCAAGATTTTTTGATTCAAGAAATTTAATTAAAGAGATATAATCATTAATGCCCCTCAATTCTGCTCTGTACTGGTCTGCAATCTCCGAAGAAAATCTGAATACTAACCCCTGTTCGTTACTCTTGATAAGAAAATCAGTTATACCTGTTGTGTCGAGAGGGACAAAAACATCAGGAGTAATTCCTCCCCCTCCGTATACTATTTTCCCTCCGGGTGTTGTATATTTAAGTGAATCATTCTGTCTTATGCTATCCGCAGAAGTTAATTCGCCGTGTCTGTATCTTTCAATTATATCGTTTCTGTAATCACTCCCGTATGGTTTTTGAATTGACCTGCCTGTAGGGGTATAGAATCTTGCCACTGTAAGCCTTATTCCTGATTTGTCAGAAAAATATATTGGTTCCTGAACCAACCCTTTTCCAAATGATCTCCTTCCTATAATAACACCTCTGTCATTATCCTGTATTGCTCCGGCAAAAATCTCACTTGATGATGCAGATCCCTCATCTATAAGCACCTTAAGGCCAAGATCCTTAAATTTACCCCTTCCATCTGCAAAATAATCTTCTCTTTTTCTGTGGAGTCCCTCCATGTAAACAATCAAATTCCCTTTGCTCAGAAACTCATTTGAAAGAAGAAGAGCCTGATCTAAATACCCCCCTGTATTGCCTCTAAGATCTACAATAAGAGATTTGATCCCTCTTTTACTCAAGTCAGAAAGAGATTCCACAACCTCTTTATGGCTGGTTCTGGTAAACTTTGACAACTTCAGATAACCTAAAGTATCGTTAACCATATAACTTACATCTACACTTTTAACCGGGATTTTATCTCTTTTTATGTCAATTTTCAGAAGATTATCTGAAGTTCCTCTTTTAAAACCAACCTTAACGACAGAGCCTGAGCGCCCTCTAAGCATACTTACCAATGAGTCCTGGTTCAACTTAACTCCTGCCACTTTTTTTCCGTCAACCTCTACTATCCTGTCTCCGGACAGCACTCCTGCCCTCTCTGAAGGGCCTCCGGCTATAACCTGAATTACAATTGCAGTATCATTTGGGACATTAAACTGAACTCCAATCCCGTCAAAATTACCCTGAAGCTCCTCTTCTGCGCTTTTCAGCTCCTGAGGAGGAAGATAGACAGAGTGAGGATCAAGTTTTTCAAGCAATATTGGGATTGTTTCCTCTGTTATTGCACTATAGTCAAGTGTATCAACATAATTTCTGTCAAGTTCCCCAAGGATAAGCATAAGTTTATCCCATTGTCCAGGCTTAATCTGAAGTTCTCTTCGAGATAAATTGCTATCACAATATCTAGTAAACAAAAGCATTACAAATAATACCCCTGCTACTGCCGGCCAAAGGCCTCTCCTGGTTCCCTCTTTCATATTAATTTATTCTGACAGATTTACAACCTCTATTCCTACTACTTTTAAAAGGTCAATCCCATCGGTAATTCTGTAATTGTCCCTATAAACAAGCCTTTTAATACCTGCCTGTATGATTAGTTTTGAGCACTCCAGACAAGGTGCAGTTGTCACATACATTGTTGCACCCTCACTGCTGTTGCCTGACTTGGCTATTTTGGTTATTGCATTTGCCTCTGCATGCAATACATAAGGTTTTGTATGACCTGTTTCATCTTCACAAATATTTTCAAATCCGGAAGGTGTACCATTGTAACCATCAGAGATAATCATTCTATCTTTTACAATAAGTGCTCCTACCTGTCTCCGTTTACAATACGAATTTCTTGCCCATATCTGTGCCATGTCAAGGTAACTGCGGTCAAACTGAAGTTGTTTTTCATTCATATTACAATTCTGTTCTTTGATATAGATATCTTTTAATACTTCTTTTCGGGGTCTTCTCAAACTCTTCAGGGAATATTCTGAAATCTGAAATTTTACAATAATTTGGAAGCTCTTCATTAATCTGTGCTATATTCTCCCTCATTCTCTCTTCCATACTACGCAAACCATCTGTCTCAGCCTGCTCCAAATCCGGATAAATTAGTGCAATAAGAGAACCTCCCTCGTCAATAACAAGAGACTCGAGCACATAAGGCATATTATTAATAATACTCTCAATCTCTTCCGGATATATATTCTGGCCGGAAGGTCCAAGTATCATACTTTTAGATCTTCCTCTTATATAAAAAAATCCATCTCTGTCCATTACTCCCATATCCCCGGTCTTCATCCATCCATCTTTTGTGAATGAGGAGTCAGTAGCCTCAGGATTCTTAAAATAGCCAATCATAACATTGTCTCCCTTACACTGAATCTCTCCCGGAATGTTAAAGGGATCCTCTGAGTCAATTCTTAACTGCATACGGGGAGCCGCTTTACCACAAGAGTAAAGTCTTGTATTATCCCAGGGGGAGTAAGTGATAATTGGGCCACATTCTGTCATCCCGTAACCTACCGTAAAGGGAAAACCAATTTTTCTAAAAAAAGCTTCGGCCTCTTTATTAAAAGCAGCACCCCCTATTATAACCTCTTTAAAACGACCTCCAAAGGTTTTTATAAGTTCGTTAAGTATTCTTTTTTGTACCTTTTGATCAAGCACAGGGAGTTTAAGGAAGATTCTGATTGCTGTCTTGTTAATTATTGGCTGGAGTTTCTTCTTGTATATTTTTTCAATAATAAGCGGTACTGCAATAATAATATCAGGCTTGATTTCAGCAAATGCCTCCATAATAATCTTAGGACTGGGCACCCTGGTCAAAAAATGGACATGAGCACCAACACACATTTCAAACAAAAACTCAAACATCATTCCGTACATATGTGCTGTTGGCAGCATTGATACGACATTTGAAGTATTATTCAACTGTGGATGTACCTCCCTGGCAAACATAACATTTGACCAAAGTGATCTGAATGGCAGCATAACCCCTTTTGAGAAACCGGTTGTCCCTGAAGTATAGTTTATTATTGCCAGATCCTCCGGAGAATCCTCATAAAAGGAAAGATGGTGCTCTCTGAAATTCCGGGGATATTTCTTTCCAAAGTACTCATTCAACCTCTCTCTGGTTTCATCTATTAACGGGTCTCTGGAGAACAGAATTGAGAAATCGGAAACCTGAATAGCTGCATGAATATTTGGCATTTCAGCCTCATTAAGTTGTTCCCAAATTATATCACCAGCAAAAAGGATCTTTGAATCAGAGTGATTAACTATGTGATGAATATTTCCTGGTTTAAACTCGTGAAGTATAGGAACTGCTACTGCCCCATATGTAATAGTAGCAAGAAAGACAACTCCCCAGTTTGCTTGATTTTTTGAACAGAGAGATACTTTATCCCCCTTTTGTAAGCCACACTGTTCAAAGACGATATGAAGCTTTTCAATTCTTCTGGCAACATCCCTGTAATGAAGTGTAATTCCTTTGAAGTCAGAAAGCGCAGGGTTGTCCCAGTTATCCCGAAAACTCTTTTCTAGCTGCTTATTCAATGATTTTTCCATCAAGTTCCAAGAAAATTATTCAAATGTTTGCAATTTGCACAAGTGCGAATATAACCCTTTTTGTTTTATCAGTTCATTATGGTTTCCCATCTCAACTATTTCCCCCTCTTTTAAAACAACAATCTCATCCGCGTGCTGGATAGTTGACAGCCTGTGTGCAATTACAATTGATGTCCTATTCTTCATCAGGTTCGTGAGTGCCTCCTGAACAAGTCTTTCGCTTTCAGTATCCAGAGCTGAGGTGGCTTCGTCCAATATTAGAATTGGAGGGTTTTTAAGTACTGCCCGTGCTATCGCAAGGCGTTGTCTCTGTCCGCCGGATAATTTGCCCCCCCTGTCACCAATGTTTGTTTCATAACCCTGCTCCATCTGCATAATAAACTCATGAGCATTTGCAATTTTAGCTGCAGCAATGACATCATCCCTTTTGACGCTATCCATTCCAAAGGTTATGTTATTAAATACAGTGTCGTTAAAAAGAATAGCCTCCTGAGTTACAATACCCATTAGAGAAATTAAATCTTTTGGGGCATAGTTCCTGACATCTACACCGTCTATCTCAATAGAGCCGTAAGATACATCATAATATCTTGGGATAAGATCTACTAATGTTGTCTTACCTGCACCAGAAGGTCCAACAAGTGCAATCATCTTTCCCTTATCTACCCTGAAAGAGATATTCTTGAGAACAGGTTCATTATTGTATTTAAAACTGACACTCTTAAACTCTATTGACTCTTTGAAGGTATCTATTCTAACCGGATTATCCGGCTTTATTATTGCCACAGGCTCATCAAGAATTGAGAAGATTCTTTCACCGGAGACAAGCCCTCTTTGAATCATAGCGTATGTGTTTGAAATCGATTTCGCAGGTTCAAGAACCTTCCAGTAGAAAGCAATATAAATCATAAGTGAGGGTAAATCCATACCAAGCCTTCCTGTTAAATGCATAAAGCCTGCAAAAAAGAGTATTGCAACGGCTATTGAAATTCCCATAAACTCAGAGAATGGGCTTGCCATCTCTTGTCTGTAAAACATCTTTTTGCTAGAATTTTTATGTGCGTCATTAGTTTCAGAAAATGCTTTTCTCACATAATGCTGCGCATTAAATGCCTTTATAATCCTGGATCCGGATATTGCCTCTTCAAACTGACTCAGTATCCTCCCTATATACATTTGTGTATCAATTGCCCCTTTCCTCAGGGACCTGGTGATTCTGGTGATTATAAAAGCCGACACAGGGAGTGTTACAAGGGTAACTATTGTCAATCTTGGCGACATATATACCAGCGCTGCAAGAAAACCAACAACCTGAAGAGGATCTCTGAATATTACATGAAAACTGTTTGCAACACTATTCTGAACCTCTGTTACATCATTTGAAATACTGGAGAGAATATCCCCTTTTCTTTTATTGGTAAAATAACCTATATGCAGAGATGATATTTTTCTGAAGAGATCTTCTCTGATCCTTTGCATAATGGTAACCCTTACTCTTACAATAACCCGTTGCGACAAGTATTTGATTACCCCCGCCATAAAAGTAAATAATATAAGCATTATACACACGAAAGCCAAACCTTTTAATGTTCCGTGAGTAACCATAATATTCCCCAGATAGTACTGAAAAATATCATTGAAATAATTCAGAGACAGAGTAAAATCGGGTTTATTTTCTACAATTCTAAGTGCAGAGGGTTCAAAAACAACAACAAGTAAAGGCTTGAAAAGGGCGAAATTAACGAGACTGAAAAGTAACCCTAAAATACTCAATACAAGATATAGGGGCCAGTAATTTCTGTGTGGTTTGGCATAAGCCAGAAGACGCTTGAATGTATCCATTATTTTTTGCTCTCTTCGAAATCAACATATTCACCAACATCACTATCTACAATCTTATCTCTTTCAACCTGGTCACTAATGATAGTTCCGTCTACTTCTGAAATTTTTCTGCCATCATTTTTATCTGCCTCCCTGAAGGGATCCTGGCCACCTGAAAGATTAGATATTTTCTTCCTAACCCACCAGGCAAGCAATAATGGAGCCACTCTTGAAAGAATGAAAATAATTAATGCTGCTATAAATATAAATGTAATAAAGCCTTCCATCTATCTCCTCTTTTTCAGTTTTTTAATTTCTCCAGTCTCCAGATTTAATCTTATTTCAACACCATCTGCCCTTCTTACCTCTACCTCGTGGCCAGCGGATTTTTTAACAGGTGTTGTTGGTAAAAGAGATGAATTACCCAGTACTGAAGTTACTTCCATACCATTAATAGTGTATATTCTTGTTTTTAGCCGGGTTCTCAATACCCAGTATCTATTCCCGCTAACTTCAATCAACTCTGGAAACTCCTTGATTGTCTCCTCCACATCAATATCTGTCCATGGCTGAACAGGCCTGCACTCTCTATCATACAGTCCAATAGTATTATCTGTGTGAAGAAGCATAATCAAAAATGAGTCGCCTGACCTGTAAATTTTTGGCCCCAATTCAACAAGTTTACTAACCTTTTTTGGATAAGGGTTTACATATCTTCCGGTCCTGTCAAGCAAATAAATCATATTTCCACTTGCAAACAGCATTTGAAGCTTTCCGTTGTTAAAGAAATCCACCTGCTCAACATATCCTCGTAAAGGAGTCTGGAAAGGAATAGCCCAGATACCCTTAAGATCTTTATCTGCCAACTGAAGCCTGTAGTTCTTGAGTTGAACAAGGTACTCTTTTTCGCCTGTTTCAAAATTTCTTAACTCAAACGGACCTTCAGGAACCTTGACTATACTATCTGTTTGCCATCCGGCTGGTCCTGTTTCTGTTTCATCAACAGGAGGAATTGGTAATTTCTCCAGATTACGAGCATAGAATACTATCTTAAAATCAGATCTCCTTTCAAAAGGCTTAATTTCAAACTGAATAATTCCAAGATTCCTTTTGGACAAATTATCACGAACACTCTCAGAAATGCCCTTTTTAAAGAGAGCTGAGATTGTATCCTGAATACCGGTGTAATTAACAGTAAATGAGAATGGAGCCTCTCCAGGTGACACAGAAGCGGAAGCAGGAGTTTGATCTATAAAGTTTGCCATTGAGAACTTAGATGATCTTCCTGAGGAAAATTCCTTTAGGATATCCTCTGATCCAAGTATAGTCCATTCGCCTGATAAGAGCTGGAATTCTTCTTTATTTGACAGAAACAGTGATCCAACAAGTTCGCTTGTTAATCCTGAATACTCATTCCTGATAATTGTATCTTTAAGCGAAGTGCCATTTGAGAAAAGAGACCTATTTATTTTTTTGAAGAGATTTACCTTTGCATGTCTTATCAGAGTTACCCACTCAAGCCTGCCTCCGTAAGGAATTGCAGCAAATGATATCTCTTCAGCCTCAGATGACGATAACCACTCTTTCGCCTTATCCCAGTTTTGCTGATTGAGTTTTTTTGACAACTCTCTGTATTCCCTTATTTTATCAATATCCTTATTCAGATCTCCCGGCGATAACGACAACAGAATAAATGTATTATGAGGAACAATATATTTTGCCTCTGATTCTCCATCGGCCTTCCACTCCAGGGATGAGGCAAAATTACCCGCACCTTTAATATTGTAAAATGTCCCATCAAATTCAATCTGATTCTCATCAAAAGATGCATTCATTACACTCCACGAAGAAAATTTTGAAACAAAGTCAGCGTGCTTGAGATATTTTGATGCTGATAGACCAGAGAATAATTTTCCAATCTGAATATGATTTACAAAAAGAAGATTGTCTTCAACCTCTGTCTCAGAAGCAATTTTATCAAAATCTGTGTTATCCAGAATCGAGACTCCTGAATTCAAATGTCTTACAGATGCCTCTACCAGTAAGGGAGAGGATGAAGCAAGCAGAAAATCCTTGTGTATTGTCACTATTGCTCCTGATGAATTATAAAGGGTTGCTCCGTTGAACTCTCTGTATGTCCCTTTGTTACCCTCTGTAAGTTTTTCAAGAAGAGCAATCTCCTCAGGGGTATCCAAATGCTCAAGGTTAAGTGAAATCAGAACAGAGACCTCGTTTTTCCCGGAGTAATGTAAAGATGTGCAAAGATCAGATTTTCCCAGAAAAGAGAATTTACTGTCACTTTTTAGAAGGTATGACAATCTGTTTGCAATCTTGAACAGACCACTCTGTTGATCCAGCAACGAAGAGAATGGATGTTTTCCGGAGATTAGATTATCCCCTAAAACTGATGGCGATTTGAATATCCATAACCCTACCGCATCAACAGGGACAGCATGAAGAGTCCTGCAGGTTGTTGACACAAAATGAGATGCCTTCTCTTTATTACCTCCCAACTTAACAATTGCAATAATTGTAATAGCGACAGATGCAACCAGGATGGCTGATATTATATAAACTTTTTTCTTTGGAAACATAGCCCACAAAGTTATTAAAAAACTAAATCATCCTTTTACTATATTTGCCGAATCTTAAACATTAACCATTAGTAATCTATGGATTCAAAATTACGATACAACATTAATCCGCTGGTAAAACATCTCAATAAACCACAGTCTGAATTTACAAAAAAAGACATCCTTCAGTACATTACAGACAAAGAGATCAGACTTATTAATTTTAGATATGTAGCTGCAGACGGAAGGCTGAAAACACTCAACTTCCCTGTTACCAGTCTGGACTATGCCGAGTCAATTCTTACATACGGAGAGAGAGTTGATGGCTCCAGTCTCTTCCCTTTTATTGAAGCAGGTTCAAGCGATCTTTATGTAATTCCGCGGTTTTCAACAGCATTCGCAGATCCATTTTCTGAGATTCCTGCGCTGGGACTTCTATGTTCATACTTTACAAAAGACAGCACCCCATTGGAGAGCTCTCCGGAATATACTCTCAGAAAAGCGGCTAAATCTTTTACCAAATCAACCGGACTAGCCTTTGAGGCTATGGGAGAGCTGGAGTTTTATGTTTGCGATATTGAGGAGCCTCTTTTCCCGGCTGTAAATCAAAAAGGATATCACGAGTCAGAACCTTTTACAAAATTTGAGCATTTCCGAACTGAGGCAATGAACCTCATTGCTCAGACAGGAGGGATGATAAAATACGGACACTCTGAAGTTGGCAATTTCACACAAGATGGTAAGGTATATGAGCAAAATGAGATTGAGTTTCTTGTCTCCCCGGTAGAATCTGCTGCGGATCAGCTTGTCATTGCTAAATGGATTATAAGAACTCTTGCTTTCAAATATGGACTGGATGTAACCTTTGCACCAAAAATTACAATTGGAAAGGCGGGAAGCGGGCTTCACTTTCATACAAGAATGGTCAAAGACGGAAAATCTGTAATGACAGAGAATGGTTCTCTTTCCATACTTGCAAAGAGGGCTATTGCAGGGTATATGCAGTGTGCATCATCCCTGACTGCTTTTGGGAACACTAATCCTACATCATATTTCAGACTTGTTCCTCACCAGGAAGCTCCAACAAGTATTTGCTGGGGAGACAGGAACAGATCTGTTCTTGTAAGGGTCCCTCTTGGATGGACAGGCGGACATGATATGTTGTCAATCGCAAATCCAAATGAGAAACCTAGAGAGGATATGATATTTGATAAGCAGACCGTTGAGATGAGATCCCCTGATGGATCTGCTGACATATATATGATGCTAGCCGGTTTGGTTGTTGCGGCAAGGACCGGTTTTGAAAATCCAAGTGCTCTGGAGATTGCAGATAGATGCTATGTGGATGTAAACATTCATGATAAAAAGCATGAGGAGAAATTACTATCCCTGGAACAGCTCCCTGCATCCTGCTGGGAATCTGCAGAGGAGTTGGAAAAGAAAAGATCCATTTATGAAAAAGATGGGGTTTTCTCTCCTTCACTTATTGACGGAGTAATAAAGAAATTAAAATCTTACAACGATAAAGATATCAGAAGTGAGACTAAAAACGATCCCTCAAAAATGAAGGAGCTTGTAGAGCTTTATTATCACTGCGGTTAGACTTAAATAAATCAGTTGCCCATTTCTGCGAGGAATTTTATCCGGACCAGCCTTATCTCCTCCTCAGTATAGCCTCGGCCAAGCTCGTCTGAGGCCTCCTTAAGGGAGTCTGAGACTGCTTCCGTCCTGAAATACTCATAAATATCGTCTGTTTTATCCTCATCAATTGTTTGACGGATATAATAGTCGATATTTATTTTAGTACCGGAATTAACGATAGCCTCAATTTCATTCAGGATTTCGTCCATCTCCAGCCCCTTTGATTCAGCAATGTCTTCTAAAGGCAACTTCCTGTCAATTCCCTGTATTATAGACACTTTAATTGCAGATTTATTAACTACTGATTTTACAACAAAATCTACAGGTCTCTCTATTTCGTTTTCAGTAACATATTTTGAGATAAGCTCAACAAACTCCTTCCCAAATTTCTTAGCCTTACCCTCTCCTACTCCCTGACAATTCTTGAGCTCTTCAAGAGATATTGGATAATGTATTGACATATCCTCAAGAGATGGATCAGAAAAAACTACAAAAGGAGGGAGTTTATGCCTCTTTGATACCGACTGTCTTAAATCCTTCAGCATCGCCAGGAGAATTTCATCGCCTGCAGAAGAGGATTTTGAGCCGCCGGAGACAACCGGCTCATCATCCGACTCTCCATCGGCGTACTCCCTGTCTTCAGCAAGCATTATCTCAACCGGATTTTCAAAAAATGCTTTTCCCGCATCAGTACAGGAGATTAATCCGTAGCGCTCAATATCTTTTTCAATAAGATGATGAACAAGAGACTGACGGATTACCGCCAGCCAAAATCTGACACCTTTTGATTTTCCCGCTCCAAAGAATTCTATATTATGATGATTGTAGGACTTTATTATTGAGTTGGAGACTCCTGCAAGAATATTTGCAAGATGCTCTGCTTTAAACTGCTCCTTCATCGATAGTATAAGCTCAAGAAGCAGAGCCACCTCCTCCTTGCCATCAAACATTTTTTTAGGGACAAGGCAGTTATCACAAGCGCCACAATTATCCTCCGTATACTCCTCACCAAAATAGTTCAACAATATCTTTCTCCTGCAAAGACTGGACTCGGCGTATGCAGCAGTCTCCAAAAGGAGCTGTCTGCCAATCTCCTGTTCTGAAATCGGCTTTCCCTGCATAAATTTCTCAAGCTTCTGAATGTCTTTGTATGAATAAAAAGCAATGCATTTACCCTCTCCTCCATCTCTTCCTGATCTACCGGTCTCCTGATAGTAGCTCTCCAGACTTTTAGGAATATCGTAATGAATGACAAATCTCACATCGGGTTTATCGATACCCATTCCAAAAGCTATCGTTGCAACAATTACATCAACATCCTCCATTAAAAATTTATCCTGATTGGATGCCCTGGTTGATGCATCAAGACCCGCGTGGTACGGAAGAGCCTTGATCCCATTAACAGAGAGAAGCTGTGCGACCTCTTCAACTTTTTTTCTGCTTAGACAATAAATAATTCCTGATTTACCCTGATTAGATTTTATGAATTTGATAATCTCTCTCTCAGTGTTAACCTTTGATCGAATTTCGTAGTATAAATTTTGTCTGTTGAAAGATGTTTTGAAAACCTTTGCATCCAGCATACCCAGGTTTCGCTGAATATCATTTTGTACCTTAGGTGTTGCAGTAGCAGTAAGAGCAATTACGGGAGCCTCACCAATCTCCTGGACAATGGAGTTAATTCTCCTGTACTCCGGGCGAAAATCGTGACCCCATTCAGAGATACAGTGAGCCTCATCAACTGCATAAAATGATATTTTTACCTGTTTAAGAAGATTAATATTCTCCTCTTTTGTAAGAGACTCAGGTGCAACATATAGCAGTTTTGTCTGTCCGGATAGAAGATCATCCTTTACCTCCTGAATCTGAGCTTTGTTTAGCGATGAATTCAAGAAGTGAGCAATCCCCTCCTTTTCAATGACAAATCCCCTTATTGCATCAACCTGATTCTTCATTAAAGCAATAAGTGGTGATATAATAATTGCGACTCCCGGCATCAGCAGCGCCGGAAGCTGATAGCAAAGGGATTTCCCTCCACCTGTAGGCATCAGAACAAAAGAATCATTGCCTGACATGAGGTGCCTTATGACCTCCTCCTGTTCACCTTTGAAGCTATCAAAGCCGAAAAATTGCTTAAGCTGATTGTGCAAAAACTCAGAACTGGTTTGCATATTTATTGTGTGTCCGAAAAATTCAAAATTTCGTTAAAAAAAGTTACCTTTGTTCCCCTAAGTTATCGAATAGTTTCATTTTCGCAAAATTTTTTACGAAAGAGACTGAGAGCATTGATGAAAGATTTTAAACTATACTGTAAATAAGGATAAATATGTCAAATTTCAACCCCAACGACCCGGGAATGGCGAACGGAAATTACTTCGCTCTTCCGTACAGCCTGGAGGAGTCTGAAATTGCACTCATATCTGTTCCCTGGGATGTCACAACATCATACAGGGCAGGAACCCACAAAGGGCCCGGAGCAATTATGGAGGCATCACTCCAGGTGGATCTTTATGATGTTAATGTTCCTAATGCTTGGAAGACAAAAATTGGAACGCTGCCTACCAGTAAAGAGATTGAAAAAGAGAACAAGAAATTCAGAAAAATAGCAGAATCTGTTATTGAAGGTCTTGAAAATGGGAAAGAACAGAGTGAGTTTGCAGGTGAGATTGAGAAGGTAAACAGAGCCAGTGAAAGCATCAACACCCTGGTTTACAACTCTTGCAGAGAGTTAATTGCAAAAGGAAAGGTTACCGGAATCGTAGGTGGTGATCATAGTGTCCCTTTGGGAAACATGAAAGCCGTTTCCCAACTATGCGATGAATTTGGAATTTTACATATTGACGCTCATGCAGATTTAAGAAAAGCATATGAAGGCTTTACATACTCACACGCCTCTATTATGTATAATGCCCTGAACGAAATAAATCAGATATCTCAGCTTACTCAGGTAGGAATAAGAGATTTCTGCGAAGAGGAGGCGGAAATTATTAATACGGACCCAAGAATTCGGTGTTATACAGACATTGAAATAAAGAATAACCTGTTCGAAGGCAAAAGTTGGAAAAAACAGTGCGAAGAGATTGTCTCAAGCTTGCCATCTAATGTCTATATCAGCTTTGATATTGACGGATTATCACCTGATCTTTGTCCCAATACAGGCACTCCTGTTCCCGGCGGACTAAGTTTCAGAGAGGTAGACTATCTCCTTCATATGCTCGCAAATTCAAATAGAAAAATCATTGGATTTGACCTATGTGAAGTTTCTCCGGGCAAGAGCGATGAGTGGGATGCCAATGTTGGGGCACGGTTTTTATATAAGATGGCCCTTTATACAAATCTGAATTCAAAAAAATAGAACAAGAACAATGGGGTCATTCAAGCGCCTGCTAAAGCTTAATAGAAGAATTGAGCTAAAGAATCTATTTAGTACCTTTTTCAATAATTCGTCAACAGGAGGAATATTACTGCTTATATCAGTTATTGCTGCTCTTTTGATTGCAAATAACCCAAACTGGGCACATCTCACCAATATTCTCAATGTTGAATTTGGATTCTCTTTTGGTCGTTTTCACTTCGAGATGACACTCCTTCACTGGATAAACGATGGTTTGATGACCATCTTCTTCTTAGTTGTAGGATTAGAAATCAAAAGGGAGATGCTTGTGGGAGAATTATCGTCATTAAAACAAGCTGCTTTACCAATATTTGCAGCTGTAGGTGGAATGGTTATCCCGGCAACACTTTATCTGGCATTCAACCAGGATACTTCAAGTGAAAATGGATGGGGTACACCTATGGCAACAGATATAGCATTTGCCTTAGGTATATTGTCTTTGCTGGGAAAAAGGGTACCGGTAGCACTTAAAGTTTTCTTAACTGCTCTAGCCATAGTGGACGACCTGGGAGCAATAATTGTACTTGCTATTTTCTACCCTACTCACGCTATTAATGTTGAGTTACTTATTTACTCAGGAATAGTATTCTCTGCCCTTCTTCTGTTTAACAGACTGAATTTCAGCAAGCCGGCTCTTTATATTATTCCCGGATTACTATTATGGTTCTTGATTCTGGGATCCGGAATTCATGCAACAATTGCGGGTGTGTTAATTGCAATAACTATTCCTGGCAGAAGCAACATAAACGAAGTCAGGTTTATTGTCGGGAGCAGATATTTGATAAATAAGTTTGCCAGTGCAAGTAATCATAAACTGAAAGTACTGTCTAATCACGAACAACAGCAAGCAATACACAGCCTCCACGAGAAACTTGACAAAGTTCACCCCTTAATGCTTAAAATAGAACACGCTTTGCACCCCTGGGTCACCTTCCTGATTATGCCGGTCTTTGCCTTGGCAAACGCAGGTGTAATCCTGGATCCCTCAATTTTCACCAAATCAATTGCACCTATAGTACCAGGCATATTTTTTGGCCTTTTAATCGGCAAACCTCTGGGTATTTTCCTGGCAAGCTGGATTGCCGTTAAACTTAAGATTGCTGTTTTACCAGGAGATATGACATGGGGACATGTTTTTTCGGTAGGGATAATTGCGGGAATTGGATTTACAATGTCTATCTTTATCGATAATATTGCATTCACAGACCAAAAATTGATAAACCTTGGAAAAATGACCATAATCGCTACCTCTTTTCTGGCTGCAATTATTGGCCTGTCAGCTATTATTCTGACAACACGAAATAATGAAAGAACAACAAACAACAAATAAAACACACAAGATGAAAACATTAAAATCGATTGCAATTGTAGCCCTTGCTTCAGTTATGATCTCTTCATGCGGAGAGAAAAAGACCGCAGATTCAGTACAAGTATCCAAAGAGTTGACAGACTCTGCAAGTTACGCAGTGGGTGTCTCTTTTGGGATGATGCTTAAAAATGCAAATTTTACTGATCTTAACTTTGCAGAGGTTACTAAAGCTATGAAGGATGTCCTCGCCGGTGGTGAGTTAAAAATCGACGATGTAACTGCCAATACAGTTATCCAGAGATATATGACAATCAAACAAGAGATGATTGGAGAGGCAAACAAACTAAAAGGTCAGGAGTTTCTTGAGAAGAATAAACAAAATGACAGCGTACAAGTTGCCGAAAGTGGACTGCAGTACAAAATAATCAACCCAGGCTCTGAGAATAAGCCCGCAGCTGAAGACACAGTATCTGTATTTTACAGAGGAACTCTTATTGACGGAACTGAATTTGACTCTTCAATGGGAAATGCTGAGCCGGTTAAATTCCCGGTTAACGCTGTTATCCCCGGATGGAGCGAAGGTGTAAAACTAATTGGAGAGGGTGGCAAAATAAGACTATTCATACCATCAGAGCTAGCTTACGGTGCTCAGCAAGCAGGACCGGTTATTACTCCTAACTCTACACTTATCTTTGATGTTGAACTTGTAAAAATAGACAAGGCTACAGCTCAGGACACTACAAAGACTAAGTAATATGGCATTGGAAATCATTGGAAAAATAAACTCAAAGCTTGGTATCCAGAATGGTGTTAGTGCTCGGGGAAACTGGAGTAAGCAGGAGTTTATTATTGAAACCCAGGAGCAATATCCCAGAAAAGTGTGTATGAATGTATGGGGAGCCGATAAAGTTGAAGAGCTTGCTCGATACAATATCGGAGATATTGTTAAAGCCTCTGTAAATATAGAGTCAAGAGAGTTTAACAATCGCTGGTACACAGATGTAAGAGCTTGGAAATTAGAACGAATGGAACCTCAGCAACCGCAGCAGGATGGATTTTCTGGAGCAGCTGGTGCTGTCGACTTCCCTGCTGATGCGGGAGAAGATGATCTTCCGTTCTAAGGAGAGACGCATATAAAAAAGAGACCAGCTATTTCCCAGCTGGTCTTTTTTATATTAATTCAAGGTCCTTATACCTTCTCCACCAGGTAATCTGCCTCTTGGCATACCTTCTCGTATTTCTTTTTATTAAGTCTACAGCATCTTCTAAAGATATATGGCCATCTATATAGTCGAATAACTCAGAATATCCTACCGTTCTGAGTGCAGGTAAACCTTTAAATTTATACAGAGACTTAACCTCATCAAGCAAACCGGACTGCATCATTAAATCAACTCTTTGATCAATTCTGCTGTACAACTCCTCTCTCGATCTTGAAATTAACCTCTTCTCAATTAAAAATGATCTCTCTCGTTCCATTCCTGTTTTAAATGAGGAGAATTTTCTTCCCGTCTGAATGGTAACCTCCAAAGCTCTCATAACACGCCTGGAATTTTCAATTTCAATAGAATCATAACTCTCTCTGTCAAGCAATCTTAAATCTGCTCGCAGTGACTCTATACCCTCATTTTGAAGTCTTGTTGTTAAATCCCTTCTTAACTCCTCATCTGCAGGAGGAAAATCATCAAGTCCGTGGCATAATGCATGAGCATATAAGCCGGAACCACCTGCAGCAACAATTGTATCATGTTTCTCAAATAATTTCTCCAGTAAAGAGATAGCCTCAATTTCATATTTGCCGGCTGTGTAAGGATTATGTATTGAGTGTGAAAAAATAAAATAGTGTTGAACCTGGGCAAGCTGCTCATCAGATGGCGGAGCAGTTCCAATTTTCATCTCCTTGTATATCTGCCTTGAATCACAAGAAACAACAGGAGAACCAACCTCTTTAGCCAAAGATATTGAATAGTCAGTTTTTCCGGAGGCAGTTGGACCAAGAATTAAAATTAGTTTTTTAGGCATACTCCCCCTAATATTACTCTTCACCCTCAGGCAACTCTTCCGGATCAAAATTATCGCCTCCCTCTATGTGAGGAGTGATAGGCTCAAAGTCATCATATTCATCAGAGAATTGATCAGGATTGCGACCTCTCTCTGCAACAAGTCTGGGATAAGATCTTCTTGAAAGAGGCTCTTCTTTGCCAATTAGCTCCAATTTCATGCCCTTGCCTTTAAACGGGTTGTATACATAGATCAGAAACTCTGCACCCCTTGCAAAAGCCATCTCAACAGATACCTTATCCATTGTTCCGTCACCCATATCAAAAAGGCCAAACTCACAAATCTGCTTATTTGTTTTTGCAAGGCCTCTGAAAAGAACCATTTGATCTGGTGCAAATCCAAGGTCGTTCTGTAAAAACAGATGAAATGAGTATAGTGAAGATTCTCCCTTTACCTCATACTCTCTCATAAATATCTTATTACCATCTATTGTGGCTTTTAATCTGTGTATCATTAATCCAAAACTTTTTGTAAAGATAGATAATTATTTTTGAGCCACGGAGAGGAGAAATTTAACAGTATCACTTCCGTCTGCATAATCAGCAGGGCCAGGCACCTGAGACTCTCCCGGCCGCAAAAAATCATGGCCCTCTAAACTCTCAACAATCTGAATCTTATCTTTATTTAACTCAATAAAATTTTCAATCTGAGAATAATCTTTATAGTATTCTAAAGCAATTACACTAACTGGTGGAGGGAATGTACAATTTGTGGAAATAAGAAAGAAACCGCCATCAGTAAACTCTTCACCTGACATTGTAAGCATCGCTTTATGGTATCTGTAGAGAGATGAGTAGTCGTGATTATTTGTTAAGCCAGCATACCTTTGAGATGAATTAAGAAACATTGACAAGTTATACCCTTGGGGTACAAATAGTTTTGTAATATTTCTGCAACCCATCCCATAATATAGAAATATGTCATCACACAAAGAATCAATATCATTTACAGTTTCATATCCACTTATAATTCCAATGGATGACCTTGTTCCTCTCAGAAGAGAGGGAATACCTGTAAAGCTCTCTCCAATTATCTTCATAGTATTATCAGAACCCGATGCCAGAAGAGCATCAATTTCTAAAGACAAACTCTCTTTAATGTGAATCTTCTCTTTCCAAAACGGATTAATCTCAATCAGAATCTTTACCAAGTAGGGGATAATATATTTGTCCTTTTTAGATAGCTTAACATCACATTTGAATCCTGCTGCCAATCCGGCAAGAAGGTCGTGAAAACCAACTGCAGGAATATTTCCCGCCATAATAATCCCCACTAATAAATCTTTGTCATGTATGTGAAGATCATACTTTTGCAACCACTCCGTCAGAAACCTCCCCTTCAACATCTTATTAGCAATAGAGTTGAGAGCAACCCTCTGCATTTCAGGAGTAAAATAGGGATTATCTCTATAAGCCGATTCAATTACAGAATTTAAAGAGGATAAAACCGGGCTATTTTTTAGCTCATTACTCACTCTAATGCCGAGCTGACTCATATCTCTTATAAAAACTTCCCTGTACATTTTGCAAAATTAGCAAAAAGAGGCTAATTTTACGAAACGGTTCCTGACACTAAATGGACGACATAAACTCCTCAGATTCATACAAAACAATTTCACGGCCATCCACAGGCATCTACAAAGAGCTTGGAAGTAAATTCATTTCGTTTGCATACCCGGTATCAAATGAAGAGGAGGTAAAAGAGATAATAAGCACTCTTAAAAAAGATTACCACGATGCCAGGCATCACTGCTACGCGTACAGGATTGGTCCTGAGGGAGAGTACTGGAGGGCCAATGACGATGGAGAACCCTCTTCTTCAGCAGGCAGACCAATTTTAGGACAGCTTCTCTCTTATCAGTTAAGCGATATACTAGTAGTAGTAGTTCGATATTTTGGAGGAACAAAACTCGGCATACCAGGACTTATCAAAGCGTATAAAAATGCCACCTCCGATGCGATTGAAAAAGGAGAAATCGTTGGCAAAACAGCAATGAGAAGCCTCTCTTTAACATACGACTACATCAGAATGAATGACATCATGAAACTAATCAGAGATTTCTCTGCCCATATCGAGGAGCAGCAGTTTGATAACTTGTGTAAAATCCGGATATTGGTAAAGAGGGGAGAAATTGAAAGGTTCTGTTCAGAAATTGAACCATATGTATCCACAATTGAAAAGTAAAACAATAAACTAAATATGTCAAAACATCTTATCTCCATCCACGACTTCTCTAAAGAGGAGATTATTAATGTATTGTCTCTTGCGGCCAAATTTGAAGAGAGTCAAACAGAATCCTTTTTAAAAGGCAAGGTTGTTGCAAGTCTGTTTTTTGAGCCATCAACAAGAACAAGGCTTAGCTTTGAAACAGCTGCCAACAGACTGGGTGCCAGGGTTATCGGTTTTTCTGATGCCGGCAACACCAGTGTTACCAAAGGGGAGACCCTTAAAGACACTATTAAAATGGTGTCAAATTATGCAGACCTTATTATAATAAGACATCCGCTTGAGGGGAGTGCCCGATATGCTTCAGAGGTCTCCTCGGTGCCTGTAATAAACGCCGGAGATGGCGCTAATCAGCACCCAACTCAGACTCTGCTTGACCTATATTCAATTCTCAAAACACAGGGGACTCTGCAAAACCTGAGAATTAACATGGTGGGGGATCTTAAATATGGCAGAACAGTACATTCACTTCTCCAGGCGATGAGCCATTTTAATCCATATTTCAGATTTACTGCTCCTGAAGAGTTAAAAATGCCGGAAGAGTATAAGGAACAACTTCGTCTAAGCGGGATTAAATTTGAGGAGAGCGAAAATCTGGAAGAGGGGATTGCTGATATGGACATCGTATATATGACCAGAGTCCAGAGGGAGCGCTTTACGGACGCTATAGAGTATGAACGGGTTAAGAATGTTTATAGCTTAAGAAGGTCGATGCTTGAGAATACCAGATCTAACATGAAGATTCTTCATCCTCTTCCAAGAATTAACGAGATCCATCAGGATGTTGACAGCAGTGAACATGCTTACTATTTTGATCAGGCTGGAAATGGAGTATACACCAGAATGGCAATTATAACAACTCTACTGGGAATAAAAATACAATAATAAATCAACTATGGCACCTATGGAAAAACATCTGAAGGTAAGTGCAATTAAAGATGGTACAGTACTGGATCATATTCCGGCAGATCAACTGTTCAAAGTAATTGACATCCTTGGCTTAAGCAAGATTCCAAATCAAATTACATTTGGCACCAATTTAGACAGCAAACTTCTTGGCAAAAAAGCAATTATAAAAATAACCGACACCTATTTTGTAGACACTGACATAAATAGGATTGCTCTTATTGCTCCACAAGCAAAGATTAACATTATTCACAACTTTGAGGTTGTAGAAAAAAGAGTTTTATCTGTTCCAACTGAAATCCGGGGCATTGCTAAATGTATGAACCCTGCCTGTATAACAAATCATCAGGATATTGAGACCTCCTTTACAACACTCTCTGCATCTCCAAATCTAAAATTACTTTGCAAATACTGCGAAAAGATAACTGACGGCAAAAACTTAAGGATTATTAGCAATAATTAATCTACACCTAACAGATACTCCATTTTTGGCCAATTATTATTTGGGATTCGTATTTTTTGAGTTACCTTTGAAGCAAGAATACCATAATTATTAAAAATATTTTACATCATGAAAGTTGCTCATAATTTCAACGCAGGGCCGTGTGTTCTGCCAAGGCCGGCAGTTCAGGCCGCCATTGACGCTTTAAACGATTTCAAAGGAACCGGAATGTCAGTAATAGAGGTATCTCACAGATCAAAAGAGTGGGAAGCCGTTATGGAGGAGTGTCGCACACTTTGGAAAGAGCTGCTGGAAATTCCAGAGGGTTATCATGTTCTTTTCTTAGGTGGTGGTGCCAGTATGCAATTCTTATATGTTGCTATGAACCTGCTTGAAAACAAGGCCGGATATCTTGAGACAGGAGTATGGGCAAAGAAAGCACTTGCAGAAGCAAAGGCTCTGGGAAATGCTGTTGCTATAGCCTCTTCAAAAGATAAAAACTTCAGTTATATTCCTAAAGGATACGAAATTCCTGCAGATCTTGATTATTTCCATATCACAACAAACAACACTATCTACGGTACAGAAATTAAGAAGGATATGGATTGTCCAGTAAATCTTGTTGCCGATATGTCCTCAGACATCATGAGCCGTCCTGTGGATGTGAGCAAATACGCACTGATTTATGGTGGTGCACAGAAGAATGTAGGCCCTGCCGGAGTAACATTTGTAATTGTTAAAGAGGAGATTCTTGGAAAAGTAAGCAGATATCTTCCTACTATGCTGGATTACAGAACTCATATTAAAGAGTCATCTATGTTCAATACCCCTCCAGTATTCTCAATATTCGTCATGAATGAGACCTTGAAATGGGTTAAGGCAAACGGCGGACTTAAAGCAATGCAGAAACACAACGAGGAGAAAGCAGCATTACTGTACAACGAAATTGACCGTAATAAAATGTTTGTAGGTACAGCTGCTGTGGAAGATCGCTCCCTGATGAATATCTGCTTTGTGATGTCAGATGAGTACAAAGATAAAGAAGAGACATTTATGGCATTTGCCAAGGAGAGAGGAATGGTAGGTATTAAAGGACACCGCTCTGTAGGAGGGTTCCGTGCATCTACCTATAATGCCTGTCCTGTTGAAAGCATTAAGGCATTGGTTGATTGCATGCAGGAATTTGAAAAGCTTAATGCTTAATTGTTTAATCAAAAACAAAAAAGATGAAAGTACTTATAGCAACCGATAAACCATTCGCCAAAGCTGCAGTGGACGGTATAAGAAGAATCGTTGAAGGTGCTGGTCACACACTGGCCCTTCTTGAAAAATACACAACACCTCAGGAACTTATTGCTGCTGCAGCAGATGCAGATGCAATGATTGTCCGTTCAGACAAGGTTACATCTGAAGTGGTTGAGGCATCCAAAAATCTCAAAATCGTAGTGAGAGCAGGAGCAGGATACGATAATCTGGATCTTGCTGCATGTTCAGCAAAAGGGATTATCGCGATGAACACCCCTGGGCAAAACTCCAATGCAGTTGCTGAACTTGCAATAGGAATGATGATTTACATTTCCCGTAACTCGTTTAATCCCGGAACCGGAAGCGAACTAAAAGGTAAAACAATAGGTATACATGCATATGGTAATGTAGGAAGACTTGTTGCCGGATTGGCAAAAGGTTTTGGAATGAATGTCATTGCATTTGATCCATTTGTAGATCCTGATAAAATTATGGCAGAGGGTGTAACTCCTGTTGCAACCATTGATGAGCTGTATGAAAAGTCAAATTTCCTATCCCTGCATATACCGGCAACATCAGAGACTAAAAAATCTGTTGGTCTGACTTTAATGTCAAAAATGCCTAAAGGCGCTTGCCTTGTAAATACTGCCCGCAAAGAGGTAATTAATGAGGAGGAGCTTGCAGCCGTTCTGGAACAAAGACCGGATCTTAAATATGTCACAGACATTGCTGCTGATAATCAAGCTCTACTTAATGAGAAGTTTCCAGGAAGAGTTTTTGCAACACCTAAAAAGATGGGAGCAGAAACAGCTGAGGCTAATATTAATGCAGGACTTGCCGCAGCAAATCAAATAGTGAAGTTCTTTGCCACCGGGGACAGAACATTCCAGGTTAACAAATAATAACATAATATTTAATTAAATAGATGGTAAAAGTTAAACCTTTTGCAGCAGTAAGACCTCCTAAAGAGTTGGTCAGAGAGGTTGCAGCCCGTCCGTATGATGTACTGAATTCGGTTGAAGCAAAAGCAGAGGCCGGAGAAAAATCGTTATTAAGAATTACAAAGCCGGAAATTGATTTTGATACAATTATTGATGAACACTCTCAGGAGGCTTATGACAAAGCTGTTGAAAATTTCAAACTTTGGCAGGAGAGAGGATGGCTTGTACAGGACAGAAAAGAGATGTACTATGTATATGCTCAGACTATGGAAGGGAGAACTCAGTATGGGCTTGTAGTAGGTGCCAATGTCGAGGACTATCTTACCGGGAAAATAAAGAAACATGAGTTAACCAGAAAGGATAAAGAGGAGGACAGGATGATCCATGTTCGCATTCAGGATGCAAACATAGAGCCTGTGTTCTTTGCTTATCCGGATAATAAAGAGATAAACTCAATAGTTGACAGTGTTGTAAAAAGCAAACCGGCTGAGTATGATTTTGTAGCTGAAGATGGTTTTGGACATCACTTCTGGACTATTGAAGATGAAAAAACAAACATCAGGATAACTGAAATCTTTGCATCAATCCCTGCTTTTTATGTTGCTGACGGACACCACAGAACAGCAGCAGCAGCGCTTGTTGGCGAGGAGAAAAGAAAAAACAATCCAAATCATACCGGTGATGAAGAGTATAACTTCTTCATGGCCGTGGTCTTCCCTGAGAGTCATCTTAAAATTATTGACTACAACAGAGTTGTCAAAGATCTCAACGGAATGTCATCAGATGAGTTCTTAAAGAGACTTGAAGAGGATTTTATTGTTAAAGAGATGGGGTCTGCCATTTACTCTCCGGCCTCACTTCATAATTTCTCTATGTATCTGAATAATAAGTGGTATTCACTTACAGCAAAACAGGGAACTTATAACGATAATGATCCAATTGGAATCCTTGATGTTACTGTTCTGTCCAATCTTGTTTTTGACAAACTGCTAGACATTAAAGATTTAAGAACATCTAAAAGAATAGACTTTGTTGGGGGGATAAGAGGTCTTGCCGAATTAAGTAAAAGGGTTGATTCAGGTGAAATGGCTGCAGCATTTGCTCTTTATCCGGTATCAATGAAACAGCTTATTGATATAGCCGATACAGGTAATATTATGCCACCAAAGACTACCTGGTTTGAACCTAAACTCAGGAGCGGACTTGCAATCCATAAACTGAGCAGATAATTTCAGCTACTTTAATAAAAACGGCCGGAGACCCCGGCCGTTTTTATTATGCTAAATGATATGACTGATTCTTCATCTCTGAGGCTACATAAAGCGGATATATTTTATGATTAATCGGATAGTCCCAACAGCCCATAGCGTGATACAGAGAACCACCAAATCCGCTTTTAAATCTATACAGCCCATACATCGGATGGGTTGTATCATTGCCCGGGGAGACTCCAAACATATCATACTGAGTACACCCCTTCTCTTTTGCCAGGGTCATTGCTCTCCACTGAATAGAGTAAGGAGCCATAAGGTGTCTGTGCAGAGAGGAGGATGCTCCGTAAAGATAAGTGGCCCTGTGACCGGTTACAACAAGAAACATAGCGGCCAATGGCACAGATTCATATTCTGCAATAAGAAGAGAGACATCTGCAGGCGACAGAGAATCTCCAGCCTTTTCTGTTAATGCCACTTTGAAATAGTCTTCTGAATGGAGGTAAAAATTATTTCTTTTTGCTGTCTCTTTGTAAAGATTATACCATACTGAAATACTCTCAAGTCCCGCAACCCTTACATTTACACCTTTTCTTGCAGAAAGAGCTATATTGTACCTTGTTTTTGGTTTCATTCTCCCTAATATTTCCGATGCATCAATGTCAAGATTAACCAGTACTGTGTTGGATGGAAGAATATTTGTAGGCGATTTTCTAAAATTGCCAGAAGCTGTGGAATAGTTAAATCTAACCTCCTGTGCTCCCGGGGATGGTGGGCCCAGCCATATACCTTGCTCAGTTTTATACTCCGGATCATCAGCCCATAAAGATTCCCAGACAAGATCATACCTAATCATTATACACCCCGGCGGGAGGAGCTCTTTAAGATGCACAGAGAGCTCCTCCAGCAGAGCCCCCTGCTCCTCTTTTTCGGGTTCACTCTCCGGTCCATACGGAACATAGGCAACGGAGTAATCTTTATCAACATTTTTAATAAAAACGACCAAATCTCTTAATACAATTTCCTCCTCTTTGTACAAAACAAAATTAAATGCCATTGACTCCATTCCAAAATGGCTCTTAACCTTAGACCAATATGCTGTTTGCTGTATAATTGGGGTTCTAAACAGCTCTTCTATTGTTTTACCCGTGACCTCTTTAACCATAATGGCACAAAGGTAGGCCATATTATTATGCAAATCAATTCATAAAAAGTTGGAAATATAAAAATTAGGATTACCTTTGTCGCCGATGGAGCCTTTAGTTCTTTTGACAGATATTCAAAACATCTCACTTTAATCGTAGGAAATTTCGTTAAGTAGACTTTTGTATAATGTATTACACAGGTGACTCCATCAATTAATTATTATTTTATTTTTTAGTTTATTTAATGAACATTTTCATTTCAAACCTGAGCTGGGCTATCAAAGATGGCGACCTCAGAGAATTGTTTGCCGAGTATGGCGAAATCACATCTGCAAAAGTAATCATGGACAGAGAAACCGGTAAGTCAAGAGGCTTTGGTTTCGTAGAGATGCCTAACGAAGAGGAGGGCAAAAAAGCTATCGAAGAGCTTGACAAAGCTGAATACGATGGTAAAGTTATCACCGTTAATGTGGCTAAACCTCGCGAAGAGAGGACTGGTGGCAGCAGAGGCGGATTCGGTGGCGGAAACCGCGGTGGCGGATTCGGTGGCGGAAGTCGTGGCGGCAATGGCGGTGGAAACCGTGGCGGCAGCGGCGGATATGACAGAGGAAGCAGAAGAAGCTACTAATTAGTACTTCCAAAATAACAAGAGAGGCCGACTAAAAAGCAATTTTTAGTTGGTCTCTTTTTTTTTTATTAAAATTGTGTAACTAAACAATTGATAACATGAACAGATATCACTGGATGTTGACAATTTTTTTTATTGTACTTATTTGGTCTGGAATAAATCCGCATGACAGGTTAACCTGGTTCTTAGAGGTTATTCCGGGAGTAATGGCGCTGGCTCTGTTTGGGCTTACTTACAAAACTCTAAGATTCTCTGATTTTACATATACCGTCATTTTGCTCCATTGTTTGATTCTTTTTGTTGGGGGGCATTATACATACGCTAGGGTTCCTCTTTTTTATGATATTTCTGAATGGCTGGGAATTGGAAGGAACAGTTATGACAAAGTGGGGCATCTGTTCCAGGGATTTACACCTGTTCTTGTGGCAAGAGAGTTTCTCATCAGAAAAAAAATAATAGGCAAAAACATTTGGAATTCAATTACCGCTTTATCTTTTGCTATGGCATTCAGTGCTATTTATGAGTTAATTGAGTGGTTTGTTGCTCTGGCGGCAAACAACGAAGCAGAAGATTTTCTGGGGACACAGGGATATGTATGGGATACTCAAGCAGATATGTTCTGGGCTTTAATTGGAGGTTCTTCTATGCTGCTTTTATTTAGAAAATTCCATGACAGACTAATTACAATAACAGAAGAAACTTCACAAAAAGAGGGACAAGAAGAGAAGTAAAGAGGCCCATAAGTGCTATAGCCAAGCCTCCGGCAGCACCCTCCAAAGCCCCCATCTCCAAAGCCTTGGCCGTTCCTATTCCGTGAGATGCAGATCCAAGTGCAATCCCTTTTGCTAAAGGAGAGTCAATTCCTGATATTTTCAGAAACCAGGGTCCGGTTACTGCACCAAAAATTCCTGCTATGATAACAATTACAGATGTCAGATAAATATCCCCTCCGTGCTGAGCTGACAGAACAATAGCAATTGGATTTGTAACTGATTTTGGAAGAAGTGTAATTATTGAGGCCGTATCAGAGCCTGCCAGCAAAGAGGGCACAACAACTGACACTAATGCAACTAAGCTTCCCAGCAGAGTAGCTGAAAATATGGCTAACCCCCTCTCTTTGATATAATCGAAGTGTTTGTGGAGAAGATATCCAAAAGCAACAACTGAAATATTAAGCAGATACTTGAGTACCCTTGTATTCTCTTCATATAGCTCCATCCCGGCTCCGCAAAGGGAACATATAATAATAACAACGGCTGTTGCAACAATCACTGTATGAAAGATCATCCATTTTGTCCTTCTGTAGACCACCCTTCCAATCAGGTATGAGATTAAAGTGATTAAGATGAACCCAAGTTCCAAGAATACTTTAGTCTTCATCGCCTGTCAATTTTCTGTGCAACCTTGCCTGCTACCCAAAGAACAATCCATGTACTGATTGTTGCCGCAATAACAATTGATACTGCATCTTTCTGTACTGCAGAAAAAGGAATTAGAGCAACTCCGGCCGTAACTGGTATAAAAAAGAGCATAAGATTATCCAGAAAAAAAGTTGCCGGCTCACGAATCCACTCCTCTTTGACCAATTTTAATCTGAGAAAAATAAAGAGAACTATCATTCCTGCCACAGGGGGAGATATATAACCGGAAGCTATCCTACTTAAAGCCATCCCAAAATAATAGGAGAGAGCAAGTGAGGCACACCCGGCAAGAAACAGTATACTCTTTCTGTATTTATGCATCCCTAAAAATTCTTCATCCACTCAAAAGTTGCGTAATGTTCTCCTGTCATACCGACAGCCTCGTATACCTTCTGAGCTCTCAGGTTCCTTTTATCAACATATAATCTAATGCCCATAACATCGTGCATCTCTTTTACCAATTCCTTTACATATGAGTACAATGCGCCAAAGACTCCCTCGCCTCTCATCTCTGGTACTACATATACAGATTGAATCCACCAAACCCATCCCGCTCTCCAGTCACTCCATTCAGTTGTTATCATTAACATCCCAACCGGTTTGTCATTACTCTTTGCAATAAAGTATCTAGCTTTGCCGGAATCATTAAGTGCAGATCCAATCCCATTCTCAAGGACCCTTTTATCAAGCTTTAACCCCTCAGTTTCAAAGGCCATATTAAGTTGAAAATCTACCATAAGTGGTAAATCATCAACTGATGCAGGTGTAATAATTAATTTTTCAGCCATATCTATTTAATTTTTGGTCTGGGGCCATCGATTTTAACTAACTCTCTGAGAACATCATATGCTAAAGAGACATCCTCTGCTACTCCGCTCCAGTCCCAGTCAGGATTAAAATTATCAGCCGGTCTGTGATAAACATTTGCAATAAAATCATCCCAGCTTGATTTTGCCCACTCTTTACCATGCTCTCTGCTATCGTAACATCCGTAAGCCCATATTGAGGGAACTCCCCTTTTATAGAATGGGAAATGGTCGCTTCTGAAGAAGAGACCTGTATGGGAGTTGGGATCAGGCAAAAGGTATCGGTCCTGTTTTGAGGCCATCACTTCATAAAGAGAATCAAGAGTAGAATAACCGTATCCTATCATTGTAACATCTCTCATCCTTCCTCTAGGCACCATCATATCATTATTAAGACAGGCTATTGTATTCTCCATTGAAACAACCGGATTCTGAGCATAGTATTCACTTCCAATCAACCCCTGTTCCTCTGCAGTTGGGAATAGAATAATGACAGACCTCTCCGGCTCCACACCGCTTATATTTAACATTCGGCCTATCTCAATAGCCCACGCCATAGTTGTTCCGTTATCAACAGCTCCATTATAAATAGAATCACCGTTCTGAGGCTCGCCAATACCAAAATGATCCCAGTGTGCTGTTATAATAACTGCCTCTTCTGGTTTTATCTTGCCTCTGAGTATCCCGGCTACATTTGTAGAGCTGTTTCTAACAATTATATTTGAAATCTCTGCTGAAAAGGCAGCATTCAGTTCAAATGGTTTAAATCCTCTCTTTGCAGAAGCTAATCTTAGTGAATCTATATCATAACCCAACTCGTTAAAAATAATCTCTGCGCTCTCTGCACTAAGCCATCCGTTTACAAGACACCTTTTTGATGCACCATTATCATCAATAAAAAATCTTGGAGTGATGGAACTTCCTCTCGGAACATTAAAATCGTAACCGGCTCCTTCTGTTTCGTGGATTATCAGAACAGCTTCCGCACCTTTTCTTGCTGCCTCCTCAAATTTATATGTCCACCTGCCAAAATATGTCATCTCTCTACCTTTAAAAAGTGATGAGTCATCAGAATAGAGTCCCGGATCATTAATCATAACAACAAGTGTTTTTCCTTTCAGATCAAGACCTTCATAATCATTCCAGCTCCACTCATCTGAGTCAATACCAAAGCCGGCAAAAACGAGCTTGGATGAATTAATTAAAACTCTCTCCAATGTTTGTGGTGAGTTTATGGCAATCTGATCAGGGGCTTTCAGTTGAATTGTCTTCTCATTAACTTTAAACAGAACATCCCCTTTAACAGATGATGTTATCATTACCATTGGAACATTTTGAAAATATGAGTCCCCAAATGCCGGCTCAAAACCAATTTGTCCAAGTTCCTTTGCCAGATAATTGACAGATAGCTCCTCTCCTTTTGTAAATGGCATTCTTCCCTCATATTGATCTGAGGAGAGCTCCTTAGTGACTCTCTTCATCTCTTCAGTGTCAACTAAAGAGATTGAATCTGAAGCCACTCTGCATCCAGCAAAAAACATCAAGAGAGTTAAGAGTATGTATAAATTTTTCATAGTTAAAATTATTAGAAAATGATAAGTAGCTCAACGGAAATCTTGTCAGAATCCATCTCATCATATAGATTCAATTCCGGAAGAATTCTGTTAACAATATATTTTTCAAAATCAATTCTCAACAAAGAGGAGAATGGTTTTGTGTCAAATCCGAATGAGACACCCGCGGTAATTCTGCTTGCGTCCATAAGATTATCATTATCAGTTCTGCCCATCATGTCCCATCTTAAAGCAGGGGTAATATCCTTAAAAATTCGTGTGCCTTTTAGAGGAAAAGAGTAAGCACCCTGTACAGAAGTTGAGTTTAGGGTCTGACTATCAAAATAGTTCTTTCTGCTCAAAAACTCAGCCTCAAGTTTATATCTGCCTCCTCCGTATCTAAAATCCCCTCCCCAAACAAAAAGATCTCTCTCAATGCCAGGATATCTGTAAACCTTTACAGATCCTCTTAACCCCTCCATTTTACCAACTGTAGCGCTTAGCCCCCAGGAAAGCTTCTCTGTCCAAACTGGATTATTGATTTTTGATGCGTTAAATATACCCGCCTCTAAATCCAAAGGTACTCCTGAAACATAGGTTACATAGTGACCAACCAATCCAATGTCCCTGGTTCCGGGCACAAAATATTTAACATGAAAAGATCTGTTTGCAAAGAGCATCTGTGATGGGGTAGTCTGATAGGAATTATAAAGAGGAATTGATGTTTGACCTAATGTAAAAGTAAGATTTTTAAGAGGCTCTATAGTTGCTGAAAGATCCAGCACCTCAAATTTACCCTGGTTGCTCAGCTCTACCTGAACTCTGTAGCTAATACTTTTAAATGGATTCCCCGATATCCCCATTCTTGAATTTCTTACAGAGAATCTGGCTCTTGATGTCTCTGTTGCAAATTCAAATTTTGTCTTTAAACTTCCGTCAAACTTTATTATCCTCAGGGTCTCTTTAATTTGTCCATTTAAAGTACTGGAAAGGAGATACAGGATCAGAAATGTATATAATTTTAAAATTCTCATATTCTAATTTTAGAAGACAAAAATACCATTTTTAATCTGTCAATTTGCTAACTTTGGACTTTAATGACTTTTAAAATTTCAGTAACCTCAAAAAATTTTATTAATGAATAACCAGAAAAAAAGTTACGCATTGCCTATTGCAATGATGTTTGCCCTCTTCTTTATGATAGCCTTCGTTACAGGGCTTCAAAACCCAATGGGCGTCATAGTTAAAAATCAGTTTGGAGCGACTAATTTTCTTTCACAGTTAGGGAATTTTGCAATTTTCATTGCATATGCATTTATGGGTATCCCTGCAGGAATGATGCTTCAGAAGATTGGGTATAAAAAAACAGCACTCACCGCACTTATTGTTGGTTTCCTTGGAGTTGGGACCACCTTTTTCTCCGGACAGGTTGAGAATTTTGCTGTTTATATTCTGGGAGCGTTCATTACAGGATTTGCTATGACAATGTTTAATGTAGTGGTAAATCCACTGCTTAACGGTCTGGGTGCAAATGAGAGGCAGGGTAACCAGCTTCTGCAATTTGGAGGATCAATTAACTCAATAGGTGCTACAATCGTACCTGTTCTGGTTGGATATCTAATGGGAACCGATGAAAGTATGCGAACCATTGCCAAGGCCAATCCTGCACTTTTCCTTGCTATGGGAATTTTTGTACTTGCTTTTTTCGTTTTATATTTTGTTGATATTCCGGAACCTTTTATATCCAAAGAGAAAAAAGAGAAGGTTAAAGATCCTCACAGCGCACTCTCATTCCGCCATTTTGTACTTGGAATGATAGCTATATTTATTTATGTTGGTGTAGAAGTTGGTATTCCCAATATTGCCAATCTATTTCTTACATCTGGTTTAGAATCAGGGGGGATGGGTCTGGACCCTTCCGTTGCAGGTACAGTCGTGGGTACTTATTGGTTTCTAATGCTTTTAGGAAGACTTACCGGTGGAATATTAGGATCAAAATTCTCAAGCAGAACAATGCTTACCACTGTATCATCCATTGCAATAATACTAGTGCTGTTTGCCATCTTTATGCCTACTGATGTTATAGTTAAAATGCCGGTTTTTAAATCTGACATATCATTCGGTTTAGCAGAGGTACCTGTAGGAATAATGTTTTTGATCTTTGTTGGTCTTTGTACTTCTGTTATGTGGGGTAGCATCTTTAATCTTGCAACATCAGGACTTGGCAAGTATACAGCAGCTGCCTCAGGTCTTTTTATGACTATGGTTTGTGGTGGTGGCATTTTACCGGCAGTTCAGGGATGGATTGCAGATATGGCAGGTTTTATGAACAGTTATTTCTTGGTTCTTGCAGGGGTTCTCTATATTTTCTTCTATGCAATTGCCGGACATAAAAATGTGAATAAGGATATTAAAACAGCATAATTATAAAACGAATATGGAAAAACCTTATGTAGCAGGAATTGATATTGGTGGTCAAACCAGTAAATTAGGGATAGTTGACGCAAGGGGTACAGTACTCGCACAAACATCGATAAGAACAGATACTCACAAAGATGTGAATCTTTTTATTGAAGATTTGTGCCATGCATTGGAGAAGCTGGCTGAAAAAACGGGTGGACTTTCAAAAGTGAGAGGAATTGGAATTGGTGCTCCCAATGGTAATTATTATACAGGGACCATTGAAAATGCAGTCAATTTGGTATGGGGAGGAGGAGTAGCTATTCCATTTGCGAAACTTATGCGAGATAAACTTGAAATCCCTGTTGCTTTGACGAATGATGCAAATGCTGCAGCTGTTGGAGAGATGACTTACGGAGCAGCCAGAGGAATGAAAAATTTCATAATGATTACCCTTGGTACAGGAGTGGGTAGCGGCATAGTCATAAATGGAGATGTTGTATACGGACATGATGGATTTGCAGGAGAATTAGGTCACACAACTGCAGTAAGATACAATGGCAGACTTTGTAATTGCGGAAGGACCGGATGTCTTGAAACATACGCATCCGCAATAGGTGTTGCAAGAACAGCCAAAGAGTGGCTTGAATCAAGCGATGAACCAAGCATTCTCAGAGGTATATCAGATAACATCACAAGTAAAGATGTTTACGAAGCTGCCTCACAGGGAGACAAAATGGCTATCAGGATATTTGAATTTACCGGAAAAAAACTGGGCGAGTCTTTTGCCGAATTTGTTGCCTTCTCCGCTCCACAGGCAATAATTCTGTTTGGTGGCCTTTCCAGGGCAGGTGATATGATACTAAAGCCTATTGTTGAACACATGAACGCAAACCTGCTTCATCTATGGAAAAATAAAATCGATGTTTTCTTTTCACAGTTGAAAGAGTCAGACGCAGCTATTCTGGGCGCAAGCGCACTTGGCTGGGAAATCAAATAAATTGTTCATCCATATTAAATTTCTTCTCCTCAGTTGCTTCTTGCAGCTGAGGATTTTTTTCTCCTCGCTCACTTCGTTCGCTTTGGCGAATATAAGGGACAAAAAAAAAGAGTCTGATG
>WARP01000280.1_pt1 | contig 61946 bp, 60 predicted proteins | sample 4769151 | NCBI WGS metagenome assembly WARP01 (sample SAMN08893023, study PRJNA449175) | gut metagenome | isolation source: rumen sample fed with dry roughage | host: cow | place: India: Nagpur | collected 2016
ATCATCTGCCGAATGGCTAACTCTAGCCGGGCTGGTAACCGCCAGGCCTCTCGCCCGGCATGGAAATTGGTTTGATAGGGATTTTCGTATATGTGCTTAAATAATAAGCAATTGCAAATTGCTTATAGAAAAACTTTTTAAAAAACCAATCTTCAAACACTTAACTATCTGTTAGATAAACGAATATCCGTGTCAAACCAAGCTTGCGCGGTGGGATTACGCCGCTACAGCGGCGTGATCCCTTTTGGGGGTGCTGTAAAACAGAAAAACAGTTTGCCGTCTGGCAAACTGCTTTTTTCATTAAGAGGGTGCTTCTAAGCTAGCTTAGGCGGTGGGATTACGCCGCCAATGCGGCGTGATCCCTTTTGGGGGTGCTGTAAAAACAGAAAAACAGTTTGCCGTCTGGCAATCTGTTAGATAAACGAATATCCGTGTCAAACCAAGCTTGCGCGGTGGGATTACGCCGCTACAGCGGCGTGATCCCTTTTGGGGGTGCTGTAAAAACAGAAAAACAGCTTGCCGTCTGGCAAACTGCTTTTTTCATTAAGAGGGTGCTTCTAAGCTAGCTTAGGCACCCTCTTAATGAAAAAACCCGGCTGCTTACGCTGCCGGGTTTTTCTGTTTTTAGCGGAGAGGGAGGGATTCGAACCCCCGGAACCTCTCAGTTCAACGGTTTTCAAGACCGCCGCAATCGACCACTCTGCCACCTCTCCGTTTGTTTAGGGTTGCAAAGATATGTATTTTTTTCGTGCGTGCAAAAAAAAGAGAGACTACCTCAGAGGAAAAGTGTCAAACATCTTTTAATCAAGCATATAGAGATTTATCCACTTTAGACTAACTTGCTCATTATATGGTGTTTGACACTTTTCCTCTGAGGTAATGGCGGGTTGGTGGTGGCACACCAGCCTACCTTCAAGCACCCATTTAGGCAGGGTTTTTGCGAGTATAATTTAATTCTTGTGTAAATTTATGCTAGTGAGTGATAATAGACACTGTCTATATTTTGATAGATTGCTATTTAATTTATTTAATTGTAATTTTGACCCAGCAAACCACAGCAACCACGACTAATAATATTTAACACCACTCAAAGTTATGAAGTCGAAGACATTCGAAAAAGAGATACTGGAACTTGAGGATAACCTCTCCAGATACGCATACAGTCTTACCACCAACAGGGATGACGCAAAGGATCTTGTTCAGGAGACTTTTTTCAAAGCATTGAACAATCAGGATAAGTTTAACGAGCATACCAATATTAAGGCTTGGGTATATACAATAATGAAGAATACTTTCATTAATGATTACCGTCGCAGGAGCAAACGCCAGAGTCTTTTCAGTGAAGATGTTCATGAATATGTTATAAATAACAGACCGGGTGATATGGGTCCTGAACAGGAGTTTGGATTCCGTGAACTTACTTCAATAGTTAACGATCTTGAGCCTGAATTCAGAATTCCATTTCAAATGCATGATAACGGATTTAAATATCAGGAGATTGCAGAGGAGCTTGGACTTCACCTTGGTACTGTAAAGAGCAGGATTCACTTCTCTCGCAAAAAACTTATGGAGAAGATAGAGAGATAATAATTATAGAGAGATAATTTTGCAACACTTTTTATACTAAAAAATAGGGCTATTCATTAATCTGAATAGCCCTCTTCTCTTTCAAATATTATTTCCAAATCTATTTTAATGCGTGGATAAGCTCTTTCCTTTTAAAAAGCAGCAGATAGAACACCCCTATTGTTATGCAAGAATCAGCAATATTGAATATTGGTCTGAAAAAAATAAATTGCTCACCCCCTTTGAAAGGAAACCACTGAGGTAGTGTTGTATCTATTATAGGAAAGTATAGCATATCAACAACCTTTCCAAACATAAAAGGGGCATAACCACCCCCTTCAGGGAAGAGTGAGGCTACCTGAGTAAAGTTTGATTCCGAAAACACAATGCCATATAACATGGAATCAATAACATTACCAATTGCGCCAACGAGAATAAGGGCCACACCTGTAAGAAAGGCGCGGGATGAACCACTCTCAATAAGTTTCTTAACATAGTAAATGATTACTCCGATAAGCACCAGACGGAGTGCTGTCAGAAAGAACTTTCCGATAGCTCCGCCAAATTGCATACCGAAGGCCATTCCATTGTTTTCAATAAAATAGATTTGAAACCAGTCGCCAAAAACCGGAATACTCTCTCCAATAGTCATATGGGTCTTAATCCATATTTTGACCGCCTGATCAATTAGGAGGAGTACGAAAACTATTAGTGTTACCTGTTTTCCGGGGGTTAAACGCATTGGTTAGTCTCGTTTGTTCTTTGCCTCAACGCTTAGTGTTGCATGAGGTACAATGAGAAGTCTCTCCTTAGGGATGAGCTTTCCTGTCTCACGGCAAATACCGTAGGATTTGTTCTCAATTCTTACAAGAGCGGCCTCAAGAGACCTTATGAATTTATATTGTCTTTGTGCAAGCTGGCCTGCCTCCTCTTTTGACAGAGCGGAAGCGCCCTCTTCCAGAACTTTAAATGTAGGTGAGGTGTCCTCAGTATCGTTGCTGGAGCTGTGAGTAACAGCAGCTTTCAACTGCTCATACTCTGCCTGTGCAAGCCGAAGCTTCTGCTGGATAAGCTCCTTGAACATCTGCAGCTCCTCATCGCTGTAGCGAACTTTCTCTCTTACCTCTTCTGCAGGTTTGCTTTTCTTTGTCATAGCGTATAATAGTTATTTAAATGTGTAAAGATAATAATATTATCGATATCCCATACAGACTTAATAGGGTATCTTCTCATCATTGATCTTCCATAGATCAAAGGGTTTTTTACCCTCTTCCGGAAGTATCTGCTCGATGGGAATACTCCTCTCTTCCATCTTTTTGGAAAATTCATCATATATAAAAGAGTCGTTAAATCCTGCATCGGCAGCATCATCTCTGCCGGCTGCAAAATAGATCTTATCCACCTTTGCCCAGTAGGCTGCCGAAAGGCACATTGGGCAGGGTTCGCAAGATGTATAAAGCGTGCATCCTGAGAGGTCAAAAGTATCAAGTTTTTTGCATGCTTCTCTTATTGCGTTCACCTCAGCGTGAGCTGTGGGGTCCTTATCAGGAGTTACACTGTTTGTTTGCGCAGATATAATCTCCTCCCCTCTGACAATAAGAGCTCCAAACGGGCCTCCTGTAACAGAACCGGCATTTCTTCCTGCCAGATCAATTGCCTCTTTCATAAATTTCTCAATCCTCTCCATATCTGTTGGATTAAATCCTTGTAACTTTGATTGTAATATGCCCCTCATCCCATTCAATCTCTGTGCCACTAACCACATTTTTAACCAGTTTAATCTCTTTTGCAAGAGTCTGATTACATACATATTCGCTAAACTGTGCTAAAGACTCTGCAATTTCAGGAATCTCCTCAATTTCAACCACTATTTTATCGGTAACATCAAATTTGCTCTCCTTTCTGAGATTTTGAATTCTGTTCACCAACTCCCTTGCAGTACCCTCTCTTTTCAAATCCTCGCTCACAGTAATATCCATAGCGATGGTGAGTTTTCCCTCAACAGCTACAAGCCATCCCGGCATATCTTCTGAAAGAATTTCATAATCCTCCCTATCAAGAATTACATCTCCGGTTGGTAAATTAAGGGTGTAACTTTCAGATGCCTCTATAGCATAAATCATCTCCTGATCAAAGGTTCCAAACAGTGCAGATATCTCCTTCATCTGTTTGCCGTATCTCTTCCCAAGAGTTTTAAAATTAGGCTTTATCTTCTTAGTAATAAGACCTTTTGTATCATGGATGTACTCAACCTCCTTAACATTCACCTCTCCCAGCACAATTCCCTTAATCAGCTCAAACTGCTCCTGAAGTCTGTTGTCAAGTACAGGAACAAGAATCTTAGCTAATGGTTGCCTTACTTTGATATTCACTTTACGCCTTAGAGCCAGAATCATAGATGAGGCCCTTTGGGCAAGCTCCATCCGCTCCTCAAGAGCCTTATCCAGTGCACTTTCATTGGCCTCAGGCATCATCACCAGATGTACAGAACTCTCTTTATGCCTTCCGGACACAACATTAAGATCAAGGAAAAGCCTCTCCATAAAAAACGGAGCAATTGGTGCCGATAGCAGAGCTACTGTTTCAAGAGCGTCATATAGTGTCTGGTATGCCGATAGTTTATCCCTGTCCATTGTCCCCCCCCAGAAGCGTTTTCTGTTCAGGCGGACATACCAGTTGCTGAGATTGTCATTGACAAATTCCTGAATCATTCTGCCCGCTGCCGTAACATCGTAATCTTCGTAAGCAGCTGTCACATCCTTAATCAGAGTGTTGAGCAGAGAGATTATCCACCTGTCTGTTTCAGGTCTCTGTGAAAGTTCAACCTGAGGCTTAGAGTTGTCAAATCCATCTACATTTGCATACAGTGCAAAGAATGAGTAAGTATTGTATAGTGTTCCAAAGAACTTTCGTTTAACCTCATCAACACCACTTGCATCAAACTTCAGGTTGTCCCAAGGCTGAGCATTGGTAAGCATATACCAGCGAAGCGCATCGGCACCATACTCACCAAGAGTCTTAAATGGATCAACAGCATTGCCGAGCCTTTTGCTCATTTTGTTGCCATCCTTATCCAATACAAGACCGTTTGACAAAACGGTTTTAAATGCAACCTTGTCGCTAACCATTGTTGAGATTGCGTGAAGAGTGAAGAACCACCCCCTTGTCTGGTCAACCCCCTCTGCAATAAAATCGGCACTCCTGCCAAAAGCCTCGTTTTCCAGTTTCTCAAGCCCCTCCTGTGCAAATGGCATAGCTCCGGAGTCAAACCAAACATCAATAAGATCACTCTCCCTTTTCATTGGTTTTCCACTCTGGGATACCAAAATATAATCATCAACATACGGTCTGTGAAGGTCTATCTTTTCGTAATTCTCCTTAGAGTAATCACCAGGAACAAAACCATTGTCTCTCAATGGATTTGACTTCATAAAACCAGCCTTGACTGATTTATCTAACTCTTGGAATAGCTCTGTTGCAGAGCCGATACAAATCTCTTCACCACCCTCCTCTGCTCTCCATACAGGCAGCGGAGTTCCCCAGTAGCGGCTTCTTGAGAGGTTCCAGTCCTGCAGATTCTCCAGCCACTTGCCGAATCTTCCGCTTCCTGTAGCCTCAGGTTTCCAGTTAATTGTCTTGTTAAGTTCAATCATCCTATCCTGAACTGCAGTGGTTCTGATAAACCAGGAGTCAAGCGGATAATATAGCACAGGCTTGTCTGTCCGCCAGCAGTGTGGATATGAGTGGGTATGTTTTTCAATTTTAAAAGCCAGACCCTGCTGCTTCAGCATCACAGCTATATCTACATCAAGGGTTGTGTCGTTTTCAGAAAGATTTGGATCGTAAGCATTCTTAACAAATCTGCCTGCAAACTCTCTGTAAGAATCATTCACACTCTCCTTAACAAATTGAGGATCCATATCCTCTATCTTATAGAATTTACCTGTTCTGTCAACAAGAGGCTGTCTCTGTCCGCCGGCATCTGTAATAATAAGAGGTGGAACCCCGTTTGCCTTGCCCACCTTATCATCATCAGCACCAAAAGTTGGTGCAATGTGAACAATTCCGGTACCATCACTTGTTGTAACAAAGTCTCCTGAAATAACCCTCATTGCTCCTGAGGCCGGTTTAATCCATGGAATTAATTGTTCGTACTCTATTCCACAGAGTTTTGAACCGGAAATAACTTCACCAAACTTCTCAAATGGGGCACTCTTGGCATTAAAATGAGCATCAACAAGCTCTTCTGCAAGAATATACACAGCCTTGCCATGAGTATACGGATTCTCAGAAACTACTGTAACATATTTAATGTTTGGCCCTACGCACAGAGCTGTATTTGAAGGAAGTGTCCATGGTGTTGTTGTCCAGGCCAGCATGAAGAGCGGAAGCTCTTCTCCTCTATCCTTTGCCACACTTTTAAAGAGACTCTCTGATGCCTGGTTTCTGATAACTTTAAACTGGGCAACACAGGTTGTATCTTTAACATCCCTGTAGCAGCCTGGCTGATTTAGTTCATGAGTACTCAAACCTGTTCCGGCAGCTGGTGAGAATGGCTGTATTGAGTAACCTTTGTAAAGAAGCCCCTTGTTGTAAATTTTTTTAAGAAGATGCCACAGTGTCTCAATATATCTGTTGTCATAAGTGATATATGGGTTATTCATGTCTACCCAGTAGCCCATCTGATCTGTAAGCGTCTCCCACTCTTTTGTATACTTCATCACCTCCCTGCGGCAGGCCGAATTGTACTCCTCAACAGTTATACTCTTTCCGATATCCTCTTTTGTTATACCCAGACTCTTCTCAACACCCAGCTCAACAGGGAGTCCGTGAGTATCCCATCCCGCCTTTCGCTGAACCTGAAAACCACTCTGGGTTTTGAATCTGCAGAAAACATCCTTTATTGCCCTGGCCATTACATGGTGAATACCGGGCATCCCGTTTGCTGAAGGTGGCCCCTCGTGGAACACAAAGAGTGGTGAACCCTCCCTCTCACTTATACTCCTCTCAAAACACTGCTCTCTTTTCCACCTATCCAGTATGGTATTATTTATCTCTACAAGATCAAGATTTTTGTACTCGGTGAACCTCATTTTTAATAAACTTTTTGAATTTGCAAAGATACGATTATTCACTACTTTTGAAAAAAATTGATAGCTATGTCACTTAATACCGCAGATCTTATTATTCTGATTTGCCTTATTCCCGCGATCTTCGGGGGTTTTATGAAGGGATTTGTGCGCCAGGCTGCTGCTGTGGCAGCACTAATCCTGGGCGTTTGGGCCGGGTATCACTTCTCAGATTTTGTAAGCACCAAACTGGCAAACTGGATTAATGTTGAGCAGAATATATTAAATATAATATCATTTGCAATAATCTTCATTGGTGTACTAATTTTAGTAAACCTTGCAGGGAGGGCAATTGAGGGTCTTGTCAAACTGGTTCTGCTCGGATGGCTGGACAAACTTGCCGGTATTATCTTTGCTCTGATAAAGTACGCTTTTATTTTCAGTATTCTAATATATCTTATAGAATCACTTGATGAACTTTTTAAATTTTTACCAAGGGAGACGCTTCAAAATTCAGTTTTATACGGGTACCTTTCAAAAATTGCCCCTGTTGTTTTTCCATACCTGAAAAATCTAGTTTCACACATCTGATTTCTGAATTTTAATTATCAGAATCGACAATCTCAGATAATTCAATAAACTGAGTAACTTTTTTACCATTTAGCACAACTTACCTGCTAATACAACTCAACTTTGCAATGCAGAGGGGGGTCGTGGCGAGGGTACTCCTGATGGGGCCGGGAGTGGAGAGTGAGAGGTACCTCCCTTTGCATTTTTAAATAGAGAGAGAGGTGAAAGATGGGTTATTCAATAAAAATCAGACAACATGATATAAGCGACTGTGGTGCCGCTTGTCTGGCATCAGTGTCGGCTTACTGGGGGCTCAGGCTCCCAATCGCCAGAATAAGGCTTTTCAGCAATACTGACAGCAGGGGGACAACCTTCAAAGGACTAATAGATGCTGCTAAGGCTTTTGGTTTCAATGCCGAGGGTTACAAAGCTCAGGAGAGGTCTCTTTACAAAATTCCAAAGCCTGCAATTCTTCATCTTGAAAAAAGCTCCGGCTTGCTCCATTTTGTTGTCCTTTACGGGATTAAAAATGGGCTGCTCAGAATAATGGATCCTATGGATGGTGAAATCCACAGTATCAAGATGGAGGAATTACTCAGCGAATGGAGTGGCAAGCTGGTAATGATATCTCCATCTGCGGGATTTACAAAGGGGGATCAGAGTGGCAGTGTTTCGCTCCGTCTTACAGAGTTACTGAGGGAGAATCGCTCTGCGCTTGTTAAAGCTTTGTCAGCGGCTCTTCTTCTAACTCTTACTTCGTTTGTAATTTCTCTTTTTATTAAGATAATTCTTGATTCAATTATCCCTTCAGGGGAGATTATTAATCTTTCAATAGCAGCATTGATTGTAGTATTGGTATTTGTTGCATCACTTATGTTATCCTGGATAAGAGGCACTATACTTGTAAAAGTGGGAATATCAATGGATAGTGAACTAATGGGGAGATACATCAGGCATCTTGTCAAGCTACCCGGAATTTTCTACGATTCAAGAGAGACAGGTGAACTTACATCAAGAATTTCAGATGCGGCAAAGATCAGAAGCTATCTTACAGTGACATTGTCCAGCCTGGCAGTATCGGCATTTATGCTTGTTGCATCTACCGGGGTTATGTTTGCCATATCTCCCGGAATGGCACTTCCGGCTCTGCTTATTATTCCTGTATACTCTCTGCTTTTCTACATAACAGACAGATACAATAAAAGAGCTCAGAGGAGAATAATGGAGAGAGGAGCAAAGTTTGAAAACAGAGTTATTGAGACTGTTAAATCTCATCTGGCAATAAAATACTCCTCAACCGAAAGCTACTTTGCAGGTAGATGCACATCTGCACTATCTTCATTTCTTGAGAGTGTTGAAGATTCTGCAAAATTTTCAATTTTCACAGGCTCTGCCGCAGACCTGGCTTCAAAGCTTCTCTTGGTAATAATTCTCTGGATGGGCGGTGCTGAAATGATTAAAGGAGATATTACTCCGGGGGAGCTTGTCGCCTTTTTCACCATAATTTCACTGTTTACAGCTCCTCTTTCTGAGCTGGTATCTGCCAGCTCAGAAATACGGGAGGGGACTGTTGCAGCCTCCAGACTCTTTGAAATTATGGATATGGAGTGCGAGCCCCTTGACGGAGGTATCGTCCACAGCACCGGAGCTCCGGAGTATATCAAAATATCAGATGTATCATTTTCTTACCCCGGAAGAGGGACCCTTTTAAAAGGGATTAATATGGAATTTCACAAAGGAGAGATATCTGCTGTAACAGGAGAGAGTGGTTGCGGGAAGAGCACACTTGTCTCTCTTATCACCAGGCTAAGAAGGCCTTCGTTTGGAGTAATAACTGCGGACAGACTTAACATAGAGCATATCAATCTAAGAAACTGGAGAGAGATGATTGCAGTTGTACCACAGACGCCTGCCCTTTTTGCAGGTACTATTATGGAGAATATTGCTCCGGGAGAGGAGGATCCGGATAGTAAAATGGTGATTGAAATATGTGAGAAGCTGGGAATGACTGAGTTTATCGCATCACTTCCGCTAGGTTTGGAGAGCCCCGTTGGGGAGGGAGGTGCCTCACTGTCGGGTGGGCAGCAACAGAAAGTTTCACTGGCGAGAGCCCTCTATAAAGATGCACCTGTTATTATTGTAGATGAGGGGACTTCATCAATGGACCAGGAATCTGAGTTCCTTGCAGAGCGTGCACTTAAAATGGAGAGGGAGAAGGGAAAAATAATAATTATTATATCACATAAAGAGAGGTCAAAGTTAATCTCAGACAGAATATACAGAATGGAAAATAAATAGAATGGAGGGTGCACACTCCGGGCGGTGTCCGCTCGCCTTTTTGCGGATAATTAATAATTACGACTATGGAAAGAATTGAGTTGGAAAGATGGGGAGTTACTCCCCTTGATGAGAGAGAGCTTCTTGTACATGGCGGAGGCAGGCTAAAAAAGTTGCTTGAGGTAATTGATGAAGTTGTTAAACTCATTGAAAAGGCAGAGAAGTACTGGCCAAATTTCAAAGAGGGTTTTAAAGAGGGATGGGAGAAGGCATAATGGAAACAAAAGAGACAACTATGCTGCTCCTCGTTCATCTGGATGAGAACGAGTGCCTTTCAACAAGAGGTGGAGATGGGACCTGGGATAAAGAGGTCGTAAAATATGTTGGGTTTGGATTGGGATATGGAGCAAAAAAAATTGTAAAGGCTCTCCAGTTTCTAAGTAAAAATCTGTATGAATCACAGAGCCGGTCAATGGTTATATATAAATAATCAAAGAACTGCGTGAATTGCTTATATTTCGGGGAGTATTGAAAAAAAATAATTTTACCTTTGTGTTCTATGAAAAGTTTTCTGAAACTCCCCGTTTTTATCCTCATCTTTATCCCTACCGTGATTTCTGCCCAGCAGAAGTTATGGAGTCTTGAGGAGTGCATTAGATATGCATGGGACAACAATTTGAGAATCAAGCAACAGGAGCTTGCTGTTGAGCAAAGTGAGAATAACCTTTTTCAGGCAAAAATGAACTATCTCCCGTCGCTCAATGCCTCTCTTGGACACAGTATGAACTGGGGTCGCTCTGTTAATATGAATGACCTTCAGATTATTGAAAACAAGTTAAGCCAAAGCACAAATGCATCTGCAAGTGCAAACATCTCAATTTTTGAAGGATTTGTTAAAAACAATGATCTTAAAAGTAAAGGGGTGTTAAGGGAGATTGCCCGTCAGGAAGTAGGCCGAATAAGAAATGATATCTCTATTGAGATAGCCAGAGCCTATCTTCAGGTACTTCTTGCAAGAGAGATTCTTGAATCTGCAAACTCAAGTCTGGAAAATTCAGCAGTACAGGTTGAAAGAACAAGGAAGTTTGTTGATGCCGGGAGCCAGGCCTACAGTGCCCTTCTTGAAATGGAGGCTCAGTATGCCAGTGAACTTGTTCAGCAGACAAATGCTCAGAGCCAGGTTTCAAATGCTCTTCTTACACTCAGACAACTTCTGGATCTTCCGGCAGAGCAAAGTTTTGATGTATCAACCCCGGGAGAAAACCTGAATATTGGACCATTTACAGCAGAGAGTCCTGATCAGCTTTTTGACTCATCTCTGGATTTACCGCAGATAGAGGTAGCAAGGCTCAATAAAAAGAATTCAGAATTGCAACTTGCTATTGCAAAGGGTCAGGCTTATCCCTCCCTCACTTTCAGGGCAGGTTACGGCTCCTATTATGCAGACAGCAGGGATGAAAGTTTCTTTGATCAGTTTAATGAAAACAGAAATCCTTCAATCTCTTTTGGAATAAACATCCCAATATTTAACTCATGGCGCACCAACACTGCTATTAAAAATGCAAAACTTGGAGTCAGGAATTCAGAGATCGAGACCAGAAGCAGGGAGCAATTACTCTACAAAGAGATCCAACAGTCTGTGAATGACGCAAATTCGTACTTTGCCCGCTACAAGGCAACTGAAAGAAATGTTAAGGCAATGGAGGAGTCCTTCAGATATGTACAACAAAAGTTTGATGTAGGTGTTCTAAATGCTACTGATTACTCGGTTGCAAAGAATAATCTTTTCAAAAGCAAGTCAGACTTCCTGCAGGCAAAATATCAGTTCATATTCCAGCAAAAGATAATTGATTTCTACAAGGGGAATCCCATAACTTTATAAAGATGAAGAAGAGTTTTAAATGGATAATCGGCGCAGCAGTTATAATAATTGTTGTGCTCGTAATTTTTGGAAGGAAAAATAGCAATAAAGGGGTGGAGGTGACTACTCAGATTGTTGCTAAGGGGACAATCACAGAGGTTATCCCTGCTAATGGAAAAATCAAGCCTGTTGTGGAGGTAAAGATCTCTCCCGATGTTTCCGGAGAGATTGTTGAGCTTAATTTTAAAGAGGGAGACAACATTAAAAGGGGTGAACTTATCATAAAAATAAAGCAAGATGTCTACATATCCATGAGAGACAGAGCCGAGGCATCACTTAACTCAGTAAAAGCTCAGCTGACACAACAACTTGCTCAATTTAAACAAATTGAACAGTCTTATCTTAGGAATAAAACCCTTTACGAGCAAAAGGCTATCTCTGAGGCAGACTATGAAAATGCTCTCTCTCAGTATAATGTTACTAAAGAACAGATAAAAGCTGCAGAATTTAATGTGAAAAGTGCTACAGCTGCTCTTCAGGAGGCACAGGACAACCTTGTCAAGACTACAATCTATGCCCCTATGGATGGCATAATTTCCAAAATGAATGTTGAGAAGGGAGAGCGTGTAGTTGGTACAAGCCAAATGGCGGGAACTGAATTACTAAGAATCGCTAATTTTGATCAGATGGAGGTTCTTGTTGATGTTAATGAGAACGATATTATTCGCATTCAGGAGAGGGACACTGCTATGGTTGAGGTTGACTCCTATCCCGGAAGAAAATTTACTGGGATGGTGACTCAGATTGCAAACTCTGCTAAAAACATTGGCTCTTCAATTGAACAGGTCACAAATTTTGAGGTAAAAATTCTAATTCTACCTGAATCATATCAGGACCTTGTTAAAGAGGGGCTGAATCCTTTCCGTCCCGGTATGTCTGCAACAGCTTCAATTCAAACTGAAAGAAGAGATAATATTATATCTATTCCTGTTCAGACGATTACAACAAGAAATGACCTCTTTACTGATACTCTTGCCAATAAAAAGAGCGATGAATTAAGTGAGCAGGTGTTTGTTGTAAAGGATGATAATACTCTTGAGGTTAGGAAGATTGAAACAGGCATTCAGGATATTACAAATATTGAAATTTTATCCGGGCTGAATGAGGGTGAAAGGATTGTAACCGGTCCATATTCTGCAATAAGCAAAACTCTTAAGTCCGGAGCTAAGGTCTCTTGGGATGACAAGAAAAAATAGTGTTACTCTACTGCTGCTTGAAACCAGTACAGAAGTGTGTTCTGTTGCTCTCAGCATTGACGGAGAGTTGACAGCTCAGAGGGAAATTCAAGAGCACAAAGCTCATGCAAGAGTTATTGCAGATTTTATTAAAGAGGTACTTTCAGATGCATCTTTATCAATTAATGATTGCAATGCTGTAGTTGTCAGTGAAGGGCCGGGATCATACACAGGTCTTCGTGTTGGCGTATCTGTTGCCAAGGGTATATGTTATGGTGCAAACCTCCCGCTTATAGCAGTTAGCTCGCTTGAGCTTATTGCCAGGTTGGCACTGGAGAATAGTCCGGCTCCTGAGGGTGATTTCAGAATAGTTCCAATGATTGATGCCAGAAGAATGGAGGTTTACACAGCTCTGTTTGATTCCAAGTACAATCAACTGACAAAAACCGAGGCTCATATTATTACCGAGGAGAGTTTTACAGAAACATTGTCAGAAGGAAAGGTCATCTTTACAGGTGATGGTTCTGAAAAAGCTAAATCAGTGATTACACATCCAAATGCAATTTTTACCCAAACTCACGCCTCTGCAAGAGGAATGATTGATCCGGCAATGCAAAAATACAAAAGGTCCGAGTTTGCCGATGTAGCTTACTTCGAACCTTTTTATCTCAAGGATTTTATTGCCGGAATATCTAAAAAATCGCTGCTATAGCCTTTTCCAGTTTAGAATCAAAAATATCTCTGGCTACAATTGTTCCGCTCTTGTCAATCAGAAAGACAGAGGGAACTTCTCTAATATTGTATGTAGTTACTGCCGGTGAAGCGGACCCTAGTCCATCACACACATTTATCCATGGGAGCTCTTGATTGGCAACAGCCCCTGACCAGGCTGTCTTATCAGTATCTACGCAAACCTGATATATTTCAAATCCCAAAGAGGAGTATCTGTCATAAATATCAAGCAATTCTCTGTTAAATAGCTTCTGATTTACATCAGTAGTTGACCAGAATACTAAAAGAATAGCTTTTCCTGACAAGTCAGAGAGTGATCTCATCTGTGATTTAAGATCCGGAAGCTTAATATCAGGAAATCCAACCTCTGATGCATCCAGTAACTTTGAAGATATTGCATCACTCTTTTCTCTAAGGGTAATCTCATCCAGCAGAGGATTCAGGTAAACAGATCCGGGGTATGTAACACTAAGGGAATCGTAAACTCTTCTGAAAAGAAGAACATCTCTCATATCTCCAAAAAGAGGCAGTTCTCCCGGCATCTTTTGATAGAGAAGGTATACATTGGTTAGAGAGTTTGGATTTAAATAGAGATGTTTTATAGCAGATTGTTTATTTTTCACAAAAAGTGCTCCTAATGAATAGTTAAGAGAATCTGCCAATACTGCATCTCCTGAATTTATTGCCTCTGCCCTTTTAAGGAGAAGGGCTTCAAACTCTCTGTTTCTTGACTCCAGATCTTTTTCAAGGTTACTCAAAAGAACGCTTTCCGGAGATCCTTCAACAGAGCTGGAGATGCCAAGGGTATCTGTAGTCAGATAAACTGTTTCACCTGCAGCAATAAGAAGTGAGGCAATCTTTCTCTCTTTATAATACAAGTAGTAGAATTCAGGCTGTGATGAGAGTTTGCGGGTTTTGTAAATAAATGAGCCCTCTCTGTCTGTCTTAATAGTATCAACAACTCGCTGACTGTTAAGCTGAAGAATTCTCAGGGTTAGCTTGCCCTCACCCATCCCCTCTACCTTCGCTTTTATTATTGTTTTGTTTGAATTGCAGGATACAACCAGAAATGCTGTAAACGCTATCAGGAGAATTTTTCTCATATTGTTTTTCAAAGTTGAATTTTTGATGCGATTGCTTTTGCTATGCTCTCCATAGTCTCTTTATCCAGACTAAGCTTAGGCTTTCTAAAGTCAATGTCCGATTCTGAATTTATTGGAACCAGGTGTATATGTGCGTGAGGTACCTCAAGCCCGATAACTGCTACCCCTACTCTTTTGCATGGTATGGCTTCACCAATCCCTTTTGCCACCTTCTGAGCAAATGCAAAGAGTCCTTTTAGCTCCGCCTCTTCAATGTCAAATATGTAATCTGTCTCTCTTCTGGGTATTACAAGTGTATGCCCCTGAGCAAGCGGATTTATATCAAGAAATGCATAGAAATCTTTATCCTCAGCAATCTTGTATGAAGGGATTTCGCCGGATGCAATTTTAGAGAATATTGATGACATCTTACTTTGAAATTTCAAGAATTTGAAATTTTACAACTCCTGATGGAACCATTACCTCAACCACATCTCCCTTGCTTTTTCCAATCAGGGCTTTTCCAATTGGCGTTGCTGCCGCAAGCTTCCCCTCTCTGAGATTAGCCTCGGTCTCCCCAACTAAAGTATAAACCACCTCGGTATTATTTGAAAGATTTTTAAGTTTTACCTTGTTCATAATCTGAACATGGGTTGTGTTAATTTTGGATTCATCTATAATTCGCGCATTGGCAATCATATCCTCAAGTTTTGAAATCTTGAGCTCCAAAAGACCCTGTGCCTCTTTAGCAGCATCGTACTCTGCATTCTCAGACAGGTCCCCCTTGTCCCGGGCTTCAGCTATCTGTCTTGAAATTGCTGGTCTCTCAACAGAGACCAGTTGCTGGTATTCCGTCTTAAGTTTCTCCAGCCCCTCTGAAGTTAAATAATGAATTTTTGACATAACTTAAAAAATTAAAAAAGAATCCAGCAGGACTGGACTCTTTGTTACAAAGATAAAAAATTTTCTTTAATAATAAAATTACTCTCTGAATTTTGGAGCCATAATCTCCGAGTAGAGAACTAGATTGCGGGGGTCAATCGCAAACACCGGTCCATCTTTAGCCTCTTCCTGTTCAGGTGCCTCATTAACCGAATGTTTGAAAGAACTTATCCCCTCTTCTGACTCTGAAGAGAGAGGAATATCTATCATCTGATATTCCGAATGCCTAACAGTATCTGACAATGGTGGTAAGAGGCTCTCTGCTGAAGGCTCTTCGTGAAAATCCATCTCTTCATGGAAACCAATCTCTTCATGAAAAGACTCCTCTCTCCTCTGCTTAACCTGTTCCTTCTTTTTCTTCTCCATATATCCCTGCAGAATAAGTGCTCCAAGGCCGAGAATTATGTATATTATTGTACTGGCATCCATATTATCTCATTGTGATGTTATTCTCAGGGAGGTAAAGATAGGAATTTTCCCTGTCTTTGTGAAGCTGAGCCTTGAGATCATCAAGAGAGGAGAATGTTACTTCATCTCTCATCTTTGCAACAAACTCAAGCTTAATACTTAACCCGTAAATATCCTCATCAAAATCCAGAATATGGGTCTCGATTGTCCTTTCATTATTAATTCCAACTGTTGGCCTGATACCAATATTTGTTATTCCTCTGTATGTCTTTCCGGAGGTCTGTACCCAAACTGCATAAACGCCATCTGAGGGCAGTACCTTTAGTGGCTCATAGAGTCTCATATTGGCTGTGGGAAAGCCGATGCCCCTGCCTATCTTCATCCCCTCGACAACTACCCCTTCTACACCATAACGGTAACCCAGCAGGTTGTTTGCTGTTCCCATATCACCGGCCAGAAGCATCTCCCTGATTTTTGTTGAACTTATAATAAGGCCTGATTCATTTTCGGTATACTCATCAACCCTTACCGGATTAATTCCAAGATTTCGTGCAATTGCCATCATCTCATCCTGTGTCTGGTTGATATCACTACCAACCCTGTGATCGTATCCTATCACAAGAGTCCTTACATTTAGCCTTCTGATGAGATAATCCCGGAAATACTCCTCAGTGGTTTGTGAAGCAAACTCCTTGTCAAACTTTAAAGTGAAGACCTCGTCTATACCAAAGGATTTAATAAGTGAAATCTTCTCCTCAAGCGAGTTTAGAAGTCTGAACTTTGCGGCATCTTGTTGTAGTACTGTTCTTGGGTGTGGCCATAATGTAATGACTGCAGAGGTATCTCCCTGCTCTTTTGCAAGAGCGGAAATTTTTTCCAGTACTGCACGGTGTCCTCTGTGAACACCATCAAAAAACCCTGTAGCTGCTACAACCATCTTACTAAATCAAAATCTTGCCTGTGAGGAAGGTTAGGATGCTTTGCAAACATTCTTACAGCAACGCTGTAAGCACCTGCCTTCTCCGGAAGCATATTGCATATGTACCTTACATCTCCCCCCTCTGTTTTTTCAGGTGAAAACTCGTGCCTCTCTGCAATAACCATCCTCTTCTGAACCTGATCGAATGTAGCAAGGACAAATTCCACCCCTATCTCTTCAGCTGTAAGAGAGCCTAAGGATAGAACAACCTCAGCATGATATTCATTGCCAATTGAAAGGTTTAGTCTTGTATTATCAGGTTTGTTTATACTTCTTACCTCGATATCAGGCCACTCTGTTCGCATCTTTCTTTTCCAGAATGCCATCTCTCTTGCAAATGAGTAATCATCTGCCACTGCTTTTGTATGCCTGATTGCCAAAGGCTTGTAGTATTGCTCTACATAATCTGTTATCATCCTGTTTGTAGTGAAATTACCGGCTACTTTGGCTATGGTATTCTTAATAATATTAACCCAGTATCTCGGGATACCTGTCTCTTTATCATTGTCGTAAAATACCGGGGCAATTTCGTTCTCCAGCATATTATAAATTGTGGCAGCATCAAGCTGATCCTGGTAGTTTTGATTTTCGTAGGTCTTCTCCATTGGGAGTGCCCAGCCCGCTCCCTCTTTATAACCTTCAACCCACCATCCGTCAAGTACTGAAAAGTGCATTACACCATTCATAACTGCCTTTTCTCCGCTTGTACCGGAGGCCTCGAGTGGCCTTGTAGGAGTATTCATCCATATATCCACTCCCTGAACCAGCCTCTTGGCAATTGTCATATCGTATCCAGGAACAAAGAGAATTTTTCCGATAAACTGAGGCATAAGCGACACCTCAACAATATGTCTTATCAGGTCTTGTCCTGCTTTGTCTGCAGGGTGAGCTTTTCCGGCAAAAATAAATTGTACCGGCTGTTTTGGATTGTTTACAATTTTATCCAGTCTTACAAGATCTGTAAATAGAAGGTGAGCCCTTTTATAAGTGGCAAACCTTCTTGCAAATCCTATTGTAAGTATATCATCTCTTAAACTCTCTTTGATTTGTACAATTTGCTGAGGTGTATAATGAGCTGTAGAAACAGGATTTGAAAGGGTATCTTTTATTTTGTCAATTAATCTTCTGCGAAGTTTATTTCTAAGTGACCAAATTCTTTGGTCATCAACAGAATATATTCCTTCAAAGCAACTCTTGTCATAGTTATGAGACTGAAAATCATCTCCAAAAACCTCCGAATGTATCTGCTTCCATTCGCTGGATGTCCAGGTTGGATAGTGAACTCCATTAGTAACATGACCAACATGAAGCTCTTCAGGTAAATATCCGGGCCAAAGCGGAGCGAGTATATCCCGGCTTACTTTTCCGTGCAACCAGCTAACGCCGTTTATCTCTTGTGAGAGATTACAGGCAAGATTACTCATTGAAAATTTTTCTCCTGTGTTTGACGGGTCAATCTTTCCCAAGGACATCATCATCTCCCAGGAGATCTTTAGTCTTGACGGATAGTGTGACATATATCCCCTGAGAAGATCCTCCGGGAAGGCATCGTGTCCGGCAGGAACAGGTGTGTGTGTTGTGAAAAGAGATGATGCACGCACTATCTCAAGTGCCTCCCCGTACGAGAGATTTTTATCGTTAATGTATTCCCTTAATCTCTCAAGACCAGTAAATGCAGCATGCCCCTCATTGCAATGATATACATCTGTCTCAACTCCCAACATTCTTAGGGCTCGTATACCTCCTATTCCAAGAAGCATCTCCTGCTTTAGTCTGTTTTCCAAATCACCTCCGTAAAGATGGTGGGTTATGGACCTGTCCTCCCAGGTATTGTCTTCAAAATCTGTATCTAAAAGATAGAGGGGAGTTCTGCCTACATCGGCTCTCCACAACCTGGCTTTCAGAACCCTTCCCGGCATAGCTACACTTACTATCAGCCAATTTCCCTCACTATCACGCATTGGGCTGACTGGCAGTTTAGTAAAATCCTGGGCCTCGTAATCGGCTACCTGGTCACCGGATGAAGATAGTTTCTGAGTAAAGTATCCATATCTGTAAAGTAAGCCCACACCTACAATTGGAACTAGTTTATCACTTGACTCTTTAAGATAGTCTCCCGCAAGTATCCCCAAACCTCCTGAGTAAATTTTAAGTGACTGATCCAATCCGTACTCCATACTGAAATATGAAATTGTCGGATGTTCAGGGTCTGGTTTAGCAGAAACATACTCCTGGAAATTGGAGTAAACCGAGTCAAGTTTTCTCAGAAATTTTGTGTCTTTTTCAAGTTCTCTTGCTTTACTGAGGGTAACAGCATCCAACATCATAATAGGGTTTCCGTGACTTGCTCTCCAAAGCTCCAGATCAACCATTTTAAATAGTTCAATGGCCTCTTCATTCCAGCTCCACCAAAGGTTTTTTGAAATGATGTCGAGCGCTTGTATCCTCTCCGGAAGCTGCTTGTTAATTATTATTGACGACCAGTTGGGAGAGTTTGCCACATTAACCTTGAAGCTTAGCTTATCTCTCTCATCCTGGATTTGTACGAATCCGCTGTTATTTCCTGATATATTTTCCAATGCCATTGAATATGCTTTTGTGTATTTATCTATTTGATTTTTCCATAAGGCCGTCTCTGATGCTTTTTTTGCTCCGGCTCTTCGCTCTTCTCTATCCTGCCGGGAATCGCCAATCATATCCTCAATAAGAGTGGCGATCTTATCAGCAGCCTCTGTGTAGTTGTTATCGTCTCTCTCAACAATCTCAACTCCGGGGTGCCCCTCTCTCATATGATCCTTTATCCACAAGCCAAATCCAGCCAGATTTGTGGTAATTGCAGGAACGGAGAAAGCAAGGCTCTCAAGCGGAGTATAGCCCCAAGGCTCATAATATGAGGGGAATAGTGAAAGATCAAGTGCAGATAACAGGTCGTAATATTTTTTGTTAAAAATACCATCGGTTCCGTTAAGGTATGATGGGACAAAAAGCACTATAACCTTATCTTCCGGACTATTATTTAATCTTAGTTCCCTAACTCGTTTAACAATTGGATCCCACTCCGGTTCACTAAGTGTATGTGAAATATTTGTCTTATAATCTCCCCCATTTTCCAGTTTTGCCAGAAGTTCTTTGTTTGGACCGTTGTTTCCTGCAGGAACAAATATAAAGGCAACTACCTCTTTTGATGGTTTTCTGTCTCTTAGAATTGCAAGAGAATCAAGGAAAAGATCCAGCCCTTTATTCCTGAATTCATATCTGCCGCTGGTTCCAATAATTTCTGCATCGTTGCCGATAGCCCTGCCCGTCATTGACTGAGCAATCTTAAGCAGAAGCTCTCTTGAATCTTTTCTTAGATTATTTAAATCCTCTCCCTGCGGAGCTATTTGGGGATCAAATCCATTTGGCGTTACTATATCGGGCTCTCTGTCCAGAAAGTGTTTACACTCCATGGCAGTAAGGTCACTTACTGTTGTAAATACATCAGCTTCTCTGGCAGATATCTTTTCGAGTGAGTGTTTGGCCGTAACATTTAACTCCTTTGCGGTTTGATCCGGGTTACCCCACTTCCCGTTTTCATAGAGATGAAGATTATTTCCCGCAATAGATCTTCCAACTGTTGTTGCATGAGTTGTAAAGAGTGTCGCTACGGAAAGTTTGCTCTCTTTAAGATGAAGCAATCCTGCTCCGGTCATCCATTCATGAAAATGGGCTGCAATTTTATGCGACGGAGATAAATTGTATTTTATAAAACTCTCAATTGCTCTGCCTGCCGCGTAACCAAAAAGAGCGCTCTCTATATAGTCCCAGTGGCCGGTAAGCGAATCAAGACCAAATCTCTTCCAAAAATTTGTAAGTATTTCATCTTTTCTTGTAATAAGCGGACTGAAATCCACCAATATTGAGAGAGGACTCCCCGGTATATTCCATCTTCCTGTCCTTACCCTGATCCCCTCCTCTAAAGCTTTTGCTTTCCAGGATCTAAAAAGATTCTGATCTTCTGAGAACTCAGGATTGTTTGCAGTCTCCCGCCATACATCCGGCCCAATGTAAATATGATTCCCCTCCTTTATTCCGGAGAGATAGGGTGCCTTGGTCGCGATAACCGTATGTATTCCGCCCACCTTATTGCACACCTCCCAACTCACCTCAAAGAGATAGTCGGGGTGCATTATCTTTTTTTCTGACATAACTGTTTATCTGCCTTTTAACTATTTTGAGCCCTTTTTAGCTGCAATTTTTGTTCCACTTTTTACCCTGACTGCAAGTGAGCGTTTTTGAACTCTAACAAGAAAATCACTCAAGACATTCATATAGTTAATAAAGGCCTCATATGGAGTCTCATAGGGGTTAAAGTACTTATGTACTGCTCCGTCTGAGAAGAATTTTGTACACATATAATAAAAGTGATCGCTCTCCTGAAGTTTAAGAAAGTCTGCCGAGAGAGTGTCGTCTGCCGCCTCTTTTACAAGCTCCCTCACTTCGTATAATTTGCTGAAGGCCTCGTTTTGCAGTTCATTTCCTAACCATGCACTGGTATCCCGCTCCTCATCTGCCCAGGAGATTGGGTATGGAACATGTAATGGTGCCACAGGCTGATGCTTTTTACAGGCCTCGGAAGGTGTTAAAAATTCAAAATTTGTTTGTGATAAAACGGCTGATGGTAAATGTTTAAGGAAATCAAATATTCCTGTGGTTTCGTGCTGATGCTCTCCAAAAGTTTCGTAATCCATAAAGAGATTAACAATCTCCTCTTTCTCCAGAGATCTGGACAGCCAGGTAACATATTTATCTGCAGTGAGCGGCCAGTTGCTCCATGATCTGTCAGAAAACCTAAATGCTATATCGTCGCTGAGCTGAAAATTTTTAAGAAGTAATTTGAGTCTTGGGTTAAGAGCATTTGTGTATAAATAGTTGGGGCTCTTCCAGGCCAGAACATGTTTTGCCCCCTCAGTGAGCATACCTTTAAATCCTAAATCAGCAACAACAGAGCCTATTGAATCTGAATATATTAACTCTGTATTTCTGAATATAACAGGTTTTTTACCAAAGAGTTGCTCAATTTTTTCCGAGTGCATTTTAACCTGCCCGGCAAATTCGTCTTCATTGATAAGTGAAGATAGAGAGTGTGCATATGTTTCAGCTAAAAATTCAACACAGCCTGTTCTTGCCAGCTCTTTAAAACTCTCAATAACTTGAGGTGCATATTTTTCAAACTGATCGAGTGCCACTCCTGAAATTGAGTAGGCAAGCTTAAACGCCCCCTTGTGCTCTTTTATAAGATTAAGAATTATCTTATTTGCTGGCAGATAACATTTCTCTGCTACCCTTTGAAGAATTGTCCTGTTATTAAAATCGTCATAGTACCAGGACTCTTTACCTATATCAAAAAATCTGTAAAGTCTTAATCTGTCTGGTTGGTGTACCTGGAAGTATATGCAAATGCTCTTTTTCATAACAGCTTATTTTTTCGACAATTGAGTGTAAATCTCTTTAATTTTAAATGCGGCGTTGTCCCATCTCAGGGCATTAACCTCGTTCAGTCCGTTTTTTACTGCCGTTGAACTTAAAGCAGGGTAAGCCAGAAGACCATATATTGAGTCAGCCAGTGCATCAATGTCCCAGAAATCAACTTTAATGGCATGATGAAGAACCTCAGCCACTCCACTCTGTTTTGAAATGATTGTTGGCACATTTGATCTCATTGCCTCTAACGGAGAAATTCCAAATGGCTCTGACACAGAAGGCATTACATAAACATCTGAAAAAGCAAACATTCTTTTCACATCCTCTCCCCGCAAAAAGCCGGTAAAGTGAAATTTTGTTGCAATCCCCAGCTTTGCCACCCGTCTGATAGATCTGTTAAGGAGATCTCCGCTTCCAGCCATAACAAATCTTACATTGGGATATCTTTTCAGAACCTTGGCAGCTGCCTCAATAAAATATTCAGGCCCCTTCTGGTATGTTATCCTGCCAAGAAATGTAACTATCTTCTCATCAATTCTGCTGTCAATCTCCATCTGTTCGAATCCGTCAAAATCAACAGCATTATGCACTGTTACAACTTTTGATGGGTGAATTCCGTATTTGCTTATAACAATATTTCTGGTAAGGTTACTTACAGCAATTACCATATCGGCCTCCTTCATACCCCTCTTCTCCAGATCGTAAACCAGTGTGTTGATATTCTCTCCGCTTCTGTCAAACTCAGTCGCGTGGACATGTACTACAAGGGGTTTTCCGGTAAGTTTTTTTGCAGCTATCCCGGCAAGGTATGTAAGCCAGTCGTGAGCGTGAATTACATCAAATTCCTGAGTCTTGGCAATCTCTGCTGCTACCATTGCATATCTGGATACCTCTTCCATAAGGTTTGAGCCATACTTTCCGGAGAACTTATACTTCTGACCAAGAAAACTTTTATAACTCTTAACCTGACCCTTCTTACTCTTCTCCACCATTTCAGTAAACTGTTCAGGATCTAGATAAGGAACCATATTTGTCCCCACTCTTAAAAACTGCACATTTTCCAGAAAGGTTTTTACATCTCCCACATTATGTGATATCTCAATATCGCTGGCATTAATAATTTTCACAGATTTCTGATCTTCGTCTCCCGAGGCTGATGGCATAACAAAAAGAACCTCCACATCCATATTTGAGAGCCCCTTTGTAAGTCCAAAACAGGCTGTACCCAAACCTCCGGAAATGTGTGGCGGGAATTCCCATCCAAACATCAGTACTTTCATATCTTTTTGTTTTTATGGTTCAAAACAAGTCTCATTGACCAAAGCAGGGATGCAACACTTATTGAATACGAGGTGCACCCGTGAGGCTGATGAGGCGGATCACCATCATACACCTCTGATACAGAGCCAATACAGTGAATCTGCACATCCTCCTCAAAAGCAGATATTAAATCCTCTGCTCTCTGGATAAATGAATCTCCGTGCAATTTAAGATTTGCATCAATGTAAAATCCAAGCAGCCAGGGTCTGGCTGTACCCATATGATAGGCTGAGTTTCTGCTGAACTCATCTCCATCATACTCCCCTTTATAATGCGGGCTTTGGGGAGAGAGTGTCCTTATCCCCCTCTCTGTAAGTAACTCCTGCTGAATTCTCTTAAGAACCTTTGATTTCTGTACATCTGTAATGGGAGAGTAAGGGAATGAACAGGTAAATAGTTGATTTGGCCTGACACACTTGTTTTGTCCTTCGTGACCAACATAATCTGCCAGGTAATCACCCTGCTCAATCCAAAAAGCTTTGTTAAAACTCTTAGCAATCAGTTTCTGAACAGGCTCCCACTCATCAACAAATGCTTTGTCTCTTGATCCCCTTGCCAGTTCTATTGCAAATGAGACTGCATTATACCAAAGAGAATTAAGCTCCACCTGATAACCCTCTCTCTCTGTAACCGGTTTTCCGTTTACATACGCGTCCATCCAGCTCAGAGCGGTACCTTTTTTCTCTGCCCACAAAAGTCCGTTACCGTGTAAAACTACAGAGTCCCCCTCCTTTGTGTTTTTATAGTGATTAAGAATTGCCTTTATTGTTTCCGCACTCTCTTTCCATACAGTGGTCTTACTTCTCTTATAAATAGTCAGTTGCTGAATATTCCATATTAACCAAAGGGGAACATCCGGCTTGGACCCTCCGGAGTCCGGGATAAATCCCTCTCTTTTAACAAAATCTTCAAGAACTTTTCTAAATCTTTTTTTATCATCAAGGCCAGACAGTGTAATGCCTGGAAGAGCCAGGAGCGTCTCTCTGGAATTTTTATCAAGCCAAGGATATCCTGCATAGATAGACATACTCTCTCCATCAGATATCAAAAACTGTTTGGAAGCAATTTTAAGACAACTTTCAAAGCTATCCCTTGCGCTTCTTGCTTCAAGATAATTTTCAAACTTGGTATTGAGGCCAGCAGGAGACTCTGCATTGGTTGATGCCGAGAAAACTACTGACTGACCCTTCTTAAGAGGGAACTCAAAATATCCGGGAACAAACAGATCCTCTGCAGATTCGTAAGCCCTTCTCCTCTCCTCTTTATACTCAATATTGTAGTACCAATCAGGGTTAGAGACATAATCTGCCTTTACTGAGAGTTGCAGGTTGAGTTCAGGAAATCCTTCATACATTTTAAAGGCTCGTCCCCCCTGAATCTCAATGGCAGACCTATCTGCATTAAGATTTGATTTTGAAAGGGAGTGGATATGTCTGAAAGCAAGAAAAGGTTTTAGCTGAAGAGTTGTTGGAGAGTTAGCCTCAAGAAGTGTGTATCTGGCAAAGTACTGACCTTTGTTATGAGCAAGCATCATCTCTTTTTTTAAAACCATACCCCCAACTCTGTAGGTAATAGAGACACACTTGTCAATTTCAAATTCTCTAATGTACTTGTGGCCTCTGGGTTCGTATATATCTCCATATCTGTGTATACCCAGATTAAATGCCTTGCCGTGCTGAATCAGAGACTCATCAAGTGATGAGAGTAGTACAAATTTTTCATTATTGAAGTTAGCAACGGGGAGTACCAGAAGGCCATGATACTTTCTGGTATTACAGCAAACAATGGTTGTGTTCATATAGCCGCCGGCGTGGTTTGTGGAGAGGAGCTCACGCTTAAGCGAGTATTCCAGATTCACCAGCTCTCCCTTGTTGAATTTTAAATAGGCCATAGGGTTATTATTTATCTGTGCAATTTAACAAAAAAAATGTTAAGAATCAGTTTCATCTGACCTTTTTGAAAACAATTCCGCACCGTGAAGGGAGGTATATCTTTATGAAATTTGAATCCCCCTCTTGCATTGAAAAATGAACGCACCCCTTTTCTACTCTTCCATATCCTCCGAAGATTTTCATATCAGTATCAATAAGATGTTTATATTCTCCCGCAGGAGCATCAACTCTCAGGTCTGTATATGAATTTAAGGGGCTGAAATTGAATGCAAACAGGTAATCGCCCCTTAAATAGGCTATAAGCTGTCGCTCGTTGTGCTGAAGCACCTTAGTGGGCCTCTTTCCAAAAAGAGAGCCTCTCTTAAGAAGAGACAACATCTCCTTTTCAAATTCAAGAAGCCACGAATATTTTAGCCTTTTATCAAATGCCAGATTCCACTGCCTTCTGGCGTAATGGTAGGACCAACCGTTTCCCTCTCTTGGGAAATCAATCCACTCAGGATGGCCGAATTCATTACCCATGAAGGTTAAATATCCATTCCCTGCTGTAGATGATGTTATAAGTCTTATCATTTTATGAAGGGCTATACCTCTGTCAAGTGTAATACTTCTCGTCTCTCTCTCCATTGATGTGTACATCTCAGCATCAAGAAGCCTGAATATAATTGTCTTATCACCAACCATTGCCTGATCGTGACACTCGGCATAACTAACAGTTTTCTCATCATCTCTTTTACTGGTTAGCTCGTGATAGAGCTCTTCCATGTTCCAGTCTTCGTCTCGTCTCTCCTTTATCAGCTTAATCCAGAGATCAGCTATACCCATACTCATTCTGTAATCAAATCCCACTCCCCCTGCTGTAAATGGTGCTCCCAGCCCCGGAAGTCCGCTAACATCTTCAGCAATTGTTATTGCTGAAGGATTGCACTCTTTTATCACTCTGTTTGCCAATACCAGGTATATAAAAGCATCGTTGTCTATGTTGCCTGAGAAGTAACTGGAGTAGTCTGTGAAGCTCTTTCCTAGTCCATGATCATAGTAAAGCATACTGGTTATACCGTCAAAGCGGAATCCGTCAAAATTAAATTCCTCGAGCCAATATTTACAGTTTGACAGCAAAAACCTAATAACCTGGTCTTTCCCGTAATTGAAGCATCTCGAGCCCCAGGCAGGATGATCTCCTCTCTCACCTGAGTGAAAATAGAGATCTCTTGTCCCGTCAATTTCAGACAACCCCTCCAGTGTGTTGCTTACTGAATGGGAGTGTACAATATCAAGAATAACAGATATCCCGTAGCCGTGAGCTTCATCTATCAGCATTTTAAGTTCATCAGGAGTTCCAAATCTTGAACTGGGAGCATAAAAGCTGGAAACCTGGTAGCCAAATGAGCCATAATACGGATGCTCCTGGATAGCCATCAGCTGTATTGTATTGTATCCTGTTTTAGCTATATATGGGAGAATATTCTCTCTGAAATGATTGTAAGAGCCAACACCTGCCTCTTCTGTGCTCATCCCGATATGAGCTTCATAAATCAAAGGTGTTTCAATCTGAACAGGCCTCCTGTTTTTCCATTTATACTCTCCTGCATCCCATACCTGAGCTGCAAACAATTTAGTATCAAAATCCTGCACAACTCTTGTTGCATAGGCCGGTATTCTCTCTCCCTCCCCTCCATTCCACTGGACAAGCCATTTATAATTATCTCCGTGAGCTAACAAGTCTGCATCCAATCTAAGCTCCCAGTTTCCATCTCCAACGGAGTTAAATAAAAAAGCAGAATCTTTTTTCCATCCGTTTTTATCACAAAGCAGGTATATGGCAGAGGCATTTGGTGCCCACTCTCTGAAAATTCTCTTGCTACCCTCCAGATATGTGCAATAATACAAATGATTGTTTATTGCATCGGCAAGCCTGAGCTCTCCCTGAGACATCTCGACCATCCTTATCGCTGCAATTTCGTGCCTGCTCCAGATGTCTCTTTTCCAGGGTTCAAGCCACGGGTCATCCCTCCATAGTTTTAACTCTTCCATATTACTTGTTTTGAAGCTTATCTATATCCTCTCCGTATTTCCTAAGCTCCTCCCTGCATTTACCTGCCAGCTCAAGAGATCTTTTTACCATAGGTGCAATATCCTCAATTTTTGTAGAGGGATCCTCAATTTTTGCAACAAGCAACTCCAGCTCTGCCAAAGCCTCCCTGTAACCGGGAAGAGCTTCGTTTTCACTATTTCTCCTCTTCATATTTATATATTTTTACTATTTTACTTTCTACTATTCCATCTGCTAAAATAATCCTGATGGAATCATCTTCTTTGAGGCCTTTAACGCTGTTTATCCTTCTGTTATTGAAAGCAGGTATTGCATAACCTCTCTCAAGAAGAAGCAGCGGATTTCCTGAATTTATCCGTTGAATAAACAGTTCAACCTTATGATATTCTGCCGTTATTCTCTCTCTGGCTTTTGAAATAATCTTTGCTTCAATTTTGTCAATCAGAGCAGTCTCCTCTGCATTTCTTCCCCTTACAGCAAGATTAAGTCTCTGTATAAGATAAGAGAGACGCTGCTCCTCTGAGGCAAAAATATCAATAATAAAATCAGCTACGGCAGTAGGTGTTTTAAGACCGGCAAATGCAACCATATCGGCTACATGGACATCGTGGTCGTGGCCAATACCTGTTATTACAGGGAGAGGAAACTGAGCAATGTTGGCAGCTAATTCGTAATCATCAAAACAGGATAAATCCTGAACAGAGCCTCCTCCCCTGACAATGACGACAAGATCAAATTCATCTGCTCTGAGAGCTACTCTTTCGAGTGCTGCTATGATCTCAGCAGAAGCCGCAACACCTTGCATGGAGGAGGAGAAGAGTTCTGCAGTGAATTTGAATCCATAATCGTTATTATGAAGATGCTTTATAAAATCTCTGTATCCGGCAGCTCCCTCTGATGATACTACAGCTATCCGGCCGGGCAAGTCTGCCAGTTCAAGAGTACTGTTCATATCAAACATCCCCTCATCTCTCAGCCTCTGAATTGTCTTCTGTCTCTTAAGCTCCTGCTCTCCTACTGTGTATGAAGGATCAATATCAGATATAATAAGGGAGAGTCCGTAGAGTGGAGTGTACTGTACCTGGGCTTTGATCAGAATCATCATTCCTCTTGTAAGCTCCTCTCCTGTTGTGGTTGAAAAATAGGGTCTCAGAATTCTGTAGGTAGAGGACCAAATTATTGCCTGTGCTCTTGCTGATATTCCCTCTTCACCCGGCATTTTTTCTACAAGCTCAAGATAGCAGTGTCCGGTTGATTGATGTTTAATTTCACTAATCTCTGCTCTGATCCAGTAACTTCTCTGAAGTGCTCTCTCCAAAGCTCCCCCTATCTCCTCCTGCAACTCCAGCAGCCCTATGCTACTCCCTTCTCTCATACTATCTTGGATTTTTTATTGGTCACCATACAAATATAAGCATAAAATTGTACCTTTGCGGCATAATTCCAGAGTATGAAAATAAGCAAAGCGGTATTTTCCGGCAGCTCCGGGAGAGTGAGTGAAAAACCCTCCCTTAGGTTGCCTGAGTTTGCATTCATTGGCAGGTCCAATGTAGGCAAATCATCGCTTATCAATGCGTTGTGTATGCAGGGAAAGCTTGCACACACCTCTTCCACCCCCGGAAAAACACAATTGGTAAACCACTTTTTGATTAACGACTCCTGGTACCTGGTGGATTTGCCCGGCTACGGCTACGCAAAGCTATCCAAGAGTATAAGAGCCAAGCTAAGCGGGATTGTAACTAATTACATCAACGAATCTGAAGAGCTCCGGTTCTTGTTTGTACTACTTGATTGCAGACACGCTATTCAGAAAATTGATCTTAGTTTCCTTATTGAGCTTGGTAAAGCCGAGGTCCCTTTTGCCATAATATACACAAAGGCAGATAAACTCGGCAAAGTTGCTCTGCAAAACAGACTTGAGGAGAACTCAAAAGTTTTGCTGGAGTACTGGGAAGAGCTTCCAATGACTTTTGCCTCCTCAGCCGAGAGCGGGCTGGGAAGAGAGGAGATCCTCTCCTGTATTGCAACAATTTTGGACAGAAAATAAAAACAGAATAATGGATCATCAACATCAGATTAAGATTTTCGCCTGCAGAAGCTCCAGATACCTTGCAGAGAAAATTGCCAGTTCCCTGGGACTTGAACTGGGAAGGTCATCAGTAACAGTATTCAGCGACGGAGAGTTTCAGCCGGCTCTTGAAGAGAGCGTAAGGGGGGCAACCGTTTTCATTGTTCAGAGCACCATCCCGCCTGTAGAGAATATTTTTGAATTACTCCTTATGATAGATGCTGCAAAGAGAGCATCGGCATATAAGGTAATAGCAGTAATGCCTTACTTTGGATGGGCAAGGCAGGACCGTAAAGACAGGCCAAGAGTTCCGATAGGGGCAAAAATGGTTGCAAATCTTTTGGAGGCTGCCGGTTGTGACAGAGTTATGACTGCCGATCTTCATGCAGATCAGATACAAGGATTTTTTGATATCCCTGTAGATCACATATATGCCAGTTCAATTTTCCTTCCTTACCTGAGAGATCTCAAACTTGATAATATGTCAATAGCAGCTCCTGATATGGGTGGAGCTAAAAGAGCAAATGCTTACTCAAGAATACTGGGATGCCCTCTGATTATTTGCCACAAATCCAGGGAGAAGGCCAATGTTGTTGGCTCAATGACTGCGATTGGAGATGTAGAGGGAAAAAATATTATCATAATTGATGATATGATTGATACGGCAGGAACAATAACAAAGGCTGCCGATATGTTAATGGAGAAAGGAGCGTTAAGCGTAAGAGCCCTTGCAACTCACGCAGTATTATCCGGTCCGGCATTCGAAAGAATAGAGGGCAGTGCGCTTAAAGAGGTCATTATATCTGATACAATTCCTTTAACACTTCGTCCGGACCAGGAGGCTTCAAAAATCAGAGTGCTTTCAGTAGCTGAAATATTTGCAGATGTTATTGACAAAGTATATAACTACAAATCAATTAGCACAAGCTTTATATTCTGATTATGATAAATCTTAATCCCAAACCTCTTCACGACAGAATTGTCAGCTCCATTAAATTATTTTTCAGGGAAGCAGGCAGAGAGTGTGCTGTTCTTGGACTTTCAGGCGGTATTGACTCCGCACTGGTTGCTGCACTTGCTGTTGAGGCTCTTGGGAAAGAGAATGTCCATGGAATTCTGATGCCATCACCATTCTCTACTCTTCACTCAGTTACTGACGCTGTTGAGTTGGCTGATAATCTCGGAATTTCATACGGGGTTTTACCCATAGAGGATATATATGAGAGGTTCCATTCTGAACTTAAAGAGTTGTTTGAAGAGGAGCCTAAAAGGATTGTTCTGGAGAATCTTCAGGCGAGAATCAGAGGCGTTGCATTGATGGCATGGACAAACCAAAATGGCTCTCTTTTGTTAAATACTTCAAACAAGAGTGAGATTGCCATGGGGTACGGAACTTTGTACGGAGACCTTACCGGAGCACTTATGGTGCTGGCTGATCTTTATAAGTTACAGGTATACTCTGTTGCTCGTTATATTAACAGAGACAAAACTATTATCCCGGAGTCTATACTTGTTAAAGAGCCCTCTGCGGAGCTGAGTATAAATCAGAAAGACAGCGACACTCTTCCTGAGTACTCTGTACTGGACCCAATTCTTCACTCTCTCATTGAGGAGAAGAGAAGTGGCTCTGACCTTATAGAGGATGGCTGCGACATAAGCCTTGTAAACAGGATTATGCATTTAATGAATGTATCCTCTTTTAAGGCTCATCAGCTTCCTCCTATGATTCAGGTTGGAGATTCTCCTCTGCTACCTGAATATAAATGTATGTTTTATAAAATTGATTAAATAAGATGACAGTAATACTTTTTTCACTTCTGCTCGTTGGGCTGGCTGTGTTCCTGCTCTCTTTCAATATAATTTTCAGAAAAAACGGCAAGTTCCCTCAGTCTGAAATTGGTGCCAACAAAGAGTTGCGCAAAAAGGGGCTTATGTGTGCAAAATCTGAAGAGAAAATTCTTTGGAAACATAAGAACACCGGTATAAAAACAAATATTAAATATGACCCTCTATCTGATGGTTGCGGAGGTTGCTCCTGCAGCTCAGACGGGTGTCAATAAGGATTAAAATGAGTATAGTAGCCATAGTAGGACGCCCGAATGTGGGCAAATCAACTCTCTTTAACCGTTTGGTTGGGATGAGAAAGGCCATAGTAGACGAAATCTCAGGAGTTACCAGAGATCGTCACTACGGAAAGTGCGAATGGACAGGGAGAGAGTTCTCGGTGATAGATACCGGAGGATATGCAATTAATTCAGAGGATGTCTTTGAGGCTGAAATTCGCAAACAGGTTCTTCTTGCAATTGATGAGAGTGACCTTGTTCTCTTTCTTTGTGATGTAGGAACAGGGATCACTGATTATGATGAGGTTATAGCAGATATTCTGAGACGAAGCAAAAAACCTATTATACTTGTTGCAAACAAAGTGGATACAGGAGATAAGATGTTTGACAGTCATATCTTCAACTCTTTCGGTCTGGGGGAGCCATTCTGTATATCATCAGCAAGTGGAAGCGGTACGGGAGATCTGCTTGACAAGGTACTGGAACTTCTCCCTCCTGAAGAGGAGATAAAGGAGGAGGAGAAGGTGATACCCCATATTGCAATTATTGGAAGGCCGAATGTTGGCAAGTCTTCTCTTACAAATGCTCTTCTTGGAGAAGAGAGAAATATTGTAACACCTGTTGCAGGCACTACCCGTGACTCTATTTCTTCATATTACAATAAGTTTGGTCACGAATTTGTCCTGGTGGATACTGCCGGGTTACGGAGAAAGACAAAGGTTAAAGAGGATCTTGAATTTTACTCTGTGATGCGTTCAATAAGGGCCATAGAGGCTGCAGATGTATGTATTCTTATGATTGATGCATCCCTGGGAGTTGAAGGTCAGGATATGAATATTTTTAACCTTATTATCCGTAACAAAAAGGGGTGTGTTCTTGTAGTAAACAAATGGGACGCTATCGAAGGGAAGAGCGCCAATACTATGAAAGACTTTACCAAAGATATAAGGGAAAAGACAGCACCATTTGTAGATATCCCAATCATATTCACCTCAGTAATTAATAAACAGAGAATCCTTGATGTACTTGACTCGGCAGCAAAAGTTTATGCAAACCGCTCAAAAAAAATATCAACTTCAAAGCTTAACGAGGTAATGTTAGAGGAGATATCAAACTATCCACCTCCGGCAACTAAGGGAAAATATATCAAAATCAAGTATATAACTCAACTGCCTACACCGGCTCCCTCATTTGCATTTTTCTGTAATTTGCCACAGTATGTAAGGGAGGATTATAAGAGGTTTCTTGAGAATAAACTCAGAAAGCACTTTGACTTTACCGGTGTACCTATACAGATTTTTCTGAGGCAGAAATAAGAGGAATTCTTACTGTAAAGTTTGCCCCTCCAAGCTCTGTTGATCTGGTGTATGATATCAGACCGTGACTTTGGTCCAGTATGCTTTTGCATATTGCAAGTCCGAGTCCTGTTCCGCTGCTTTTAGTGGTAAAATTAGGCTTAAACAGTCTGTGTGTGAGATTATCCGGCACACCGGGACCATCATCCTCTACCGATGTAACATATTGATCCTCCTCTCTGCCTAGAGTTACCACAACACTACCCCCCTGTTGCGGCTCTATGGCCTGCAGGGCGTTTGACAACAGATTGACAAATACCCGTGTAATCTGAGTCTTCCTTACAGCAACCATAGCCTCTTTCAACTCACTTTTAAATTTGATGGTAATGTCATCCCTGGTATTAAACAAGACAATCTGCTCCCTTATAAGTTTATTAAGGTCAACTACTGTTATCTCCTCAGAGTAGAACCTGGAGAAACTTGAAAATTCACTGGCAACATCTGAAAGAATATCAATTTGTTCAATAAGCGAATTGGCCAGCCTCTCAAATTTCTCCTGCCATCCGTCAACATTCTGCTGTTTGAGCCTTACAAGATGCTGAATACTAAGCCTCATAGGGGTCAATGGGTTCTTAATTTCGTGGGCAATCTGTCGGGCCATCTCTCTCCATGCCTGCTCCCTCTCTCCCTGAGCCAGCCTGTTTGTGCTCGATTCCAGGTCATCAACCATCTTATTGTAAGCTGCAACAAGAATACCCAGTTCATCTTTGTTGTTATAATCAATGTGTTCCGGATGCTGAGAGATGTCCAGCAATTGCATTTTTCTGCTAATCTCTGCAAGTGGTTTGGAGAGTGAGTTTGAAAGTGCAAAACCACCAAATACAGCACCAATAAGCAATAAGAGGTATATATTAATAATTGCTGCGATAATGCTTGATGCATCTGCTCTAAGTTCTGATTGTCTTGAAAAGTATGGTATGTTTGCAATGGCAATCATATTACCATCTGCGTTAAAGAGCGGGGCGTAGAGTGAAAAATAGTCAAGATTCGCAATTTTCTCCTTGTTTACAAACTGCTTCTTTTTATTGTAAACAATCTCGTTGTAGGCAACAGGATGCATCCTTGAACCAAGAATGTAATTATCATATATTTCCGGCTGAGTAGTTCTTAACAACTGACCATCAGGCCTGTATATGTTAATATCTATCTGGGTGTTGTCTGACAATCTGTTCATCGCCTCAAACAACCTTATGTTATTGAACTGAGGATCATTGTATCTTTTTGCCAGCCTGCTGTAATATGAGAGAGTTGATTGAACCGATTGCATCTTCTCCTCCATTTGCATTCTGTTTGTCTCATCAAAATAGTTAAGTGAAAACCAAATGCTTCCTGCTCCCATAAAGAAGAGGGCAAAAACGAGAGATGCAATTATAAGAATGGTAATTTTCCATCTGAAAGAGTTTCTCGGCATTTTTGGAAGGATCCCCTTGTGCCTTGTCCTTACAATAGAAAATGTAACGAGTGAGAAGAAGAGCATAATATATGAGAATGTTACTATATATGGAAAGGGACTCCTCTCAGGTCTGCTTATCATAATTACATTTTCCCCGGACAATTTGTTTACAAAATGAATCTGACCATCCTCTCTTACTGCCTTATAGCCTATTTCATAATTATCTTCAAGCACTGTTGGGTAGTTATACCTGCCGGAGTAGGAGATCATTCTGTTATTCAAATACTTAGCAAATGAATAACTTGATCCCAAATTAATTGTTCCGGCATTTTTATGATCAAGCAACAGCTCCGTATAACCTGCATTTGCTCTCATAAACTTTGAATCCAGTTCGATATAGAGATTTCTGTTTCCTCCAAAACCTTGGTAAATAAAGTATCCAAGATAACTGATTCTTCCGTTGTAGTTATTCATGAAGAAGAAGTGGGAGTTGGAGTAGAGCGGAATTCCATACCTCATTATTTCATTGTCAAAAAAGGCTCCGCATGGCTGAGGCTGAGATTCACTGTCAACAAGCAGAGCATCATCTCTCCTGCATACAGTTATTTTAATGTCATACTTTTGAAGAATACTCCAAAAATATTGTTCAGTCAGAATACTGTTAATCATCTCCTCCCCCTGTTCCACCTGTACCCACAGTGAGAGCAGCGGATCTGTCTCAATCATTCTTTCAGCTCCTCTTAATAACAACTCAATGTCAAGATCTCGCTCAACTGACATTTTGGTTGTAAGAACTCTGTTTGTTTCAAACTCTTTACTGTATCCGTATCTGCTTACTGAAACAAGTGAATATAATGAGATTAAGAATATAAAAATCAATAGATTCCTTGGTTTCAAAAATGAGAATCCCCCTTTGAGCCTGAGAAGAGGTCTCAGCATTTGCAGAGAGAAAAGAAGAGAGACAAAAAGAAGAGAGTAGATAACATATGCAAGAACAGTATATGCCGATATCTCATCAATCATATATAGCTCAAGTACAATACTCGAGTTCATGGCAAGTGACTCCAGAGTAATATGAATATAGAGAATCAGTAGAAGAGGAATAAGAAACAAAATTGATTTCAGCAAGAATCTTTTAGCTCTGCTGCCTCTTAGAAATGCGAGTGCAAGACTTTTTCTAACTGAAAAAAGTGCCAGGATAACAAGAAATATATAGAGGTGGCATATTATCATATCAGCCAGTGAGCCGAATAGTCCAAAATCTGCATAGAGAGATGGCGAGAAGAGTTTGGAATTGCCGGAAGTGTACTCAGCCATATAGAGTGAGAGAATCAGGACTATTGTCAGACCACCCCAGGCCAGGAAAAACTGTTTTATTCTTTTTCTTCTTGCAAGGTCACTGAATAGTGCTGCTATAGCAAAAAGCATTGACAGGAGTCTGAGGGTTTTGCCCGCATCTCCTCTCTCAGTTGGAAGATTTTTCAAAACAGAAAACAGAATCTCCCCATTGAGCCCTTTGACAATATATGACTCGTCATGAGTTACAGGTACAATTGAAAGCCTTTTGCTCAGAGAGAGATTTGGATTTATTTCACTCCTGAGAACAGAGTTTTCTGAATTATAATCTGTCTGGATAAGCAGAGCTGCAACTACGGATACATTACTCTTAAAATATGTGCTGACGATATACCATCCCGATCCCAGGTTAACATACTGCTCGCTGGCAGTAAGGTAGGCAAGAGGTGTATTAGTAATCCCTCTGCTTGTAAGGTGATTTAATGTATAACCAAATGGGAAGAAATCAATGTCATCGTTTGATACTGGAAGTTGATTAACCCAGGACTGAAGAGTATCTGCACAGTACCTGTATATAACCATATCAGACGGAAGTCTGGGAAAACTAAGGAATACAGAATCCGGCTCCTCCAGAGCCTTTTCTGCGTACTGTGCCATTACCTGCTGACGCTTGTGAATTGTCTCCTCAAGACTCTCCACTTCTCTGTCCATTGAATTGGGAGAGGAGAACTCCATAAATGAAGAGATGGCCATAAGTACCATCAGTACCCACAATATTGTAGTCCTCCAGGCTATCAGCTTTTCCGTAAGTTCGTTCATCCTCCGTGGTGATAGGGCTCTCCCCTGATTATGGTAAATGCTCTGTATAATTGCTCAAGGAACAAAAGTCTTGCCAGCTGATGAGAGAAGGTCATTGGGGAGAGTGAGAGTTTAAAATCTGCTCTCGCATAAACTTCTTCAGAAAAGCCATATGCCCCCCCTACTACAAAAACAAGATTTCTTGCTCCATAAACACCTCTCTTCTCAATAAAAGTGGCAAACTCTTCAGATGTCTGGCAACGGGCTGCCACATCCAGCAACACTACCTGATCCTGTTGCTTAATATGCTTAAGAATAATCTCTCCCTCTCTCTGTTTTATCTCCTCCTTACTAAGGGAGGCCACTTTTTTAAGCTCAGGTATCTCTATTCTTGAATAGGCAGAGTATCTCCTGATCCTCTCCTCATAGATCTCCATCTCTTTAATTAGAGACAAACTCTCTGTTTTGCCTGTCAGCAGAAAAGATATCTTCATTGCTACAAAAATAAGATAATTTTAGGAGCAAGGCAATTTCTTTATGGCTTGATTTTTGCTTGAATTATTTGCATTGGATAACAAGAAGAGAGATATGAGATTGTTTCTTATTTCATTATTTACGTTTTTAGCCACTACTCTTCAGGGTCAGGCGAAGGTGGAGCAGGATGTTTTTGTCCCAATTGCAAAGTATATGCAGGCGGGAGATTCTGAAAAGCTATCTGCCTGGTTTGCTCAGAATCTGGAGCTGGATGTGATGGGATCTGTAAATGTATGCAGCAAAGCACAGGCAAGGCAAATTCTTAAAGAGTTCTTTACGAACTACACCCCCAGGAGTTTCAACATTGCTTACCGCAGCGGCAAGGCACCTATGAAATATGCCATTGGCAATCTCAACGCAGGGGGAGAAAAGTTTAGGGTTACATTGTTTGTTAAAACCCAGGAGGATGGAAATTTCATCCAGCAACTCAGAATCGAGAGAGAGTAAATCTTTCGATTTAGCAATCCTGGCTTAATTCACCAGGGCCGGCCGGTATCTACCAGCCGGCCCTTTTTTTTGGATGCTATCTGAATATCGGCTTAGCAAAGGCAACCACATCAGATTTAGTTATCTTGTTATTCCCTAAAATAAGCAATCTCTCAATAACATTCCTGAGCTCCCTAATATTGCCTGTCCATGGATAAGTAGCCAGCTCCTCCAGAGCATCTCTCTCAATCTCCCTTGGAACCATTCCACTCTCATCACATATTTGTCCAATGAAGTGATTTGCAAGAAGAGGAATATCCTCCTTTCTCTCAGAGAGAGGGGGCACATTTATTACAATTACACTAAGTCTGTGGTATAAATCTTCTCTGAAAGCACCTTTGGAAATCTCTTCCGTCAGGTTTTTATTTGTTGCTGCAACAACTCTTACCCTTACATTAATATCCTTATCGCTTCCCACACGGCTTATTTTATTCTCCTGAAGCACTCTCAGTACCTTTGCCTGAGCAGCAAGGCTCATATCTCCAATCTCATCCAGAAAAAGGGTTCCCCCATCTGCCTGCTCAAACTTGCCTTTATGCTGTTTTACTGCCGATGTAAACGCCCCTTTCTCATGACCGAATAATTCACTTTCAATTAGCTCCCCGGGAATTGCAGCACAGTTGACCTCTACAAAAGGCATTTCATTACGAGAGCTTTTTTCGTGAAGCCATCTTGCAACCAGCTCTTTTCCTGTTCCATTGGATCCTGTTATCAGAACTCTTGCTTCAGTAGGTGCTACTCTGTCAATCATCTGTTTAATTCTGGAAATCGCCGGAGAGACACCAACAATTTCCGGAATTTTTGAGACCTTCTTTTTTAAAATTCTGGTCTCCTTAACCAGTATGGTTTTGTCCGTGGCATTTCTAAGAGTTATCAATATTCTGTTAAGATCAAGCGGCTTCTGGATAAAATCAAATGCCCCCTTTTTAATACACTCAACAGCTGTATCAATAGAGCCGTGACCTGAGATCATAACAACAGAGGAGTCAATATTAGCCTCTGAAAGTTTATCCAGAAGCTCCATTCCATCCATATTAGGCATTTTGATATCTGAAAATATGACTTCGTAATTGTCTGAAGTTGCCATCGCAAGCCCCTCAACCCCATCAGAAGCAAGGTGCACCTCGTGCCCTTCGAATTCTAGTATATCCTTCAATGTGTTTCTGATACTCTTTTCGTCGTCAATTATAAGAAGTTTCATGTTTTTAATTTTTCATTTTAAGCGATTCATATATCTCTGCCATACACCCCTCCTTTAAAGAGTATGAACTTTGACATATCTCCTGCGGATTTAACTCAGAGATTACCAGGTTAACAAGAATTGAGCCAATAACAATATAATCAACTCTTATCGGAGACATTCCCTTCATTGCTGCCCTCTCCTCTCTGCTGGATCTAAGAAGGGTTTGATGCAAAGAGAGCATTTTCTCACTATCCATTGTTAGTGAAGGTATTGAAAAGTCATCTTCCGGGTAAATTAACTCCCTGAGGGTATCAAAAGAGCCGGAGCAACCTATAAGGAGTGTTGGTTTAAAGTGAGCCAGTGCCTTCCATAGGCTCTTCATCCCATCTCTGTAATAATTCTCTAAAAAGAGTGCTTCCGATTCCGTTACCGGCTCAGATAGTGTATAGCTCTCTCTTACCCTTACAACTCCCATATCAAAACTCTCTTTCCAGAAAATTCTGTTTTTATCGGCAATTATAAATTCATTACTCCCTCCACCAATATCCATTATCAGAAAAACCTCGTCATAAAGCAACATAGATTCGCGAACTCCTTTGTATATAAGCTCTGCCTCCCTCTCTCCCTTAATAATTTCAACACTAAAGCCTCTCCCCTCTGCAATCTTAACAAAGTCCGATGAGTTTGCCGCACCCCTTACTGCGCTTGTTGCAATAGCCAGCCGTCTCTCCACTCCTCCTATCCTCATTATTATTTCTTCAACCCTCTCCATAGCATTCGCTGCAGATTGGAATGCCTCTTCAGTAAGAACCCCTTTTGTTATCCCCCCCTCTCCAATTTTTGAGGGGATTTTTTCTACATCAAGTATCTCATATCCCTCCTCGTTTACACGGGCAATAAGAAGACTGAACACATTGGTGCCCATATCAAGAATGGCTAATCTCATCTGTACATTTTTTACAAAGATAAACTATTTTTTGCGTATGTTTGTTGATGATATGACTATGATAAAAGAGAGAACAATCATTGCGGTAGACGGTCATTCATCAACCGGAAAAAGCACATTTGCAAAGCTTATAGCCTCCAGATACGGGCTCATTTATGTTGATACCGGAGCTCTTTACAGGGGGGTCACTCTCTTTGCAATCAAAAATTCGATAATAGACTCAGAAAATAGAATTGACACTAAGGCTTTGAGTGAAAAACTCCCGGGTCTTGAACTCGTTTTCCGCCCCACCGGAGCGGGTGGAGCGACAGAACTCTATATGGAGAACGAGAATATTGAGAGGATAATCAGAGGTCTTGAAGTCTCATCAAAGGTAAGCTTTATAGCAGCTCTTCCTTTAGTAAGGGATTATGTGGATTCCAAGCTTCAGCGATACGGAACTGAGGGAGGTGTTATTATGGATGGAAGAGACATTGGAACTGTGGTTTTTCCAAATGCTGACATTAAAATTTTTATGACAGCTTCAGCAGAGGTGAGGGCTAAAAGGCGATTTAAAGAGATGATTTCAAGGGGTGAAAATCCTGATTTTGAGAGCGTCCTTGCAAATGTCAAAGAGAGGGACTTTATTGACGAGAACAGGGAGGCAGCACCTCTAAAGAGAGCAAAAGAGGCATTTTTACTGGATAACAGCAATATGACGGTAGATGATCAGCTCAGGTGGTTTGAAGAACTTATTGCAAAAAAATGAAACTAAAGATTGATATAGATACCCACTCCGGCTTCTGCTATGGAGTCGTAAGGGCAATTGAACAGGCGGAAAAATATCTGGAGAAGAACAGCGAACTGCACTCTCTGGGCTCCATTGTTCATAACAGCACTGAGATCTCCCGGCTGAAGGAGAAGGGGCTCAACACAATAAATTATGATGAACTATCTCGGATGAGGGACAGCGTAGTGTTCATAAGGGCTCACGGAGAGCCACCCTCAAGCTATAAAACAGCCCGAGAGAACAATCTTACAGTAATAGACTGTACCTGTCCTGTTGTTCTTAAACTACAGGAGAGGGTAAAAAATAATTACAAAGAGCTTAAAAAGGTCAACGGCCAGCTTGTCATATTCGGAAAAGTGGGACATGCAGAGGTAAACGGATTAATAGGACAGGTAGAGGGCGACGCTGTGATAATAGAAAAGATGAAGGATATTGAAGTTTTGGATTTCAAAAGGCCCATTTACATTTTTTCTCAGACAACCAAGGATCCTGAAATTTACAAACAGGTTTGCGATGCCATAAAGGAGAGAGTTGCATCAGTGGAAGGTCCTGTTGAAAGTTTTAAGGCATTTAACACTACTTGTGGTCAGGTATCTTCCAGACACCCTCATCTAAAAGAGTTTTCCAAGAGCCACTCTGTTATCATATTTGTTAGCGGTAAAGAGAGCTCTAACGGGAAAATACTGTACGATGTTTGCCTTAAAGAGAACCCCAGAAGTTATAAGATTGAATCAAAAGATGAGATAGATCCATCCTGGTTCCGTGATGGAGATAGTATCGGAATTTGCGGTGCTACATCAACACCTAAATGGTTACTTGAAGAGATTGGCGAACATCTGAGACAATTCTCATCCTGAATGGAGATAGAAAATCAAATATTTGTTACTGTTATTCTGCCTTTAAGGCTGAGGATGGAGATTTCATATTCGGTCCCTCAAGAGTATATTAATGTTATAACCAGGGGAAGCCGGGTAAAAGTGCTGTTTTCAGGAAGAGAGTATATAGCTGTAGTCTATTCACTGAAGAAGAATTGCGGCGATTACAGGGGGAGAGTACTGGATATTTCAGGATTAGCTGATGGTCCTAAGGTAACAGAGGAGCAGCTTAGTTTCTGGGAGTGGATATCCCAGTACTACATGTGCTCAATAGGAGAGGTTTACAAAGCAACCTACACTGCTGCAGGAGAGGTTCCGGCAACCGGAACAAGAGCCAGGAAAACAGGCAAGGAAGAGGAGAGAAAATTTATCCTCTCTGATGCTCAGCAGAGGGCAAAGGATGAAATCAGAGATAGTTTCAGTGAGTCTAAACCGGCCCTTCTTGAGGGAATTACCGGTTCAGGCAAAACAGAAATATATATGAGTATTGCAAAGGAGGAGATTGCCTCAGGAGGAGTTGTATTATATATGGTTCCTGAAATTGCCTTAAGCAGGCAACTGGAGGAGAGGTTACATCAGGTTTTTGGAGAGAGACTGGTGACTTTTCACTCAGCCCTGACCCCCGCAAAAAGAAGAGATACAAGTCATAGAATATCCGGCATTAAAGATGGTGAGGGATTAGTTGTTCTTGGACTAAGGTCATCAATCCTACTCCCTTTTAAAAGACTGAGTCTTATAATAATTGATGAGGAGCACGACCCATCTTACAAGCAGAACGAACCTGCTCCAAGGTATAGTGCCAGGGACGCGGCAATCGTACTTGCAAATATTTACAAAGCCAATGTCCTTTTAGGAAGTGCAACACCATCGTTTGAATCAATTTACAACTCAAAATCGGGCAGATATAATATTGTTTATCTGAAAGAGCGCTATTTTGGAGCAGGAGAGCCTGAAATTGAGATAATTGATATGATAAAGGAGAGAAAAGCAAGAAGGGTAAACGGAATCTTCTCTGTTAAAACTCTCAGTGAAATAGATGAGAGGATATCTCGGGGAGAACAGATACTTATATTCAGAAACAGAAGATCTTACTCACCAATGGTTCAATGCAGTGAGTGCGGATATATTCCTCTTTGCAGCCAATGTAACACATCTCTGAGCTACCACAAAAACCGACGCGAGTTGTGCTGCCATTACTGCGATTTTCATATCCGCTTCACTCCCGTTTGCCCGCAATGCGGCAAGGGGACACTAACAGAGAGAGGAACAGGAACAGAGATGATTGCTGAAAAAATTTCTGAACACTTTCCAAATGCGAAGGTTGAAAGATTTGATGCAGAGACTACAACCAGGAAAAGCGAAGAGAAAAGGATGCTTAAAGATTTTGCTGCTGGGAAAACCGATATACTTGTTGGAACTCAGATGATAAGCAAAGGCTTTGATTTTAAAGGATTATCTCTTGTTGTTATTATTCATGCAGACTCAATGCTTGCTTTGGATGATTTCAGAGCTAACGAGAGAGCATTTCAGCTTCTGGAACAATTATCAGGCAGAACCGGGAGAGGCTCCCGTAAAGGGAAAATAATAGTACAGACAGCCCTTGGAGAGCACCCTGTATATGAATCATTTTCCGGAAGAAACAATCATCTTTACGAACAGCTCAGTGAGAGGAAAGATTTTGGATACCCCCCGTTTGTAAGGATGTTAAAACTAACAGTCAGAAGCAAAGAGAGAAATATTATGTCAATTGCATCTCAATACCTCGGTGAGAGATTGCGTATGATAAATGGTGTTGAGAGCAGTGGGCCATTCACTCCTGTTGTTGATAAGATAAGAGGTGAGTATATCTCTTACTTCTGGATAAAATTACCAAGAACGGGTAATAACAAAGAGAAAAGAGGGATTGAAGAGATAGTCTCTGAAACAGAAAAAAAATTCTCCGGTGTGACTCTCATACCGGATGTAGATCCTCAATAGAAATAAAAAAGATTTTGTAGATTTGCAGTTTGAGGAAAAGGGATTCAGATAGTACACATATGGGAAAAATAATAGCAATAGCAAACCAGAAGGGTGGAGTAGGAAAAACCACGACAGCAATTAATCTTGCAGCATCACTTGCTGTTCTTGAAAAAAGGGCACTTCTTGTTGATGCGGACCCTCAGGCTAACTCAACTTCAGGGCTTAATTTTGATCCTGATTCAAGTTCTAAGAAGACCCTTTACGAGGTTCTTATTGGTAAAGAGGAGATTGCATCCATATCACTTGAAACAGCTATTCCTGGTCTGAAGCTTGTTCCCTCGCATATTAACCTTGTAGGCGCAGAGATTGAAATTTTAAATGTGCCTGACAGAGAGCTGGTTTTAAAAAAATCTCTTGAAAAGGTAAAAGATGATTATGATTATATAATCATAGACTGCTCACCATCGCTTGGTGTAATAACCATAAACGCTTTAAGCGCTGCAGACTCTGTTCTGATTCCTGTACAATGTGAATATTTTGCACTTGAGGGGCTGGGAAAGCTTCTCAATACAATTAAACTTGTTCAGAACAGACTAAACACACAACTTCAAATTGAGGGATTTCTGCTTACTATGTTTGATGGCCGTCTGAGACACGCAAACCAGGTGGCAGACGAGGTAAGAAATCACTTTGGAGAGATGGTTTTTGGAACTGTTATACAAAGAAATGTAAGATTACAGGAGGCTCCGTCATTTGGGAAGCCGGTTATTCTTCACGACGCTATATCGGCCGGAGCTAATAACTACCTTAATCTTGCCAAAGAGATTGTTAAGAAGAACTCAAGGTAAATAAAATGAAGAAATCTGCCCTAGGAAGAGGACTCGGTGCTCTGATATCTGACGCAAACAGCCTGAATCTCGGCAGGCAGCATACAGGAGAGGGAGAGCCCGGCTTTGCCTCTATATCAGAAATTTCTATAGGAAAAATTGTTGCAAATCCTTATCAGCCAAGGAGCTCTTTTGATAAAGAGGCTCTTGATGAACTTGCCGACTCAATTAAGACTCTTGGATTAATTCAACCTATAACAGTAAGGCAAATAGAAGACGGCACATTTCAGATAATTAGCGGTGAGAGAAGATTCAGAGCTTCTCAACTTGCTGGTCTTACTACTATCCCTGCGTATATAAGGAAAGCAGACGATCAGGGAATGCTTGAAATGGCTATTGTTGAGAATATACAAAGGGAGAATCTGGATTCTATTGAGATAGCGCTTAGTTTTCAGAGGCTAATTGAGGAGTGTAGCCTTACCCAGGAGGAGATGGCAGATAGAGTTGGGAAAAAAAGAGCAACAATAACCAACTATCTTAGACTTCTGAAATTACCTGCAGAGATACAACTTGCAATCAGGGCCGGAAAGATTACAATGGGCCACGCAAAAGCCCTTTTATCACTGGATACTCCTTCAAAGCAGCTCAAAATTTGCAGTACAATAATTGAGAAGGATTTGTCTGTAAGGGATGTTGAAGAGAGGGTCAAAAAGTTGGGAATGGCTAAAGAGGAGAAAAAATCTTCTGAGTCAGCCGAGGAGTTGAGCGAATCCTATTTCAGGGTTTTGGAGATTGTTGGCAAATACTTCAACAACAATATTTCGCTGAAAAAAGATGTAAAAGGTGGCGGCTCTTTAACTGTAAGATTTGGAAGTGACAAAGAGATAGAGGAGTTTAGAGAGGCTCTGGAGAAGATTAACCAATAGAGAATTGTCCTGTGCGAAAATTTGCTGCAATCATATTGTTCTTGATGTTATCTCTGTATGCACAGGGTCAGTTTGTAGGCAATATGTCAAGAACAGGTCCTCCGGGCAGCTCTCAGTCAAACCAGAACGAACAGAAGGATGAGGAGGGAAAATACAGGCCTCCTGAATATACTCTTAAGAGGTATTTCAGAAGTATCGCCGGAAAAGATTCTATAAATCTCTCAAGATTATGGATAGGCTCTTTGATTCTGCCGGGAACTGCCCAGATCTACAATAGAGATTACTGGAAGCTCCCTGTACTTTATGGAGGAATTGCTGGCTTTACATACGGAGCAATCCACAGCAATAAAATGTTTCAGGAGAGTGGAGATAGCAAATATAAAACGCAAAGAGGTCTCTTTTACGCGGCCGCTGCAATAACCTGGTGGGGTGGAGTCCTTGATGGTGCGGTATCTTTCAAATATAACAAACCGGTACTTCCCGCCAGAGCATCAATATATTCAGCTATGCTGCCAGGGCTGGGGCAGGCTTACAATGGAGACTACTGGAAAATTCCAATTATTTATGGAGGTTTTATAACAGTCGGTTATTTTATTTCAAGTAACAACTACCAATACAGATATTACAAGGACCTGCACAACCAGGCTACAACTCCGGGCTCTGGATACAGTGGAACAGCAAGTGCAGAGACATTAAAATACTACAGAGATGAATACAGGCGCTTCCGTGACTACTCCCTCCTTGCAGGGGTAATCGTTTATGCTCTGAATATTATTGACGCAAATGTTTTTGCTCATCTTCAGGATTTTGACATGAGTGATGACATTACTGCATCCCTTCTTCCAACTGTAATTGAGCCTCTTGATTACAAATTTACCAAAAACACGACTCCCTCTTTGGGTTTGTCACTTAACATCAGATTCTAAAATGAAAATCAAACACAGACTCAAATCTATAGCTATATCGGCTTTATTGACAAGTTCGCTATTGCTTTCACCCCTTCAATCTGAAGCTCAGTGGTTTAAAAAAAAGAGGCCAAGCCGTGAATCTATGGAGCAAGAGATTGAGACTCTACGCTTCAGAGTTGATTCTCTTAAAAGGGAGATTGAGCAAAACTCCATCCCATTTTCTGACACATTAAGTGAAAATGACACTATAAATCCGGGGGGACTCAGTTTCTTTGAAACAGAAGACCTGCTTGACCCATCAGCCAACACGGACTCCTTGCTGAATCTCTGGTATGTTCAGCGCAGCCTTACACTTGATGAAGGGATATCTGTTAACCTTGAGACTGAAAATCTAACTTCAGACACTCCTGACTCAATTCTCATAAAGAGATTAAAGGCCATAAATTCGTTTATACCTCTTCCGTACAACAATATTATAAAGAATCACATAATATATTATACACAAAGAATCCCCAATAAAATTGACCTGATTCTTGGACTTTCAAGTTACTATCTTCCAATTTTTGAGGAGATTTTTGACCAGTATGACATGCCTAAAGAGCTGAAGGCTATGGCAATTATTGAATCTGCATTAAATCCGGTGGCCACCTCAAGAGTAAATGCCAGGGGCATCTGGCAATTTATGTACAGAACAGCCAGACAATACAATCTTGAAATTAACACCTATGTTGATGAGAGGCTTGATCCTGTGGCATCTTCACACGCAGCGGCAAAATATCTGAAGGATGCGTATACAATATTTGGAGACTGGTCGCTGGCAATAGCATCATACAACTGCGGAGCAGGAAATGTAAACAAAGCAATACGCAGAGCCGGCGGATCAAGAGATTTCTGGACAATATACCCATATCTTCCGAGAGAGACCCGTGGCTATGTTCCCTCTTTCGTAGCTGCTCTGTACACACTTGCATACTACAAAGATCACGGAATTACCCCCAGAGCAATTGCAATGCCTGCTCATGTTGATACATTTGAAATAAGAAGGCCCCTTCATTTTGGACAGATTTCTGAACTAATCGGAATTACAAAAGAGGAGATTGCAGATCTCAATCCGCAATATGTAAAAGAGATTATACCAGGAACTGAAAACAAAACATATCTACTTAAATTACCATTCAACTACACTGCCCAGTTTGTAGATCACGAAAAGGAGATCTACTCTTTTAAAGACTCAGTATTCTTTAATCCAATTGTGCTCAATGATGCTAAAAGCGTTCAGACACAGAGCACAACATATCACACAGTCAGAAGAGGTGAAACACTGGGAAGAATTGCACAAAGATATGGTGTTAGACTCTCTGATCTTCAGAGATGGAATGGAGTTAAAAGCAACATACGAATTGGTCAGAGACTCACTATTCATAAAAACGGTGCTCCTGCAGCATCTGCTAAAGCCTCTTCGGCTTTAGCTTCAACTTCCTCCGTTTCTGCAATATCTGAAGAAAAAACAGCTTCCAGAGCGGGTGAATATTTGATGTATACTGTTAAAAAGGGAGACACCCTATGGGAAATCTCCAGAAAATTTGAAGGGGTGAGCTTGAATGACATAATGAAGCTCAACGGATTCACAAAGAAAAGTAAGATTATGCCCGGTAAAAAAATCAAAATTAAACCTTTGTAAACTACCGATCAGAATCTAAATCTTACTTCGCCTTTAATTTCTACCGATGAGGGTCCCTCCATTTTAGTGGGACCCTCTCCTGTACTCTCCCTGTCAAGATAATGCCACATTGACCCTTTAAGCCAAATATCCATCCATTTAAATATCTGGAAGTGCATATTCAAATAACATCGGAATCCTTTTCCGTAAAGGGCAGGGATTGAAAACCCGTATAGCAAATCCCTCTCATATGCATAAATACGGTTATCCCATTTTGGAGTAGAAAAGAATGCAATCCTTGCCGAACCATTCACAAATCCGGATGACTCTCTTGCAATAAGCTCCGAGTACACCATCCAACCCGTTGTTAAATCCTTACCAAACCCTGCCAGAGTACCCTCTCCCCTGGTTGAAAAAGTAACAGCCCCTCCATTTAACCAGTCAACCTGAAGCCTTAGTGCACCCCTCTCCTCCCTTATATCAGATTTAATTTTAATTTTAAATGAGTTTCCGGCAGGCAACTCAGCCTCGGCCCCGATCCTTGGAAAATTCATTCCATAAATCCAGGATATCCATCCTCTTATTTTGGATTCCCCCTTTCCCCTCCAGTTTACAACAAAATCGGCCCCCTCCTCATTCCGCATGTTTCCGCTTTTGGATATAGCACCTCCAAAAGGAGAGAGATGAAAGGGAGAATAATATCTCCCGGCAACAGAAAAATCTAGATTGTAACCCCTCCGCCACAAAACTCCTGCAAGTAATGCAGGATGAAAACCAATATCTGAAGAAATCTCACCAAAGAGTCTGAAATTACCTGCAATGGCATATATGTCCGCTCCAAAGTTACCTCCAAAGTTACCGAATCTCATTTGGCGATTAATCTGAACGGAATCCCTCCCTGCATAGAGAGAGGAGTATCTGTACACTGAAAGAGTCAATCCCGCTTTGATTTTATCAGCTCCATATGATATATTCAGACCTGCTAAGGATAAATTAAGATTTCTTCTTCTCTCCCTGGTAGTAACAGTATTGTGGAGTCCGGTATTCAGAAGGGAGGTAAATCCGTCATTTATAATTCTGGCGTCAATTTTTCTGGATGAGGCAATTAAAGATATACTTATTCTCCCTTTTCCAGTTGTTATTCCAACCCCACGGAAAGCTCTGTTTTCGTCGGTTGATGAATAGGAGGAGATTCCAAACTCCTGCTTTATAAGTGATGATGAGCCCGATGATGAAAATAGCGAAGGTGCATTCCACAGAACCAGCCCCTGTCCAAATCTTGCTGTAAAATCTCCAGCAATAATCTTAACTATTGGTCCCAGACCCTCTGCCTGAAGAGAGAGACCAGCATAATCCCCAATCTTTTCACCCGGATCTTTCTCTGTTGTAGCAGAGAACCTGATAACTCCCGGCACCTCAAATTTATACTGAGCATAGACCCTTCCCGGTGGCCCAAGATATCTGCTGTTTGGCCTCTTCTTCCACTCCTCGGCAGAAATCGGCAAAAACCCCTCCTGCCTTTTTGTATAGGCCGATCCCCTTATAAGTAATTGAGATCTGCCCCCCTTAAGCATCTTTGACAGTTCTCCAATCCGCAGCCTTCTCTTTTCAGAGAGGTCGAGAAAAGGGGCCAAAGCCTCAGCTACCTCTTTATTAAAGCCAGGTACCGCAGACAACTCGTAGAGTGAAAGAACAGCGCCATTCCTCTTTATATAATCGTAGAGAGAGGCGGCCATAAATCTTGTAAAAAGAGGGAACTCCTCCAATCGTGAAAGAGCAACCTCATTAATTCTTAAGGGATTATCCAGCAAATCATAAAAGACCTCCTCTCCAAGCCCCTCTTCCATGTTCTCAATCCTTCCCTGCAGTATTCTCTCCGGATCAAATACCTTTTGTGCATAGCACAAGTTTAACCTGCCACACAATATGCACAGCAGGACAAAAATCCATCTCCTCATATCTCCCCCTCATTTTAAAAAATTATGATTTATTTATCCCCTGGGAACCTTAAAGCTATACTTTATCTGGTCCAGTTCTTCGTTTGCCTTTACAATCTTTTTTGCAAGTTCGTTTTTAAAATTAACCATTTGCTCCATTCTCTTTTCATCCCCTGTTGCCAGAATTTGTAAAGCCAGGATAGCTGCATTTCTTGCACCATCAAGGGCTACCGTGGCAACTGGTATGCCTGCAGGCATCTGGAGTATTGACAAGATTGAATCCCACCCGTCAATTGAGTTGGATGAATTAACCGGAACACCAATAACAGGTAATGGCGTAATAGCTGCTACTACACCGGGAAGGTGGGCTGCTCCTCCCGCACCGGCAATAATAACCTTAACTCCTCTTGAAGCAGCATTGTTTGCAAAAGCCATAACCTGCTGAGGGACTCTGTGGGCAGAAAGGGCATTTATTTCAAATGGGATCTCCATCTCATTGAGAAAATCTGCTGCCTGTTTCATTACACCCATATCAGAGGTGCTTCCCATAATAATGCTAACTAATGGATTCATTGTATATTTGAGTAAAATTGGTTAATGACAAAATTAATACTTAATTTCGCGGGCACAAATATTTTTTGAAATGGAACGCATAGACCTACACGACAAGTCTTTCCGTATTTTTATCCCTCACGATAAGATTCAAAAGAGCATTGAGGAGCTTGCGGTTAAATTGAACAACGATTTCAAAGGTGTTCATAAACCTCTGTTCCTATCCGTACTGAACGGCTCCTTTATGTTTACTTCTGACTTGCTTAAAAATCTTAATTTTCAATGCGAGCTTTCGTTTATAAAGGTCTCTTCATACTCAGGAACAGAGTCAACCGGTGAGTTGAAACAGATAATAGGACTCGGCACAGAGGTAAAGGGTCGTACTGTTGTCCTTGTTGAAGATATAGTAGACACCGGGGCAACAATTGTGGAACTTCATAAAATGCTTACAGATGCAGGAGCAGACAGAGTTATTGTATGCACTCTTCTTCTTAAACCAGATGCATACAAAAGAGATATTCCAATAGAGTATGTTGCGATGGAGATTCCCAACGACTTTATTGTAGGATATGGACTTGATTACGATGAACTTGGAAGACAGTACAAGGACATTTATGTATTGGATACACCTTCAAATCAGTAATGAAATACTTTTTAATATTCGGCCCTCCGGGCGCAGGAAAGGGTACCCAATCTACCCTGATAGCCAAAAGATATAATTTTAGGCACATCTCAACCGGTGAGCTTCTCAGAAACGAAATTGCCAAAAAGAGCGAAATTGGTAAAATTGCAGCCGAGCTAATTGAAAAGGGAGAATTTGTTCCTGACCAATTAGTAATTGGTATTGTCCGAGAGGAGATTTGCAATCCGGAAACCCAAGCTAAGGGATATATCCTGGATGGATTTCCAAGAAATACTGTTCAGGCAATTGCTTTAGACACAATGCTGGAGGAGTTTGGATACAAAGTAGACGCTGTTTTATCACTTGAGACAACAGATAGCGTTAACATCAAAAGGATTCAACACAGAGCTAACATTGAGGGCAGAAAGGATGATGCTGATTTTGAGACAATCCGCACGAGAATTATGACCTACCATAAGGTCACCGAACCTCTTATAAGTTATTATAAAAACCAAAGCAAATATATGCCTGTAAATGGCGATCAGTCTATTGAGGAGAACTTTGTGGATATTTGCAAAATCATAGATAAAACATTAGATGAGTAATTCAAACTTCGTAGATTATGTAAGGCTTTTTTGCGCCTCCGGAAACGGTGGAAAGGGCTCTATGCATCTCCACAGAGAGAAATTTGTGGCAAAAGGCGGACCCGATGGAGGCAACGGAGGCAGAGGCGGCCACATAATTTTACGGGGCAACTCTCAGTACTGGACACTAATCCATCTGAAGTACAGAAAACATATTAAAGCAGATCACGGCGGAGCCGGAAGCGGTGCCCTTTGCACAGGGGCTGATGGTGAAGATATAATCCTGGATGTACCGCTGGGGACAGTTGCTAAAGTAGCAGATACCCAGGAGGTGCTTTTTGAGATAACAGAAGAGGGAGAGGAGAAGATAATTGTGAAGGGTGGCAGAGGAGGAATGGGTAACGCCTTTTTTAAAACCTCAACCAACCAGACACCTAGATATGCACAACCTGGAGAGCCGGGAGAGGAGAACTGGTTTGTACTAGAACTAAAAATTCTTGCAGATGTAGGTCTTGTGGGATTCCCAAATGCCGGGAAGTCAACACTACTCTCTGTTGTATCAGCAGCCAGACCTAAGATAGCAGACTATGCATTTACAACCCTGGAGCCAAATTTAGGAATCGTTGAGTGCCGTGACCATAAATCTTTTGTTATGGCTGATATTCCGGGTATTATTGAAGGGGCTCACGAGGGTAGAGGTTTGGGATTGCGATTTCTACGGCACATTGAAAGAAATTCAATGCTTCTGTTTATGATTCCTGCAGACAGCAATGATATCAAACAAGAGTACAAAATTCTCCTTAACGAACTTAAGCAGTACAACCCGGAGCTTCTTGATAAAGAGCGTGTTCTGGCTATATCAAAATCTGATATGCTGGATGATGAACTCATTAAAGAGATAAAAAGAACTCTTCCCAGAAAAATTCCACATATTTTTATATCTTCGGTGACCGGAAAGGGCATAGTTCAATTAAAGGATATGCTCTGGGAAATGCTCAACAGAGAGCTGTAATTAACCTAAACGATGCTTGACAAGATAGAGGAACTGGACAGGAACCTCTTCCTGTTTTTCAATAATCTTCACTCAGCATTTTTTGACTGGGTGATGACTCTTTTCTCTTCCCGTCTGCCATGGCTCCCTCTGTATATAGCAATTATATTTTGTATTATTTGGTCCTGCAATTTTAATAAAGAGCTTGACGAATCTGGTAATTACAGGCGTAAAATCAATTTCCATAAGAGAGATACAAGGACCGTACTTATTATCATTTTTGCAATAATTGCAACTTTTGTTGTTACAGATTACTTCTCAAATCAGATTAAATATTTTGTAAGCAGACTAAGGCCGGGATGGGACCCATTTACATGTAATCTTGCCAGGGTCATTGAGGACAACAGGTTCAGCTATGGATTTGTTTCAGGTCACGCCTCAAATGTATTTGGCCTGGCAATGCTTACATCTGCAATTTTTAAGAGAAGATGGTATACAATACTGATCTTTTCCTGGGCAACAATTGTTTCATATAGCAGAATATATGTGGGGAGACATTTCCCTGGAGATGTTCTTTTTGGAGCTCTTTTTGGGATAGCAGTAGGGTATTTGACATACAAGATTTTACAACTTATTTTTCAAAAAAATGTACTTCGTAATTGACAATAATACAGATCCCTGGTGGAATCTGGCAGCTGAAGAGTATCTATTTAAAAATATTGACAAACCGATTTTCAGATTGTGGCAAAATGATAATGCAATCATTATTGGCAACCATCAGAATGCATATGCAGAGATTAATACAGACTATGTAAGAGAGAGAGGGATAAAAGTTGTCAGGCGTCTTACCGGTGGAGGTGCAGTTTTCCACGACCTTGGTAATGTAAACTTTACCTTCATAGATAATGCAGAGGCGAATGAGGAGAGTGCCGTTATGTTTGCAAGATTTACAAAGCCAATTATTGATGCATTGAAGTCAATAGGAGTCGATGCCTATCTGGAGGGAAGAAACGATTTACTTATTGACGGAAGAAAGTTCTCAGGAAATGCTGTTGCCAGATATAAGAACAGGTTACTTCAGCATGGTACTCTTCTCTTTTCTGCCTCAATGGCAGATCTCTCAAATGCACTTGCCGCCAGATCAGAGAAATTCACAGGAAAATCTGTGCAATCTAACAGAAGCCGGGTAACAAACATTACAGAGCACCTTAAAACACCTCTCTCTATTAAAGAGTTTATTGATTTTCTTCACAACTTTGTTGCAGGATCCGGTTCAGGCTACAGCCGGTACGAATATTCCAAAGATGATATTGAGGCAATAACTAAGCTTAAAGAGACTAAATACTCTCTTGACAGCTGGAATTACGGGAAATCCCCCTCATATACATATTCCAAGGTAAAGAAATTTCCGGCCGGGCTAATAGAGATCTATCTTCAGGTTGAGAAGGGTAAAATTGAAGAGATTAAAATTTTTGGTGATTATTTTTTCAACAAGGAGACAGAGGAGCTGGAAAATTTAATCAAAGGTTGTAATCACTCACATAACCAATTAACTGAAAGAGTAGAAAAGATAAACCTCTCTGACTATATATCAAATATAGAGAGAGAGGAGTTTCTGTCATTATTCTGGGAGTAAGAGAGAGGCTATGGCTCTTTTCTCTTCTCCTTGGCTTTAACGAGAAGGTCCTTCAAGACATCAACGCAATCTACTGCAGCGTTCTCAAATGTTTTAGAGTGCCTCTCCACTAGTATCTGGTTGCCCGGCACCTCTACCATTACCTTTACATTTTTGTTTTCGTGATCAGGAAGAAGGCTGAGAACAATCTCAACATTTGAAATTTCGTCATAGAACTTTGGTAGTTTGGAAAATTTCTTCTCAATGAAGTCGATTAATTTCTGATCTGCGTCAAACTTTAGTGACTGAATCCTGATGTCCATATTATCCTCCTTTTTTTGCTCTTGGATGAGCGGTTAGAAATATCTTTTTCATTTGCTCGAACGAGTTGTGAGTATAAACCTGCGTGGCAGCCAGTGAGGAGTGTCCGAGCACCTCCTTGATACTATTAAGGTCTGCTCCGTTGTTCAGCAAATGGGTCGCAATTGAATGCCTGAGAACATGGGGCGATTTCTTTCCGGTAAAGCCATTAACTGAACTAAGCTCTCTTTTTACTACTTTATTAACAAACGAGAGATATAAAGGTTGCCCCGAATCAGTAAGAAAAAGTTTGTCAGATCTATTCTCTGTATAAAACTCTTTCATCTCTGCTTCATAAATTTTAAGCGCTTTATCCAACTCAGCTGTAACAGGAATCTCCCGCTCTTTATCACCTTTCCCGTTAACCCTGATAACTCTCCTCTCTTTATCCCACTGACTGATATTCATAGAGGCCAGTTCTGCCCTTCTTATTCCTGTGGTGTACAACAACAGTACCATTGTTCTATCTCTCAGAGAGAGGAAATTTCCGTTCTCTACCTCATTACTAAGATAATTTGCAAGTGAATTTTCAGTATAAAAGAGAGGCAATTTTGCAGATGACTTAGGCCTGTGAACCTTTTTTACAGGATTTGCCTCAATTTTGCCTGCTCTTTGGAGATAATTGCAAAAACTACTGATTGCAGATAATTTAAGGTTTACTGTTCTGCTACTCAGCCCTGATTCAAGACCTGCAGATATAAACCCTCTTATGACCTGTGGTTTAAGCTCACCCAAAAACTCATCATCTCCCTCAGGAGAAATGAATTCTCTAAGCTCTTTTACATAATCACTATAGAGATGAAGAGTCCTCTTTGAGTATCTCTTTTGAATTCCTATGTAATCAATGAATTCCTCCACCACCATCTTCTCATAATTTGCACCTAATTTACAAAAAAGAGATTAATAATCCAAGCAAAAAAAAAGATGTACAGGGAGTAAAATCCCTATACATCTCTCTAACTGTCCGAATCTACGGCAGGGGTGTTAACGGGAATTACTCCTCGTTTATCCTCAGCGACTGAACATAGATGGCTTTCTTCACCTCATCGCGACGCCTCACAGAATTTTTAACAAAAGTCTTTCTGCTTCTGAGTTCACGAATCGTTCCTGTCTTTTCGAATTTACGCTTGAATTTCTTCAGCGCCCTTTCAATATTTTCGCCCTCCTTAATTGGTACTATAATCACGCTAAAACACCTCCTTTTTTAAGAGGTGCAAAAGTAGGGATAATTTTCATAAACGACAAATCTACAGCCCTTTTTTTATAACTTTGTAAAAACAACAAAATCAAATATGAGTCTAACAGAGTTTCAGAAGTCAATACTGGATGGGATTCCGGCAACCCTTCCGGACAACCTCCCTTATGATCCGGAGGTTAACCACGCACCCAGAAGAAAGGATATTCTCTCCAGGGAGGAGAAAATTCTGGCAATTAAAAATGCTTTGAGGTACTTTCCTGAAAGGCATCATGCTCTCTTAGCAGAGGAATTTGCCGGGGAGCTTGTTGAGTATGGCAGGATATATATGCACAGATTAAGGCCCAGATATGAGATTAAGGCAAGAAGTATAAATGACTATCCTCACAAATCAAAACAGGCTGCAGCAATAATGCTTATGCTTAGCAACAATCTTGACCATGCCGTTGCTCAGCATCCTCATGAACTAATTACCTACGGGGGAAATGGTGCTGTTTTTCAAAACTGGGCACAGTATCTCCTTACAATGCAGTATCTGGCAACAATGACAGACGAGCAAACACTCGTACTCTACTCCGGGCATCCCATGGGGCTTTACCCCTCTCACAAGGAGGCTCCAAGGGTAATAGTCACCAACGGGATGGTTATACCCAATTACTCCACAAAAGATCACTGGGAAAAGTTCAATGCACTTGGAGTATCTCAATATGGTCAGATGACAGCAGGCTCATTTATGTACATTGGCCCTCAGGGAATCGTTCATGGTACAACAATAACAGTTCTCAATGCCGCTAGAATGAGGCTGAGGCCGGGAGAAACTGATTTAAGAGGAAAAGTTTTTGTAAGCTCAGGTCTTGGCGGGATGTCAGGCGCACAGCCAAAAGCAGCTGTTATTGCCGGTGTAATTGGAGTTGTTGCTGAGATTAATCCCAAGGCAGTCCATACTCGCCACTCTCAGGGGTGGGTTGACGAAGTGTATACAGACCTGGATTTGCTTATGCAAAGAATTGTTAAGGCAAAGGAGAATAAAGAGGCTGTCTCAATTGCTTACCAGGGGAATATAGTAGATCTATGGGAGAAATTTATTGAATCCGGCATTGACCCTGATCTGGGCAGCGACCAGACATCTCTTCACAATCCCTGGGCAGGCGGATATTACCCTGCCGGAATTAGTTTTGAAGAGTCAAACCGGATGATGGCAGATGAGCCTGAACGGTTCAGGAGAGAGGTGCAGGCAACACTGGTCAGACATGCTGAGGCAATAAATAAGCTCTCTTCAAGAGGCATGTATTTCTTTGATTATGGTAATGCATTTCTTCTGGAGGCATCCAGAGCTGGTGCAGACATTCTCCGCGAGGATGGCACTTTTGTATATCCTTCCTATGTTCAGGATATAATGGGTCCTCTCTTTTTCGATTACGGATTCGGCCCATACAGGTGGGTATGTACATCCTCTAATGCCGATGACCTTGCCGTCACAGATCAGATTGCAGCAAGTGTCCTGGAAGAGATAGCCACGAGTGCCCCGGAAGAGATTAAGAATCAACTCCTGGATAACATTCACTGGATAAAGGAGGCCGGTGCCAACAAGCTTGTAGTGGGTTCGCAGGCCAGAATACTTTATGCCGATTCTGAGGGAAGGATAAAAATTGCCCTCGAGATGAACCGGGCTATAAGGGAGGGCAGGGTATCTGCTCCAATTGTACTTGGCAGGGATCATCACGATGTCTCAGGAACAGACTCTCCATACAGAGAGACCTCAAATATATACGACGGCTCATCCTTTACAGCCGACATGGCAATTCAGAATGTAATAGGAGACTCTTTCCGCGGTGCTACATGGGTATCAATACATAACGGAGGAGGTGTTGGCTGGGGAGAGGTTATCAACGGAGGTTTCGGGATGGTAATAGACGGAAGCGAAGAGGCAGACAGAAGAATAAAAAATATGCTTCACTGGGATGTAAATAACGGAATCTCAAGAAGAGCCTGGGCAAGAAACAGCGGGGCTATTTTTGCAATAAAGAGGGAGATGGAGAGAACACCTGAACTCAGGGTTACGATTCCCAATATTGCAGATGACAATTTAGTCCGCAAGGCCGCTGACCATATTTTCGACAGCATATCCAAGGCTTGAGGCGTAAGCCTTTAGTTCACTCACTACCTTTGGATCAGGGTCTCTTTCACGAGCCAGGATCCAGAGGTATTCTCTTGAAGGATCTCCAACAAGCGCTATTGAGTAATCCCGGTCTACTCTGAGCACCCAGTAGTCTCCGGCAAAGGGCCAAAAGAAACTCACCTTTAGCTTGGATGGTTCGTTTGCATCCGGAATCCATGCCCTACCTTTAACCTCTTTATATCGGCTTTTATCGGCAACTACCCTTCCCTGATTTATTACAGTCACATCCCCGTTCTCTCTAAGTTCATAAAAAGCAGTATTCTCCTCTAGTCCCTCTTCAAAGCTATTTGGCAATCTGGCAATTTCGTACCATTTGCCCATATATTTCTTTATATCAAAAGACTCCTGTGGTTCAAGAGCAATATGCGGGGCAGCACAGGAAAAGCCTAAAAAGGAGAGAAAAAGGGACAAATATTTTTTCATTTGTTACAATTGTTTCAAATATTACACTTTTAGCAAAAAGAGCATGCTATTTTTGCACCATTAAAATTAACTAAAAAAATGAAAAGAACAGTAATTAAAATAGATGAAGAGCTTTGCAATGGTTGCGGAAATTGTGTTGAGGGTTGTCACGAAGGTGCATTACAGCTTATTGACGGAAAGGCGGTAATGATAAGCGACCTCTATTGCGATGGTCTTGGAGCATGTATTGGTGATTGCCCTGTTGGGGCAATTGAGCTTATTGAGAAAGAGACTGAACCATATAATGAGATTGCTGTAATGGAGAGAATACATGTAAAGGGTGAAAAAGTAGTTCTTGCTCATCTTCAGCATCTCAAAAATCACGGAGAGATGGAGTGGTTCAATCAGGGCGTTGAGTGGTGCCGGAAAAATAATTTCTCAATAGATTTATCAAAAATTACCGGTCCCGATAAACCAGCAACAACCGAACACAAAATCCCTGTTTCTACAGAGGGTAAAGGAATGGCTTGCGGATGCCCGGGATCAATGGAGAGAGATTTCAGAAGCATAGCACCTGCTGCTCCTTCCACTGTCACCTTCCATCCCTCCGGAAATGTAAGTGAACTTAAACAGTGGCCTGTACAGTTACATCTGCTTAATCCTTCAGCCGGATACTTTCAGGGAAGCGATGTATTACTTGCATCTGACTGCTCATCCTTTACTCACGGATCTTTTCATCAAACTTTTCTGAAAAACAAGACACTTGCTATAGCTTGTCCAAAACTGGACAGTAACCTTAACAGCTATGTAGAGAAACTAGTTGCCATGATTGATCAGTCAAAAATTAACACTCTTACTGTATTGATTATGGAGGTTCCTTGCTGCGGAGGACTTCTTCAAATCGCAAAAAGGGCAAAAGAGATGGCATCAAGAAACATCCCTCTTAAGTTACTTGTTTTGTCAATCAAAGGAGTGATAATAAAGGAAGAGTGGGTCTGAACCCCACTCTTATTTATTTCTGAAAAGTATTGAATCAAGAGAGTATTTGCCTGCTCCGGTTATCATCAATGATGCAAAAATTGTCAGATATATCAGAGAAAGCTCTTTTACCTGTAAAGGGTCTGATGCGTGTGCAACAAATGCAGCAACGCTCATTGCCACAATAAGAGGAACAGCAGAGAGTCTTGTAAGCAAACCCAGAACTATGAACAGTGCAGCAATAAACTCGGCACCAATCAGCATAACAACTGAGAGGGTGGCACCCATTCCAACAGGGTCAAAACCACTCTCTACCATACCTTCAAAATTCTGAATTTTTGACCATCCGTGTGTCATCATCAAAACCCCGGCTGCAACTCTGAGAATCAGCAAACCTAAAGATGCCGCACCCTCACCGGTTGACTTTCCAAAAAGAAAAAAATTAAGTAATTTTTTCATAATCATTTTATTTAATTATTGGAGCCAGTATTTTTTCTATTTCATTAAATGCTATTGTCATTACCTCCTGCGTTATACCCCCTGCCTCTCGGGCAACTGATCCCGAATTCATTCTTGATATCCATGTTTTACCGTCCGATGTCTCATACAGTGAAATTCTGCAAGGCATCAGAGATGAAAACAATCGTTCATCATCAAGAGATAACATTTTAACTGAATACTCCGGGCGGCAAACCTCCATAACGACCACAGGAAGAACATCAAATCCGTGATTTTTCAGAGAGTTATGAAGATGATGCGTGTGCATAATTTTCCAGTTAGCCTCAAGAAGCGACTTCTCAATTATTTCTACAGTATCTGTAAGGTTGTGATTACTCTCATTTTTTATAAACATATCCATAATAAATCAAATTAAAGGTTTAATCATTGAGTTGAGAGGCTCTGAAAGTTGAATATTATCGTGTTCAATCTTTTCAAGCTTCTCCATCCCCGTTTTTGTAAGTTCAAAATACATCTGCCTTTTATCTCTCTCTCCAAGCACCCTGCTTATATACCCCTTCTCCTCAACAGATCTGAGCAATTTTGATGTGTTAGAACAAGTTAGATTTATTTCATCTGCTATTTCACCTGAAGATAGCCTCTTATCCCTTAAACAGCAAAGCACCATACCCTCGTTGAGGCATATTGAATGCTCATTATGAAACTTATGCTCGTAATCTGTTAGTGAGCGGAGGAGATCTCTAATGGCGCACAGTTTCTTCATAACTTAAGCAGCGTTTTATTTATAGCATCTTTTATTACATTCTTTGGAAGTGCCCCCTGAGCTACCTGTGGATCCTCCCCCATCGGGATAAAGATCATTGTAGGAATGCTTCTTATTCCAAATGCTGATGCAAGTTCTCTCTCTGCCTCTGTATCTACTTTATATATGTATATCTTACCCTCATATTCAGCTGCAAGCTGCTCCAGAACAGGGGCCAGAGTTTTGCATGGTCCACACCAGTCTGCATAGAAATCCACTATTACTACTCCATCTTTTACCTCTGTATCAAATTCTGATGATCCTAGTACTTTTATCATTGTTATTCTCCTTTGTTTTTATATGAATTTTTAATTGATGCCACAATTTCTGTCAACCTGAGAGTTTATTCGAGTATTATGATTTTCTGTTCAAACTGTCAAGATAAGAGACTGCAGACAGTGAAGCCACGTTTCCCTCTCCTGCTGCCTTGATATACTGATATGGAGCCCCGACTACGTCTCCAGCTGCAAAGCATCCTGGAAGGTTGGTGCGCATAAGCCTGTCAACCTCGACATGATTGTCGGCTATATTAAGGCCTGGCACAAGCTGTCCTGGAGAGATGCTGTCTCTCAGGATGAAGAGTCCGTCTGTCTCGATCTCGTTGTTTTTCATTACCAGTCGATTTACTTTATTTTCTCCCTTGATCTCGAGCGGGATATCTTTTATGACTTCTATGGAAGGCTTAAGCTCTACCGGATCCTTGTACATAGGCACATAGTATACCTTTGAGGCAAGGTCTGAGACGTAGTTTGCTTCAGCTTCGTCATGCTTGTTGTAGGATATTATAGTTACTGTCTTGTCTCTGTAAAGCGGAGCGTCGCATGTAGCGCAGTATCCGACTCCTCTTCCGAGAAAATCCATCTCGCCTGCAAACGGCTTTCCAAAATTGACTCCGGTTGCAAGTATCAGCGAAGTGGCCTCGTACATGCGGTCGTTTGCCATCAGTGCATAATAGTCTCCCATTGGATAGATATTGTTTATTTTTTCTTCTGTTATCTCTATTCCCATTGATTCGAGGTGATTCGCGAACTCGTCTCTGAGCTCCTCACCGCTTTTGCCGGGGAATCCGAGATAGTTGTTCACAGATGGGGCCTTTACGAGCTTTGTGCTCATTTCGCGGCTTCCGAATATTATGAAGCTTTTGTTTCTTATTTTTGCGTTAAGCGCAGCGGAAAGACCTGCTACTCCGCTTCCTACTATTGCAATGTCGTATCTGTTGTTCATATTTATCTCCTGCCTGGTATTAATTTAATATGGATATTATTTTATCAGCTTGTTCAGCAGCCGTTCCACAGGCTCTTTGAGCTCGTCTTTTTCCTGAGGGGTTATTCCTATCTCGCATGACATGAGTTCTGGTATATCTCTTATTTCATCTCTGAGGGATTTGCCTTTTTCGGTCAGCTCAACGATAACCACTCTGTCATCACTGGAGTCTCTTTTTTTGGATATAAGATCCATTGCTTCGAGTTTTTTGATGACTGGGGTTAGAGTGCCTGAATCGAGATGAAGACGGCCTCCGATTTCCTTTATGTTCATTTTCTCAGCTTCCCACAGTACTATCATGGTGAGGTACTGCGTATAGGTGAGATTATACTTGTCCAGAAAAGGCTTGTAAAGCCTTATTATTTCTCTCGAAAGAGCATAAAGAGAAAAACACAGCTGATTTTCAAGTTTCAGGCATTCATATTTTTCCATAGCTTTATTCTCCTGAAAATATTGTTTAAAATTAAATTGTACACAATTGAATATATTTATATTATAGTGGCATATGCGTG
>WARP01000236.1_pt2 | contig 61788 bp, 57 predicted proteins | sample 4769151 | NCBI WGS metagenome assembly WARP01 (sample SAMN08893023, study PRJNA449175) | gut metagenome | isolation source: rumen sample fed with dry roughage | host: cow | place: India: Nagpur | collected 2016
ACCTAGAAATCTGTTTGGCGTAATATGGATTATCTTGAGACATCTCGATGAGATTTAAACCTTCTACACTCACTAAATCATAACGCTTGGCTATCGCGTGTGATTGTTTATGTAAAAAGTCATCTCGTTTGTGTCTTATACGTTCGTGTAATAAAGCGATCTCTAATCCTTTTTTATGATAGTTACTAGAACCCTTAATTCTTCTGGATAAACTTCTTTGAAGGATTCTCAGTTTACTATAGTCTGTTTGAATATCTTTTGGATAATCCATCTTGAATCCTTGATCATCGACATAAAAATGATTCATTGAGAAATCTAGACCTATTGAATTATTGACTGCTTGTTTCTTAATCTCTATTTGGTATTCATATAGAATAGAAACATAATACTTACCTGTACTTGTTTTAGATACCGTAACGTTCTTTAAAGACATATCACTAGGTATGGTTCTATGTTGTTTGATTTTAACATCGCCCAGTTTAGGTAGTTTGATATAACCCTTCTTTAGTACGATATTGTTATTAACGAAATTAGTCGTATAACCATAGTCTTGTTTCTTAGAATGGAACTTAGGTAAGTCTTGTTTTCGACTAAAGAACATTCTAAAGGCTTTTTCAAGATTGAGTTGGGTATTCGCGAGTGACAATGAATCGACGTCTTTCAGAAAGGGATAATTCTCTTTATACTGTGCAGGACGGTTATATAATTGGGTTTTATTCAACTCATAGTGTTTCTGTTTATCTTCTAACATCTTATTCCATAAAAAGCGATTATGGCCTAAGGTCATATGAATCAAAGTCTTTTGAGTTTCAGTTGGATAGATTCTAAACTTAAAGGCTTTATTCATCTGGGTCACCTTGGCTTTCAGTCGAGTGCAGAAACGTGTATGAATACACCTTTATTATAACATTATTTATTATGTTTTGTAAATATAAAATAAGTCAATTCATCCCACCACCTATAGAGGTAGGGGACTTCTTGATTGGGGTGTTAAATTCGTACTTACAATCCTTAAAAAACGGACATCCATCACATTTTGGATTTTTTGCCAAACAATGATATCGTCCAAAAAAAATCATTTGGTGGTGTACTTTTAACCACGAACTTCTTGGTATTTTCCGATTAAGTTTTTGTTCGATTTGGAGAACATTGTCCGTTTTCTTGGCAAGTCCTAATCGCACTGAAATTCTAGCTACGTGAGTATCTACTGCAAGTGCTGGAATATCAAAGGCATTAGATAATACTACATTTGCAGTTTTTCTACCAACACCGGGTAATAATTCTAAGTCTGCCCTTTTGTTTGGAACTTGTGAATCATAGGATTCATATAGAATTCTTGCTAGCTCAATGATGTTTTTCGCTTTATTTCGGTATAGACCGATTGTTTTTATATGCGATTCCACATCTTCTTGAGTTGCTTTACTTAAAGCCTCAGGCGTCTGATATGCTTCAAATAGCGTTTTTGTAACTTTGTTAACTGCTTTGTCTGTTGTTTGGGCAGATAAAACAACTGCGATCAATAGTTCAAATGGGTTAGTATAATCGAGTTCAGCTTTTGCATTTGGAAACATCTCATTAAGCGTGCTTAAGAAAAACTCTATATTCATCTTATGCCTCTAATTAGTTTATGAATTGTTTCCTTTTTTGACTCATTGATTTCTTCTTTGAACTCATCCTTACTTCTTAATACACGGTCCATATAGTTGGTTGTTTTTCGGTTGTGGTTTCTGCATGTTTCAAGTGCTTTATCCATTTCTTCTTTTGTAAAGCCTTCAATAAACCATTCTTTAATCATTTCTAAATCAAAAGGTGTTACAGATTTCTTGAAGGTTTCTTCGATTTGTTGAATGATTAATTGAATGTCTTTTTCTTGTTTGGATTGATTTACGATTTGGATGTCTGCTTTAAAAAGTTCTTCAATTTTTGTGAATAATGGATCTAAAGAGAATACTTCTTTTTCTTTTCCATCAGACTTCAATTCAAGTTCTGTATGCACTAGGTTTGTTTCGATTAAGTGATTGAACACTTCACCTGTTCTTTGTGTGTTTAGGTTGGTCAGTTTAGCTAAAGCTTGCATAGAAACGTTTAATTTTTTCTTTTCAAGCAAAGTAATAAGTGCAGATAATATCACTATTTCATCCGGAGATACTCCTAGACGTGTTTGTTCTTTCAATAAAAGTTTATGGGCATTTAAGTACCCATCTTCGATTAATCTTTTAAGCATGGTTACTCCTTTGCAAGGCGACTTAACGCTTCTTTAGCTGCATTTTGCTCAGCTTCTTTTTTGCTCTTACCTTTTCCTAACCCGAGAATAATGTCATCCATTCTAACACTGACAGTGAAAACCCTGTCGTGTGATGGGCCTGATTGATTCTCTAAGTAATAAGAGATGTTTCTTCTATCTGTTTGAACCAACTCTTGTAAAGTGGACTTATAATCTTTAATGTCTAGTACTTGATCTAAATAAGGCACAACGATACGAGCGAAAAGTTTTTTCGCTTCATTAAAACCTTTTTCTAAATACACAGCCCCAAAAATGGCTTCAAATGCATCCGATACTATGGAGGGATTATCTCGTCCATTCGATAATTCTCCACCTTTTCCTAATAAAAGAAAACTAGGTAGTCCGATTTGAACAGAATATTGATATAATGCTTCTTCGCATACGGCTTGTGCTCTTTTCTTTGACATTTCGCCTTCAGTTGGAATCCCTTTTTTAAACAAAAGTTCTCCCATTAATAATCCGATAACAGCGTCTCCTAAAAACTCAAGTCGCTCATTATTTGGGCAATTATTTTCATTTGCATATGTAGAATGCGTTATTGCTTGTTTTAATAACTCTTTATCTTTGAACTCAACGCCCAAAATATTCTCTAATGTCTTAATGTTACTCACTACTTTCTATAAATTCAATGTCTTTTAATGCATCGCTAACCTTCGCGACAATTTCGTTTTTAACGAACAATCTCGCTTGTCTAATTGCGTTAGAGAACGCATATGCATTAGATGATCCATGTGCCTTTATGACTGGTGCATTGATCCCAAAAATCATAGCACCACCAATCTCTGAAGCATCCATACGTTTTTGAAATCTCTTCAAATTCTTTTTCATGAATAAGTATCCAATTTTACCACCGATTGAAGACTTAATTTCTTCTTTTAGCATGCTACCCATTGCTTTAGCTGTTCCTTCAATGGTTTTCATCATTATGTTACCTGTATACCCATCTGTAAGGATGATATTAGCAGTGGTGGACATAATTTCTTTACCTTCGATGTTTCCAAGAAAGTTAATTATAGGGGATTCTTTAAGAAGTTTAAAGGTTTCTTTTTCAAGTTCTCTACCCTTACCTTCTTCTGTTCCAATATTCATTAAAGCAACTGTTGGATTATCTATACCTAAATAGGACTTTGCCGTCACAGTCGCATAAATAGCAAGTTCAAGCATATGTTCTGGTCTAAGTTCAATATTGGCCCCAACATCCAGTAAAATCCTGCCTTTTTGGTCTAGAGATGGAATAATTGGAGCAAGTGCTACGCGGTGCATTTTTTCCATTCTTTTAATGATGAGATGGGCACCAACGATTAAGGCTTGTGTTGGCCCTGCGCTAACAACTGCTTGTTCTTGACCTTCTTTAACCGAACGCATAGCTTTAACTAAAGATGCGTCTTTCATGGATCTAATCGCAGAAACAGGGTCTTTAACACCCATGTCTATTACTTGTGTCGTATGAACAATCCTTACTCTATTATCACTTTTTATATGTTTCTTGATCTCTTGTTCATCTCCATAAAGAACAAGTTCAATATCGTCAAACTTACTTAAAGCAAGTTCACACCCTTTTACAATATCAATTGGGGCGTTGTCGCCTCCCATGGCATCTATCGCTATTTTAATCATAGTATCCTCCATTTTTATTCATTATATCATACATTAAGACATATCTTAATGTTTATTTCATGTTCAAAGCATTAAGGTTTTAGTCCGTTTATTTTCCTGTAATACGAGTCCAATGTTTTAGTTTTCAATATGGTATATGCGTCAAGTTTTGCCTTGGTAAAAAGATCAAAATCATCGGTAATATTCGCATAATCAAATCTCAAAATACCACTTTGTCTTACCCCTAAGAACTCTCCTGGCCCTCGTTGTTTCAAATCGTATTCTGATAACATAAATCCATCGGTAGTTTTTGAGAACAAACTAAGTCTTTCGATGTCTGAATCTTTTGAAAGTACATAACAGTAACTTTGAAGATCGCTTCTTCCAACCCGTCCTCTTAATTGGTGAAGTTGGCTAAGTCCAAAATACTCTCCATCAAAAATAACCATCATGGTTGCGTCTTTAATATCCAATCCTACTTCAACAACAGTTGTGGATACAAGTATTCCACCTTTTGAATTAGCGAAAGAGTCCAGTGTATCATTTTTTTCTTTTGACGAGAGCTTGCCATGCAATAAATAGACATCGTGTTCTTTAAAGACTGCAGAGGCTCTTTCATATAAACTAAGCACGGTTTCTCCACGTTCTAAGGCATCAATGGATGGTGCAATAAAATACGCTTTATGACCAAGATTAAGTTCTTTTTTGACATGTTCAAACACTGCATGCTCCTGTGTGCCTGAAAAGTACCTAGTGATTATTTCTTTTCTGCCTTGTGGCTTTTCCTTAATGACGGATATTTCCATATCGCCAAAAAGTACAATCGCAAGTGTTCTTGGAATAGGTGTTGCCGTTAGATAAACGACATCAGCATTACCTTTATCTTTAAGAGTTTCTCTGGTTTCTACGCCAAAACGGTGTTGTTCATCAATAATCACAAAGCCCAAATTATGGAAAACGACATCTTGTTCAACCAGTGCATGTGTCCCAATTAAGAAATCGATTTTTCCTGCTTTTAAGTCTTCTTTAAGTTGTTTTTTATCCTTGGTTGAACCTGTCAACAAACCGACTTTCATATCTTTAAAAGTCGACTTGAAAAACTCATAGTGTTGGAATGCTAATAATTCTGTAGGCGCCATCAATGCACTTTGGAACCCACTGGTTTTAGCGCCCATAACAGCAATCCCAACGACAATCGTCTTACCAGAACCAACATCACCTTGAATGAGTCTTTTTGTTGGATGAGGTTTCTTAAAGTCTCTAAAGATATCATTAACCGCGTCTTTTTGATCTTGGGTTAACTCAAATGGGATATCTTTAATAAATGATTTGACTTGAGAAAGATCATAGTGTTTTATCGCTTTCGAGTCGTTTTCCAATTCTAATCTTTGTCTCATTAAATCGTATTGAAAGGCTAGAGCTTCCTCATACTTAAGTCTGGTATAACACTTTTTTATGTCTTGTTCAGATTTTGGTTTATGGATCAATTCAATCATATCTTTACGATTAATTAAATGATGTTTTTCTATGAGTTGTGGTGGTAATGTTTCATAAATATCTACTTGTTGATAGGCGAAAATATTCGATATTATTTTGGAGACTACAGTATCATAAATCCCTTCAAGCCCATAAACTGGTTTAAACTCTGTCTCCATCTTTTTTGTAAGTATTTGTGAAGCTGTGATAAGTTTCTTCTTTTTCTCAAACTTACCTTTAACTGTTAACTCCATGTTTTCTATCAGTTGATCTTTCAGGTATTCTCTTCTAAAAGCGACAACTTTTACGATTTCATGTTCAACCAATAGTTCAAAATGAAGGCTTTTTAATGATCCTCTATGGTTGACTATTTTTGGGATAGATACCAAGGTGCCCTTAACTGTAATAATGGATTTATCTACAGCCAACAGTAAAGAATCCTCAGTAAAGGATTCGTACTTTTTTGGATACCTCGTTACCAAGTCATAGGTCGTGAATATTCCATTATGATTAAGTTCTAATTGGAGTTGTTTTCCTACCCCTTTAACTTGTATGATATTTGTCATATATAACACCTTGTAAAGGTATTATAACATTTTTTCATGATTTGAAAAAAAGGATGTTTCCATTTAAGGAATCATCCATTATTCTCTAGATTGTTTTTCTAAGTATAGATCAGCGAGTGCTATTGCACAAGCAGCTTCAATCACCACTAATGCACGTCTCGCAATACAGGCGTCATGTCTGCCTTTGATTTGTAAAGTTTTGATTTGCTTAGACTCAAAGTCAAATGTTTCTTGAGGTAAAAAGATTGAACTTGCTGGTTTGATAAAGACTCTAAGTACGATATCGTTCCCGTTTGTAATCCCACCATTAATTCCACCGTTATGATTGGTGATTGTTTTTCCTTTTTCATCGATAATCAAATCATTAAACTCTGATCCCTTTAAGGTTATCCCTTTAAATCCAACACCAAACTCTACACCTTTTACTGCTGGTATTGAAAATAACATATGGCTTATTTTGGATTCTACTGAATCAAAAAATGGCTCACCTAAACCAATTTCTGGTTTCTTCACAGTGATTTCAATAATGCCACCAACTGAATCAAATGATTCACTAATCTCTTTTAGATAACTGTCCAATCCATTAAGGTCTGTTAAGTCTCCTACTTGAATTAACTTGGATTCAATCTGATGGCTAGTAAGCATTTTGGCAAACGCTCCGGCAGCAACAATCGTAGTTGTAAGTCGTCCAGAGAAGTGTCCGCTACCTCTATTATCATTGAAGCCTTTGTATTTGTTATATGCGACAAAATCAGCATGACCAGGTCTTGGTTGGGTTAATAAGTTTTTATAGTCCTCGCTACGTTTATTCATGTTTTCAAACATAACGTGAATCGGTGAACCAGTCGTATATCCATTTAAGATTCCTGATGTAATAACCGGGTTATCATCTTCAACTCTAAGGGTAGTGCCGACCGCACCAGCTTTTCTTCTTTGTAGATCATTTAAGAGTAACGACTCATCAAAAAGAACGCCAGGTTTCATCCCATCGATTATAACACCAATCGCACTTTGGTGACTTTCACCATAGATACTTATCCTAAATAAATTGCCAAATTGATTCATTCTATTACCTCCAACAATCTTTCATATAATACATTTGGTTCAGGAATCTTTAAATCATTCCATAGTATTTGAGCTTTGAGTGCTTGTCCAATTAACATGATAGATCCATTGATTCCGAAGTTAACCATTTTCATCAATAGTGTTTCACGAGGATTGTATATTAGGTCTATCACAATATTTGTTTTTGAAGCTACACTGTTTGAGACTGGCATTTGATTAACGTTTGGGGTTGTGCCTACAGGTGTTGTGTTGACGATACAATGAATCTTTTCTAGCCTATCCAAGAACGCATAGGACTTTGTAAGTTGATTTGTGGATGGGTGTTCATTTCTTGATATAATAACAGATTTCGCACCAGCTTGATTGAGTGCGTAGCATACTGCTTTTGAAGCACCGCCAGATCCTAAAACATACACTACCTGATTTTTTAGATTAATGTGATAGTAGTCTAGAATAGCCTTAAAACCAATGTAATCGGTGTTATCACCAATCAGTTTTCCTTCTTTCATATAAAGCGTGTTAACTGCATTGATCTTTTGGGCATGCTCAGTAAGTTCATCACAAAAGTCAATAATTGACTCTTTGTAAGGAATGGTAACATTCAACCCTTTATAGTGTCCGTTTCTGAGTTGATTAACATGAAAAGATACTTCCAATAAATCTTTAGAATCCAATATGTCATAGCTAATTCTTAAAGATAGAATCTCACCTATTTTTTCATGAATCTTTTTGGAATATGAGTAGCTAATGTCTTTACCAACTAAACCATATCTACTCATAATGATCCTCTTGAAACTTCCTTGATATTCTCAAGAGTTCCTCAAAAAACATATCATAATAAGGCTTAAGTTTATCATCATTAAACAAATGGCCTTTTGATTGTTTAATCATTTCTTCTCTTTTTGCATCAAAAACTGGTAGATGATTAGCCTTCTTATATTCTAAGACACTACCTACTTCATTCATACGTTGTTTGAATAACTCCATCATTTTCATATCGATATCATCGATGTTTTTTCGAGCTATTTCTAGTTTATTCATACTCAATCACACCACCTAATTTTTGATAATCTTCAAAGAATGTTGGATAAGACTTGTTGATGGCTTCTGCATTTTTAATACGGATTGGACCATCTACTTTTATTGCGGCAATCGCAAGAGTCATAACGATTCTGTGGTCATTCCAAGAATCTAAATCCATACATGATCTGAGTGTTTTAACACCTTGGATTTTCATACCATCTTTAGTCTCGGTAATCTTTGCTCCAAGTTTTCTAAGTTCGGTTGATATACTAGTAATTCGATCAGATTCTTTAATTCTAAGTCTAGACGCGTTAATTATCTCTGACTTACCTTCTGATAAAGCGCATAATAAAGCCAAAATCGGACCTATGTCTGGAGATTGAGATAGATCATGTATTTGACCAATCGTCTTAGATTTCTTAGCCGTTATAGAGCCATTTCCAATCATTATGTCTCCATTCATATTTTCGATGAATTCTATCATTTTTTCATCTGCTTGATGCGTGTTTATATCCAGCCTCTTAAGTTCTATATTTGCCCCTAAAACACCGGCTACCAAGAAGAATGCAGCTTGTGAAAAATCGCCAGGAATCTCATAATCGTTTTTACGATAGCTTTGATTTCCTTTGATGTAAAATATGTTGTTTTTAACCATGATATCTATACCAAACTTCTTCAGAATAAATATCGTCATTAAGACATAATCCTTTGATTCGATTGGGGTGTCAATGATGAGTTTTGAATCCCCATCTACCATTGGTAAAGCAAATAGTAAACCAGTGATAAATTGAGAGGAAATATCGCCTCTCATATGATATTCACCAGACTTGATTTTTCCTTTGACTCTTAGTGGTAAATTTTCCGAAATCTCTTCATATTGAAGTCCCATTTGCTTAAAAAGACTAATGTACTCTGAAAGTGGTCTTTTACGAAGCCCTGGTTTACCGTCAAACGTGACTTCGCCTTCATTTAAGAGGGCAATCGGGATTAGAAATCTCAAGGTAGAACCAGATTCATTACAGTTAAGTGTTTCAGTTGGAAGTGATAAACCGTTGCTATCAACGATGATTTCTTCTTGGTTGATTTGAAACTTGATACCCATCTTACTTAAGACATCTATTGTCGCATAGGTGTCTTCAGAAAGAAGTGGTTTAATAATTCTTGATTGTCCTTTCGAAAGGGCTGCTGCAATTAATGCCCTGTGTGTCAAAGACTTTGAAGAAATCATATCTAATGTTCCACCACTAATAGGTTTTTTTATGATAACATTCATAGATTTCCTCCTTCGTAATTGGGTAGATAATGGAATCGCCAATGTCTTTTACTAGAATTAAGTTGAGTTTACCATTTTTAAACTTTTTATCGAATAGTAATTGATCTATTAGTTTTAACGGTTCTTCTTTTAATTGTCCAAGATCATATTTATCCATGACGTTATGCATTCGTTTTAAAACCATTTTATTCGTAATGTTTAGTTTAATTCCCGTCTTAACGGCAAGAACCATTCCTTCAGCTACTGCGAACCCATGGGGAGTCGTATAACCACTTTTTTGTTCAATCGCATGCCCAAATGAATGCCCGAAATTCAGTAACATTCTCAAGTTTTCTTCTTTAGGATCAAGGTCAACGATATGTTTTTTGACCAATATACTTCGTTCTAACATTTCTAGTAATCCAATGGAATTGCTTTCTAGTTTTTCGAATAAAATCGAATCTTTTATCATGGCTGCTTTAATAATTTCTGCCATACCATTTTTGTATTCTTTATCAGGAAGTGTTTCTAAAAAAACAGGATCAATGATAACAGCTTTTGGTGTATAAAATGCCCCCACAAGATTCTTACCCTGTTTTGTATTGATACCGGTTTTTCCGCCAATACTTGAATCAACCATACTTAATAAAGAGGTTGGAATTTGTATATAATCAATACCTCTATAGAGTGTTGCTGATACAAAACCAGCCAAATCTCCGATAACACCACCGCCAAATGCAATGATTAAGCTGTTTCTTTTTATGCCTTTTGAAATTAAAGAATTAATAACACTCTCGTAAGTTATAAACGATTTAGATGATTCACCTGATTTGACAACTTCAAAAATAGGGTCTTTTTCTAATGATTCTACAAGTCTTTTTGCATGGATATGATACAAAATCTCATCCGTTATTACAAAAACTTCTTGATAATTCTTCGTATAGGATTTTAAATCATTCATTGAATTAAAGTCTAAATGAATGTCATAAGATCCAGTTTCAATTGGCATATTAATGATCATTTGAACTCTCTCCTTCTTTGGGTTGATTTGATGAACAATGATTTTAATGCTTCTCGATCATTGTTACTGATTGCTTCTTTTATTTTGTCTAGTTCTTGTTCGAATACATTGATAGCTTGTAATAAATTATCTTTGTTCTCAAAGAATAGTTCACTCCAAAGCAATTCATTAATGACGGCAATTCGAGTTAAATCTCTATAGGAGTCCCCTGTAAAGGACTCTGTTTTTTCATGTGTATTTGAGTTAACTAAGGCAACTGCCATCGCATGAGGTAATTGTGAGGTATATCCAATCAATTCGTCATGTTCTTCTGGTGTGATGATACTCACTCGTTTAAACCCCAAATCATTGGCCAATTTCCGAATCGCGAGAATAGCATCTTCACTTGAGTGCTTTGTCGGAGTGATGATGAAGTTGGCATTCTTAAACATTAAAGAACTCGCGTTTTCTATGCCTCTTTTTTCTCTTCCGGCCATTGGATGATGGCTACAGTATTTAACGCCTTTAGGAAGAATCTCTTCGATTGACCTTGTCATATCTTTTTTAATCCCAGATACATCTGTAATGATCTGGTTATTTTGTAATCGGTGACTGTGTTCTTTAATAAAAGCAACATTATCTGTTGGATAAAAACCCAAGACTATCATTTCTGAGTCTTTGATGTACTCTAATCCTGCCTTCAAGATGAAATGATGTTTCAGCGCATAATCAATCGTTTTCTCGTGAGGATCATATCCATATACTTCATGTCCAGCATTGGTTAGCCCTTCGGCATAAGAGCCCCCAATCAGACCTAATCCAGCGATAAATACCTTCATACTATATCTCTTTATCTAACACTTCGGCAAGTTTTTTTAGAGAATCCATCATGTGATCAAACTTGTCAAGTTTTAAGGATTGAGCTCCGTCACTTAGGGCATGTTCTGGATCAGGGTGTATTTCAACGATGATTCCATCCGCACCTACAGCCAAACTTGCCATAGAAAGCTTTTCAATCATTGAGTATTTTCCAGCAGCATGTGAAGGATCAATTACGACAGGTAAATGAGACAACTCTTGAATCGCAAGAACTGCACTGATGTCTAGTGTGTTACGAGTATACTTCTCAAATGTACGTATGCCTCTTTCACATAGAATAACATTAGGGTTCCCACTTGCCATAATGTATTCTGCGCTCATTAACCATTCTTCAATGGTTGATGATAACCCTCTTTTTAGCAATATTGGTTTTTGAGTTCTCGCACCTATTTGTTTTAATAGATGAAAGTTTTGCATATTACGCGCCCCAATTTGATAAATATCGACATAAGGTTCAAACGCCTCAATCATATCTTCACTCATAATCTCCGATACAACTGCCATATCAAACTCATCTGCGACTTTTCTTAATATTTCTAGCCCTTCAACTCCCATTCCTTGAAATGCATAAGGGCTTGTTCTAGGTTTAAATGCGCCACCTCTTAAAACGGTTGCACCACTTGCTTTAGCACGTTTTGCAATTTCATAAGTATTCTCATAGGACTCTACTGAACAAGGTCCAGCCATCACTATAAATTTATCTCCACCTATTTCCAGGCCATTTCTTATTTTGATGATTGAGTCTGTTTTCTTGAATGATCTAGATGCCAGTTTATAAGGTGTAGATACTCTCGTGACTTGAGATACCCCTTCAAAAGCTTCTAAATCGGTTGCATTTAGACTCTTTGTGTCCCCAATAATCCCAAAAACCATGATGTTTTGAGAAGAGACATCCTTTATCTCAAAACCTTTTTGGATTAAAAATGCAGTTATTCGATCAAATTCAGTTCTTGTTGCTTGTGGTTTCATTTGTACAATCATTGTTATATCCTCCTGGGTAAAAAAGAAAAATCCTTAGGAATGTCCTAAGGATAGTGTGTTATCATTTAGTACATTTCCTATTATATTCAGCATAAAAAGGAATGCACTACATTCCTTTAATCTAGATAATAATAGTAATAGGAAATACTTCTTCTGATACTTAGCATTGTTAATCAAGCCTTCTTTTTAAAAATATTATCATAGAAAAGCCTTAATTACAACACCTTTCGTATGCTTTAATAAAACGTAAATTCTTAATCGCAACGATACCATGCCATTTGAATGATTGAACATCAAACCCTTCATCGTCATTCATCCATGTCCAGGTAATATCCCAATAACTTCCTTTGAAAGTCTTTTTTAGATAATCCAGTGACGCTTTGATTAAATCGATATCCATTCCATAGTTTGAAGGTTCTAGTGGATAATCTATTGGCGTGGTAGCATAGCCTTCCCACATGGTTACCGGTGTAATTGAGTTTCTAATCTGTTTAAATAAGACGTCTTTGAATGTTTCGTAGTTCCCTAAGTCTTTCATGACTTGATAAAGATAAGCGATACAAATTAGATCGTGTTTTTCACTAGTTGGGTTATTCATAAATCCTTCTATAAGGTTATTGGCGATATTGAACGCTTTGTTATAAAGAGCTCTTTTCTTGGGAGTTAAAATCAATATCGAAGCCAAGATTGAAGCAGTTGGATTATAAGGCGTCGTTTCTTTCGGATGTTTCCACCAAACTGCACAAGGAAAATCATTATTGGATTCAATCGTAATTGGCCAGCGATCATTTAATAAGGTTTGATCTAGATACTTTAAAGCTTCTTCAACCATCGGGGATGAAAACTCATCTAAGTTGGAGGCGTTAACACCGAGATCAGTCAATACTTCAAGGGCAACAGACGTTTGAAAAGGGGATGAGTTGGGATTCGTTAAGTCTGGTTCAACCCCATGAAACCCACCATCTTCATTTTGAAATAAAGACAATGAGATAATGGCATTCTCATTAGAATCTCCCATAAAGTGATAGTTGAAGATGGCAACTTCTAAGTCTCTAGCCTGATTATATAATTTATTCTTTATTGCATCAAAATCGATCATCTTAGTCTCCTAATAGTTAAAAAGCACTATTTAGTGCTTTCTTTTTTTAATAAATCTCTAATTTCTTGAAGTAGTAGAATGTCTTCTGGTACAACCACTGGTTTTGGATTTGCTTTTTCAAGTTCTTCTTGGCGTTGTTTTTCTTCAAGAAGTTTGCGTTCTTTTCTAGCTTGTCCTTTAACCAATTGGACAATAAATACATATATAAATAGTGCGATAATTAAAAATTCAAAAGTTACTTGAATGAAGTTACCATAACGCATAGATGCGTAAATTGGTTGGTTATCTGCATTATCACCAATTTTTCTAATGTTCCAAACCAAGTCTTTGAAATCTGCTTCGCCAGCAAGTGCAGCGATTAAAGGGAAAATAATGTCATTAATCATTGAAGACACAATCTTACCGAAAGCACCACCCATAATGACCCCAATAGCTAAATCAAGAATGTTACCTCTACTAATAAAAGCCTTAAATCCACTAAGAAATTTCATATTACTGCCCCTTTCACTATCTTATATACTTAATTATATCACTTATTCTTTGAATAACATCCACATTTAGTGCATTTAAACGCTTATTGCTTTGGTGTCCTCCATCAAATAAAACGACTTCAACTCCCATTGCCTTGGCAACCTCATAATCGTGTATCGTATCCCCAATATAGATGACTTCATCTTTGTTAATTTGGTTGTCGTTCATAAACGAAATACCACGTTCAACTTTACCAACTGCTTTGACATTATCTGTTCCAATCACGTAGTCAAAGTACTGTTCAATCTTGAAATGTTTGATTTGTTCTTTCAAGTTATCGGTTTGAGATGCTGACAATAAAACATTTTTCATGTCGTGTGACTTTATGTAACTGAGGGTCTCTATCACATCTTTATGCAATGATTCTTTTAAACTTAAAGGTTGATATAACTCAATAAACCAATTAGACAGTGCATCAAATGAGATATTCTCAAATGAAATGCCTGCTTCTTGATAATAGTCTTTGATTGGAAATCCGAAGATTTCCTTATAGTTTTCGACCGTTATCGGTTGTTTATCTTGTTGGGCTAACATCTGATTCAATAAATCTAGACAAAGCTCTAAATCATCTAAAATGGTTCCGTTAAAATCCCATATTACGTACTTTTTCATTTGTGATAAGGGTGTCCTTTCAATATTTGAAATGCGCGATAGATTTGTTCTACTAAGATAACGCGCATTAATTGGTGTGGGAATGTCATCTTTGAGAAACTAAGTAAATACTGACATCTATCTTCAACTGCTTTAGTAAATCCATAAGACCCACCAATGATAAAAGTAATATCTTTTTGTTGATAAGTCATAATATGATCGAGTTTTTGAGCAAAGGCTTCACTAGATAGAGCGTCACCTTTAATCGCTAATCCGATGCAGTAATCTTGATCTTTAACCTTTTCTAGAATTCTTTTCTCTTCAATGACCATACCTTCTTTATGCTTTTCATCTTGAACTTCGATCATTTCAAACGGATAAGGCATTTGTTTAATATAGTCTTGCATAGCCTGTATCAAATAATTCTGTTTGATTTTTCCAACGCCGATTACAGTAATTTTCATAGTTCAATTACCTCCAAAGGTTCTTGAGACGCAAAATAGACTTTATAGTTATTAATATCTAATTGATGTGCCATAAAGACATCTTCATATGTTTTTTGGATTTTTTCTTTCGTATTACATTCGCTAGAAATATGTGCCATAATAATCGTCTTTGTTTTAGGACCTACTAGCTGTGATAAATAATAGGCAGAGTCTTCATTAGACAAGTGACCTTTTTCAGTTAGAATTCTATGAATCGTATAATAAGGTCGATTAGACTGTTTAAGCAATACCGGATCATGATTCGACTCAAAATAGTAAAGATCACAATTTTTGAGTGGTTCGATATTGGATTCACGGATATAACCTGTATCTGTAATATAGCCGATTTTCTCAGTCTCTGTTTCAAAGATAAATCCCAAAGGTTCAATCGCATCGTGTGATAACGGCAAAGGTGTCACCTTAATACTGCCAAGATTAAAAGGCGAATATGCTTCAATCATTCTTAGATGGTCTCTAATTGTATCATGGTTAAGAAACTTCATCGCTTCAATGGTCCCTTTTGAGGTATATAACGGCACATTGAGTGTTTTAAAAAGCACATTGATTCCTCTAACATGGTCAATATGTTCGTGTGTTAAAAGCACATGTGTCACGTCTTTAATGTTTAAACCTTTAGCTAAAAAAGCATCACTAATACGTTTAAAGGTTACACCTGCATCAATTAATATTTTTACGTTTTCGTGTTCAAGATAGGTTGCATTTCCTGATGAACCACTTGCAATAGAGTATAGTTTCAAAATATCACCAAACCTATTTTAACATGAACCCCATTTATAACCAATAATATTGTATATTAAGCCTTTTGTGTGAGATTGTGAAAACCAATAAAAACGATTGCAAAGGCCCTATATGTATGTTATATTATTAGTGCTTGTGATTAAAATTCAAGGAGTGAAAAAAGTGAACAAAACTAATCTCATCAAGAAGTTAGCTGCCCTAACATTATTAGTAACAGGTGCACTAACACTCGCTGCATGCGGCGACAAATCATTAAAAACCCCTTATGGAGACCTTAAGGACACTGTCTATTTAAGTGGGGAAGGTTACAGCATCACAGAAAAAGAATTATACGAAGAAATGCGTTTAAGTAGTTCATCTATTTTAATTGAAATGATTGAAAAAGAACTATATAAAGACGAATTAGCTACAATCGAAGGCAACCTTTCAACATACAAGGAAGACTTAGTAAAACTAGCTAACGAAGCAATCTTTGGCATTACTGACTTAGATACACTAAAAAAATTAGATGCTAATGTGATAACTCAAAAAGTGTTATCATTCATTGATTCCTTCTATTTAGTGGGTATTAATATTACAAAAGAAGATATTAATACGGTCGATTTTGAAAGTCACAGTAGCAAGGTTCTTGACTATTACAAACTAAGTGTTGCGAAAAAGCTTTATGCTAAATCCATCTTAGAAAAAGAAATCGTTGATAAGAATTCAACTAGTTTCATTGATAAAGACAAAGACCTACAAACTTACTTTGCAGCAAACGTTCAAAATGACTATGACATGAGCGCAATCACAATTCGTTTTGCAAACCTTAACGAAGCAAACGCTACATTACGTCATTTCAGCATTAAAGCACTACGTGGTTTATGGTATCAATTACCAGATCCAAGAAAAGCTGCTTTAGATCCTGATAATGAACTACACAAATATGCGCTAACTGTTATGGCGGATCTTGGTATCGAAAATGATGGTAATGTTTCTGATAAAGATTACCAAAACTACTACAATGCATACAGCATTAATGATGCTAGATCACCAATTTCTCAAGCAGACATCGCATTAACTGAAGATGAAACATTAAAGAAATTCATTGAAATCTATAACTACATCTACAGTTACCGTGATCCAATTGATACAAACTACACAGTAGAAACATTATTAGCTGATTTGGACAATGTTGAAGTATTAACTAAAAAGTATGAAGATTTCAGTAATACAAGCTTACGTTCATACTTATACCAAACATTAAGCACTGAAGAAGGTCAAACAAGATTTACTTCAAGCCCAAGACAAACAAATGATTACTACCATTTAGTATTTAAACTTAAAGGCCATGACGACCAAGTTAAGACTTGGATGGATGCTGATAAGAAGTTAATCGTTTATACAGAAACTAACGAATTAACTGAAAAAGCACAAGAAATCTATAACAAGGTTATGGAAGCTAAATTAACTAAGAGTTATATTACAGCTAAATCTACTGAAAGACTTAAAGAACAAAACATCGTAGTTTATGATGCATTAGTTGAATTATATCTATCTCAAAGTTTAGACACTGTAAAACTTGCCTCTAAATCAAGTAAAGATGTTGTTGTAAAATACGGAGACCAATCCATTTCTGTTCGTAAGTTCTATGAAGAACTAGAAAAGAAATTGGGTGTATCTGTAGCAATCGACTTAGCAATCAAAGAAATTCTAAAAGCTTCTGAATACACAGAAACGATTACAGCTGACAAGCGTAAAGAATTCAAGACAAACATCGAAAACATCATTAAACAATTTGGACAAAACTACTATGCAAGCTCTGGATATCCAGCAGAAATTGGTAGAAAGAATTTCTTAATGTTAGCATTCCGTGCTGAATCAATCGATGAAGCTATTGAAAACGTATTTGTTGCAAGTGCCTTAGAAGAAGCTTACTTAGCAGACTTCGAAAAACACTTCGGAACAGACGTATATTCAAAACTTGTAAGTGTTGCAAACAAACTACAAGACCAATACTTCTCATTAGCAGCTTCTCATTTACTAATTTTCGTTGATATGGATGAAGATGAAAATCCAGATGATCCAAAAGATTTCTTCGAAGAATTATCTGTTGCAAAACAAGATGAAACTAAAGCATTAGTAACTGAATTAATGCAAGTTATCCATGACAGAGCTACTACTTATTCTTCTTTCTCTACTGGTTTATCAGCAATCGTTGATGAATTCAAGACTGCAGGAAGACTTGTACCAGAATCATGCACAGTTGCTCCACTTGACGTAACTCCAGAATGCCGTTGGGCTAAATACAAAGCTGCTGGTTTAAATATCATGTTTGAACCACTAAATGCTATCACAAATAGTACAAACACACTTGGTTCTCAAAAACCACTTGACCAAAAGTTCTATGATAGAGCAGTTGAAGTATATACAAGAGTTAAAGAAGAGTTCTATGACGCAGATAACAAATTCCCATCTCAAGAACTTGACGTTAGACCAACAAATTATGATTCATTATTAGAATCATCATTCGGATGGCACTTAATTTTAGCAACTGGTGGTCAAGTATCCACTTCAGCTAAATTCACTGCAGCTGATGACACTAAGAAAGAATCCACTGATGAGTATTACATCTACGAACATATTAAATATGAAGACAAAGATGGTAACGAATATTTCTTAAATGCTCATAACGCAAATGATGCAATCTCTGTTGATCAAGCTAGAATCTACATCAATGAAATCAAGGATGAATATGGTGTTCAAAACTTACCATCAAAGGTTAAGACAACAATTACATCATACTTCGCTCCAGTTTACACAAAATATGTAGGTGAAAATACTCAATTACACTTACTATACAAATTATTAGGTACAACCAACTATAACTTTGCTAATGCAGACAATAACGCAAAAGCAGCAAGACTTGTTGAAATTAACCAAGACCAATTCTTCTCATACGACTTCGAAAATGAATCATTCAACGAAGTATATGGCAATTGGTGGACATTATTTGCATAATAATTCTAAAACCCGTCAGCTTGACGGGTTTTTTTTATAGTCGCATTTAGAAGTTAAAAAAAAGACCAAAATAAATTGGTCTAGAATTTGTGTTTATATACTCTTGATTTATCTAATACAGGAATCGATTGAGTAAAATCACCTGCATCTGTTTTCGCTAATTCTTCTCCAAGAACAGTGAATTTGGAATCGATCGTATCGATATACCAAATTAAAATTGCCTCAGGCGTCATTGGTTTCTTAGCAGCACCAAAGTTTGGTAAACCATGATGAGATAGTAAGATATGCGTTAACATTAACACTTCTTCCTTATCAACTAAATCAAGCTTACGAGCCATTTCTTTTATCTTCATTGCTCCTAATACTAAGTGACCTACTAACTGGCCTTCTAGGGTGTATTCTCCACCTTCAAATCCATTTAGTTCATCTACTTTACAGATGTCATGTAACAGGATACCAGCAATTAATAAGTCTTTGTTCAAGTATGGATAAATTTCCTTAAAACGCATCGCAATATCGATCATTGTTTTAGTATGATAGGCTAATCCACCGATATATGCATGATGAAACCTTACTGCAGCCGGATACATGTAAAAGCTGTTCTCATATTCTTGATAGATGCCTTTGGTGATTTTTTTGATTGTTTCGTTTTCTAATTGGTCTAGAAAACCTTGAATAGAGTCTTTCAATACTTTCATATCAATTGGGGCATATTCATAAAACGATGCCAGTTCCGACTTAAGTAAAATAGGGTCTTTAATGTGTTCAAATATTCCTACAAAATCAACCACTTTAAGTTGTTCTTTTTCATTATGAGTATAAGTTTCCACGGTAAAATGGTAGGTTTTCCCTAGTTCAAGACGCTTAAGTTGATCTTGATCAAGCTTAAGGTTTTTCTTTTCACCATCTTTAAGTAAGACATTAATATTTTGAAATTCTACTCCCACATTCATGGTTTCTACTTTTGCATTGAATTCCATATTATGCCTCCTTCACGAATAGATAAACACCAGGCGTGTTTACTAGGTAATGATTAACTTTCTCAGATACTCTTTGTTTCCCATCAAATATACATTGATAATGGTCTCCAACCGGGAGTAGTTCGTCTATATATGAGTTCTTGAAGAATACTTTGATCGTTTGATTAAAGCCGGTTAAAACAAATTGAACTGTGGTTGTTTGAACCGATTGTTCAACAATTCTTATTGACTGTTTAATGTCAGTAACTTGACGTAATCTAAATAGTTTATAGTCTTTTCTAATGTTGATTAAATCTTTTACAGATTCGACTAAGTCGATATGTTTTTCTCTTAACGTCCAGTCGACTTGGTTAATAGAATCTGGTGATTTATATGAGTTTTCAACTCCGTTTTTGGATCTTAAGAATTCTTGACCTGCATGAATAAATGGAACTCCTTGAGATAAAATCACAAAAGCCAATCCTAATCTAGCATAGTCCTTAATCTCTTTTTCGCTCGGATTTTTTAGTAGTACCTTAGCGCGATCATAGAACGTGTGGTTATCATGACATTCGATATAGTTGATCGATTGATTTGGATTAAAGAAACGGTATTGGTCTACAGCGCTTCCTGTAAATAAGTAGAATAAATCTGCATTAGAGACTTTTCCACCAAAGGCAAATCCCAAACTAGAGCTAAATGTTCCACCTTTTATTTGTTCTCTAAAGGCATCATTAAAATGCGCAATATAAGGCATAAATTGTTGGTTTCCCATGTGACTTCTCTTTGTATCAGGTAACGTATTAGCCATAATCCAACCTTCACCATAAACAAATGCACTTGGATCAATGGATTTGACTAATGCATCTACTTTATTCATCGTTTCGATGTCTAAAAGTCCCATCAAATCAAATCTAAACCCATCAATATGGTAAGTATTCATCCACCATTTAATTGAGTTTAGAATAAAGCGTTGCATCATTGGACGTTCACTTGCGATATCATTCCCACAACCTGAAACTTCCGTTCTAATACCTTTAGAATCAAATCGGTAAAAATACCCTGGAACAATCTTTTCAAATGGGAAAGTCCTCATGTCGTAAACGTGATTATACACCACATCCATGTTTACTCTTAACCCTGCACCATGATATTCATCGACAAGTTTTCTCAGTTCATTGATTCTTGCGTAAGCATCTTCTGGTGCTTTTGAATACCATCCTTCAGGTACATTATATTGACTTGGGTTATATCCCCAGTTATACTCTAAGTCTTTTTCTACTTCATCAGTGCCTTCAAAATCATAAACTGGCATTAATTGCACATGCGTAATTCCAAGGTCTTTAATATGGTTAATACCTTCGTTTGCTAGATCTTCATGCATACCTTCATAAAGCCCCTTATTCAAAGCTTTAGAGGTGCTTGAAATGGTATAGTCCCTTACTGATACTTCATAGATAATCGCATCTACTTTTCTGCCAGAGAACTCTGGCTTAGTGTTTTTAAATGAATAGAACTTGTTAGTATCGACAACAAAGTTATATTCACCGTTTGCATCAGACGCAATCGCGTAAGGATCAGTTGTAACATTAAATGTTTCATTAACTCTAACACGGTAACGGTACTTATATCCATCTAAGTTTCCAAAGACCGTTAAAGCCCATACACCACGTTCTTGGTATTTTAAATCAATAAATTGTTTGATCCCTTTTAAGTCAATTAGCTCTAGCTCAATTTCTTTAGCTACAGGACTCCACAATTTGAAAGTTGTGCTAATTTCTGTATAAGTAATCCCAAGATCATCTTCATCATAGTCATACATCATATCGAATAGTTCAGTTCTAACAATACTACCAGTTCTTAAAAACGATTGATTTTTCGCTTCATCAAATATCATGTAGTTTTGATTTAGGTATATGTTATCATTGATTGAACAGGAGTATTTTACTTCTTGTCCAATTAATTCCTTAGTTAAAATGGTTAATGTGATGGTTTGGGATTCATTAACCAAAATGAATTTTTTGTGGTCATTATCTAATCTCTTTGGTACTAAGATACTAATTAAATTGAACCCGTCTAAATAGGAAAAGAAATCACTTTTCATGGTTTGCCTCTTTCTTTAAAACATACGCTTTAATCGAATCATATGTATTCTCAATTTTTTGTTCCAACACTAAAATAGTGAGTTCATCAATATACTTAGATACCCATGCCCCTTGTTTTTTATTTAGAAGTTGAATGAGATCATTTGCTCTAAACTTCAAGTCTAGAGAACTCTTAATTGGTAATGTTTCAAAACGCTTTTCCAAGGCTTGTTTTTGAAAGGGTGTATAATTCAAAAGGAATGAAACCTTATTAGCTAGAAGACAGATTTCTAGGCCATATGTGAATAAATCCACATCGGTTAAAGGTCTTCTCATGTTGACAAGGTGTACAGTTTTCTCGTATTTGTTCTTAGCAACATTAGAGAATTTCCATTCAGAAGGAACGTTTCCGTTTAATGTAAAACATAATGCGAAGAATGTATCGATGAAAAGCGGTTCTTTTTGAGTTTCTACAATATACTTAATCCCTTTTTCTAACCCCGGAAGTATCCTTGATATACCGGTTGTATCTAGTGTTTTAAGTGCCTTCAGTTGGTCTTTTTCTTTTAAGATTTTGAGTGTTTCATTTAGCACACGTTCTTTAGCCAACTTATGAATCAACTCTTTTTGCTCTTCCATAGCTGTTCTTGTGTTCTTCTCTATTTGGAAACCGAATTTCGCTTGGAAGTAAACTGCACGTAAGATACGTAAAGCATCTTCATTAAAACGTTCAGTCGGTTCTCCAATGGCTCTAATCATTTTATTCTTTATATCGTCTTTTCCACCAACATGGTCGAATATTTGCATAGCATCATTCATGACCAAACCATTGATGGTAAAATCTCTTCTTTTAACATCTTCTTCAACTGTTAAAACTTCTTCTACAGTTTCAGGATGTCTATTGTCTATGTATACGCCATCTTTACGATAAGTAGTAATTTCTATACTATAGTTTTCGTTTGGAATGCTTACTGTTCCGTATTGAATGCCAGTTGGTTTTGCTTTCTTAAAAACCTTCATAACTTCATGAGGTTTCGCGTTAGTTGTTATATCGATATCATTGCTATCTTTTTTCATCAAATAGTCTCTTACACATCCACCGACAAAAAAAGCCTCATATCCTGATTTCTTCAAAGCTCTTAAAACATACATTGCATCTTTAATAGTTGCCATTAATATCACCTTTCATATTATATCATAATATGGTCGTAAATAGAAAAAAAACAGTCTTATTCAGACTGTTCATTTGTTTCTTCAACCGTTTCCACAGAGTGGATTGTAAGTAATACTTGATCGATTCTCTTTTCATCCATTTTCTCTACTTTGATTGAATATTTATCAAAATTTAGAATGATGTCATCATGTTCATTTGGAATATACCCAATGTGTGACAAGACAAAGCCAGCAATCGTTTCGTATTCATCATCTTCTTTAATATCGAGATTCAAGGACTCGTTGATTTCTTCGATGGAAATCAATCCATTAATTAAATATTGGTTAGGCGCAATTTCTTTGATGTCAGATTCTTCTTCATCATACTCATCGTAGATATCACCCATAATTTCTTCAATTAAATCTTCGATTGTAACAATTCCTTGAAATCCACCATATTCATCCACTAAAATCCCCATATAATTTTTGGAGGCTTGTAGTTCTCTGAATAAAGCATTGATCTTTTTACGAGAAGGGACAAAATAAGGTTTGTTAATAATTTTTCTTAAATCGATATTGTCAAATCCAACTCTTCTAGCTTCTCTAAAAACGTCTTTAATATAGATTATACCGATGATATCATCTGGTGATTCATTATATACTGGAATACGAGAGTAGTTTTCCTCAATCATTTGATCAATGGTACTTTGTGAAAACTCATTGATATCAATCATAAACACTTCAGTACGAGGTGTCATAATTTCTTGTGCTGTAATATCGTTAAACTCAAATATTGAGCTTATCATTTCTGATTCTTCTTCGTTAATACCACCGAACTCAGCCGATGATTCAATGATAGAAATAATTTGTTCTTCTGATACTGCTTCAGCGCGTTCTTTAGGATTTATCCCGAACAATCTTAAGAAAAGATTTGTGATTGCAGTGCTTATCCAAACAATCGGTGATAAAATAGCCATCGCAACCGAAAGGGTTTTATAGGTTCTAAATGCTGTGGTTTCTGGATGTCTCGAAGCGATTCTTGAAGGGACTAGTTCACCTAAAGAAAGGGTAACAATCGATAAAATGATTGTAAACACAATAAATCCAATAATATCAGAAGCATTGACATTTAAACCAGTTAGTTTTGATAACCAGTTTCCAAAATCATCTACGATGTATCTCGCAGCAATAGCACTCGTAAAGAATCCCAATAAAGTAGTGCTCACTTTAATGGTAGTAATGATTTTCTTTGAGTCTAAATCCAGTTCTAAGATTTTTTTGGCTTTCTCGTTACCTTCTTCAGACATCGTTTTTAATTTGTTTTTATTCAAAGATACAATCGCCGTTTCGCACAAGGCAAAAAAAGCGTTTGTAGAGATAAGTACAACCAATAATAAGATTATCAGCGGCAGTTCCATATAGTTTTCAATTCTCCAATCTTTGGCAAGATTATAACATTTTCGGCTATTAAAGTCAAAGTTTTAAACGATTTTTGTTTATTTTCGATATTATTTTACCATTTTTTTAGGTAGAATCATGCTTTTGGATGTTTCTTATACATGAACATTACAAATACTATAAATAAAACAGATAGCACAGCAAAGGAAATGAGCGATTGTAAAACCCCTTGAGGTGCGTAACTTGCGATCAGTAAAATTGGTAGTCCGAATAGAATTGCGGTAGTTGTACCGGTGACTAAATCGGTTGCTGCAGGCGTTTTGTAGTAAGGATCCACTTCTCTAAGTAAAGCGATTCCCGAAGATGCAGTACCTGTTAACATCCCAAACATACCAGCAAATGCTTCTAAAGCATATTCCTTATATATACGTTTAGTTAAAAGGTGTAAGTAAATCATCGTTGATACACCACCTACGGTTGAGATGAGTAGGAATGCAATCCAAATATTGCCGGATAAATCTTCTACATTAATGGCTAATATTGAAGAAACAACCATCACATCAAATACAACCCCTGCAATACGGTTTAACATAAAGTTATTTGGGTATTGACGAGTCATTAATCCGGTTTTTCTTAAAAACACGAATAATTTCTTAGCAACAATCGCTAATACCATACCAAATATAAAGTTAAATCCCCAAATAAGTGGATTGACCATTTTATAGATGCCATCATTTAAAGATACCAGTTTGGATAAACCGAACATCGTTAGTAAAGTTGCACCATAAACAGCTAGTATTAGGGCAATTTGAACCGTCATCTTATCCATTGATTCTGCAACTGGTATTTCATCAGGTGTTTCAATTTCTTGAAGCGATGTAAGTGTAGAAACGCGTTCCTCACCAGTTACCTTCATCTTCTTAAAACGGTTTAGATAGAATACGCCACCAATTGAAGCCCAAATGAAACCCATTGAAGCCATTGCTAACCCATAGGATTGAGCACCTTGAAAACCATTTGGATCAAACAGTTCATAAATTAACCCAAAGTTATTGGCTTGCCCTGGCCCTTGACCATAACCGAATGGCAATAGTAACCCGGTAGCAAGTCCTGGACCTGTTTTAAATACAGGTAAAACCGTATAGGCAAGTAATAAAGTGATACCTATCCCGATAATTCCCTGTAGTAGGTAAGTTGAAACAATAACCATTCCATTAAAGTAACTGTGTGCTTTATTCGTCTTAATTTCAATCTTCTCATTGATCTTAAGTCCCATCGCAATAAACCCGATGGCTAAAGTATGATAAGTAACTAGATTTAGAAACTGGTTGAATAATTCTAGGTTGGCCATCGAGAGTATGATATCTCTAGACGCTAGCGGTTTTACAAGTAACTCCTTGAGTACTAATCCTAATAACCCCGCAATAACTGCTGTTGGTAATAATGATTTTCTAAAAATCGGAATTTTACGTCTGATGGTATTACCCACCAACATTAAGATACTTAATGTAACTAAATAGAGGATTGCTGTCCATGTAGAAGAGGACTCATAATTCTGAATCATAATTCAACACCACTTTCTGATATGCCTTCGCAAACATAACGTATTTCAATGCACAAAACCTTTCATTTCCTGTGAAATAAATGGTTTGTTCATTAGTCTTATTATAACAAATAAATGTATTTGAGTATTGTACAGCTGGATAAATATCGCCATACTTCCATATTATGGTTTCGTTATTCATCGTATATGAAAAATGATCCTTATACAAACTTAAACTGGTTTCACCCAATAACTTCTTCTTTCGTCCTTTTAATTCATATAGCGAAACCACATCTACCGAAAGAACCTTGTCATCCGATGAATGGATCATTTCTTCAACCACTTTCGATTGGAAATTATACCAATCCGTGGTTCTTTCAAAGTACTGAGTTCCACCTAAGTTTTCTAGCAATCCATAGTGGTTGTACTTGAGTTTTAAAGCTGAACTTGTGTCATAAACATAGTCACCTTCTGAGTAAATGGTTCCTAACTTCTTAGTTACTGGAGATATGAAAAAGGCTCTTTCGATGTACTCAGCTTTATCTTTACCTTTAAATGGACGGGGATTGATTTTTTGCATATCAAAGTCGTTCACACCCAACCCACTAACGATATGATTGTAAATCTCATCGATAGACAAATCTTTATAGTCTTCATAAGTCCATGTTTGATGAACGTATCCTCTGACTTTTCCTCTTCTATATTTCTTACTCCAACGAGGCGATGTTAAATATCCGCCTTCGATTCGATAAAAAAGCACCGGAAGTTTTAATAGCTTAACAAGCTTAGCAGTAGAAAAAGGAATGGTCATCGGTTTTCCACTAAACGTTCTGTTCCCTTCTGGGAAAATGCCAATTGAACCACCAGACTTCGCAACTCTAATCATGTTTTTTACTGTATCTGTATCTGCCTTATACTTAGATTTGGATATAGGCTGAACGAGATAAGAAATGATTTTTGAAAGTACTGGAATTGTGAATATCATATCAGAGGCCACAAAGTAGATTGGCTCTCTAAAACTCAGGGCAAGCATGAAAGGGTCGGCATTCATGGTATGATTACCTAGGATTAGGTATGGACCCTTGACATCTTTGTTTCGGTATTTTTTACCCCAATAACGATATCTAATCCATATTCCAATACGGAAAAGCGGCCTAAATAACGTATAAAAGAGCACATGTCTAAATCTTTTTTTCATTGGTTTCCTCCAATTGTTTGATATAATGAATGAGGTGATACTATGAAATATATCCAGTTCCCTATTCAAAATGAGTTAATCATTGATAAGTCACGTTTTATTACAAATATATATCCGGTTAAGTCACTTGAGGATGTCTTAGCCATTTTAAGTGAGACTAGAAAAACTCATCGTGATGCCAATCACAATTGTTATGCCTACATTTTAAATGAGGGTAAAGAAGTGAAAGCAAGCGATGATGGGGAGCCTTCTAAAACGGCTGGAGTGCCTATTTTAGAGGTTCTAAAGCACCATGAGTTAACGGATTGCCTTTGTGTGGTAACACGTTATTTTGGCGGTGTTAAACTCGGTGCTGGGGGATTAATCAGAGCCTATTCTAACAGTACATCCAAAGCGCTTGAACAGGCAGTATTTTTCAAAAAAGAACTGCGAAAAAAACTAGAACTTAAACTATCTTATCCTTTATATGATGGGTTTATGCACCATTTTAAAGATAACATAGAAATAGTAGAACAATCCTTTAAAGAAAACATCACCCTAATCGTAGTCTTAAATGGAGTTGATGTCTCAGATATAAAAGACAAATACCATCAAATCGACGTTTTCGATATGGGTGAAGTTATTGTATCAGTTAAGTTGGAATAGTTCAAATACTCTTTCAATAAACGAGGCAATCAAATGCGCGCCAACTAATGCGATGACCACATAAAACGACTTGATTTGCCAGACTTTATTTTGCTTAAAAGCCTTCTCAAAATTAGAGGCTTTCAAGATTTCAATCATCCAAACTGCACTAAGCAACAAGGCAATTAAATAGATTTGATTATTCATAAGTCCTCCAAATGCGTTTAACGCATTTTTTTATTTTGTACCAAAGAGACGATCTCCGCAGTCACCTAGTCCTGGAATGATGTATCCTTTTTCATTAAGTTTTTCATCCATTGCAGCTAGATATATATCCACATCAGGATGATCTTCTTGGAGTTTCTTAACGCCTTCTGGACAGCCTACAAGACCAACGAATCTTATGTCGGTTGCACCACGTTTTTTTACCATTGTGATTGCAGCTGATGCTGAACCACCTGTTGCTAACATAGGATCTACGATTAGAACCGTTGAGATGTTCATATCTACCGGAAACTTCGCAAAGTACTCATGTGGTTCGAGCGTTTCTTCATCACGATATACGCCAACATGTCCAATACGAGCGTTTGGAATGATATTATGAATGCCTTCAACCATGCCAAGTCCAGCACGTAATATTGGGACAATCACAACCGGTTTCTTAAGAACATTACAAATGGTTTTTTGAATGGGAGTTTCTACTTCTTTTGGAACCGTTTCAAAGTCTCGAGTAATTTCATAAGTGATTAGCATTCCGATTTCAGATACGGTTTCACGAAACTGTTTTGTTTCTGTCTGTTTATCACGTATTTTCGCCATCTTGTGATCAATTAATGGGTGGTTTACAACAACCACTTTACTCACAAGAATGCTCACTTTCGTATTTAGACATTTTATCTAGTCTTTTTTGATGGCGAGATTCAAATACTTCATTTTTAAATGCTTCTACCATTTCAATGGCTTTATCGACAGGGGTTGTTCTACCACCTAAAGCGATTACGTTTGCATTATTGTGTTGTCTTGCTAGTGTAGCTGTGTGAACATCATAAACTAGAGCACATCTAACACCTTTAACTTTGTTAGCAGATATGCTAATCCCAATGCCTGTGCCACAAATCACAATCCCAAACTCGAAACCGCCTTTTACGACTGCTTCTCCAACTGTGATGCCGTAATCTGGATAATCAACGGACGCTTCTCCATTGGTCCCAAAATCTTTATAGGCATAGCCTTTTTCATTGAAATACTCAATTAAAGCTTGTTTTAGTGTATAACCGCCATGGTCACTGCCAATTGCTATCATATACATTCTCCTTTTAAGTTTTATCAGTATTAGTATAACATTTTTTCATATCTTATACACAAAAAGAAAACACCAAAGCTAAAAATGCTTTGGTGTTCATACTATATTGTGTATTTATCTGATTTTTTACGTTCGTTTGTTTTTAAGATACGTTTTCTTAGACGAATGTTTTTTGGCGTAATCTCAACTAATTCATCGTCATTGATGAATTCTAAACATGCTTCTAGGGATAACTCTCTAGCTTTCTTTAAAACAACAGTCGAATCCTTCGAAGAGGATCTCATATTGGTTAATTGTTTTTCTTGGGTCACGTTAACAGCCAAATCAAACTCTTTATTTGCTTCACCGATAATCATGCCTTCATAAACGTTAACACGTGGTTCAACAAACATCGTTCCACGGTCTTCAAGACGACCAATCGCATAAGCCGTTGTCATACCTTCAAGAAGGGAAACGAGCGCACCAGTTTGTCTTGAACCAACTTCTACGTGTTCGATAGGTCTATATTCTAAGTAAGAGTGTGAGATGATTCCATAACCTTTAGTTGCTGTCATGAAATCCGTCATGAATCCTATTAATCCTCTTGAAGGCATCGTATAGGTTAATCTTGATTGATTAACATGATTATGCATGTTATTCATAATGCCTTTACGGCTACCAAGCATTTCAATAACGGTTCCAACCACTTCGTTTGGACAGTCTACTTGTACAAACTCATATGGTTCATGAGGCACACCATTAATCGTTTGAATGATAACTTGTGGTCTAGAAACTTGGAACTCAAATCCTTCTCTTCTCATATTTTCAATAAGAATACCTAAATGGAGTTCGCCTCTTCCAGATACGATCCATTCTTCTTTTCCACCAAGTCTTTCCACTTTAAGTGAAACGTCTTTTTGGATTTCTTTAAATAATCTTTCTTCGATTTTTGAAGCAGTAACAAATTTACCTTCTTTACCTGCAAATGGGCTGGTGTTTGTTCCAAACGTCATTTGAACAGTGGGTTCATCAATGTGTAGGATTGGAAGTGCTTCTTCGAACCCAACTTCACACACAGTTTCACCAACGTTAATGTCAGTTAACCCTGCGATTGCAACAATATCTCCTGCATAAGCTTCTTCAACTTCTACACGGTTTAAACCAATGAAAGAAAACAGTTTTTGTATTCTAAATGGTTTGATGGTTCCATCAAGTCTAACGCATGATACTTGTTGGTTAACTTTAATGGTTCCTCTATTGATTTTACCAATCCCAATTCTTCCAACATAATCGTTATAGTCTAACAGTGCTGGTTGAAATTGCAGTCTTGAATCTTTATCTTGATTAGGTTTTGGACAATGCTTGATAATGGTTTCTAATAGAGGTTTCATGTCTTTCGCATCTGTAAATTCGTGATTAAAGGATGATAGTCCTTTAATACCTGATGCATAGACGATTGGGAAGTCTAGTTGTTCATCGTTGGCACTTAGTTCAACGAATAAATCAAACACCTCATTAACGGATTCAAGCGGTCTTGCGAATTGTCTGTCAACTTTGTTAATAACAACAATAGGTTTTACATTAGCTTCTAGTGCTTTCTTCAAAACGAAGCGAGTTTGTGGCATCGCACCTTCATAGGCATCAACAACTAATAAAACGGCGTCAACCATTTTCATGATTCTTTCTACTTCACCACCAAAGTCAGCGTGACCTGGCGTATCTAAAATATTGATTCTGTAACCTTTATACTCAATTGCGGTATTTTTTGCAAGGATTGTAATCCCTCTTTCGCGTTCAATATCGTTTGAGTCCATTGCACGTTCCACGATTTGTTCGTGGGCGTTTCTCTTTTCTGATTGCTTTAATAATTCATCTACAAGCGTCGTTTTACCATGATCGACATGGGCAATGATTGCGACATTTCTTATTTCCATATTCTCACTTCTTTCTAAAAGCCTTTTACATTATATCACACTCTATAAAGTCTGATATTTTTTTTAACTTAATTATAGAAAAAAAGCGTTTTTATAAGGAAAGCAAAGAAAAAACCTCGTATTACAACGCTTTATTGTGCGTTATAACCTAGAGGTTAAGTGTTTAGAAAATCAATTACTTAAATAGATTGCTTTTTGATCTTGTATAACTCTTCGACGGCAAAATGAAGTTTTGTAACAACTTTCTTTTGATTAATAGGATAGATGTAGTATGTATTGTCATTAGTCGATAAATCAATACAATCCCCTTTACCTTTATAGTTGTATTCTATATGTAATCCATACATAGAAAGTGGTTCTTTTATGAGTTCAAATGGTTCATTGTTAACCGTACCAGTAAGTCTAAACCCATTTAAGTCATGAATGAGTTTCATCTTGCCGAGTTTATGGAATCCTTTGGCATTTGGAAGGCTTTCTACATACACTTCATCTTCAAAATAGTATGTCCCGTTATCGATTTGTTTTCGGACTTCTTGTCTTTCGAACTCATACCAATCTGGGATATGTTCGAACTCGGTTTCTCCGGTTGTAGCTTTAAGTCTTCCATAGGTATCTTGTAGGTAAGTTTTGCCACAAGCATCACAAGTGATTTTGTTCAAACTTGAAGTCATCACATGTTCTTTCTTGCATGCAGGACATTGATACAATACACTATCGATCCCTTGCATACGATTCTTATCTTTAATTTCAATCTTATTATCTAATTGATATTTGTATTCATCGTAAACAAAGGCTTGATTAATTCTTTGATTGATTTCATTAACGCTTATGGATTCGATATCCTCTTTTGTAATAATTTGAGTCATATCTGCAGTAAGTTTATGATGCGTCTTCAGTTTAAGATTCCATTGTGGTTGACTTAAATAATTCCCGTGCATGTTTAATACCACTACTGGATAACCTAAGCTTCTTACTAATTTGCCTAATGAATCCGGCAATATGGCGTTAGTACCCGCAATTGAGTATCTAGCTTCAGGATAGATTGCAACAACCCCTTTTAAGTCATCTAAAACATACTTGATGTGTTTATATAACTTGATGTCGTTGGTAAACTTCCTTTTACAGATAGCACCCACACTACGCAATAAGGTCTCTCCAAATAAAAAACCATCGATTGCAACGATAAAATTCAGTCTAGTAGGAAAGGTTGCGGCAGTTGTAACTTTGAAATCTAAAAATGCATGATGTGTACACAGTAAAATATAGGGTGGTTTTAACCCTTCCATATTGATTTTATTGATGGTTAGTTTTCTCTTCCAAACAGTTGGATATGATAAAGCCCACACGAGAGGCATTAAGATACGTTTTTCCCTAATTGGCTTTTTTGCCATGTCAAACGGAGTTAAGTCCGGTTTTTTCATTTACTCATCCCCTTAATTAATCGTATTATACCACAAAGAAAAACAAAAAAAAGAATAGAGCTTTTTCCATTCCTTTTTGAAGTCTTTATATTTGAAAATCTGGTGCTAAAATCGCTTCTATTTGAGACTGAGTAATTGAACCTACCCTTAAATACTTAATCTTTTCTTCAGTCAGATCCACAGTAGTAGAAAGCATGTTTAGATTATAGTCCTCATAGTCTTCGTATATGAAGTCTACTTTATCCTGATAAGTCTTTTTGATTTCTTCAATATCCATCATTGGGGTTAGTCGATCTAAACTAATAGAAGTTGTCACTAGTGGTCCGTTTTGTTTGATAAGTCTAAGAGCGGCATTATGATTTGGAATTCTAACACCAATGACCTCTTCGCCAGTTTTCTCATAATGAGATCTTGAGCTCTTAAGTATGATGGTTAATGCACCTGGCCAGAAAGCCATCATAAGGCGCTTGGCGCGTTCATCGATAATTGCTAGGTCATTGACTGATACCAATGTATCACATAATACTGCAAAATAATGATTACTGCTCTCATTCTTTAGGGCGCGGATTTTGACCAATGCTTCATTATCGTATAGTCTTGAGGCAAACCCATATACCGTATCGGTTGGGAAAATAACCACAGAGCCATCCGTCATGAAACCTTCTTCAAGTGAGTATTCATCGACCATCATTATCATTCACCTACTTTAATAAATGTCATTCTATCCTTACCAGATAAGTCTTTTATCTGAGTGATTTTGGCACCCGGTATGTAGTGATTAACCAGTGCTTTAATTTCTTCATTTTTATCATAAGCATGTTCAAATGCAATTAATCCATTTGGTTTTAAGTAATTTAAGGCATCTTTTAATATACGTTCGTAGAAAATAAGACCTGTATCCCCACCAAACAAAGCAATATTTGGTTCATGCAACAATACAATTTTTTCTACATCTTCACTACTTGGAATATAAGGTGGATTGGAGACGATAATGTCAAACTTCATGCCTTGAAAAGGCTTTAGCAAGTCACCTTGTCTAAAACTAACATTCCCACCTAACTTCTCATTATTCTTTTTAGCTACTTCGAGTGCTTTATCGGAAATATCACTTGCATAAACAGTCATATTGTGTTCTTCTTTAGAAAGGGTGACTGCGATACATCCTGATCCTGTCCCAATGTCAACCACATCTACTTGTTGTCCTTTAAAGTAATCATCATAGAAGTATAGAACATTTTCAACCAATTCTTCTGTTTCTCTTCTTGGGATTAAAACGTCGTTATTTACAATAAAGTCATATCCATAGAACGTTTGATATCCCATGATGTGTTGCATAGGGACAAAACGCTTTGTATAATCCTCAAGTGCTTTAAGAAAACTTGCCTCAATTTTCGAATCTACTTCTGATTCAAAATCTAGATAGAACTGTGCAGCTGTTTTATTTGAGAAATGCATTAATAAAAACTTAGCTACTTCTAGTTCTAAGCCGCTCTTCTCAATTTCTTTTTCAGCATGTCTTAGTAGTGTCTTATACGTCATGTTTTTCTCCGACTAATTGTCTTCTTTGGAATTCATTAAGAAGTGGTTCTAACACCAATTCCAGTCTGCCTTCCATAACAGCATCTAAACGTTGTAAAGTTAAATTAATGCGGTGGTCGGTGATTCTATTTTGAGGGTAGTTATAAGTTCTAATCTTTTCTGAACGGTCTCCTCTACCAACCAATGAACGTCTTTGAGAGGATTCTTTCTCATTTTGTTCTTGTAAGATTTTGTCATAAATTCTAGTTTTAAGTAGTCTAAATGCTTTATCTTTGTTTTCGTGTTGGCTCTTACCTTCTTGGCAGGCAACAACGGTATTGGTTGGAATATGAGTTAATCTAACCGCTGATTTAGTGGTATTAACAGATTGTCCACCAGGTCCACTGGAGTTGTATGTATCAAAACGAATGTCATTCCAACTGATTTCAATTTCGACTTCTTCCGCTTCAGGCATAACTAACACGGTTGCTGTTGAGGTATGAATACGGCCTTGTGATTCAGTTTCTGGAACACGTTGAACACGGTGAACACCAGATTCATACTTTAAGAATGAATAAACGTTTTCACCACTAACCATGAATTCTAGTGCAGCAAAGCCGCCCATCGAACCTTCCATAGCGTTAAGTATTTCGATTTTCCATCCGTTCATTTCTGCATATTTCGAATACATTCTATAAAGGTCTCCTGCAAAGAGGTTTCCTTCATCTCCGCCAGCTGCCCCTTTGATTTCCACAATTACGTTCTTATCATCATTAGGGTCTTTTGGTAACAATAGTATTTTTAAGTCTTCCAATAGTTTTTCTATTTCTTCAGGCAAACCTTCTAATTCTAAAGATGCCATTTCTTGGATTTCCTTGTCTGAATCTTCTAACAATAAATTCAAAGATTCTTCCTGTTCAATTTTAGATAAGTAGAGTCTATAAACTTCTACTGTGCGTTCCAATTGTCTTTGTTCTTTCAAAAGTTGTGTCATCTTCTTAATATTTGATGAAACTTGTGGATCCATAAGCAATTGGTTTAATTCTTCATATCGTTTTACGATTAAATCGAGTCTTTCAAACATATTATTCACTCCTAAGCCTTTTTTATCATATCATAAAACCTTAGATAATTCTATTATCTTATTTCTGTTTACATCAATTATTCACTATAGATTTCAATATGGTATAATAGAAACATAAATGGAGGTATCATTATGAACAAATTAGAACAACTACTAAACAAAGAGGTGTCCAACTTTGCAGTTCTTTACACTAAGTTGCACAACTACCATTGGTATGTGAAAGGCCCTTATTTCTTCCAATTACATGAGAAATTTGAGGAACTATATAATGAGGCTACAGAATTCTATGATGAGTTCGCAGAACGCATCCTAATGATTGGTGGAAAACCAGTTGCAACATTAAAACAATCCTTAGAACTTGCTACAATAGAAGAAGCATCAGGATTAGAAACCAAAGATGAAATGATCAAAGTCATCATCAACGACTACAAACAGATTAATCAAGAATTACTTGAAGGTCTTGGCATCGCTGAAGAGCTTGACGATGATGTTACTGCAGATTTATTCACAACAACAAGAGCATCCTTACAAAAACACATCTGGATGTTATCTGAATTGCTAAAGTAACATATAAGCCGCTCTGATGCGGCTTTTATTTTATATTTTTTATAGAGGAGATATGATGAAAAAAAGAATTTTGGCTTCAATGCCGCTGGTTAGTTTATTGCTATTTCTATGGGCTTGGTTATTTTTAGATAAACTAGGTCTAGGTTTGAGTTTCTTCTTATTGGTGCCCCTCAGTGCGATGTTACTTACGGGAAACATATTCAAAAGACTCAACGAGGCAATGCCTTTTATCGCTTTGTTGGTGTTTTTATGGATTGGATTTACAACAGACATCTGGCATCCAACATGGGTAGTATTCTTCTTAATACCGATTTCTAACATCGTATTTGATCGAAAACTAGAGCCTAGAAGATTGGTAAGTTTAGCTGTAACCGCAGCTTACATTACACTTGGAATTATCTATGGATACTGGCATCCATATTGGATTATGTTCCTACTTATACCAATTATTAATACATTATTTTTTCCAAAGAAGAATGCTTATTTTACAGTAAATAGTAACTTTACATCCAGAGTTAGAAGAGTCATTAATGACGATGAGGATGAACTTTAAAAAATAGTCCAAACCTTAAACGGTTTGGACTATTTCTTTAATCACGACCCATGTCTTCTTCTCTTCTTGTGATCGGAAGGAATCGTGAATATTCTTTTTCAAACTTGAATAGTAATACGTTACCAACAGACCCTTGTCTGTTTTTTGCGAAGGATAATTCTGTTTCGCCATTGTCTTCTTTGCCATGTGAATAATACTCATCACGATACAAGAATAGTACAATATCGGCGTCTTGTTCAATTGATCCGGATTCTCTTAAGTCTGCTAATACAGGACGTTTATCGTCACGTTTTTCAACGCCACGAGAGAGCTGTGATAACGCCATGACAGGAATCTTTAACTCTCTGGCCATTTGTTTTAGCTGTCTTGAGATCTTTGCAACTTCTTCTTGACGGTTTACACCGCCACCTTTTGACTCATCACCTTTAATAAGTTGAAGGTAGTCAATGACAACAAAATCGAGTTTGCCTTCTTGTTTTAGCTTACGACATTTAGAACGAATGTCTTGGACGGATATCGCAGATGAATCGTCAAAGAATACATTTAGTCTTCCAAGAGATTCTGCCGCTGAATCCACAAATTGCCATTCTTTTGGTGTTAACTCACCCGTTTTAATTTTACGGTTTTCGACACGAGACTCACTGGCCATCATACGACCAACAAGTTGTTCGTTTGACATTTCTAGCGAGAATACTGCAACTGCAGCTTTTTGATCTTTATTATGTTTTGCAGCATTAAGTGCAAGGTTCATCGCAAACGCACTCTTACCCATTGAAGGACGGGCAGCTAAAATAATAAGTTCTTCTGGTTGAAGTCCCGAAGTGATTTGATCCATGATCCCAAAGCCTGTTGAAAGACCTGTTAAAGATCCTTTGTTTTTTCTGCTTTCGGCCTTTTCTTTAACCTCGTTAACCACTTCATTGATTCTAACAAACTCGCTTGCCTTACGTCTTCTAATTAATTCAAAGATTTTTTCTTCGGTGTCATCGATATACTCTGTTGCACGAATTTTATCATTAAAACCATCTTCGACAATTTGGCTTGCGGTCTTAATCATTGCGCGCTTAAGCGAGTATTCTTTAACAATATCTACATAGGCATCTAAATTGGTTGTCGTTGGAACTAAGTCAGTGATTTCAGATAGATAGGATACGCCCACGTCTCTCATTGCACCTAGTTGTGCTAGTTCAGTTGATACCGTGGTATAGTCCATTTTCTCTTCTCTTAAAAACAAATTCTTTAGCGCATAAAATATACGTTGATTTCGTTGATCATAAAAATCATCTTCGTTTAGTTTATCTATCAAACTAACCATTACTGCTGGGCTTAGAAATACTGACCCTAAAACGGACTGTTCTGCTTCTAAGCTATACGGCATGGTGCGACTCATATAATCACCTTATCTTTCTAATACGTTAATTTCAAATTGCGCTTTAACATCTTTATGTAGAGATACACTTGCAGTATAAATACCTACAGAGTTAATGTCAGAAACAAGTTCAACTTTTTTCTTATCGAGACGAATACCTGTTTGTTCTTCAAACGCTTCAACTACTTGTTTGGTTGTAACACTACCGAACAATTTGCCATCGTTACCCATGTTAATATAAATCGTAACCGATTTGGACTCGATGTCTTGTTTAAGTTTGTTCATTAGTGCTAAATGCTCTTTTTCACGTTCTTTAATCATTTGTTTTTCTGTTTCCAAAGTTTTAATGTTTTCATCTGATGCGATAATGGCTTTGGCGCTAGATAATAAGAATTGACCATAACCATTAGCTACATCAATAATATCGTCTTTTTTACCTCTACCCTTCACGTCTTCAATTAAAATGACTTTCATTCTTTCGTCTCCTTCGTCATGCTCTCTTAATAATAGTGTCTTAAGTGTATCAAATACTTCTTCAGGTGATTGATTCTTGATTTGAGTAGCTGCAGAGTTAAGATGTCCGCCACCACCCATTTCTTCCATAATCACTTGTACGTTTACTTCATCATAACTTCTTGCGCTAATCCCAATAGAATCTTCGTCTACTCGAGCAATTGTAAAGCCTGCTTTTACCCCTTCAATATCCAAAATACGTTCTGATACTTGTGCTAACAACACGCGGTCTCTAATCTCTTTAGATTGATCAAATACTACCGCAAATCCTTTTGTAACCACAGTAACGTTTTGAAGTAGTTCATTGATGAGTAAAGTTCTATCTAAATCCAGTCTCAACCATTCTTTAACTCTAACAGAGGAGGCTTCATGTTCTTTTAAGTATGCAGCCGCACCAAATGTTCTCATACCGGTACGGTAGGAGAAAACGTTCGTATCCACAAGAATACCACCATACATGATGGTTGCTTCAATTGGAAGTAAGTCGATGTCTTTTTGGTAGAACTCCATCATTTCTGCAACAAGTTCAACTGAGCTTGATGCGTATGGTTCAACATACATAAACTCACCATCAAATGTGTTTTCACTGTGTCTATGGTGATCGATGACTGCAACTTTACTTGCTTGATTATAAACATCGATGTTTGCGATGATATTTGGTGATTGTGTATCCACAATGACTACAAGTGTATGTTCACCAATAACCTTTAAAGCATCTTTGGATTCAGTAAATGATTTAAATAATTCTGGATCTTCTTCTTTAATGTAAGGAATTAACTTCTTAACTGTATTATCCATCTCAGGTAAGTCAAATACGATTTTCGCATCCACTTTGCTTGCAACAGACATTCTAAACACGCCAATCATGGCACCTAGTGCATCAATATCGGCTTGTTTATGGGCAATAATCACTACGTTGGAACTGTTTTCTAATAGTTCTCTAAAGTTCTGTGATTGAACACGAACGTGTACTCTTGAGCTCTTTTCTGAAGCATTGGTTTTCCCACCAAAATATGCAATCTTTTCGTTTTGAATGTTAACTACTGCCTGGTCACCACCGCGTTTTTCAGCAAGTTCAATTGCATTTTGGGCGAGTGTCCCCAATTCTTCAAAGGAAACTTCCCAAGAAGCAATCCCAATTGAAGCGGATACTCTAATTCTATGTTTAGAAGATACCTCACGAATGCGGTTTAATATCTCAAACTTATTTTGAATTACTTTTTGAAGTTCTTCATAGTGCATTGCGATAATCATTCTGTCTTCAGTATAAAGTTTCAAATACCCTTTATGTTCTTGAATCCAGTCAGTGATGATGCCTAAGTATTCACCACGAATATTTGATCTTTCGTAGATGTCAAATCCTGAAAGTGCCTCTTCAACGTTGTCTAGGTAAAGTACTCCAAGTGCTGTTGAACGTGATTGGTATTTTTCTTTAATCTCTTCACGACTTGTTACATCGAAAAGATAAATTACTTGGTTTTTTAAACTGCTAATCGCATCATACTTCTTATTACCGACTGTAAATAGTAAAGCCGCTGAACTGGATTCTATGTTTTGATCAAATACAGGATTAAGTTCTTTAAGTAGATGATTTTCAATATCGAATCCAAACACTTTATTGGCATATGGATTACTCCATTTCACGGTGTATGTATCTTTGTCATACAGCAAAATACCGATTGGAAGTTCGTTAAAAGCTTCATCTCCAATTTGTTTAACATGGTAAGATAAGCTTGACCAAGCGGTTAGTCTGTTATTTAATGATTTAATCTTTTGCTTTCGATTGTTATTTAGTATAAATTCGATTGAAATAACGATAAAACTGATGAATATCACAATCAAAATATAGTATATTAAAAAGTCTCTATCGTTAAATGCGCCTTCTTGGTAAGCAATAACGCCAGAAACAATGAAACCCGCAATCGATAAAATTAATCCAATAATGCGTTTCATATATCCACCCACTTTATAATAGTATACCAAAATCAGCCTTTTATATCAATATAAAAGGGTGACTTAGAGTGATTAGAATCTTGTTCTATTGAAACTTAAAACGATCGAAAAACAGAAAATATTACCTTTGAAATGAACTTAATCTATCGAAATAAGTATACAAAAAAACCACTATTTCTAGTGGTTTATATTAGTATCGTACTATTCTTTAACGAATGGTAGTAATGCCATATGTCTTGCACGTTTGATTGCGACTGCAAGTGGACGTTGCCATTTAGCTGATGTTCCAGTTACACGACGAGGTAAAATTTTGCCTCTATCAGAAATGAAACGCTTTAATAGTTCAACATCTTTGAAATCGATATGATCAACTTTTGCTTGTGTAAAATAGCATACTTTACGACGTCTTTTAAATCCGCCTCTTTGTTGCATATTAAGCCTCCTATTTAGAATGGTAAATCTTCTTCACTAGCTAGACTTTTATTACTTGAAATGAATGGATCATCGTCTTCTTCAACTTGATAAACTGGTTGAGGTTGTGAATCTTGTTTTTTAGATTCTAAGAATGATACTGAGTCACAAACGACTTCTGTAACATATCTTGTTTCCCCATTTTGAGTTTCATAGGTTCTTGTTTGAATTCGACCTTCAATACCGAGTAGTGCACCCTTTTTTACATAGGTTGCCATGTTTTCGGCTTGTTTGCGCCATACCACACATTGAATAAAATCAGCTTGTCTATCCCCGGATTCACTTGAATATTGACGATCAATCGCCAAAGTAAATGAAACCACTGGAATATTATTTTGAGTTCTTTTTTGTTCAGGGTCCTTGGTTATACGACCAACTAAAACTACGCGATTAAGCATCTTGAGTCCTCCTTATTCGCCGTCTTTAACAACGATATGGCGAATGACTGATTCTGTGATACCAACGACACGATTGAATTCATCAATAGCTTCTGTAGTAGCGTTAACTAGCTTCCATACATAATAGCCTTTTTTGATGTGGTTGATTTCATATGCAAGATCTTTTAATCCGATTTCCTTAAGCTCTAAAACTTCAGATTGTCTTTCTGCGAAAATGTTGCTTAATGTCGCAATCACGTTCTTAGTTTCTTCACTTTCTAGGTTCGGACGAATGATATACATAATTTCATACTTCTTCATCTTCTTACCTCCTTATGGTCTTTTGGTCACACTCTATGGTATGACAAGGATGGTTAACAAAAACCATGCTTTGATATTATAACATAGTTATATCTATTATACAAATATATTTTATCGATATAATCTCTTATTTTGTGAGTAGTTTATAAATCATTTGATAAACTACTTTGATCGCATTCTCTAAAATGAGTTCACGAGGTTCATCTCTTAATTGAATATGGTAGCTATAAACTTCTTCCTTATAGGCAATCGAAAACCATATTTCTCCTACTTGAGAGTTAGCTTGAGCTGTAGGTCCGGCATTACCTGTTATTCCTACACCAATATCCGCTTTAGAAAGTTTCTTTATTTGAGAAGCCATTTCCATTGAGATGACTTTTGAGACAATGCCGTGGACATCAAATAGCGTTTCATTAATAAGAAGTACATCTCTTTTGGCTTCTTTTGAATAGGTCACAACACTATATTCAATCACGTTGGATGCCCCGGGATTCTTGATTAACTCATAAGCCAATCCGCCACCTGTGATGGATTCGGCAAATGCTATTTTATAGTCGTAATCGATTAAAACGTCGAGTACTTTCTTAGAGATGTCCATGTTATCTCTCCCTCAATGGTATCGCATTTTTTAACGCCGGATACGCATCATAACTTATACGGAAAACCGCTCCATTAAGTAGTTTTAAGGTGATAAAATGATAGTCATCCATTCTTGGATCTTGATCTAAAAATGTTTGAAAAATGGGAACATACTTCTTATTTCTAGGCTTTTTGGTTGGTACTATATCATCACTTGAAAGGTGAAAGTAATCTATTTCAGAAATCGAAATTGAAAGTCGAGATTGATCATTTTTTGTAGGGTCAAGCACTCGTAAGAATATTTCAGATCCATTTCCATATACCTTTGGAAGTTTATACTCTGTATTTTTAAAATAATCATCAATAAAGATTAGTTGCTGATGATTTGAGAGTAAGTAAATTTTACTTGATCTAAGCGCTTTAACGTGGGGGGACTTGTGTTGACCTATGTAGTATAAATCAAAGTGTTCTAATCCAGCAAATTTGGTTTCATAAAATGTATCGACTGCACTAAAGTACTTAGAAAGACGTATACTTCTTGGCACAAATAAAACGTAAATTAAGAGCCCAATTAAAACGACACTAATCAAGTAAGAGACTATGCTTGGTAGCGGTTTAAGGGAATCTGTAACACCCAGTAAAACCATGAGGAATGCCAATAGCACTAATACTACATGTAGGACTGTTCTTGAAAAACTTGGTACAAGCCATAGCTTTTTAGCCAGTTTTTTCTCATGAGACTCTCCAAGAGGTTGTCCTGTTTCAATTTTTAGTAACAAGCTGTTTAATGTCATTTTGGCCTCCTAGAGCGTAAGCTCAACTACGATAGTAGAAAATACTCCTAGAGAATATCTTCTTATGGTTAAATTAAGTTTATCTCCAAATTCTATTTCGCTAATGAGTAGTCTTAACTCGTCGATGCTTTCGATTGGTTGATCATTAACATGAGTGATAATATCTCTTTCAAAAACTAATCCCTCAGATGGTCTTAAAGGCGTAAGTGATACTACATACACACCTTTGATTGATTCTTCGATGTGTTCTGGTCTAACACCGGCATAATTTTTCTCGATAATGTCTGAGATATTTGAGACGGTTACGCCAAGTTTCGGTTGTTCAAACACGACTTCTTTTTCGTGTCTCATCTTATTTACAATAGGCACTGCTGTTAGCATAGATATTGCAAACCCGATTCCTTCAACAGAGATTTCACCTTCCGGTGTTACGACTGTTGAACGTTTCCATGTGTTAAATCCTAATAGATTTCCATTCAAATCAAAGAGTGGTCCTCCACTATTTCCTGGATTGATTGACGCATCATGTTGAATCACTTTTGGATTGGATGTTAATCCAACAACACCTAATGTGGCGGTATTAAAGTAGTCCAAATCTAGTGGTGTTCCGATTGCGATCACAAATGATCCAATTGTAGGTCTAGCAAAGACTTCACCATCAAACTGTTCTGTTCCAAAATATTGTAAATCTTCAGTTGTTTCAAAGGTTAATAGAGCTAAATCTTCAGGTTCATTCAAAGCATACACTTTTGCATCATAGTATTTGGATGCCAACACTCGTAAATAGCTTTGCCCTTCAATAACATGATAGTTCGTAATAACATAGTAACGATAAGATCCTTCAAGGTCTTCTCTATCATAAATCAGACCAGATCCGTGACCGACACTTAAGTCATATGCTTTCGTATCATATGAGACGATAGCAACCGTGACAGGGCTCAATTCTTCGTAAACACTAGATATTTGGCTTTGAACATCTTCAAGTGTAAATGTCGTTGTTTCTGTGTTATAACAACCTGATAGGGTAATACTTGCGATGAATAGTAAAGCTAATCCTAAAAATTTCTTCATATATTAAACTCCTTCTAATCTAAATAATTCTATAGCATTTAAGGTGGTAATTTCCTTGATTTCTGATACAGTCATTCCTCTTAAATTTGCGATTTCCTCTGCTACATACTTGGTATAAGCAGGTTGGTTTTCTTTTCCTCTATAAGGACTGGGTGCTAAATATGGGCTATCTGTTTCAATGACTAGTCTATCTAGTGGTACTAACTTGGCCAGCTCTTTTCCTACGAGATTCTTCTTATAGGTGACTGGCCCACCAATACCAATGTAAAAGCCAAGTTCAATGAACTTATTTGCCCAAACGATGTCTTCACTGAAACAATGCATGACACCACGAACCTGTTTATATGCTTTTAGCACTTCATAAACTTCATTTACACTGTTTCTCATATGGATTACAACAGGCAAATCTAGTTTGATTGCAAGTTCTAGTTGCGCTTTGAAAAGACTTATTTGTTTCTCTAGGTTATCTTTTACCCAATATAAATCAATGCCAATCTCTCCGATTGCAACTACTTTCTTATTCTTAGTAAATTCAATAATATTTTCTTCAATATAAGGCTCATCCACATAAGATGGATGTATTCCTACTGTGGCATAGAGTTCTGGATACCGATTAGCAAGGCTAACGGCATCTGTGTTTGCTTTTGGATACATTCCAATCACGATCATTTTTTGCACATCTGAAGCCTTTGCGAATGATAGTGTTTCTTCAATTTTGTTTTCAAACTCCTCTATATTTAAGTGGCAATGAGTATCAATAATCATAAATTCACCTTCTATACTATTTTAACACAGATATGTTAATTCATGATGAATATCAAAAAAAAACCACAAGCTTTCACTTGTGGTTAGTTGGTTTAAAAACTATTCAATAATTGTAGTAACTGAACCCGCACCAACAGTACGTCCACCTTCACGAATTGAGAACTTAGTTCCTTCTTCGATAGCGATTGGGTGAATTAGTTCAACGTTCATTACTGTGTTGTCACCTGGCATAACCATTTCTGTACCTTCTTGTAAAGTAATGACACCTGTGATGTCAGTTGTACGGAAATAGAATTGTGGGCGATAGTTTGAGAAGAATGCTGTATGACGTCCACCTTCTTCTTTTGAAAGAACGTAAACTTGAGCTAAGAATTTGCTATGAGGTTTAACTGAACCTGGTTTAGCTAATACTTGACCTCTTTGGATTTTGTCACGTGTAATACCACGTAATAAAGCACCGATGTTGTCTCCAGCTTCTGCCTTGTCTAATAGTTTACGGAACATTTCTACCCCAGTAACTACTGTTTTTTGAGTGTCATGGATACCAACGATTTCAACTTCAGTGTTGACGATGATTGTCCCACGTTCAACTCTACCTGTTGCAACTGTACCACGACCTGTGATTGTGAATACGTCTTCAACTGGCATTAAGAATGGTTTGTCGATTTCACGAACTGGATTGTCGATATATGTATCAACAGCTTCCATTAATTCTTCGATTTTGCCAACCCATTTAGCGTCGCCTTCAAGAGCTTTTAACGCTGAACCACGGATGAAAGGAACATCATCACCTGGGAAGTCATATTCTGATAGAAGTTCACGAACTTCCATTTCAACTAAATCGATTAATTCTTCGTCGTCAACCATGTCGCATTTGTTTAAGAATACAACTAGTTTAGGAACCCCAACTTGACGTGATAGTAAGATGTGTTCGCGTGTTTGAGGCATTGGGCCGTCTGCAGCTGATACAACTAGGATACCACCGTCCATTTGTGCAGCACCTGTGATCATGTTTTTAACATAGTCGGCGTGACCTGGGCAGTCTACGTGTGCATAGTGACGTTTTTCAGTTTGGTATTCAATGTGTGAAGTATTAATAGTAATACCACGTTCTTTTTCTTCTGGTGCACTGTCAATTGCAGAGTAATCTTTCTTTTCAGCAAGACCTTTGCCTGCTAAAACAGTTGAAATTGCAGCTGTTAAAGTTGTTTTACCGTGGTCAACGTGACCAATGGTTCCGACGTTAACGTGTGGTTTTGTACGTTCGAATTTTTGTTTTGCCATTTTCTTATTCTCCTTATAGTATATGTTTTTTGTTTTTCTGTTTGTACCAATTAATATTTTATATTAAATGAAGGTCTTTTGCAAGTACCTAGGCGTTACGCTTTTTGATGATTTCTTCGGCGATTGACTTAGGTGCTTTTTCATAATGGTCAAATTGCATTACGAATGTTGCGCGGCCTTGTGAATTTGAACGTAATGCTGTTGCATATCCGAACATTTCAGATAGTGGAACATTGGCTTTAATACCAATTGCATTACCTCTTGATTCTTGAGCTTCAAGTCTACCTCTTCGAGATGTAATGTCTCCAATAACGTTACCTACGTATTCGTCTGGTACAACAACTTCAACTTTCATGATTGGTTCAAGAATTGTTGCATTACATTTGTCTTTAGCTGCTTTCAAAGCGATAGCTGCGGCAATCTTATAAGCCATTTCAGATGAGTCGACGTCATGGTATGATCCATCGAATAGGGTTGCTTTAAGATCTAGAACTGGATAACCAGCTAAGATACCATTTGGAAGGGCTTCTTCAAGACCTTTTTGAACAACACCAATATATTCTCTAGGAACGGTACCACCAACAACAGCATCAACGAATTCAAAACCTTTGCCTGGGTTTGGTTCAAACTTGATCCATACGTGACCGTATTGACCTCTACCACCTGATTGACGGATGAATTTACCTTCAATGTCAGCTGCGCTTGTAATCGTTTCTCTGTAAGATACTTGTGGATTACCAACGTTAGCTTCTACTTTGAATTCTCTTCTCATACGGTCAACGATGATATCTAAGTGTAATTCACCCATACCAGCGATGATTGTTTGACCTGTTTCTGTATCTGTGTAAGTTCTGAAAGTTGGATCTTCTTCTGCTAATTTTTGTAAAGCAGTAGACATCTTATCTTGGTCGTTCTTAGTTTTAGGTTCAACCGCGATGTGAATAACTGGTTCAGGGAACTTCATAGATTCAAGAATGATATGATCTTTTTCGCCTGCAAGTGTATCCCCAGTAGTTGTGTCTTTTAGACCGATGGCTGCTGCGATATCTCCTGCATAAGCTTCTTTGATTTCTTCTCTGTGGTTCGCATGCATTTGAAGTAAGCGACCAAGACGTTCTTTTTTGTTTTTGGTTGTATTTAGGATATATGAACCACTTTGTACAGTACCTGCATATATTCTAAAGAAAGTTAATCTTCCCACGAATGGGTCTGTCATAACTTTAAATGCTAGAGCAGTGAATGGTTCTGAATCGTCAGATTTTCTGATCATTTCATTACCGTGTTCATCATGACCAATTACGTCAGCAACATCAGTTGGAGCTGGTAGATAGTCAATGACTGTATCTAACATTAGTTTAACACCTTTGTTTTTGAAAGCTGATCCACAGATAACTGGGAAAAATTCCACTGAAAGTGTTCCTTTACGGATTGCTCTTTTTAACATTTCAACTGTGACTTCTTCACCTTCAAGGTAAGAAACCATCATATCTTCGTCAAATTCAGCAACTGCTTCGATTAATTCAACACGTTTTTTAGCAACGATGTCTTTTAAGTTAGCAGGGATTTCAATTTCAGTATAGTTTTCATCCGCATTACCATCATAGTGGAACGCTCTTAATGTTACTAAGTCAACGACTCCGTCGAAATTAGCTTCGGAACCAATTGGCCATTGGATTGGTGCTGCTTTAACACCAAGACGGTTGTGGATTGTGCCGATTGAATATTGGAAGTCTGCACCTGTTTTATCCATTTTGTTAATGAAAATAACACGTGGAACTTTATATTCAGTAGCTTGACGCCAAACAGTTTCTGTTTGTGGTTCAACACCTGCTTGTGCATCTAATACAGTGACAGCTCCATCTAGAACTCTAAGGCTTCTTTGAACTTCAACAGTGAAGTCAACGTGGCCTGGAGTATCGATAACGTTAACACGGTGTCCTTTCCAAAATGCAGTGGTTGCTGCAGATGTGATTGTAATACCGCGTTCTTGTTCTTGTTCCATCCAGTCCATTTGGGAAGCTCCATCGTGAGTTTCACCAATCTTATGAATTTTACCTGTATGGTAAAGAATACGCTCTGTAGTTGTCGTTTTGCCCGCGTCGATATGGGCCATAATCCCAATATTACGCGTCTTATTTAGTGGAAATTCACGAGACATACAAATAACTCCTTCTGATTACCAACGATAGTGAGCGAATGCTTTGTTCGCTTCAGCCATACGGTGGGTATCTTCACGTTTCTTAACTGCTGCACCTGTTCCATTTGCAGCGTCCATAATTTCTTTTGCTAACTTCTCTTCCATAGTTCTTTCGTGTCTAAGGCGAGAGTAGTTGATTAACCATCTAAGTCCTAAAGTTGTTTTACGCTCTGCACGCACCTCAACTGGAACTTGATAGTTTTGTCCGCCAATACGTCTTGAACGAACTTCAAGTACTGGCATAATATTTTTTAAAGCGTCATTGAAAACATCGATTGGTTCTTTACCAGTTTCAGCTTTGATACGATCAAAAGCTCCATAAAGGATGCTTTGAGCAGTACCTTTTTTGCCATCTAACATGATTGTATTAATCACGCGAGTTACAAGTTTTGAGTTGTAAATTGGGTCAGGTAAAACATCACGTTTTACGATATGTCCTTTTCTAGGCATATTAATATCCTCCTTTCAGATATACTGAATTAATAGTTTGTTTGTTTAAAGTTTATTTTTTCTTTGCTGGTGCAGCTGCTTGACCTGGTTTAGGACGTTTAGCACCATATTTTGAACGAGCTTGTTTACGGTTAGCAACACCAGATGAGTCTAATGTTCCACGAACGATGTGGTATCTTACCCCTGGAAGGTCTTTAACACGACCGCCACGAATTAATACTACGCTGTGTTCTTGTAGAGAGTGACCGATACCTGGGATGTAGGCATTAACTTCAACACCGTTAGATAATCTAACACGTGCATACTTACGTAAAGCTGAGTTTGGTTTTTTAGGTGTCATGGTTGTAACACGAACACATACCCCGCGTTTTTGTGGTGAGTTAACACTTGTTTCTTTCTTCTTTAAAGTGTTTAATCCGATTCCAAGATATGGAGATTTAGATTTAACAACTTTGTCTTGTCTACCGTTTCTTACGAGTTGTGCAATTGTAGGCATATTCTTTCTCCTTTCTAAGTAAACACATGACCGTGTGTTTCTTATTTTTTTCAAAAAATTTATTTTGGCTTTATTATCACCAAAATGACTTTAACTGTGCGTAATTTTTACAGCGTTTTAATTATACCTTTTAAACGATTTATTGTCAACCATTTTTATAGAATTTAACATAAAAATATCATAGCGCGAGCATAATGCCCGCGCTACGCGATTTTATATTAAGCAATATCTAATTCTTCGTCTTCGTACTCTGGTTTTTCATAGTGGAAGAACTTTTCTTTCAAGATACCTGTACCAGCAGGGATTAATCCTCCGATGATGACATTTTCTTTCAAGCCATGTAGTTCGTCTGTCTTACCATGAATTGCGGCATCTGTAAGAATACGTGTTGTTTCTTGGAAGGATGCGGCTGATAAGAATGAATCACTTTGTAGAGACGCGCGTGTGATACCTAATAATTCAGGTTGTCCAACCGCTGGTCTTAAACGATTCTTAATTGCTTTAAGGTTTGCTCTCTTGAATTCAGCAATTGAAACTTTAGAACCTGGTAGTAATTCTGTATCACCTTCAAAAATGATGGTGATCTTTCTTAACATTTGGTTAACAATGATTTCAAAGTGCTTATCGCCAATTTCTACCCCTTGTGAGCGGTATACTTTTTGAGCTTCTTCGACGATATATTTTTGAACAGCTTCAGCAGAAGCTACTCTTAATAATTCTTTTGGATGGATAGATCCTTTATTTAGTCTATCTCCAGCCTTAACAGCTTGTCCACGTTTTACTAACAATTGAGCGCTTGAATCTAAAGTATACTTGTATTCTTTAGGTTCTCCGTCTTTTATTTGGTTAGAGATTACAGTGACCATAAAGCCATTCTTAGAGGATTCAATAGACTTAATCTTACCGTTAACTTCTGTGATAACAGCTTGACCTTTTGGCTTTCTCGCTTCGAATAATTCTTGAATACGTGGAAGACCGGCTGTGATATCTGATGCAGAGGCAACCCCACCGGTGTGGAATGTACGCATGGTTAACTGTGTACCTGGTTCACCGATTGATTGAGCGGCAATAACACCGACTGCTTCTCCGACTTCAACAGATTTGTTTGTGGCAAGGTTTCTACCATAACACATCTTACATACACCATTAACTGAATTACATGTTAACACGCTTCTGATTTCAACTGCAGTAACACCTGCATTTACAATCATTTCGCCAAGTTCGTTTGTAATTAACTTATTAGCTTCAAGTAAGACTTCTTTAGTTTCTGGATGGATGATGGATTGAGAAGTATAACGGCCGATAATACGGTCATATAACGCGACTGTATCTTTACCGTCATTATCCTTAACTGCTTCCATTACAACACCCTTTTCAGTGCCACAGTCTTCAATATCAACAATAACGTCTTGCGATACGTCAACTAAACGTCTTGTTAAGTAACCTGATTCAGCTGTCTTTAAGGCTGTATCGGTAGAACCCTTACGGGCACCGTGGGTTGAAATAAAGAACTCTGATACGGATAAGCCTTCTCTAAAGGATGCTTTTACTGGAATTTCGATGGTTTCCCCTGATGGGTTAGTCATCAGACCACGCATACCTAATAGTTGGGCGAAGTTTGATTTGTTACCACGGGCTCCTGAATCGTAAATGATATACATATGACCTGTCTTATCAAATTCGTCCATAACGCCTGCTTGAATGTCAGCACCAGCTTTTGTCCATTCATCGACAACGAGTTTAAGTCTTTCGCTCTCGGTTAATACACCGTCATCGAAGAACTCATCTAGTTGAGTAATTTTGGCTTCTGCTGCGCTAAGTCTTTCTTGTTTCTTAGAATAAACAACCATGTCTGAAGCAGATACGGTAATACCAGCTACAGTTGAGTATTTAAATCCTAAGTCTTTTAATTTGTCTAGCATCTTAGAAGTTTCATTGATTTGGAATTGTTTAAATACTTCCGCAATAATTAAACTTAGATACTTCTTACCAAATGCCTTTGGCGTTTCCATATTCTTAATGTATTCTCTAACATTTAGACCCTTCTTAACAAAGAACTTATCTGGTGTCTTGTTTAATAGGTTGTCTTCTGAAGGTTCATTCAAGAATGGGAATGATTCTGGTAAGATGTTGTTGAAAATTACTTTACCAAGTGTTGTAACCAAATACGAATTGCGTTGTTCTTCAGTGAACGCGCTGTTAAGCGATTTTGGATCAAATACAATTTGCGTATGTAAAGTAATGATGTTGTTCTTATAAGCCATGTAAGCTTCGTTAAATCCTGTAAAGAAGTGGCCTTCGTTATCTTCGCCTTTACGAGTCATAGTTAAGTAATAGTTACCTAAAACCATGTCTTGTGAAGGGGTAACAACTGGTTTACCATCTTTAGGGTTAAGGATGTTGTTTGAAGCAAGCATTAAGAGTCTAGCTTCAGCTTGAGCTTCGTGTGATAACGGTACGTGTACCGCCATTTGGTCACCGTCGAAATCGGCGTTGAATGCTGTTGTAACAAGTGGGTGAAGACGGATTGCTTTCCCTTCAATTAATTTAGGTTCAAATGCTTGAATACCTAGTCTATGTAGAGTTGGGGCACGGTTAAGTAATACTGGATGTTCTACTACAACCGCTTCTAATGCACTCCATGCATCGTCATCTAATGCTTCATATGAGCGTTTAGCTGCTTGGATGGTTTCTTTACGTTTTGTAAGTTCTCTTAATACGAATGGTTTGAATAATGTGATCGCCATTTCTCTTGGAATACCGCATTGATACATCTCTAAGTCCGGTCCAACGATAATAACTGAACGACCTGAGAAGTCAACACGCTTACCAAGTAAGTTTTGACGGAAACGGCCTTGTTTACCACGTAACATATCTGATAGTGATTTTAAGTGTCTGTTTCTTTCAACAACCGCTTTTTTACCACGTTTAGCGTTGTCAATTAAAGCGTCAACTGCTTCTTGTAACATACGTTTTTCATTCTTCATGATTAAACGAGGTGCATTTTGTTCCTTTTGACGTTTTAGACGGTTGTTTCTGTTAAGAATACGTCTGTAAAGGTCATTAAGGTCAGTGGTTGCGAAACGGCCACCATCTAGGGCAACCATTGGACGAATGTCTGGTGGAATAACTGGTAGTACATCCAGTACCATCCATTCTGGTTTGTTGTCAGAGTTGTTGAAAGCTTCAACCACTTCTAGACGTTTGATAACACGGTCGCGTTTTTGTTTAGAAGGGGATTTAAGTTTCTTTCTTAAGCTCTTAACTTCTTTGTCTAAGTCGATGTCTTGTAAAAGCTTTTTAATCGCTTCAGCACCAGTCATCGCTTTGAACTTGTTGCCATATTGTTCATAGTATTGGTTGTATTCCATTTCAGATAAGATTTGTTTCTTAGTGAGTGGTGTATCTCCAGCATCTGTAACAATATAACTTGCTAAATAAACAACTTCTTCAAGTTCTTTAGCTTTAATGTCTAATAGTAAGGCAATCTTAGACGGGGAGTTCTTTAAGTACCAAGTATGAACAACTGGTGCTTCAAGTTCAATATGTCCCATACGTTCTCTACGAACTTTGGATTCTGTGATTTCAACACCACATTTGTCACAAATTTGCCCCTTATCTAAATTACGTTTTTTACCGCATAGACATTGGTAATCTTTGGTTGGACCGAAGATTCTTTCGCAGAATAGTCCGCCTTCTTCAGGTTTTAAAGTACGGTAGTTAATGGTTTCGTGTTTTAAGACTTCACCATAGCTCCATGCTCTAATTTCTTCAGGAGAAGCTAATCTAATCTTTAAATGAGAATAGTCAGTTGAACCGTAAGTTTTTGGTTTTGGCTTTAGAAGTGCCGCTTTAACGAAAGCATCTACACTAATAGGGGCGTTAACTTCTTCCTCTACTAAGGTAGCTTCAACATGTTCATGGTGATGAACAAGCTCGCTCTTATCTGGCATGTTGACGCCATACATAGCATAAATCACTTCTAATTCATCATATAATAACCCATCATGTGCAATTACATCATGTAGTTGTTCGGCATTTAAAGCTAATAAGGCTTTTGTTTCAGAAATATTGATTTCTTCTAAAGCTGATTCTAGTTCTTTCGATAAAGCTAGGTTTTCAACTAATACAGGCAATTGATATTTCTTTAAGACATTGGCTGCCACTTCATCGAAAGCAGCCTCTGTCTTTAATAATAGTCTTAATTCTTTTAATGTGAATGTATTGAAATCCTCAAGGGTATCAATACCAGAAAGGGTTAAATATTCTTTTGTTTCTGAAGAGAGTTTTAAATCTTCAACAAGGACTTTTTTATCTTTTGCCATATGTTAGAATCCCCCTTTTCTTTCAAACGGATTGGTTTGATCTACCAGAGATTTATTAACTTCATTTTCACCAGTCTCAGCATCAATTAATTCTACGTATAGACCTAAAGATTGAAGCTCTCTAGTCAATACGCGGAAGGATTCTGGAATGTGTGAATCTGGAATTGGTTTACCATCGGTAATCGCACGGTATACTTTGTTACGTCCGATGATATCATCTGACTTAACAGTAAGAATTTCTTTAAGTGTATGAGCAGCACCATAAGCATAGAGTGCCCAAACTTCCATTTCCCCGAAACGTTGTCCACCATTTTGGGCTTTACCACCCATAGGTTGTTGGGTAACGAGTGTGTATGGTCCAACAGAACGAGCATGTAGCTTGTCATCAACCATGTGGGATAACTTGATCATATACATGACACCTACAGAAACTCTATTTTCATAAGGTTCGCCTGTACGGCCATCGTACAATGTTTGTTTTCCATCAGGAGCCATGCCAGCTTCAGCCATAATATCAGCTAAGTCAGCTTGTGTAAGTCCATCAAATACTGGTGTTGCCACTTTAATACCTAACTTCTTAGCAGCCATACCTAAATGGATTTCTAAGATTTGTCCGATATTCATACGTGAAGGAACCCCAAGTGGGTTTAACATGATATCAACAGGTGTTCCATCTGCCATGTACGGCATATCTTCTCTTGGAAGAATTTTAGAGATAACCCCTTTATTACCGTGTCTTCCGGCCATCTTGTCACCTTCGCTAATTTTACGTTTCTTAACGATATAGACACGAATAACCTCGTTGACGCCTGGCCCGAGTTCATCGCCATTAGACTTCGAGAAGTATTGGATGGATTGAACAATCCCGCCACCACCATGAGGTACTCTTAATGAAGTATCTCTAACTTCTCTAGCTTTTTCATTAAATATCGCTTGTAGAAGTTTTTCTTCTGGTGTTGGTTCAGTTTGTCCTTTTGGCGTAATCTTACCAACTAAGATGTCGCCTTCTTTAACTTCAGTACCTAAAACTACGATACCTCTGTCATCAAGATATTTTAGAGCATCCGCAGATGCGTTTGGAATTTCTCTTGTGATTTCTTCTTTACCAAGTTTGGTATCACGGCATTCAATTTGATGTTCATCAATGTGAATTGAAGTATACACGTCATCTCTGACTAAGTTTTCACTCATGATGACGGCATCTTCATAGTTATAACCTTCCCAAGTCATAAACGCTACTACAACGTTTCTTCCTAGGGCAAGTTCGGCTTTACTAATGGATGGTCCATCAGCGATTACATCACCTTTTTGTACATATTCTCCAATTGAAACGATTGGTTTTTGGAGAATCGCAGTGTCTTGGTTAGAGCGCAAGAATTGAGTAAGTGGATATGCTTCAACCTTAAGAAGATCTGTCATCTTAGCTTGTCTAATTTGATCATAAGCTTCCCAGTTAAATGCTTGGTCCTTATCATAAACTACTTTGCCACGAGGTGTCTTAAGTGACGCTTCTGGTTTAATCGCAATTTTGATGATTCTTGAATCGGCATACACAACAATACCTTCAACGCCAGAGACAATCGCACTACCAGAGTCTTTTGCGGCTCTGTGTTCAATACCTGTACCAACAATTGGTGAATCCGGTATTAATAGTGGAACTGCTTGACGTTGCATGTTCGCACCCATTAGTGCACGTGAGGCGTCATCGTGTTCCAAGAATGGAATCGATGAAGTCGCAACCGATACAATTTGTTTTGGAGATACGTCTTGGAAATCTACTCTTGAAGACGGGAATGTCTTCGTTTCACCCATAAAGCGTCCGATGATTGTTTCTGTTTGGAAACCACCATCTTCATCTAGTTGAATGTCAGCAGAAGCAATAACGAATTGTTCTTCTTCACCCGCTGTTAAGTATACAAATTCATCTGTAACGACGTGGCGTTTTGGATTGGATTTATCTACTCTTAAGTATGGTGTTTGAATGAATCCGTATTCATCTACACGAGCATAAGATGCTAAAGATGAAATCAGACCAATTGATGGACCTTCAGGTGTTTCAATTGGACAGATTCTACCATAGTGAGATTCATGAACGTCACGAACTTCGACACCGGCTCTGTCTCTTGCAAGACCACCAGTACCTAGGGCAGAAACTCTTCTCTTTTGAGTTAACTCAGCAAGTGGGTTGATTTGATCCATGAACTGAGACAATTGAGAGCTTCCGAAGAATTCCTTAAGTGACGCAGTTAATGGTTTGATATTGATAAGAGATTGAAGGCTTGCTTCTCTAGCATCAGCTGTAGACATCTTATCTTTGATGTTCTTCTCAAGTTTAGCTAAACCGATTCTGAACTGATTCTTTAATAGTTCCCCAATTAAACGTAAGCGTCTATTGGATAAGTGGTCAATGTCGTCTGTCTTACCAACACCATCGTATAGGTTTAGGTAGTAAGAAACAGAGGCAATGATGTCTGAAACTGTAATGTGTAATCTAGATTCTCTAGAGTCATGTCCAATGATTTCGATGACTTCTTTAGAATCGCCAGTTGCTGGTTTAACCAATACAGATTCAACATAAGATGCACGACGTTCAGATTCTTTTCTGAAGAATTCATATTTTTTACCTGATACCAAGAAGTACTTGATGACGTTTTCATCTAGTTTGTTTCTATGGAATTGTAGGTCTAAAAGGTTGGATTCTGTGATTTCTGAACCGGCATAAATGATAGGTTTGTGGTCTTTTGCTACTTCAGCTGTTTCGTGACGTCTATAATCTTCAAGAATATCGATGTCGCACTTAGCGTAAACAGTAGTATATCTTAAATCTTCAATAGACTTAAGGTTGATTTTGTTTGCATAAATTTGATGATAAACTTCATCAGTAACTTCAGTACCTTCGTAGAATAATACAGAATCATCCATTAATAGAATGTCTTTTTCAACAAATGTACGTAAGTATCTTAGTGATTGATACGTTAAGCCTTCGCGGTTCATCAACAATGTATGTCTAACATCACTTGTTAATGGTGTGCCAGCTTCAACGATGATTTCACCAGAAATTAAGTTAACAATGTTTTCTTCAACAATGATTTCTTTTTTGTACTCAATTGGGGTAACACCATCAATTTTTCCATAAAGTTCTAATAATTGTTTTGCTTTGTTACCATCTTTTTCATAAACAACTGTGCCATGTTCATCTTTCTTTTGGAACATGATATTGTTTCTGTTTTTGTATAATAAGGTTCTGATTTCAGGTGTAATCTTAGTACGAGCAGCTACGAGTAATCCAACATCTTTAGAATCTGCTGGCATGAAAAGAATGTCTTCTTTAGCGTATTGTTCGAATAAGTCAGATGTTTTAATACCGAACACTTCTGTTTCAGACTCATTTTGTAAACTTGCTTCTTTAGAAAGAATTACTTTTCTTAAAGCAGCTTTGTTTTGTTTGATTACTTCAATGGATTCAACATCCACGATTTGGTCTTTTTCAATCAATACTTTTTTAGTGATTGGATCAATGATGTCTTGAGCATAACGGTATAAAGCAGGTTGGTTTGACGCTGTAATACCTTGTGCAATGGTCATCAAGCGCGAAACAACATCCAGCTTTTGTTTGTATTTGTAACGTCCAACTTCTTCTAAGTCATAACGTCTTTGATCAAATAAACGGGTTCTTACGAACTCTTTTGCAGCTGAGACAGGAATTTTTTCACCTTGTCTTAGTTTTGCATATAAATCTTCGATAGCAGCATCACTGGAAATGATGCCTTCTTTTTCATCTTTTTTGAAAGTTTCATCCAACATTTTCTTATAGGTTGGGAATAATTTCTTGATTTCTTCGATGCCGTCAAAACCGAAAGCTTGAAGTAAAGCTGTTAAAGAAACTTTCTTAGAACGGTCAAGTTTACCGTAAAATATATTCTTTGCACCCATTTCATATTCTAGCCAAGCACCACGAGTTGGGATGACTTGAGATAAGAAACGATGTGTATTCGTCTTTTTGTCAAAATCACTTGTGTAATAAACCCCAGCAGAACGAACAATTTGTGAGACGACGACACGTTCAGCACCATTAATGATAAAAGTACCGACTGGAGTCATGTATTGGAAATCACCCATAAAGAGTTGTTTTTCAATAACGGTCCCTGCGAGTACGTTTTCAAGTCTTACTGTTACAAACAGTGGTTTTGAATAACTTGTGTCTCTAATCTTCGAATTGATAATATCATACTTAGGTTCTTCAAATCGGTGGTTAGTAAAGTACAGTTTGAAATCACCATTATACGATTCGATAGGCGAAATATCTTCGAAAAGCTTTGCAAGCCCTTCATTAACAAACCAATCAAACGATTTAGTCTGAATTTCGATCAAATCTGGCAATTCAATCTCATGACGCATTTTCGAGTAGTTGCGTCTAACTGCTTTCTTACCGTACTGCACTGTACGATATCCCATATAGCCACTCTCCTATCTTTCTTCGAGTCGATGCATTATATTATATATAATCAATACATCTTTTTGCATTTTACTATATTATCACATATATTTATATATGTCAATAAAATTTTCAAATCTTTTGAGATTTCAATATGAAATACCCTTTATTTTTCTTGATTACTTCACAGTTTCCAAATAGGTTCTTTAATTGTTTTTGTGAAGATTCTGCCCCTTGTTTTTTCTGGATCACAATCCAAAATTCACCCATTGGTAGCAAGTGGTTATACGATTCTTCATAGAGACGATAGATAACTTCTTTCCCAGCTCGAATCGGCGGGTTTAACCAAATTACATCGAACTGATCATGGATGTTGGTATAACCATCACTAGGTATAATAAGCGCTTCTACTTTGTTTTCTCTCGTATTAACCTTAGCAATTTCGCAAGCGCGTTCGTTCACATCACTCATCGTAAGACTTACCCTAGGGTATTTTTTTGACATCAATACGCCTATTGGACCATATCCACACCCTAAATCAAGCGCTTTAAATGGTTTATCTTCATAAGTAAATGCATTAATTAACGTCTCACTGCCAAAGTCTAAATAATCTCTTGAGAAGATTCCGCTATCAGTCAAAAAACGGTAAATATTACCGTTAAATTTGAACTGATAGCTTCTAATTTCGTGCTTTAGACTTGGATTGTTATCAAAGTATTGTCCACTCATTATTTATCCTCATTTGTAAAGCGAAAAACCTGAGGTATACTCAGGTTTAACATATGTTGTTAATTACTTAATTTCAACATCTGCGCCAGCTGCAACTAATTTTTCTTTAGCTGCTTCAGCGTCTTCTTTCTTAACTTTTTCTTTGACTACAGCGCCTGCAGTTTCAGTCATAGTCTTCGCTTCAACTAATCCAAGACCAGTTAATTCACGAACAACTTTGATTACGTCTAATTTCTTAGCGCCGAATCCCTTTAAGATTACGTCAAATTCAGTTTTTTCTTCAACTACTGCTGCAGCTGCTGCTGGAGCTGCTGATACTGCAGTTGGATCGATACCGAATTCTTCTTTTAAACCGTCAACTAATTCTTTGATTTCAAGAATTGACATTTCTTTTAATGCTTCAATAAAAGCTGCTTTAGTTAATTTTGCCATTGTTATATTCTCCTTATAAGTTTGTTTTTAATAATTGGCTTATTCTTCTGGATTAGCAATCATGTTTAATCCGATTGCTAATTCGCGCACTGGCATTAACATACCAGCTGCAAGTTGAGTAAGTAATGTTTCGTATGATGGTAATGTAGCAAGTGCATATAGTTCTTCAACTGATGCAGTTTTGCCTTCAATGATACCAGTGCTCATAGAAACGTTCTTGTGTGTCTTTGCGAATTCATAAATAACACGCGCAGGTGCAACTACGTCATCATTTGAGAAAACGATAGCTTTAGCACCAACGAAGAATTCAGCAATTTCGGCATGTCCTGTTAAAGCAACAGCACGACGAGCAATATTGTTTTTGAAAACTGTCGCATCGCATCCATTTTTTCTTAATTCGATACGAAGTTCAGTAAAATCTTTAACTGATAAACCTGGATAATCAAAAGCAACGATCGTTTTTGCTTCTTGGATTCTTCCAACCAGTAGATCTACCTGACTCTTTTTGCGCTCTAAAATAGCGTTGTTCATCTGGTTTCCTCCTATTTTTTTAATAATAAAACCCTCAATGCCAAGACAAAAGAGGGTTAAAAATTCATAAGTTAATTTCCTCGGTAGGAAATTAAGCTCATGGGCACCTACTGTCTTTGGCAGTATTAAGTTTTTAAATTATGCCTTTAATGATTCTTCATCAAGGCGAATACCAGGTCCCATTGTAGATGATACAGTGATATTCTTCATGTATACACCTTTAACAGTAGTTGGTTTTAGACGATTCATTGTTTGATAAATTGCTTTCGCGTTTTCTGTTAGTTTTTCAACTCCAAATGATACTTTACCAATTGGGGCTTGAATGTTACCAACTTTGTCTACGCGGTATTCGATCTTACCATTTTTGATTTCATGAACAGCTTTTGTTACATCCATAGTAACTGTACCTGTCTTAGGGTTTGGCATTAGGCCTTTTGGACCTAAAACTCTACCTAATTTACCAAGTTCAGCCATCATATCTGGTGTAGCTACCATGACATCAAAATCGAACCAGCCACCAGCAATTTTTTGGATCAAGTCAGAATCACCGACATGGTCAGCGCCTGCTGCTTGAGCATCTTTTGCTTTTTCACCGCGAGCAATAACTACTACGCGTTGAGTTTTACCGGTTCCGTGAGGTAATACAATGGCACCACGAAGATTTTGTTCAGCCTTACGTGGGTCAATGTTTAAACGAAAAGCAATTTCAACGGTTGCATCAAACTTCACTGTGGATGTTTTTGCAACTAAGTCAAACGCTTCAGCTGTTGAGTATTTGACATTTTTGTCAACTAGCTTTGCAGCTTCAACGTATTTCTTTCCTCTTTTCATATTGTTTCCTCCTAAAATGTGGTCTAGCGGGATATCCTCCCACAATTTAGATGATGATATCTAAATTATTTAAAACGTGAAGACAAATTAGTCTTCGATTACAACGCCCATGTTTCTTGCAGTACCTTCAAGAATGTTCATCGCTGCTTCAACAGTGTATGCGTTTAAATCTGGCATCTTAATTGTTGCAATTTCTCTTAGCTTATCGCGTTTGATAGTTGCCACTTTAGTCTTCTTAGCGTTACTTGAACCGCTTTGAATGTTTGCCGCTTTTTTGATTAAGTCACTTGCTGGTGGTGTTTTTAAAACAAATGTAAATGAACGATCATCATAAACTGAAATCACCACTGGAACGACATAACCTGCTTTGTCTCTTGTTTGTTCATTAAATTGGGTGCAGAATTGAGGAATATTAACGCCTGCTTGACCTAGTGCTGGTCCAACTGGTGGCGCTGGATTTGCCTTGCCTGCTGCAATTTGTAATTTAACAACTTTTACGACTTTTTTAGCCATGTGACACAACCTCCTTTATCCTATGAGTATGTGGTCAACGGAATACTAATCAGTAATCCTTCCACTTCGGTGTATCCGTACACGCCTTTGTATTTTATCATTAGTCTCCGACTTTGTCAACAACATTATTTGATGTTCCACTTAACGACTCAATCTTGTTGAAGAAACGATCGACGTTTATCGCATGATATGGGTATTTATTGCGCTTTAAAGAATAGTTAAACGCAACAAACCTTTCATCCTTCAAAATGACCTTCATATACTTCTCTTTGAAGTTGTATTTTCCCAGTTCAATTTCACTGATATCGCTATAATTAATTTCGTAAAAATCACCAATGTAAGTAAGCTTTATTAAACCATCAAACGTATATATTTTAAATCCCAAATCATCAAAGTCTAGTATTGCTTCTGGAAATCCCAAAATAATGTTTCCATCGTTGGGCAATATTCCTATTTTAAATGGATGATTAAGGTGTGTTTTTGTAGCTTCTTCTATTTGAATAATCATCTTGTCTATGTTCATAAAAGCCCCCTTGAGCAAATGCTTTGGTATTTCGATTTCGAACTATTATAATAAGTAGTATAAAGAGGTGATACCGTGTCATTATATCATAATAATCAGGCGATTTATCCAAAATCAATCGCATTAAACGTCAAGGATCTCAAAAAAATGGTCCAGTTCTACAAAGATATCCTAGGATTTAAGTTACACGAATCAAAAGAAGGTTTTGCCAGTTTTACTGCTAATGGTAAAGATGTTCTATTAGAACTTTATCAAACAAACAGTGTTAGTACAAACATTGCACTATACCATGTAGCCTATTTGTTCAATTCTAAAGAAGCTTTAGCTAGCATATTCAGACATATCTTAGAGCAAAAATACCCCATGACAGGTGGTGCAGACCACACTGTAAGTGATGCACTATACTTAGATGATCCAGAAGGCAATGGCATCGAGTTGTATTTTGACACACAGCCAGATGCTTGGGATGATATTGAAGCACATCCAGAAAGGCTTCAAAACTATCCATTCCCATATGATGAGTATTTACGTATGGCTAAAAAGTTTTACTCTATCGACTCTAATACCATTATTGGTCATATACACTTACACGCAATAAACTTAAAAGATGCAGTGAAGTTTTATGAAACGGTTTTTGGATACGATACGATTGCGAAAGTGCCATCAGCATATTTCATGTCTAGTCAAAGATACCATCATCACATCGCATTAAACACTTGGCGTGTTCCAACCGTATTTGACGATAAGAATCTTGGGTTAAAATACATTGTGCTTGATTCCGAAGCTAATGAGGTCAGAGAACAACTTCTTAACCGTATCAATTCTTTGGACAACGCTACTTCAAACGATGATGTAGTATTATTCAAAGATGCTAACGGATATGCTTACAAGATCAAAACTCAAAAAGAACAAAGAGGTGAATAAA